>Ga0116227_10000168_pt1 | contig 112898 bp, 97 predicted proteins | sample S1TSphgellanicum_FD_89693 | JGI IMG/M metagenome (GOLD analysis project Ga0116227, IMG submission 89693) | Host-associated microbial communities from peat moss isolated from Minnesota, USA - S1T2_Fb - Sphagnum magellanicum MG | ecosystem: Host-associated > Plants > Peat moss > Unclassified... | reverse complement strand
TGGAATTTTTTTTCCCTGTGAAAATTCGATTCTAATTTTTTGGAAAAAATAACAAATTTTTTAATAACACAAAATAGAAAAAAAAAACCCTGGACCCTTAAAACCAAAAAAAAAAAAAACCCACAAATTGCATTAATCCAGGTCAATCACACAATCAAACCAATCAATCAATTAATGACTAGATTAATTAATTAATTAATTAATTGATCAATGAATGAAGGATTGCAACTAGCTAATAAAAGCTAAACAATCAATCACACAAACAAATTAATATACACACACGTATACACAACATGCCAGTTCGGCTCTCCCAAATGGTTTTGGCTCAGCATTTTTGCACACTTTGCTGACTCTTGAGGTTGGTAAAATGCACATCAAAACCTAACAAGCTAACGCCTGCTGTTGATTGGCTAGATAGTTTGATTTTGGTCCAGGTTGTTTGCTATTAGTACTTTTAGTATCCGACCTATTTGCAATCCCAATTTTAGTTTTATGGCCAGGGCAGGAAAAAAATACGTAACTAAACTTGGATGTGAAATAATTTTTGGAGGGTAACATCCTGAGAGTCTTGCCTGCTAATTGGTTTGGACTCGTAACCAACCAGGTAGGTTATTGAAGAATCAATTTATCGGTTATCAATTTCACTATTGAAAGTAATAATACTCATCGGTTATCAATTTACTCGATTATTTCTTTGACGATCATTGATTATGTGCATAAGGGTCAATTCTCAGATACTCGGCTTGAAAATCACCTGCTTTATTACCTAACTAGGGTAGGGTAGGTTATAAGATTTATAAAAAAAATTTATTAGTGTTTTATTTTCTGTTCTTCTATTTTTTTTAAAAATTTAAAACGTGTTTTAAGATGTTAAGATTGATAGATAACCTACTTGGATAAAATTCCAATCATCATCCGAGTAAGTGATTAAAAATTTTAAAATTCAATACCAGGTGAGTAAATAATTTACCCATCTCCCCAAAAAAAATAAAAATCAATACCCAAAAATTTGAGAACCAAGGCTCTGTACCAAATTGAGTTTTTGGTGTTTTTACTGTCTGGGGTGAGTATATACCCGGGTTATAACCTGCGGGTAAATTAAGCTGATTCTAAAATACACTGGAAACTACGTCGTTCCCCAGTCTCTCTCTCTTTCTGTCTGTGTGTCTCTCTCTGTGTGTCACTCTCCCCCGCCCTCTGTCTCTGTTACAGCAAGCAAGCACTGGAGGCAGGCAGAGAGCCAATAATAACATACACACTTTGTGCCCTTGTGCCTCCTCATTCATCGCAGGTGTGTTTTTTCTCAACAAAAGCAGTGGAAAAAATATTTGCAACAAAGAAACAACAACGACGACGACGAACGAGAAAAAACCACAACAGTAGCTGTATTTATTGTTCTTGCTGCAGCAACACCACTTGGCAAGCTTTTTAAAAAAAAGAAAAAAGAACGGATCCAAAAGGAGAAAGAGAAAGAGAAGAGACAGAGAGAAGAGTGTGACGAGGTTGATGAAGTGGCCTGGAGTCTCTGCCATCTGAACTCTGTGCATTTTTGTTTTGTTTGCTTTGTTTGTGTGTAGTAGTTTATTTTGAAGATGGAAGAAGACAAACTGACAAAAGACAGAGAAAGAAGAAAAAGCAATAGGAGCAGTAGCCGCAACAGCAGCAACAGCATCAGAAGATTTGCGAAGTCCAAAAAGCTGTGAATCGACGACAAAATGCTGGAAGGTTATGTATGTAGAATTTTCTGGTAAGCAACGATCCACAGTCTCTAGATTATTATTTTTTCTTACACAAAATCCTCACAACTAGACTTCTCTGTTGCATCATCTTGTTTGTTTTCACATCTCTAATTTAGTTGTTGACAGATGGTTGTTGACAGCTTGTTGTTGCTTTTGTTTTTGTTTTTTGCATAGTAGTAGTAGTAATAGCAGTAGTTGAATTGTTTCTAAGCTTTTTTTTTGTTTCTGGAAGCTTTTCTTTGTTTTTGGTTCTCTGGTTTTTTATTTATGTATGTTAGTATTCTTGCTTGGCTAGCTTGATTGCTTGATTGATTGCTGGCATCGCAATCATTTTCTTGTTTGGCGGCGGTTGCTGCTGTTGTCACTGCAGCGGCGGTCTCCTTTTATCTTTATTGACGAGTTTTTTATATTGTTGTTGCAATCAACTATTTTGCATCGGTAGAGTGAAGACATATCGGCGATGTATGTGAATGTGTGAGCAGACGAGACGACGACGGCGAAGAAGACGACACTTCTTTTTCTTCTCTTGCTGCTGCTGCCCATTTTAGATACTACTTTTTGTGTGTCGAGATTGTTGAAGGATTGTTAATCTATGTGCATTTGCGACGCATTGGGAGGAAGGATGGTGGGGGATTGGAGCCCACGGCTTTTATTATGTCTTGTAAGAAGCTGTAGCGTGTTGTTGTTGTTGTTATTTTTCCGAAGCAGCGCGCGCGAGCGTCGTTTGTTGCTTCTTGTAGTATTATGACCAGGAGGCCGGGCAAAGCTCCTCCTCCTCAGAAGACAACTACCGGCAGCTTCATCTTAGGCAAGAAGAATACAACAAGATCGCATTTCACAACACATTTGCACTTGACGAATTGTATCCATATCTGCAACCATTTGCACAGGCAAGCGTCAGCAAAGCTGCAGCTCATGAGAGAGCTCAAACCCTCACAGAAAGCTAGGTCGCTTCACGACCCCGTCGTCACCTCCACTCCCTTGGTCGCCGCCTCTTCTGGAGCCTCCTCTCTTCTGGGACTGAAGAAGCTCCACCGGTTGACAAGAGATGATGCTGGTGGAGGAGCAGCTCCAAGTGAAAACTCTAGTAACTCGCAGTTTAAGGCGACATCCAATCAGAGGAATGCTTTACTTCTTCAAAGAGCTTCAAAGGCCTCGGCGTCGCCGCTACCTGTTCAGCACAGGAACAGCGACGACACAAGAACCGAAAGTCAAGGAGCAAACGGGAAATGGATTATGGAGAAGAAGCAGCAGCATCCGGCAGCTTACCATCTGGAGGGGGAGCTGCAAATTGAAGCAGGTTCAGCAACAACGACGCGAATTGACGAGTTTAGCACGCAAGGATCGAGACTGAGAAGCTTGAGCCTGTATGAAGAGGTGGTGAATCATCATCATCCATGGAGCAATGGAGGTGGTTCAAGAGATTGGAGTGTAGAGAGAAAAGCTTCAAGCGATTCTCAAAAGAGGATCATCTCTTCTGTCAATTATTCTGCAGCAGCAGGCAATAGGAGGAAAGACAAGGAGAAGGATGCACAAGAAGGTTGGGAAGGAGATGCTGCTGCTACTGCGAGAAGAAGAGACTTGAACCTCGTGAAGCAGCGAATTTTCTCTGAGGAATCGAACAACAACGCTCATCCACGACACCGAGATTTGCATGGCAGTGATCCTGGAGAGAGCATGTTTCAGACTGAAGAGGACGAAGAGGAGGAGGAGGAGGAGGAGGAGGAGGAGCTTAGCCCGGTGGGAAGACAAACTACGATATGGAGCAAAAGAGGTCGAGCATCGTCATCATCTTCACGTCGCCATGAAGGTAGCTCACCATTGCTCCTCACAAAGCAATCAAGAGCTACTACAAATAGAAGCAAATTGCACACCGAGAAGAGCAAGCCAGAAACAGCAACAATGCCGATTCTGGAGGAAACAGTCAGAAATGGTTTGCGAGAAGGGCGACGACAGCCGAGAGTAGGAGGTTCCTTGATGAAGAAGAAAACAACACAACATCAATACAGGGATGATGAACCTTTTCAGCAGCAGCAACAGCAGGTTCTTCCTGTAAACCCTCCTGTCGTAGTGTACAACGAACTGGAGCTTTTGTTACAACAAGGTTGTGGAAGACCACCATGGGAGCGGTCCTCCAACAAGAAGAATCATGAAGGCAAGCCTTCTGTTGGGAATCCTGTTGCGAAGCTGGTGACTAAGAAGAAGAAGAAGTCGAAGACGACGCCTGCTGTCCAGAGGAAAAGAAAGGTGAATACTGCTGCTGGTGCAAGCTCAAAAACAGGATTGATTTTTCTATCGCAGCAAGAAGAAGAAGAAGAAGAAGATGAAGATTACTACCTTGGGAGGAGTACAGCAAGTCCTCTCCCCTTGCTGATCAACAAAGACGATGAATCTCATCACAGCGATTCCACAGATTTTGTTCTAGAACTTGCACCGAGTAGCACTACAGTTGTTGTCTCCTCTCATGCTGAGCAAGAACTTGGATCAAAACGTAGCTTGGGTGCAGAAGACAGACATGGAGTGGCAAAGGAAGAAGAGAAAACTGGTGGTCTGTTGCAAAATGCAGCCAAGATTGCAACAACCCAACAACTTTCTCAAGCTCAAGAGAAGCAAATGCACAGGACTTTGAGCCAGAAATACAGACCCAAAATTTTTGATGAGCTTGTAGGTCAGGGCATGGTGGTGAAGACACTCTCCATGGCAATTCTGAAAGACAAGGTTGCACCTGCATATCTATTCACAGGGCCAAGTGGAACTGGAAAGACAACAACAGCACGTATCTTTGCTGCTGCTCTCAATTGCCTCGCATCAGAATCACGACCATGCGGCAATTGCCAGCAATGTGGAAGCAGATCTCATCAGAATCAAGGAGGAGGAGACTCTGATGTGAAGGAAATCGATGCTGCAAGTACGAATGTGGACCTTGCAACCATGAGATCTTCCATCATGCAACAAAACTTCTCATCAACATATCAAGCTAGATACAAAGTGTTCATTGTTGAGGGTTGCCATCTCTTGAGTACTGACATTTGGAATGCATTCCTCAAACTCTTGGAAGAACCACCATCTTCATCATCATCTTCTGCCAATGTAGTATTCATTCTCATCACTACAGAATCGGAGCAGCTACCTCTGACCGTGATTTCCAGGTAAACAACAAAAACCCAATTTACATGTGCTTGTTTCATTTGCTGCGACTTCTGTGGACTTTTTGTAATCTTAGATTAATGCAATCACCAAAAAATACACACAACCAAGTGTCAAACACAATATCTTTTGATACTGTGAATGAAATCAAATATACCTATCTGGGTTTAACCCTAATCCTCTTGCCTTTCTTTTGTGGAATGACAATGAAAAACACAGCCTCGCAGGTGTCAGAGATTCTCCTTCTGCAAATTGAAGGAGTCTGATATAATCAAACGTCTTCAATGGCTTGCGGTGAAGGAAAGTTTGGATGTTGATAAGGATGCGTTTTCAGTGATTGCATCAAGAGCAGATGGATCACTTCGAGATGCAGAGATGATATTGGATCAACTCAGCCTCTTGGACAAGACCATCTCCTCAGATATGGTTCGAGAGCTTGTAAGTTTTATGAGAAGGCTACTACTACCAACCTGTGGATTCAAAAAAATTAGTGATATATGTGTATATAGATGATCAGCAGGCAGTGCACTTGTGCATTTCCTATGTGCTAGATTAGTGGGGAAGTAACTGTTTCCATGCCTCTCCAAATTAGCTACAAGATGCAATAAGGGCTTTTTAAGTATGTCATAATCAATTGTTTTGGGGATTAGTAATGGAAGCTTCAATTTTTGTACCATTGTTGGAGGTGGGATTGATACTGGATCTAGATTAGTGGGAAGTAGTTGGCCTCTCTGAACTACCTCAAAAGATGAAATTAGGGGTTTTTACGCATTATGTAGTTGTGTTTTTTGGGGTTGAGTGATGGAGGCTGGGGTTTATACTCTTGTCCACAGGTGGGATTGATTCCAGAGAACAAGCTGTTAGATTTACTGGATTTGGCACTTTCTGCCAATACAGTACACACTGTGAGACGTATGCGGCAGCTTTTGGATTTGGGTGTGGATCCTTTGTCATTGGCATCACAATTGGCAACGCTCATAACTGACCTTCTTGCCGGTACAATCAGTGTGCAACGTGAGATTCATGGAGAGGGCTGCTTTTTCAAAAGAAACTTCTGTAAGTGAACAGTCAAGCCTATTTTGTGGAGGCCAACTTTTGAAGCACAGAAAAAAATTATTTGAAAGAATTCAGCTGCAATTTGTCCTGACATGTTGAAGCCCTGTTTTTGCCCTTGCATTGAGGACAATGTTCCAGTCCCTTTCTTGAGAATGAAGTATGTGTGATGAATGTTGAATTTGAGAGTGGGTCAGGAGTCAGAAATAAGAGAAGAAAATGATTTGTTTTATGAGTCTGCTTTATGATGATCAGCAGATGCAGTGTCCATATCTCAACTTTTCTGATGTGTTTTATGTAATTGCAGCAAGAAAGGAAGAACTCAGACGACTTCGTCAAGCACTGAAGGTGTTATCAGAGGCAGAAAAGCAGCTACGAGTCGCAGGCGATCGACCCACCTGGTTAACAGCTGCTCTCCTGCAATTCGCACCTGATCGCTCCTTTCTATCCTCTGTCAACAATAGTAGTATCCCCCAGAGCCCTGTTTCATTCAAGGTTCAACCTGGCAAAGAGGATAATACAATGGGACAATCCTTGCAGTCAAGGGCACTTGTGACCATGGATGAACAAGTCTCAGCTAGTAGGAAGGTTGAGACCTCTCAACAATCAACTGGTGCCACTGCTGTAAGGCCTCTTGCTGCCATGTACTTGGAGATGAGGAGGAAAAATCATCAATCAGGCATTCAAGCAGAAGCCAAGGTGCACCCTGCTGAATCATCATTGGACTATGTCCACTACCAGCATAAGCACAGATCACAACAGCAGCATCAGGTGGGAGTAAGTGGTGTGCCAGCTGATGATGTATTGAATGCTTCTAAGTATTCAAAGCCGCTACATTCTAATAGTTTTTGGAGGCTTCACCATCAAAATTTGGAGGATGTTTGGAATCAGGTCCTTCAAGTGATTCAATTTTCTGGTGAAATGCAACAACTCCTACTTCATCATGGCAACTTACTTGCTGTCCATGTTGCCAATGGTAGGATTCTTCTTTTGCTTGCAATGTGCTCCTTGGTGTTTGTCATCAATCAAAGAATGCTCTACTTCACAAAACAAGGAAGATCTCTACAAAAACTGTCTGTATTATGGCTCCAAAAATTGTTGACAGAGATTTGTGCGGATTGGGGTTTTGGGCAGATGACACTTATGCCATTGCCCAATTGGAGTTCCAGCAGCTGCGCCACAAAGTGAATGCAGAAAGGTCCAGGAGTCAAATTTGCCATGCTTTTCAAATGGTGCTAAACTGTCCTGTTGAGCTTCAAATGAGCCTAGCAAGATCCCTTGACAACACCGTGGATAATGGTTTCAAAAAAATTGCAAGAAACCTAGTGGACAGTTCAATAGGACCTTCTCCAAGTGACACAAAAGACATCAAGCTCAAGGGTATTGCAGTAGAGGAGAACTCATCTGCTGGACAATTGGCAGTGTTGAATTCAAGCAACAATCACCATCAGTCACGACACAAGCCTCGACAACCCTTTGTCATTACAGAACAAGAGAGTTCATATCCCTCTGCAAGAATGCAAGAGGCAGAGTCTAGCAAGAGCCAGGAGGCCAGGAGAGCAAGCACTAGCAGACTTCAGAGTGAGAGTGAGACACCAGACAAGTCCAACAATATCTCCACTGTGGCACAAAAGGAGAAGGATTTGAGGAGGAGCAGACTTAGGAGTGAGAGAGAGATGTCAAGGCAGTCAAGTGAATCCTTCCCTAGGATAAAGGAGAAAGGCTACAGAAGCTCTGAAGGTGAACACAAAGAATGGCAAGCCTTGGAACCACAGCATAGGGGTGAAAAAGTAACAGAGCTGCAACATCAAAGGGTGTTGGATGAAACTCAAGCCCAACATAAGAGGTCAATCCTGCAAAAACTCCCCAAGACAAGGGGCGGGGGGGCCATGACATCTGATCAACAGAATTTGTAAGTACTGAACTTCAACGTACAAGTGACATCCAAAATGCTGCTGCACCCAAGTAGGCAGAATGAGCAACAATTTGATCATTTGATGCAAAAAGTTCATGTGTTGATCTTAACATTTTTGTGTACGATCTGCTTCATGTGGTGTTCTTTCGATGGTGCATGGAAACAACAATCAGGAGGTTAAAACCCCGTCGCAGATCAGTCCTTTGTTGGAAAAGGGCATACCCTCCTGATAAGCATAAGGTAAAACACATTATCTTGATAACTGCACTTTCCTTTTGTCTTTGATCCTTTTAGTGAGCTAATAGGATGATTCCACCTATGGTACAACACCTATTGCAAGGAAGAACATAGAAGATGCAGTTCAGGTCCAGACAAAAGTGACGATGTGTTTTCAAAAGTAGCAGTTTGAAAAAATCCACAACGTTTCTACCAATCAGTGTGGAATTCCAATTCAATGGTAACACACAAACGTATTGAAGATCGACCTTTCTCCTATTTTCTAAAGGTGGCAAAGCTGACCATGATTGTCATTTTCATGCCAGGGGAAGTCACGACATCGCCAACTGAAAGGGACATCATTTTTCCTCAGACTAGTCCCATGCACAAGATCAAAAATACGTAGACCATAATAAGCACTCAAATGTGAGGTAAGCATCCTCACATTTTAGTGAGTGCTACCCTCCCTGTTTTAATCCCAAGGATTAGATGATTCCTAGCCCTAAGAATACTTTAATCAGCACCAAATCTCATTGAGAGCTGGCGTTGGTTCCTGCAATGTATGCCAATTCGGTAGTGGTTCAAAACCAGGCACAGACTATTTAGCCTATACATTTACTTAGACACAATGCTCTGCCAACTTTGCACATGACTGCTTAGGAAATGCACTGGTCGGTTGGTTTGTTTCTTTTATCGTACATCTTGAGTTATGTTCATACAATATCTCACAGCTCATAAGGGGATCAATCACCATGTGAGACAAAGGAAGTTGTCATGTACACACATAAAATTTGTTTACTGTCTGACAGCTTCAAAGTGATTGATTCTGAGGGATACTGCATTTGCAGCGAACATCTAGTTTTTGTATCTCTTACCGACCCTAAAGGAATTGATGCATATAGAAGAAAAATCATTTTCAGAACTGACCAGCTCGAATATCTCGGTCTAATCGCTCTGCATTCAGTGTGCCAGGCAGCTCTCGAAAGCCCTCATTGAAGATTGAATAAGCACTGCATACCACCAAGAAATTTTTCACTACAAGAGCCCATGAAGCATGAAGCATCACAAGACATGTGACCATTTGAAGGCAGGTAAAGCTTTGAACTTGCCATTTACACATGTGACCACTTGTAAAGGAAGTAAAGCTTTGAACTTGCCATTCAGACATGTGACCACTTGTAAGGGAGGTAAAGCTTTGAACTTGCCATTTGTATAAATCTCTGGCTTTTGTGGAACAACTTCATAACATACTAAAAGACTCATCACATATCTCTTGCCAAATATCCATTTTAAGATGCTTAGCTATCCTGTTCTTCTACTGCTCTTATCTGTGCACTCAGCAGATGAATTATTATATCTGGCATTGTTGATTAATGGCCAACAGTCATTCTAGGGGTTAGGTAGTGACCTAACCTTGCTTCTCCTGCTTGACGCTTTCCAAGATTGAAAACAATAATTGAGAATGCTGTAACAATAATCTAGGACATCCAGAAGACACCAGAGTTAGAGAGTACAGATGTCTCCGTACTTTACACCAGAATTCCAACCTGAATAGACTCCATAGACTATGGACTTCTCTGGAAATCAACTATGGAGTTCTCAAACTATGGAGTTCTCCTCTGTACTGTGCGATTTAAGTCAACCTGAATAGAACTGAGAGGTGACCTGAAAATTAAGGTTTCACCTCTGACCTCATCTCAGTGAACAGGAAACCCTAACCCTAAGAAACTAAATTTTAAAATGACCGTGACAGTGTTACATGCATGTGCAGAAAGCACAGCCACATGTATGGATATTGAAGAGCTAGAAGAGGGAGAGAGCAATGTGTAGGTACTTACATACACAGGTCCCAGGTCCCATTGGTGAGCAAGAGGAGCGAGTAAGAACCAGATGACGATGAGAAGCCAAGCTCGAAGGCTAAGGAAGAAAAACACCGTAAGAACTAGATCTGTTCCCAAGATTCCCAATTCTCAAAACTCAGTTAACCCCCACAGGAAAAAAAAAACACCATTGTGATAGTGACTATGTATCATGATGCAAAAACTCAACAATCAAAGTTTCCAAAACTCAAAAGCTCCACTCATAACTCCAAGCTCTTCACGACCTTGCAGATAAGGAAACCTTAATAAAAGAGGCCTTAAAAGAGGTGAAGATATGATGTACACGTAAAATTGGTGAAGATCCATTCTAGGGTAAGAAGGTACCTGGGATTTTTAGTTTCTCCTGCATGATTGTAGCAATATACTTCTGCATAGGAGATGCTGCTTCATGCAGTTTGAATCTCTGCAAAGAAAAAAATGTTCCATGAAAACAATTACTCCTAATATCTCATCTTCTGGCATTCTCCCACATGATGATTGTGTTTTAGTTGTTGCCGAAAAATAGTCCTTCTCTAATGGTTCCCAAACTAATGGTCATTATCAAGCATGATTCCACCATCAAAAGACTTCAGCCTCAGCCTTAGTAGGTTGAAGTGTAAGCTTCGTGTCATGCTTGTAGGTTAGCCTTAGAGTAAAGAGAAAGCCTGGTATCAGGCTTGTAAGGTTAGCCTTAGGGTGAAGAGAAGCTCGGTGTCATGAATTGTAAGCTCAGAAATTTCTTTGCTAGGGTTAGGTGATGATCAACCAGAAACTGTATATTCCGGAGAAGAGAAAAAAAATAATTGCTCGAAATCTCAGGGGACTTACAAGGTCTTCATCATCTTCATCATCTTCATTCCTGGTTGTGATATGTTTTGGAGGTGCTTTTGGTGCGACAATTGCAATCATGGAATCTGCAAACCGACAGACCTAAAAACGAGAGGTCAGTCAATGAGCCCTTGTTTCTCTCTCTCTCTCTCCATGTGCCCTTATAGGTAGGTAGTCATCTTCCACCTACAATCCAGGTTGCGATTTATGTTTTCAGAGATGCTTTGCTTGCTTGCTTTATAGGCATTCATCTTCCATCTTCATTCCTGGTTGTGATTTATGTTTTTCAGCGATGCTTGATTTTGGTTCATACAAAACAAAGGACATTATTACCTCCATCGACAAAACTAACTGTCACAGGTTTTCCCTTGTTTTCGTCCTCGAGAGTCTTGCCGCCGACAACGAGCTTCAATCTTTCGTATGGTAATCCTAGCTCCTTTTCCACCATTCTTCGTACCTCACTCACCTAATAAAAGAAACCCCCCACCAAAATCTATCACCGATATAAAGAAGAAGAAGAAGGAACGAAAAACACTGTTTCTGACAAACACCGACCAAGGATTTGCGATTGGATCTCCAAACAGATTCTGTTCAGGAAAAACAACCATTACCTGAACTTGAGACGAAGGTAGCTCCAGTACTTGACGGCGTGTGGATCCAACCGTTGTGAGTTCTAGTTTCACCATTGCTTCAATTCTCTCTGCCTCTAACTCTCTCTCGCGCGCGCGCGCGGCCACGCGATCTCTCCCCTACACTTTCTCACAATCGCGCGCGGCCACGCGATCTCTCCCCCACACTTTCTCACAATCGCCCTCGCCCACGCAAACAAGAAATCTTCGTCTCTTCTCTCGCTCTCTGTGCGTGTGAGGACTGGGCGAAGAGAATTATGAATAGCGCAGTGGTAATTAGGGTTTGTGGGGTTCCACCACCTCACGAGTGGTTGCGAGTTCGAATCTCGTAAGCTGCAGCTTCACTGAAATGGATTGAATTTTTTTCCCCTCTTCTCCTGTGGCAAGGAAGACTTAAAATTTCTGACTGGCTCATCCAGTCATTAAAAAAGGGCGGGAATTTTTTTAATTAAAAAAGAAAAAAGGGTGACAAAATAATATGAAAACAAAATAAAACAAATAAACCATAACCACATGTGATCCCGGGAGGTTTTTTTTTTTTTTTGGGGGGTCAACTTTTTTATGTAGCACAAGTTGCAATCAACCGTAAGAAAATTTAGCCAAATTTGGCAACAAAAAAAGTATGAAAGTTGAAAAAGTTTAAGAATCCTCCCTTTTCTTTTTTTTGGCTATGTACTTGTTTCAACCTCATATAGAATCCTGGCGATTCAAGCCAAAAATGTTTAAATATGACTAATTATTCTCATGAATAAAAGTCCCTTGCCACAACAAACTTGAATCTGTGTGGCAACTTGGCAAAATTTCACACAAAAAAAGTTTCACTGAAGTGGTTGATGCAGCACACACCCTCTCTCTTTATAAAGGAACAATGGTGTAAATATTCAAAGTTTATTTTTATTTTTATTTTTATTTTTAATTTTGTGGTTTTGAAAGTTTGGTGATTTTTTTTTTAAATTAAATTTTGTCAAATTTACAGCCCCAAAAAAAAACGAAATTTTTCAATTTTTTTTCATTTTTTTTAATGTCACCAAGTGCCAGAAATTCAGCAAAAAAATAGTTCACTGCTACTGGGTGTATAACTGCCTCATACCAGCCAAAAATCAGTCTTGGACCCAATCATCCCAGGCCTAGACTGGTATGAAAGTTTTAGAAAGGATCCAATACTAGAATCAGGCTAATTTGGAAATTTTTTGAAGTACCCAATACGGGAACCAGATTCATATGTTCAAAAGTTGATACCAGACCAACACTGGTTGAGATGTGCATAGACTAATCCTTGCAATGAAGTGAGAGCTCACAACAGTCAAGTCTTCGGGTATCTGTATATCACACATCAAACTCAGACAAAAAATACACTCAAAAGACGGGTTTGAGTTGTGATATCTTGCAACCACTTCACCATATTGGAAAGTTCAACAGCCTCAGAACAAACTTTGGATTCAACTCTGGAAGAGCTTAAAATTTTGGGGAATCTGCAAAAGGATCAGATTGTCAATCTCCCAGCTACAAACCAGCCTCTTACAGCCTCTGCTACAGAAGGGAGTGTCTTTTGAAAAGGTCAAAACATTGTCGAATTCCAGGCCCACTTCAACTTGAAGCTTTTCAAAGGAGGAAGACTACTATGGGTTTCAATATTGAGTCCTACTTTTCCTATCCAATTGCACATCACAGAATGTACTGCAAATGTGCACCATTGGTTTGCAAAAGCAAAAAACACCAAACTGTTTCGAAAGCAGGACCGGAGAAAGTATTGAAGGTTTGGGAAGATCTCCTGAGATCACAAGTGCTTTCTATCATTGCTTTCTCAGGTAAGACTGTTGAACCAAATGCCTTTTCTTCTAATATGTAAAACACAGACAAAAACATACTTATCTATAAGCTTTAACCATCATTGAGAAATCATCAATAGTACACTACTTCTCAGCAACACAAGTGCACCATTACAACCTCTCCAACATTTTTCAGAATGCTCCTCGCTAATCCTAATGAACTCCATCCCAAAGAAACAAACTTGAAAAATTGGAACTGAAATCCTCCCAGTTTCACATCTGTTTTGAAGGGATTAATCTTGTTTCGATTGGGATTTGTTTCAGGCTGCTAGAGCAGCATATCTAATCCTAGTTGGTTCCTTGTTCCCCAGTCTCTTTCTTCGATCTGCTTCATATTCTGAATATGAGCCTTCAAACCAAGTAACCTGCTTCCAAAACAAATTTCATCAAAATGTGATAATCAAAACAGACAATTCCACTTGAACACAACTCACACTTTCTCTCAGATGGTGCTTTTGAAGTATAATAATAAATTTCCTTAAATCACACACACCTGTGAATCGCCTTCAAATGCCAAAATGTGAGTGGCAATTCGATCCAAAAACCATCGGTCATGAGATATAATTACCGCACAGCCTGTCATGCATTATATTGAAAACAACACAAGACATAGGGTTAATTTTCCCAGCAATTCCTAGCAATGGGTTAGGGGTTAAACATCCAACATTGAACCAGCAAATTGAATTTCTGCCACAAGAAAACAGCAGTAACAGAAAAAATTAACTTGCCCACAATGCCAGCTAGCTCAAGAACAAGACACAGAGAAGGAGAAGACCCCCAAAAAATATCCAAAGAAGAAACCCGAAGAGGAACACAAAAATAGAAAGAGAAAGAAATGGGGGAAAAAGTTAAGAAATGGGGAAAAACCTGTAAAAGCTGAGGAAGAAAACAGAGAGAAAATGGAGAGAGAGAGAGAGAGAGAGAGAGAATGGTGGCAGGAGCATTTGTTTCTTACCTGCAAAATCCTGAATGGCATCCTCCAGGGCACGTAGCGTGTCAACATCAAGGTCATTTGTTGGTTCATCCAGTAGTAGCAAGTTGCCACCTTTCTTCATTACTTTTGCTAATTGTAACCTGCACCAGATCATGGAACTCGATGTCAAAGTTCAACATGTGGTTTTTTTCTTTGGGGATTGAAACACAAATACCATCTTGTTATTTTCTTCATCACCCAACAATTAGTTCCAGCAGAAAACAATATAGAAACTGAATTGTAAAACAAAGCACTCACCGATTGCGTTCTCCACCTGAGAGCATGCTAACTTTCTTTTGTTGATCTGGACCCTTGAAATTAAACCAAGAGCAATATGCTCGTGCATTCACCTTCCGGTCACCTTTTTTATTGTCCCCACCAAAGAAGAAGACAATCTTGTTAAACAGAAAAATCATTTTTTGCAACATGAGAAAACTACAAAGAATGGCGCCTCAAAAAACTCAATTTGATAGAAATCAAATCTTCTGCAGCAGACAAACTAAATGAAGGAAAAGAAAAACCCCTCATAATGATGTGTATGTATTGAGTTCAGAATCACACCGAGCACAATCTCCTCAAGATCATCAGTAATTTCTTGGAAAACAGTTTTATCAGCTGATAAAGCATCCCTTGATTGGTCAACATAGAGGGGTGCTACTGTTTCACCCACTCTGAGAAATCCTTCATCTGCTGTATCCTGGAAGTTTGTTTTACCACACCATATCCCACCCCTGGGTGAGGCACACTTTCTATTGAAGATTTGCCAACCATTGCCCAGCATGAAAAAAGCCATGAAAATAAAAAGACCCTACAACATAGATCTCCCACAGCATCTTTGTTGCAATTGAAACAAAAACAAGATCATGAAAGGATGGAAGGATTTTCATCAGGCGCAAGAACAAGCATATACCTGACCCATAATCATGCGGAAAAGAGTTGTCTTCCCTGCACCATTGCCGCCAATGACACCAACAACGCCTACAACCCCAATACCCAAATCAAAGGCAATGTGGTTTCATCTTCTTCCTCTTCTTCAAATGGTTTTTTGAACTTTCACCATTTTTGGGACCTTCACCCCATGTTTGGGCAGCTTTTAGGTGAGTCTGGAAAAATACACTCAAGAAAAAAACAGAAAAATAATTGGCATGGTAATGCTCATATATACTTACCACCTGGTGGGAGGCTGAAATTCAGATTGTCAACAAGGAGGCGACCATTGAAACCCTTTCGCAAAGCTTGTGCTTCAACTACTACATTTCCAAGACGAGGACCTGGTGGAAGAAACATTGACTCCAGTCGATCTGTTTTTTGGTACTCACTTGCCTTTTGAAGAAGCTCATCATATGCTCGTTCACGTGCCTGGGACAATTACACAGAGCTCAAAAGTTTAAAGCAAAACAGGACAGCCCTTGATGTCAATACTAAATGCTGTTTTGTGGCAGTTCCGATGGCCACTCTCTTAGAAACATGCTTCAGAAGATCGGTAACATTACTGTGCAAGGAAGTGAATGTTGCATCATTTTCCATACCTTGCCCTTCTTTTGTTGACCCTTTGCATTTGATCGAATCCACTCAAGCTCACGGTGAATGGTCCGTTGCAATGCCGTTTGTTGCTTGTCCTCCACATCCATTCGTTTGGCCTTTCCAGCATCCCACCAAAATCACACCACACCCTTTTAGCATAGACATGAGCAGCAGCCTTGTAAAATCCAATCTCAATCCGCATTGTCCAGGAACTGAAAGTGTCATGGGGATTTGGAGAGAGAAAGAATCAACAAAACTCAAAAGAACTCAGCATGGTGGAATGAGATACAAGAATGTAAGAGGTTGATGTAAACCTTGTTATCCAGCCAAGCTGAATAGTTGCCTTCAAACGGAATGCCCTGTCCTCTATCCAGCTCTAGAATCCACCCGGCTACCTGTCCAAATCCGAAAGCCAGAACCAACACTCACAAAATGTCACTGCAAACCTCAAAACTGAAACCTGCAACTACACAATTGATATGCAAACTGATGCAGAGCAGCATGGATCAGCAGAAACTCACAGCTCCCTCCCCAGTGATAGGAATGGCACAAGCAAATGAAGGATGTTAGGCTCCTGATGCCCATTTACCGTATGCAATTCTCAATGAGCCCAGAACCACCTACCAAATTTGCAGAATGTTGTGCAATCGCCCCAAGTCATTGAAACTCTGTAACCTTCATGACACCCATGTTTGAAGACAAGAAATTGGACAAACAACTACTATCTCTATTGGACTTTGCACACTCGTCTGTCTTTCAAGTTCAGGTAACTAACATTATCAAGGAAGTAGCGGTCATGAGTAATAGCAACGACAGTTCCCTTGAACTCTGCAAGATACCGCTCCAGCCAAGCCACAGCTTCTGCATCCAGATGATTTGTCGGCTCATCCAAAAGCAACACATCTGGTGTCTACACGAAAAACCCACTCTCATTTCCCCAACCGTTCTAAACTGGTATGTACACAAATCCCAAAATCACGTGAGAAATTTTGGATGGGTTTTTCTATGGTCCTATCACTGTTCATGTTCTGTCAGGAACTCTGTCTTCACATTTACTGCATCTAGTACTATGATACTTTTAAAAAGAGAAACAGAAAGACAGGTGTGAAGTAAAAAAAACCTGAAGCAAAAGAGAACAAAGAGCCACCCGCCGCCGCTCACCTCCACTTAAATTTACAACTGGCGAATCTGATGGAGGGCATCGTAGAGCATTTAATGCACGCTGCAAACTCACCACAATCCCCCATAAATAACTAATTAGAAGAAATAATTCAATGAAACAAATTTTTGAAAAAACCTAATTATGGAATTTATAACAACAAAATAAAAAACTAGTGGCAGTGGGTGCCACAAACCTCAACTTGGCGCTCCAGCTCCCACCCATTGCAAGCATCTAGAGCAGTTTGTAAGTGTTCCATTTTGCTCATCAATTTGTCAATATCAGCATCCGGTCTAGCCATATCCACACTCACCTGTCACACAAAAGTTTCACAGAGTTCAGGATATTAGGTGATCAATCTCACAAAATGGCAGTAGCCAGTTTGAAGCATTTAACCCTTAGACCGCTAAATCCTTGAGCCGTCTTCAGTGAGGTGGGTCCTCTGGCATCTGTCCACACCTGTTATATACAGTGTGCCAGAAAGAAGTCAAAGCCAGGTTCAAGAATGGTGGGACAAAGCACATTTCCATACCTGTTCAAAGTCTGCCAATAATCGTCGTGTTTCTGCTATTGCTGGCTACGAGGAACAAATCACAAAATGACACAACTGGGATCAATATTCAAAACATGCGCTAAATGATACTTTTGTATACTTCATCACCAGTTTCCCATTCTGCACCTTAACAATACAGAAGGGGAATTTATTGCAAAAAAGGGTGTTGATGAATAAAACTTGGACAAACTGCTATAATTTCCCATTGGACCATCTGTTTTCAATGCAAATTTTCATTACAAGATGATGGGTCTGAATTCATGCATACTTCAATGTTCTCCATCACAGTTGCTTCATCGTCTAGCTCTGGTTCCTGCAGTTGCCAAAAACCCATTCTCCCACATCAGGGACATGTGCATCTTTTGAATAACACAACCCTTAAACCCCATCACAAAAAGAGATTCTCACAATTTAAACTCATAAGAGCATTTTGATTTGTAACAACCACATCATTGCCATTTTGACATAGAGAATTAGTACAACAATTCCAACACCTGACATTTAAATTCTGAGCAAAGTCTTCATTTGGTCTTCATTGAGTTCCATGAGATAAAATCAGTGCCAATAGATCCATTCAATGTTTGTTTTACCTGTTGCAAGTACCCAACTCGGATTCCAGGATCTAAGTGCAAATTCCCATCAAAATTCTTGTCAACTCCTGCAAGGATTTTCAATAGAGTTGATTTGCCTGCTCCATTTGGACCCAAGACACCAATCTTGGCTCCCAAATACATTCCAATATTGATATTTTTCAGCAATTCTTTCCCTGTGGGTGTCACCTATGAGCAAGCAAATCAAATGAAGCAATTCAATCCACATGCACGAATTCAAACAAACCTCACTAAAAATTAAATTACAATTTTGAACCCCCTCCCCCCCCCACCAAAAAAAACTCTTACCCTACAATCCTGAACAGAAAAATTCTAGCAAAGACTTGAAATTCTCACCTGCTGCTGCATTATGCAAACCTTGAAAACATAATCTGCAAATGGATTTTTTTCTTGGACTTCTTTTCTAATTTCTGTGCGAATTTTGAGGAAATTTCCTTGAGGAATATGTTTAGGTCTATCACCTTTCTAAGTTTCTGAACACTCAGTATGATTCTTCGAGTCTCATTGGCATAAGCACTTTCTTTGGCTCCTGCTCCTCCTGCTCCTCTATTCTTGTTGCTCGCCGTGCTTTCTCCACCACCTTTCTTCTTATTACCCTTCTTTGTTGCTGCCATAGACAACACGACCAAGCTCCTCCGTTTGGTAACCAGTTCGGGAGCTGCTGCTGCTGCAGCAGCAAGTTCTTCCACTGCAGACAACTTTCGGTTCTGCGCTCTGTTATTCCGCAGGGAAATCCAGCTTGACGACGATGATGATGATGGGTGGTGCCAAAAAGATGAGAAAAGAGCGCTTTTCTTCCTCATGCTCATTCCTTGCTCTTGTGGCGAAGCTAGCGAGCCGCAGAAGGGAGTTGCTGTTGCTGCCGCAGCAGCAGCTGCCATGGCCATCATCACCTTCCCGTGCGAAGCAAAAGAAAACGGAAAAGATGAAGCTCTCGGACCACAAAGCCAGCCAAAGCTGTTATGTACCCCCCGGTTATGTTACACGCAGCCCTGGAAAATATAACCGTCGGATTGTGGTTTTTTTTCCTTATGTTGACCCTTTTGTGTTACCCTGCCGGTCTGGTAGGTGTTTTCTGCTACCCGGTATGATTTACCCTACTCGGCTGAAAGTTTTTTCTGCTACCCAATGATTACCCTACCCTACCCTACCCGGGTGCCGGTTTTTCCTCCTACCCGTTGGATACCCTAACCTACCTTTTCAGGGTGCTGGTTTTTCCCCTATCCGTTTGTTACCCTAAAATACCCTTTCCTACCCGGACGGTAGCATTTTCTGCTACCCAGTTTATTACCCTGCCCTAACCTACCGGTTTTATTCCCCGACCAGTGAAAGAACTTACCCTGAACTGCCGGTTCTTTCTTGGAACCCGCTGGTTCTCTGACTTTTTTCACCAAAAACAAAACCCCGTGAGAACCAACCATAGGTAGGTTTATTCTGAACCAGGGGTAATAAAACCGGGATTTTGTGACCCAGAATTCAAACCAGGGGTTACAAAATCAAAGAACTGCCTGAACCCAGGTTAGAAGCAGGTGGGGTCACTTGCTGGGACCACAAAACATAGATGATTTCATTTAATTCAATACAAATTGGGAAATTTCTGGAAATTTTTGTTTTTCTGCTGTAAATTTGACTAATTTTGCTATTTTTTTGGGGGTAAAATTTGCCAAATTTTTTATATGATTTTTTTTTTTAAAAACCAACATTGATGCTAGCCTAACATATTAGGCTCTAATTAATTATTAGAAACAAGATTCGACAATTTTCAAAAAAATTAAAAGTTTCGCGCCAAAATCTTGGAAATATCTTTTAATATTTTGCTTAGAAATAAGGCACCTTGACAATCACAATGACAATCAAATGATACCTTTGTTGAATATTATTTTTAAAATTTGATTTTGTTGATTTTTTTGGAAATATAATTAAATATTCAGCACAAAAGTGTCGAATGTGCCAAGCTAGTATGATATTTGGTCTATTTGTAGTACTTATTGGTTTAGCAAGAAGGTGCCTAATAATTAATTTGGGCTTTCATGTTGCTTTGCACTATGGATGACAATCATCTATTGTGGATGATAAAAAGATATGCACATTATATTATGTTAGGATGAGGTGATTTTAGCAAAGGATAAAGGTTAGTGTTTTGATATGAATATTTTGTGAGTGAAAATTTTACCCTAGTATTATTAAGGTCTCACTTATATGATGTTTATATGTGAAGGTAATTGACATGCCCTTCTAAGTAAACCCTCAAGTGAGAAGATTTGGCTAATCAAGGTTCAAGTTATGACCATTGTGAGATGGCCTTCAAAGCGGATTAGGTTATGATTTTAAGTGTTGGGCTAGGTTCAACTTCCAATTTGACAACACTCGTGATTGCATAGGTGCCAATGAGTGAAGGTTTGAAAAAGGGGGTTAACGAGATGTTTTCAGCACACTAAGTTCTTGAACTAGACAAGTTTATAGTTAGGCCATGAGATGGAGATGTTAATCCCAACTAATGAGGCCTTCAACAACAAGTTCACAACAAGTTTAATCCCACCTACCTATCTAGGGGTTGAGGTTAGCTCAAGGTTACAAAATGAAATGAATGGCAAAATTGACAAGTGCATGGCTTGTCATGTGTTAGGTAATTTAGGTGTGTAATGAAAAGCGTTGGTCAAAAGTGTGAACACAAAGGTGCCAAGGCAAGGCAAATCCAAGTGTGAAAATAACATAGTGGATGTCACTAAAGATGACATTTGGGGGAAAGCTACCAAAGAAGAGGCAATTATGCCATGGATGAAGACAATCATCAATTGATCCTATAATTTTGGGACATGGCCACGACCATCTCGCCAATAAGGAAAAATGTGAAGTGGCAACATATAGGAGTGAAAACCTTTGAAAGACATTGCATTCATTATTTACAAGAGATGCAAATGCACACTAATTTTTTTTTAACCTTTTAAAATTCTTTTGACAATTTCCCACTTGCAATATTTATTTTTGTCACCAATTCCTTTGAGTCCAACTATATCATAATGTGTTTATAGTGAAAGGCAAATTAGTGTCTTGATTAAAAGGTTCAAAACATGTTAATAAGAACCAATGCGATTACTTTATAAAAGGATTGCAAATTGTTTTTTTAATTCCTTTCACATTTATATATAATTTTTTTTGAATGAAATCTTTTGTAAATTGTTCTTAAAAATACATATAGTTGTTTTAGTATATCATATGTTTTGTGCAATTAATCATTGTTGAATTAATATGAAAAAATCAAAATATGTAGATTTTGTCAAATTTTTTAATTCATCTCAATTTTTTTTGTATTGTCAAATCATACCAAAATGTGTTAACCATTAAATAGGTTTTAGTTTCTCATATCATAAGTTACAACTCTATTTTACCTATCATGTACATTACACCCCATTTCCATGTTGTAGAAGTTTTTTGAAAATTTGAAACATATTTTGAATTTTTAAAAATTCGAAATTCATAATTTTTAAATTGTGGGTGTTTTATTTTAGTGTGTGTAATAGGTTATTATCATTTTTTAAAAATTAATCATTAATTTTTGTTTATTAAAAAAATCTAAATTACCTTAATCAACTTTTGCAAAATTAATTGCTTCTAATGCAACTATTGTTCAAATTCAAAATTCTTTTATTAAATTCAAAACTTGGAATTAAATTTATTAAATTTTTAATTTGAATTCCTCAACACTCATATTAATCAGTTAGCATAACTTGAAATGATCCCCATATGAAACACATATACTATAGTTTAATGAAAATTCCAAAAACTCTTGACACCCTTTTTGATTCCTAAATTAACATGTTTTGACCCAAAGATTAATTTCCGATTAAACAATTTATTGACAAATTTATCTTCTTCTCTACTTCCCCATAATGGTTTATACAAATATCAATGAATAATTTAACAAACTAGAAATTCACAATTTGACAATCTTATGTACCATTTGATATTTTGTGAACCAATGAACTCCAATTGCAAAACAATCATCACAAGTGCAACAAAAATAAAAAAACATCTAGCACATAGCATTTGAATCAATTGTCTAATAAGCTTTATTGTTGTTTAAACATTGAGTACAAGCTTAAAAAGTAAAATAAACAATGTTACTTGGTTTCACATTGTTGCTAAGAAATATTAAAGAAAGAAAGAAAGAAAGAAATAGAAGGTAATGTTTTATCAAAAGAATTAGTAAATCTAATTAGTATTTTTTAAAAACATTTAATGCAAATATTTTTGAGTTTTATCATTAACCTAAATTTTTAATCCAAATAATAATTTCCTTATGTAATGAATTTTGCTTAGAAATCAAGTTTTACCATGCTTACATATTAACTTAAGATCAATATTCCAATAATTGATTTTTTAAATGAAAAATTGATGTCCAACAAATGATTGATTTTATTTTCTTAAATCTTGTATTATGTATTAATGTGATTTTAGGTTCCAAAAAAGAATCATAAACATTCATCACATGTTTACAAAGATGAAAACTTATAAGAATTGAAAATGTGCATGAAAAAATTTTAGTCTTTCCAAGAGAAGTTGTTTCCATTTTTTTCAAATGACATGCAAAAAATATAACATGCAACTTATTGAAAAGATAATAATTCATAATTTATTTAAATATAAATAGAGCATTTAAAATTGAATTATGGTAATAAATTTAAGTGCTCTTATTATTAATTAAATATTCTTTTGACATTTGTATCATTTCATTGCATAACAAAAAATACCACTTTATTTCATATCTTTATTTTTCATGTTCGATAATAAATATTGAATTTTGAACGTGACTATGCACAAATGTCAATATATGCACATATTATATATTTATAATGACCACATTCTATTGGTTGTCATAGATGTTAATGCCATGGAGTTCATTCATTTAAATGATCATCCATGATTTATAATAAACTTGTACCTAACTTTTAGTTTAGTTTTAGTTCATTTTAGTTAACTTCTAATTAATTTTTAATTCACTTTCATTTTATTCATAATTCATTTCCAGTTGATTTTTAATTCATTTTTAGTTAACTTTTAATTAAATTTGAATTAACTTCTAATTAAGTTCGAATTAGTTTTTAGTTAAGTCCTAATTAATTCTAGTTAATTCCTAGTTGACTTTTAATTGAGTCCAAAATAACTTTCAGTTAAATTTTAGTTAACTTATAGTTGCCTCTTAGTTAAGAAGGTTCTCAAGAAGCTTTTTTATTCGATGCACACATGAAAACTTCTTTAAACTAAGTCCCCAAAGGGGTATAAATAGAAATAAGATCCCTCCTTTCTTTTAGTCTGGTTAACATTAGTCTTAGGCATGATCTTACACCGTAGACTTGTCATGTTTTTTCATGTTCATGTTTGCATATGTTAGCATAATAAAGATTCGTTTTCACGTTGGTCTTGCACATCTCATGTTCTTATTCTTAATTCATATATTTTTATTTTTGAATCATACAATCTTGTTTCGTTCCTTGTTTGAAAGTTAAATTTAACCTTCTTTTTTAGCCTTTGTTCTTGTGGATCTTTTTGTCCTTGACATTGGTCACATATAACACAACATAAATAAACCAACAAAGAGTAATATACCATAGTCAACAAAAATTATGATTTATAGACTTTAGATATACATGTTCATTCTGGCATTATATAATTCCATTTCACAAGAAACATTAGTGTAAGGTAGATTGCAAGGAATATATTTATTTTAAAATTGTTGCAAATTTTTTATGTGAATTGTACAAACGATAATTGTCAAATTCACTAATTTTAATGGGGCCATTTATTACATATATAAAATTGAACGACACCCTTGAAAACCTTTTTAGGGTAAACAAGTCTTTGGGAATAGTCAAAGAATGCATTTTCCACTATAGTAATGGACTCCATGTTTGTAAGATTCTCCAACTAGAACGTAAATTAGTGGATTGCTAGAAAAATTTAGGGCATAAAGCAAATGCAAAATGTCATAGGCAACTACTTGGAAAGTAATGTGTTGCAAAGACTTCATGTCAACCTACTCACAATACATTACTACACGTCCAATGCCATTGTCAAGCTCACGAGCAACCTTAGTCACTTGCACCACCACTAGCATGATCATGCAAGTAATGGCTAATAGACAATTTTGCAAATTTTTCTTTTTAGATCATTTTCCTACTGAGAGGGGGAGGTAAAGAAAAAGGCGAAGCAAGATTAGGTAGCCTAGACTATTTCCAAGGTAGCATTTTTTGTTGCTAGCTAATAGCAAGAGAAGGAAACAAATGTATGAGTTGAATCGTCACTTCCAAAATTCATGGGCTACAAAACTTCCAAGTGCAAAATTTGTTATGGGTGTTTATGGAAAGGCGAAATAAACTTTTAGTGCCCAAGTTGGATTATTTATGGAAATATGTTAGTTGAAGGAAGGCCACAATTGCATTTGTGGGTGTGTCAAATGGGGATTTCTACTTTCTAAAGACTAATTAGCGTGTGATTAATGAGAAATTGTATGTACAAAGGGGTAAGGACACTGTTTGGCAACATGTAGCTAAAGGGGTTGTGGTGGAAAGGGAAAAAAAATTGGTCTACTTTGCTCTTATCTTCCACATACTTTTTCAAAGCATGCCCATGATTGAGTATGAACAAATGTAGTATTTATTTGCATTCCTTAAGGTTCTTAATCACCCATCCAAGCACTAGAGTGATTGTGCTAAATGGGAAAATATTGTTGAGTATCTACACCATGTGGTATTAACTACCATTTAAATAGGTTTTATTGGTTTCAAGCTTTCTATCTATCTTTATTGATGAAGTCACTACAATTAATAACCAAAGTTGGATGCAATGCATTGTTATGTGGTGGCACATTGGAAATGGGTCCCTATTTTGTTCACACTTGAATGTCTGGTTGAAGGTGGGACTATTATTAATATAAAAAGTGTGATCATGGTTACTCTCATTATGTATGGTGGTTTGACCAACAAGGAAATTTTTGAATGGGCAAGTGTGTTTAAGAATTGATGGCATCTCCACATTTCAAGGGATCAAATCTAAAATAACTACTTTAGTGAAAACTTAATAAGCACCTTACTTCATTGGAATTTATTGTATGGCACATTGAACAAACCTTGCAATGCAAAATTTGTTTTCCATGTCAATGGTGTCCAAATTGGAAGTTTTTTTTCAATCACTTTACAAGTATTTTTTGAACTTCCCAAATGCCAACTTGAGTTCACAAAATTTGCTAAAATTGTGGAAATAGACTTGGATTGAAAGTTCTTCGAAACGTTAAAACAAGGTGGATCAAGATGTTGGCACCTTTGAAAAGGGTTGGGAATTAAAAGTATAAAACCTTAATTGTTATTTGATCGTTATTGACAATGGCATTATGGAGGCAATCAAGGTCAATTTGGTGAATGTGTGATGTTGACACAATCTTGGGCTTGCCATGTGTTTTATTTATGCAGGAATTTGTTAATGCCTTGATGAAATTTGTGCAAGCCAAAGATATTTTTATATGTGATTACATTGTAGCAATTAAAATTAACCAAGTTAATTTATACAAAATATACAACAGCCCCAGCACTTCATTCCAACTTGAGAACTTTCTGAGTTTACAGATGTGGTTGTAAACACATTTTGTAAGATTTTTCAAAATTGGGTCACTAACCTAAATGGTGGCATACACTTGGCTTTCTGCATCATTGGATAATCCCACATGGTCCACTATGTTGCTTTTGTAATTTGCATGCATTTTGGAGTTACTCAAAAGGGTTTTGATCAAGCTATCAAAACTCAATGCACTACTACATGTGACAAGTTGATTCTTGAGTTGGAGTAGAGGTTTCCAAATCATGAATTGATGAATGTTTTTGGGATTATTTATTCTCAATATTGGTTGCAACTACATTGATTAAATGGCATTATTGTGCATCTAAACAAGTTGGACTAATGGCAGATATGTTTCTAAGCCACTTTTAAGGGACACTTTGGATTCAAAGAGTTTTTTTTTCAAGTTGACCATGAAGAATCAGGCCTTTAAGGCCATGGTAGAATTTAGAGACGGGAATTCAGATTAAATTGTGGCGTTAATTTGCCATAAAAAATCTATTAATGGTTCATCTCTCTAAGTTTATACAAAAGGTTGCAAAAGACATGTAGGAAATTTCATGGAACAAATGAAGGATATTCTAAAGATGAAATAAATTAGGTGCATATTGTACTTTAAACTCATGTTTGGCATTAATTAATTCATTATTGGAGTAGTCAATTTTTTTGAAATTATTAACAATAATATGTTAAATTTAATAAAATTAAAATAGTTCAATGTTAAAAATCAAGCAAAATGCATAGTTTTGGGGTCATTGTTTTGGTTTTTTTTTTTTCAAACACTCTTTTGGCTCAATCATGAAACTTTTTAGGTAGCTTTCTTTCAAGCTTCATATGTACATTGTGTGGTTATGTGTTTTTTCCATGTGGAATGCTTTGTAAGTTTTGCATCAGGATGATACACTTGCGTAACAATGGAAGAGGAGGAAGTGCTACCCAGCCATTGTATTGGTGCATCCGAAGAAGAAAAAATTGTTGGTTTTGGATGTGAATAGACTACTCGTGGATATTTACCACAAATAGGAGGCCTTACCTCATAAACCTCATCATGTGAAGTTCAACAACTTTTATAGTAACATTTTGTTGCTCTTGTTCTTCTCCATTGCGGTTGTTTTTTTTTTTTTTTTTTGTGGAAAGATTTGTGTGTTTGGTTTGTTTATAGTTACTGGTTATTTTTTGTTATGGCTTTCTAATAGTTAGTTCCGATGTAGCAATGGTGGTAGTCTATAGCTGATTTTCCATCAAAAAGGAAAATGGTTTATGATTGTGTTTGTGTGGCATTTAGAGAAGTAGCAAGCGAGGTTGAAGGCCTTGGGTTTTTTGAGGATGAAGTTATGAATGTTGGAGATGGCCAAGCTCGAAATATGCAACAATCATATGGCTAAAGCTTACATAACAACACAAGTCACTAGTATTTTCCTTCAACCAATAGCATCCACAATAGAATCACATTTCCTGAAATGGAAGCGATGGGATTTCCACTACCAAACCAAGTACTACTAATATGTTATGGTGTCGAACATTGGAATAAGACCTTTAAAAGCTGCACAAGGGTTGAAAATAGCCCATGATGATGATACCTCTCTTGTAGCAACAATAATGCCTTCGCTCCAATAACCTCCAAAAGTCCAAACCCTAACAACAACAAAGTAGCGAGGAGGAAGCGGCTTTTCTTTTTCATTTCAAAGCCCCAAAACATTAGTTGAAACGCATTGTAGCTCTGAATGACACAAAACCCTCAAATGGTTAAGTGCAACAGCAGTAATAGGTAGTGGGTGTAATTGCAACAACATGTAGTCCAAGTGTAACAACAATAGCGAACAATGTTATTGTTACTATTGGTGGAGTTTGTGTTCAAAAATTTGAGACATCCTCATCGTGAAGAATAGTTAGACTTAGATGTGTGACTGATGTCAGGGTTGGGGTTGGGGTTTTAGCAAATGATGGAATTAGAAGTTTTGGGTAATGGAACATGGAGACGACAACTATATTCAAAAGCAAGTTTGTGCACACAAGCTTAGTAATTTTTGCTATTAAAAGCCCTTATTTTTATAAGGTATGTAGACTAAGAATTTAAAGTAAACATGTGAAGGCTATTATTGTAGCCTTTCTACTAGCTATTAACATTATTTTCATTCTTGTATCATAAAATGTTTTGTCCTTTTGTCATGCCCTTGCTTGTTTGTTGATATATTAATCAGTTCAAACAATTATTGTCAAACTTTTGATTGAGATTGTCAGTTTTATGTGCTAACTATAAGGGGTTGAATATGGTGGATTAAGTTTTTTTCAAATGTGATGCAAAAATTGAAACCAATGGATGTGACACTGCAAATTATTCCTTCAGGTGGGGTTTCTCCTTCCAAATGGGCCTCTTTATTGTTTAAGCAAGCTTACACCTACCAGTCCTTGTTGGTAGCAAATTCTACATTGCTATATTTGGATCTTCCTTCTATTGTTCTCCTTGTAGATGCCATACAACCCCCAATAAATGTAGTTCGTTCCTACTTGGGTTCTTGGTACAAATATATCACAAGGTAGGGTTTTTTATTTACCATGACTACTTTGGTTGGAAGAATGATGTAAGGTTGTCAAGTGTGTCATGGATTTTACAAGACCGTATGATTTTAAAGTTGTTAATTGGAGTTATAGTGAGGTTTGAGGGTTATATGTTGATAGGTACTCTATTGTGATGGGATGGAGGTAGGTTTAGTGATAATGGAATGCGCCTTCCATTGGTGGGTTTTGAAGTAGTTCTTTCAAGTGACGACCTACAAGTTTCAAATTACCTCCTTATGGATGATTCCCCATACAAAACCTTAAAAAATCCTATAAGTACCTTATCATTGTTTGCTATATTTTGTAAGGTTTAAAACATTTAGGCACTTTTGCTTACAATTTATTTTCCTTACAATTGAGGTTTTGTTGTTTAGTTAACATTTAGATTTCAACACAAACAATTTTTTTGGGCAAGGTAGATGATGTCTTTGTCTTTCTATCGATTTTCAATACTCATCTATTGACTAGTGTATACCTATACCTATGCAACCAAGTACAACCATTTTTCCTCAAACATATACTAACAATGTTCTGCGCTATCAATGCAGCTAGTATAAAAGCAAATTTGGTTATTGATGAAAGACCAAATGAAACAGAAATCCATGAAAATGATGAAGGTAGTGAAGACACATATATTGACAATGATGAAAATAATTTTTTCAATAGAAACAAAAAATGCACAACTTGTAGGTCTATCATGATTTATTTGTCCAACACATGGTCGTATATGTTAATATATGAAGGTAAGATTTTGTCACATGTCAAATTCCATCTCTCATGCTCAAATCTATGGAGGATGATTTGAAAATCCTATGATCAAATACCAACAATCTAAACATTCAAACAATTCAACATGATTTCAATAGTGAAATCCTTCGGATCTATGACATTTACTTCCTTTTCATGTTGTTTAAATTTTGAATTAAAAGTAATTGAAAAGAGAGGTGTAATAGCATTGACCTCCATAGTTTCAAGTTGAAATTGCATGTTGAAGCTCCTTGATAGTCTTGTTTTCTCCTAACCTTTGTAAATCATTTCATTCATGTTTTTCACATGAATCCATGCATGAAACAACTATGCACATAGGTTTGGTTTCGTAATTGACATCCGAAAGTCAACTTTAGGATTCTCACCTTTTTCCAATTGGCTTTTAATTGTTGAATAGGTCCAAGAATGAATATTTTTTTAAACACATGTTTGAACGAGTGTTATAAGATGACATTAATAGGCTGAAATATGCGAGTGCAATTTGTTGGAATGAAAATGACACATACTTTTGGAAACTTCAATTTCATCCAATCCAAAAATTCTTTGTTTTTATGAACTTACTAGCAATTAATCAATTAAACCATCTTTTGTTTTTCTAGTAAGGCAAGTTTCTCCATTTGAACTTTTCGATAGGAGATGAGGATGTGTTCGACAAACTGTTAAGTAGTTTCTAAATTAGACCAACGATTAAAGCTGTATGTAAAATGAAAACCACTTGAGAGACAATTTTTTCTTCCTTCATTCATAGGTGGGAGCACTTGATTTGATGTGCCTCGAAACACAACTTGCAAAGGTAACATTGACCCATCTACTGAAGTTGATACAATTGTTGTAATTTTTGTTTTGTCTTCTATCCCTAGAACTTATATGTGTTTGTTTCCTTTTCTTTCCCATGTTTGATCCCCTCCAATGGGTACAAGGTGAATTCCAATTTGATCTATGTTGACAACCAAGCATGGAAGTACATTGTACATTTTGACAAGGTAAACAATTCAATGTGCCATGGATGTCCCTTTTGCTTCCCATGTTGATGGTAGTTTCCCTACTGCTGTTGTGGCTGCTCCGTAAGACTAATTCAAATGATACTTCATGAAATCTTTCGTCCACTCTAAAGAGACTTTAAAACCTCCTTGTTTTGTAAAGTCTTTTAAGAGTTCAAGTGCTCTACTCTCAAAGATCCCTCTAATGATTGGTTGTACAATAGGTGTATAAAGACCTTGTTTAACAACAAGCATGTTTTTCAACAAGGTAATCAACTCATCTTTCAATTTTGGTCTTGTTTCAAGAATTGAAAAGTGTTTTTCTATAATAGTGGCAGTTGTCCCTTTCTCTACAACAATTTTCACATGTGGTTTTAACTCTCCTCTTGGGGTGAACCATTCATACAAAGACCCTCTACTTAACTTCTCATATGTTCCACTAACTTCTCCTGGCTTTCTATGAAATGTCTTTAGGTAGTGGAGCGCACCTGTGAGATCACCATGTTTTTTCACAACTACAAGAATCGAACGCCAAAGGTGTGGTGCAAACCGATTTGTGTAAGCATTTCTTTTCCTTTTTTTTTTTGTTGATTTTGAGTTGTTTCATCATCAATGGTCTCTTTCTTGATTTCCCTTCATGAAATCAATGTTGGTTGCATTGATTTTTGTGGCCTTCCAACAAGTCTTTCGAAAGGTGGGGGTGTTGTCTCCTTCTTTTGAATCTGCAATTTTATCTCCTTTGAAAAGGCTTGGACTTCATGTGCTACAACTAACAACTTCTCCTTTTTGTCCACTCTACAAAACATAGAATCTATCATTTTTTGTTGTCTGCTTGTTGCCATTTCCTTTGCACATCTATGATACATACCTATCTCGAATCTACATTAGGATGTACCTACATAGTATTTCTAAGATGCAAGTATGATGATTCTTACAATATGAAAACATTTTTAAAAAGTGTGCAAGTTTAGGTATGTGTGTAAATGAAAAGAAAGGCTATTGCAAATCAAATAGAATGTCATTGCAGGAATCTACTATCAAATTGGAAAATAAAAATCATGTGAAGCTTTCACTTCTAGCATTAAAACTATTTATGAAACTTGAAAGTACCTACCCCTTGCACACAAAGAAAGACACAAAGAAAACACGAAAAAACATGCATTTTTCAAGATTGGATGTATTTTGAATTGATTCAAGAATCGTGACATTTCATTTGTCTTGCTGAAATACTTTTTAAAATTAAAAATGAAAATGAAAATTACAAAAATTACAAAATCAAGTGCAGAACCTTCTTTTTTTTCACTACTCATATCACAATATTATAGTAGATGATGGAAAAAATATAATTTCAAAATTTAAAAAAAATTAATTCATTTTTTGAAAAAAAATAATTATTCGTTTTGTCAATGTGGAAACTGACCCTAGCCTAAGGTAATACGGTGCATGCACCTGATTTTTGGGCAATCTCAGGTTCATGCACCTGACCTGGGTGCAGAAATGTGCACCCAAATAGCCAGGGTAGAACGTAGTTTGAGTGATCACTATTAAATGCAGGGGCCGCAATAGCCATGAGAGCTGGTGTCCCTAAGGGTGCCCTGGCTATTGGGAGAGGGACCGCAGCTGCCATGGCTATTGTGGCCAGCACATTTAATAGCAACAACGGTCAGGGGGGAAATTTAGGGTTTACCTGGCCGTGCAACCGTGGTGTTATCCAAGGGCCCTACAAAAAGCCAATAGGAAGCCATTCCGCGATTGCGTAATTGCTGCGCAGAATTGCTCTTCTTCTTCTCCTGCCTCTTCCTCACTTCGTCGCCTTCTCCTTCTTCTTCTTGTTGTGCTTCTTCTTCGTCTTCCTCCTCTTTCACGATTCCTTCCTTCGCATTTTTGGTGGCGCTTTTGATTGTCTTGGACAGAGAAATGGCGATGGCGGTAGGTGTGGGAACTCCGCCAACAATTGCACCTCTTCAAGTGGTGACGTCTTCCACGCAGCGGGCGTGTGCAATTCGACCTTCTTCTTCTAATACGCTTTCTTCGCTTGTTTATTCTGAGGAGCTTTGTGTAACGAGGAGGAACGCTAGGCCTACCTGTTCGCCGTTAAAAGTGCGGAGTATTGCTGCGGGACCTCCCAAGTCACCAGGTACTACCGGTGCAGCGGCCAGCCAGTCAGCCAGCCAGTAGCAGCACAAGCAAAATCGCTTCTTCCCTCACTGTCGTCTCTGTATGGAAACTCTTTGCAAGGAACTTATACTAGGTTCTTTTGTTGTCGTTGGGGTTGTTTATCAGCTGAAACAGATTGGAGGACCAAGCGTGAGACATTGCTGAGGAATGGGGTAAGTACTGTGGCTGTAATTCCTTGCGTCTCTCTTTTCTCTTCCATTGCAATTGCACTGCACATATGATGCTAGGGAGCAGTGGAATCATCCATGGAAAAAACCATCTTGAGCTCTAGCGCTCTGCAGTAAGTCCAATGTTGCCATACGTTTTTTGCACGTGATGATGTCATTGCTTGTTTGTGGCGGCGGCGGTGCAGCTGAGGTCCGTAACCGCCAAGGATGCTCTGCGGTTACAAAAAGAACAAGGTTACACGATCCTTGATGTGCGCCTGGAGTCAGATTTCGAGGAGGTAAAAAACAATTTGCATATCCTTCCAGTGCATTCCTTGAGCTTCTTGTCGCAACTCCTCATTCTGCACATGATGAACAAAGGGAATTGTGTGGACATCATAGTTTAGGAACTTCTGCTGCTGCAAGTATGGTTATGAACAGATCTTGCCTGACAAAACTCTGTCTTAAGTTTGAATTCTGGTCTATGTTTGTTGCACTCTCTCTTCTGTAGGCCCACCCGGAAGGAGCAATCAACGTGCAGGTCTACAGGCTAATCAAGGAGTGGACACCATGGGACATAGCTCGCCGTGTTGCATTTGCTTTCTTTGGAATATTTCAAGGAACAGAAGAGAATCCCGAATTTCTGAAAGGTGGTACAGAAACCCTCAACTCAGCCTTCTTTTTTGGCCATGAATGAGCATGGTGTGTCTTGCACAGAATAGAGCTGCAATCTTCATCAGCTGGAAACTAACTAATTCTTGTCATAAAAAAGCTGTCTTTGGAAGTATGAAAATCGTTTGCAGCATAGTAGTGTGGCAGAAACTGTTACTAGAAATTGAGTGTCATCATTGGATTTGCAAATGCAAATGGACATTGTCAAGCAGTTAAGTTAGGGTTAAGGTTCTGGTTCTAGAGTTTACCTCTGAGCTTGTTGGCTGTCACTACATGTTTTGGGAGCCTAACCAGGCTACAATTCACAGATCATTCAAGACTACAATGGACAGTAGAGCTTGTGCTGAGCTTGTGTTGATTCCATGATGTTTTGTGCTAAGTATATCCCCTCCCATTGACACTGGGACTGGAAGTGATTTTGATAATTCCTGTGCTTGGGGTGGGATTTCTTCACTATTTACAGAAAACTGTGACCTGCATATTTGTCAGAGTCAGTAGTTTTCTGTGTGCTTTGACAATGCAAAAAACTGCTGACAACCATTGTTGATCAGTTGCACAATTCATGCCCAAAAGTGGGTTTTATGTCTGGACTGAAGCCATATCCTTGGAACTACAGGAATGTCATGTGCAATGTTGAAGGTTCTAAAGATGATTTAAGAAGTGACTGCATGCAATGCTGCACACATAAGCACTGAGTTTGTATTGATGTAAAAGTGGAGGCTTCATGAGAAGTCACCAGTATTTGTGGTAGAAGCAATCATGCGACATAATAGTCTCAACCAGGCTGGCACAGAAGGGGTATGTAGCACAGTAAAGTGTCCTCTGACATTTGGTGTGTTTTTCTTTTTACAGAAGTGAATTCCAAGCTGGATAAAAGCACCAAAACAATTGTTGCTTGCCAATCTGGTGGCACTGTGAAGCCTACTGCTAACCTTTCTGAAGGTCAGCAATCTAGGTGAGGTTTCCACATGACTCACTTTGTTCAATTTAAACCTGTAAAGGTTTGCATTCCAGATGATGGACGATGGTTTGATTGGATGAGTGGGGTTGGCAACAGATCATTGATAGCTGCATATCTACTGTCATTGGATGGATACAAGACAATAGTCCATATAGATGGTGGCCTTCGCAACTGGTTTAAGGATGGCCTGCCAGTGGTATACAAGGAAGAAAACTGAGCATCCACCTTTTGACAGATTTTGCTGAACAAGTTCAGTATTTCAGGCTTCATCTGGCCTGAGGCTCTTAAGGCTGTGAGAAGAGTCTCTGTGATGTATTTTCATTTATAGGAAAGCAAGAAAAAAAATTCTGCCTTGCTCGGGAAAATTGCATGTAACCATTGCAATTAGATTAAGGGATTTATTTACACAGCTTGGGTTTGAAGCAAGTAGAGAGCCACTTTAGATATGCTTAAACCTGAGCAAAGCATGAACACAAAGCTCTTGAAATGGGCACATTGTGTACATGCTATTGTTTGAGAAAAGACTGTTGAAAAGCCAAGGATGACTGTGTCAGCACTAATGCCCTTGTGTCTCATGGGAGGATTTTCACAGTGTCTTGAAAGAATGACTTCCACCAAAGGTATTTCAACTTCCAGATCAACTGCTGTGAACTTTGGTTGTTATTGGTTAAGATATATGTTATAATGCAGAACTCCAGGTATTTCTCTTCATTTCTGGAAGCTCAAAATTTGGCATAAAAGCCCAAGACCATGGCTACTTGTTATGATGCAAAACTTGTTTTCAATCCAGTGGGCTTCTGCAGTATAAAAGCTTTTACACTGACAGGACCTCCCATAGCAATCATATGGAGTAGCAACAATGTTTCTCTGTACACACACAATTAGGGGATTGAGGTGGGCAAGGATATACTCAAGATTTGAACTGGTGTGGTTATCAATTAGGAGTGGATCAAAGAATTCTAATCTATTAGAATTCACTGCTTGTGGTTGAGGGTTTAGTGTTTTCAAGATGCTGATAAGCTGGCCATCACACTCAAATCTGTAACTTTGAGGAATGCTCATCAGGTGTTACTATTATGAATGGTACTGCCTGTAGGGGAAAGACTATAGCATGATGTAGTCTTCAAGGGACGTTCCCCAGGTACCTATGAGTGGCTCTGCTGTAATGGAGAGAAAATGGCATTATGTTGTTTTCATTTGGTCTCCCATTTTTGGGAATGTTCACTAAATGTCACTATGGATGATGAATTCGACATGGAACATTTCCTATATATACTTCTATTGGTTTGAGTTTGCCATAAAAGGTGGATTCAATAAGCAGTGTACCATTTGTTTCAAATTGCTTATGTTAGAAGTGATATGGTTATAGGTAGATTTTGTATGCTTTGTGACCAAACTTTGGGTTACAATATATATCATGTACGCTCTCATTTTAGACCTTTGTTATGCTATACCCATTTATTTCAAGTTACTTGTGCTGGGAATGTAATCAGGATAGATGGTATTTCAATATTTTGTGCCCAAATGTTTGGTTGCATTAAATGATTCATACGGTCCCATTTTCAGCTTCTGTTATGGTCTGTATCTGCACAAAACAACCACAACTTCATTTACCTTAAGTTACATCCTCCCCAACATCATCTAAATATGCAGACTTTTGTTGCCTCAGTTTGTCTTTTCCACTTCATTCAATTAGTAATGCAACAACCAAAATTCTTAGTTAGTGAATCGTTTACTTGTGTTTAGGATGTTGAGTTTGAAGCCGGTGATTTTGTTGTGGTTAGGACATATTACTAGAATTGGGGGAAGGGTAGTTAGTCTTATGTCTATTTGAACAATTCCAATGTAGCATATGTAGATGTTCATTTGGTCAAAGTTATTAAATTATCCATGACACTGCATGTCGATAATCGTGTCAAAAGAGTTGATCCTATTTACAAATTGTCAATAGAACATGAAGCTATAATATATGTTGCATTGAGAGAGGATGACTAGGCCTCATGTACTACCAATTTTGAAATTGCACAAACATTCATCAACGTATGGTGTACCAATCACTTCAATATAAATTCCTTGTGGGTTTGTAAGATCATGTTTTTTTTCAACCTATAAATCATCTTTCATGAGACATACAAATTATCTTAGCTACATGACCTTTATATTATTCTGTACATGTGTTATTTCAAATTACAAAACATTATGCAACTTGTGAAAAATAAGGTAAACTTTATGGAGTCCTTTGTAATTATTAAGTCAATTAGGTCTTGTCAAGTTAATTTGAATCATAATCTACAAATCAATTTTGATGATGGGTAATCCTCATGCCTAATTTGGATGCCATTTAGAAACTCAATTGAATTAAAGCTTAGTTGGGGGATAGGTCGTTTATAACTTTATTTGTCTCAACTAGTTTATTGGGGGATGATGAAGTCAAACAGGGAGTAATGGTAATTTTGTTTTGTTTCATGGAAATGTTGGTTGCTCATGTGTGAAGCAAGCAACCTCATGATTTGGTGGACAAAGAATTGGGAGACAAATCAAAGGAGACAATTTTTTGGTACAAAGACAATCCATTTCTTGTTGGAAAGCCCTAGTGCCATCAATTGCAAATGTTAGTTATACATGCAATTGCTCCAGCAATAAAAGGTACGTATATTTTTTCTTCATTAGTCTTATTCCTAGATCTCTTTACTCTTAATGTGGATTATTTAATATATTTTGTTGCAAATTTGAATACTTTAACAAAGGTGGATTCTGGATATTGATCATTATCCTAATGTGATGTTTTTTCTATCAACCATGATATGCAAAAATATAATTATTTCTTCAAAGTGCATACATATTTGAAGAGCAAATCCTTGGGAAACTTCTTTTTAATTGAACAAATGGAGTAAACACAATATTGTCAAAAAATGAAACGTTTGTCTATGTCATTATTTCTGCATTTTTATTCAAATATATGTAAAATGTCAGTATAGACATACTTCTCCAAAACCTACCATGGCAATATGGTAGAGAATAAAATTTGTTATCTAGCTAGCTCCTTACTTAAGGTTGATATTAAAAAACCTACATTCCTCTACAATAGGCATTACCACATAAGCATTCAAAAGTTGGGATGGGGTGTTGGTTGTCGTTGAAATCCATTCCATAGTCCTATTGTAGCATTCACAAGGGACATTGGATGTCAAAATGAGTTTTTTATAAACATAGTATTTTATGTATTTTCTAACAATGCAATTTATGTATCAACTTCAATGAGGATTATAATTGTGTTTAAAATCCATTCACAACTTATCCATCATTTATGTTCAAGTTTGTGGTACTATTGCACTTCTAACATCAAGCTTAAATTGTTGCAACTTCTGTATGGTACTTGGTAGAAATAGAACCTACCCAAGTAAGCTCTTCCATGGCTTGCACCTTGCAAGCTATGAAAAATGCCACCTAGACAATTCATCACACACCAAAATGTCAAAGTTCTCAACCAAATTACATCCTACATGCAATCCAATTTAAGTTTAGAACATGGAAATGAATGTACTAAAACACATACATGGTCAATATGCTTTTAATTTGTTTTTATTTGAACAAGGATGTCCAAAAGGTTGGCATCAAGCACTCATGGTTTTAAATCTTGCAACATTGATGTATATTGTTCCATCAAGGCATAATGCTTCTTCATCATCTAAGAGTTGTTATGTTGACTCATCACATCCAAAACCATGGTGTATGTATGTTGATGGCCTACAAGATGGAGTTTGTTATGATGGGCCATTTCTATGTTGGATATGATTTCTCCAACAAATTCAAAGACAAAAAAGAACTAGCTTTAATATCTTCCAATGTTTGTATGCCATGTCCTTCCCTTTTTTCATTTTGTTAATGGGTTTTTCTATTCCCATTAAGGGTTTTGTCGCAACCCTAACATTGAATTCTTGACTAAATGTGGAATGCAAGGGCCCATGAAGCCAAGAGAGTGTGTTTAAGTGTGAAACACACTCTCAAAAATGGGGGAGAATGCAAGGGATGGAGCCCAATAACTCCCAAATGCATTCCCACTTTCGGAGTTGCACTCGTGCATGAGTTGTGAATGTTTAAACCTTTGGTTGGAAAGGTAAACAAGCACCAAATTAGGCCCCCAAGACACCATTAGAAGGTTTCTTGAAGCATAGATGCTTAAAGTGACCTTGAATTGTTCATTTAGACCTGATTTGCATGAGTTATGATCAAAAGAAAGGCCGAGAATCAAATTGGAAATTTGACTCCCGACCATAAACCCCTTGAAAATAGGGGCCAAATGAATTCCAATTGGAAAGATTTTTTGAAAGCTATAAAATATTTTCCTTACATTTTCAAAAAAAGACTTGATTTGATAAAGATATGAACATCCAAAGTTTTGGGATAGCAAGAGTACAAGTTTTGGGACTCCCATTTGGGAATCTTGGAAAAAAAATGACATTTGGATGTAGTTTCCACGGAGAGGCACATAATATACTATAGGGAAGGGAGTGGTGCCTCCTCCCAAAGGTTGCGGGTCATGTAAATCTTGTGCTTGAAGTTGTCCCTATTAAATCCACCACACCACTTTCATTCAACTTGCACTAATCGCCCTCTTTTCTTAGTTGTGCAAGTTGATCTCATCTTGAACTTTTACTTGTGAATTTGTCTTAGTCCCATCCTAAAACTCCAACATGCCTTCCTACCCCAGAAATGTTACGAGTTAAGGAACATGCTTCACTTTTCTTCCTTTCCATTGTTTTATTCTAGGACCCACATTTGGGTCTCTTAAGAAGTTTGGGGGTGTGTCACCCACCCAAGGTGTTAAAAACCTTTAAGGAATTAAAAAGTTTTCAACTTTTGAATTTTTAACAAGTTCTTTTTACAATAATAGGTACATGCAAAAATTAACAAAAGTTTATCTAATTACACATCCTAAACTAACATGTACAAATTACAAAAAACTTCAAAAAAGTTGGCTGAAGAAAATAATTCATGTTCCATAAATGAAATAATGAAACACAAATCAAAATTGAATTCAAAAGTCCTTAAAACAAGTACGTTTTCCTAGTTTTATACTAGCTATTTCAAAATACTATAGTCATAACTGACTGTTATGAATAATCATTAGCCAGTACCTAGACTAACAATCCAAATTTTCAAAAAATTACACCTTGTTTAACTACCTATTCAACTATTTATTTTACTAAGTACAAGTTATATAACTACTTATTGACAACATGTCAACCTATCTTTTTAACCTAGTATAATATTACCTATCAAGTGTAGTAATCAATTAGGTTAATATTATAGGTTAGGTTAAATAATAAGTTAAATCACATGTTAGGTTTAACGACATGCTTACATTTTCAACCTATTAGGTCACTTGTTGTTGAATATGGGTAACATTATTCCCCCCTTGGAAACTATATTTCATCCTTGAAATGTTAGTTCAAAGTCCTAGGTTAGCAGCTTGGTTTTCTATAATTGATTAGTTGATGGTTTCTTTGACATGTTCAACACCTACTTCCTCCATAAGTTCAACTTGGCTCAAAGTCTAAAAACTTGTTGGTGTTGCAATCTTTTATCGATCAGGTGTGTCTTCAAATGTTGTTATGGGTGTTGTGAATACCCCATAAACATGCAAGGTACTTGAAATTAGAATAATCTCCTGACCTATATTTATTTGGTATGGGGTTAGAATTAAACTAACAAATAAAAATTCCAAGGATTCTACTATTATTGTCTAATACAATGAATGAAGGATTGACATGTTCGACATGTTCCTTATCAAATCTCTCACTACTTTTCATAGGTTCATTAGCAACAGTGGCAACTTGAACATGTACAATATAAACTTGAACATGTAAAGGTATGATTTCTAAACATGTTCCACCTCTTTGTGGACTAATTGGTTTGGTAATGGCAATAGGTTGTACCACAAAGGGTGTTGCTGGAACTTTGATACTAGTTCCAATTTCCATAAATACGAAACTAAGGGGTATGTACTTGAAATTAGGGAAAGTGGTTCAATATGCGTGTAACTCAAGTTGGTAATTTTGTTCATCAGAGCGAACTAGTTCCATACTTTCTTGAATCTACTCCTCTATGAACTTCTAAACAGTTTGCCAACACTCCTCCCACTTGGGGTTTTTCTCTCTTAAGGCTTGATTTTGCACTTTGAGTAACGTATTGTCCAACAATAACTCATCAAACTCCTTCAACCTATTGTTCATCTTAACAAGTATAATGGGGTTGGGTTTATTCAATAGCACTTTGGTTGTCTCATACTGACCTTTTTAGTCCTGGATTTGGACATTCAAACTTTGTTTTTCCCTTTCAAACTCTATGTGGGTAGCTACTTATTTCTTTTTAAGGTCTTGAAATGTTTGTTTTAAACCGATTATGACACCTTGTTGTTGCATACTGGACTCCTCCATTTTGGTGTAATCCCACATCATTCCCTCCAAATCAGCTTGGAGATGCTTCAAATCATTGTGGTTTTTCTAATTGAATTGGTTAAGATCGATATATTCTTGTTGTAAGTTCTTAGTTTTCCTAATAGCCTGTTCTACCTCTTTCAACTTATTGGACAGGTTTTAATTTTCATGCTAGGGTGAAAGTATGATTGGGTGGTACCATAAGGAACATCACACCTTAATTTTTCAAAACCCATCAAACTTTGGAAAAATATAGGAAATACATAAAGAAAGGTTTTTAGTAAATTTTTTTGTTGAATACATTAACTAGGTCATATAGATTTTGAAACTTCAATAATGTAAAAAATATTTTGAATTTTGTTGTTCCTATTCATTACATTGACACAAAGTTTTAGGAAAATAAGGATGATTATGTCCTTTAAACTTTTTGGTTAGGAGCTTTTTGGTTTGGGGGTTTTTTTTTTGATATAATTTTTTAAGGTGCTTTAAATGGTATTTTATTTGATATTTTTATTGGGTAATTATTTGAGTAAGTATAATTTAGTTACAAATTTCCAAAGTTTAAAAACTTCATTCCTGAAAGGGGCCACATCAATAAAGAATAAAAATTTGTAATGATTTCCACCTTTTTTTATTGTAATGGAAACTTCAAGCCATATATTTTGGCATGCAATAAATAAACATGAGAAAAAATAATTTATAATTATGAAAACATTTAAAAATAAGGGCCAAAGATATTTTTGGCCATTTTTTGTTCCTTAATTGTCTTTTGAAGGTGTTCCTAGTGGGTCCACCCAATCATACTTTCACCCATTGGACCTTATTCATTTGCCCCTTGACTATGATCGGTTCTTTGTCAGAGTTTTTCAAAAGTTTTCTGCATTGTCTCTAATTTTAGGCTACAGGTTTGTAGGCGATTGTGGGTTTCAAACAAATTCTTTTTGACTTGTTTAAACTCAACCCTAACATTTGAAAGTTCTTGCAATGTCTTTGACCATGTTGTGGCATTTTGAGCAAGTTGCTCTAAAAACATATTAATTTGTCTTAGATTTTTTGTGGAATGACTAGAAATTGGGACAAGTTGGAATCTAGAAAACTATGGGTTTTTTATTTACATAGGTTCAACTACATGTTGTTCAGGTTGGGATGACTTTGTAATTACAACTACATGTTGTATAGGTTCTACAATGGGTACTAAAGGTTCAACAAACATAAGAGGTTTAACTTGGATGTTGTTAATTACCTAATCCAAATTGGGTTCATGTTCTTCCTTAATGTTGCCATGTGTAGCTGTTGTATAAAGTTCTTCTCCTCCTCCACCCCCAATTTCATTTGAATAGGTTCATTTTCAATGAAAGCATGTGGACTTGTAATTTTTTTAAAAGTAGTTTTGGCTTATTCAAAAGTTGCATTTGTAGCATCTATTACTCCTTCCTTGGAAATCCCAAGTTATTCATGAATAAGTGCTTGATCAATGAAAATTTCTTGCCCATGTATCACCTTTGAATTCTTCCATCCTACCTTGCTTCCCATGTTCATAACAAATCTTGCAACAAGTCCTCTCTTGGTGTAGTCCACTATAGGTTAAACATGCCTTCAAAATCGACTTGTTTAACCCATTTGAATTCATTAGAATCCTTCATCCATTGCAACATTTGATGTTTAAAATGCCCTTGCATTGTTCATTTAAAATCCTTTTGTTTTTCCTCCCTAATGGTCTCGGATGGAATATTTAAGTCATGGGTGGGTTTTTCCATCATGGTTTCTTGTATTGACTTACGAGTCTTCTTGAGTGCCATCGAACTGCACACTCAATGGATCAAGCTTTTACTAGAATTTTGATAACAAGTGACGCACCCCCAAACTTTTTAAGAAACCCAAATGTGGGTCTTAAAACGAAACAATGGAAAAAAAGGAAAGTTGGGCCACGCTTCCTAACTCACAACACTTCAAGGGTAGGAGGGTATGTTGGAGCTCCAGGATGGGACTAGGACGAACTCACAAGCGAGAATTCAAGATGAGGTCAATTTGCATAACCAAGGAAAAGGGTGGTCAGTGTAAGTTGAATGAAAACAGTGCAATGGATTTAGTATGGACAATTTTAAACACAAGCTTTACATGGCCCGTAACCTTTGGGAGAGAGGCACCACTCCCTTCCCTATAGTATACTTTATGCCTATTCGCAAGGACTACATCCAAATGTCACTATTCCCCGGGACTCCCAAGTCCCAAAATTGGGACTTTTGCTATCCCAAAACTTTGGACATTCATATCTTTTTCAAATCAAGTTTTTTTTTTGAAAATTTGAAGGCAATATCTTATAGCCCTCAAAAAGATCTTTCTAATGGTGTATAGCATGCCCCAATCTAATCTCATTTGACCCCTGCTTTCAAGGGGTTTGTGGTCAAAAGTTAAATTTCCAATTTGATTCCTGACCTTTCTTTTGATCATAACTCATGCAAATTAAGTCTAAATGAACAATTCGCCCAACAAACAAAGTTGAGGGAACTTCTACTTATAACGAATGACATGTAAAACCAAGGGAAAAGAATTCATGATAGTTGTTTTTGTATGTGTTATGAAATTTGCAACATTCAAAAACATGAAGGCATGTAGTTAACAAACACAATTAGGTGTTTTATAGACCTAGCTTTTTTTAATGGCTTGACCCAAATGTGGACATTAGTGTTCTATCCTAAACCTACCCTCTCTTTTTGGCATTCAAAAAGTTGCCTTGAAGGTCTATGTCTAGAATGTGGAGTTAAAAACGTGTTTGTTTTTTGATTCTTTTTTTGATTGTCCATGGAGCATAAAATTGGAGTGCATTATGAAATGTCATCAATCATTACACAATTCACATAAATTCAAAAGAATCAAAACAAAGATGTTACACTATCATAATTGCTAACATTTCCAAAAAATGACATAATGACATAAAATATATTATAAATCAAACATTGTCCATTGATAAAAATTCAAATTTTATCATTCAAAACAATCTTTAGAAGAACAAAATTTGTAATAACTAAAATCATATATCCTAAAGTAGGAATCGCGAACAACACTATCCATTACATTCAAAATATATCACTTGCAATTTCCAATAGATTCAAAATGATGTTTTGATGCACTCACTAATTATGTTTTAATTAATTTTGATGAAATCATTCAAAAACACATCACATTTAAAAGGCAATGTAAAACTCATCAATGCATGTTGAATACATTTAACAAGATATTCAACACAAAAGTTTTGTGTACAAGCTCATTAAGGACTACTCCACTTTGATGCAATTGGATGTTATTCCTTGACCTTGCCATGGTTTGACAAGCTAAACATTCCTTAGCCCTTGAACTTCATACTTTCTACTTTGTGCATTAGCCATGAAATCTAAAGAACAATGAGAACTTTGTTGAGGACTACTAAAATAAAGATAGTCCATAACTATCTAAGCACATGTAAGCCACAATAACAAACCACATGGGCCATAAGGGAGCTCACACAAAATTAAACCTAATAAATGTATAACATTTGTTACATAACTTTAAGGACCTAACACTTGCAACATTAACAAGCATAATTAGGCAAATTCACAACCCATCAAAACCCAAGATTCCATAAAAACCTAACAATAAACTTGGAGCCAAGCAAATGGAATGCCATGTATTTGCTAATGGGTAAATTTCTTAGTATATATAGGTTAAGGGTCTTTAATAATTTATTTGATTACTAGTGGTAGGTGTAGACTTATCGTTTTCTAATTGCTAAAAGATGAAACCACTAAGTTGGCTAAGGATAGGGTGGTTGGCAAATGGGTTGCCACTATGTAAAAACTTGTAGAGGAGATTTGGATAAACTCCTTATTTTCACTACTAGAATTTCGATTTTCAAACAGAAAATTCTGGTCAAAAAGACTAAATTTGGACAAAGGCCATAAAAACCCCCCTTGTCATTTTGGACAAGTTGATTTTAACATGTCCAATGTGACTAGGAAAATATTTTTTACCAAGCCTAAGTTGGCATTCTTGACTATCCGAATATGTGAAGGATTTTGGCCTAGATGTTCATCTTAGAGTTTTTAAGGCTACCATTAGAGCAAATGGTGAAATAGAAGATGCAAAATTTGTTAATATGTTTAGTTTTACCCTCAAAGACATTGTGTCTAATTAGTGTAACAATTACATGGGAGACTACCCAAATTACACTTTTGCAAAATTACAAATAACTTTTTGTAAACAATTCATAACAATTCAAAATGATGAATGAGTTTATTTACAATTGAAAAACATGAAGCACGAGAAAAATGAAAAGGTGGAAGTTTATTATGAGAGATTATTGAAGTTAACCAATAGTTTTTCACACATGACAACATATAGTTTTTTAACTATTGTCTTTAGATCTGGAATACAACCATATCAATGTGTAACAACAACATGCATGAAAAAAAAAACCCTGTAGCAGCACAAGGAAACAATTTTGGTTTTTGAAAAAGGAATTTTTGAAGTTGAGGCAATAAACAATTTGTTAATACCACACAATAGTAAAACAATACTAGCTCAAAAACCTCAAATAATTATAGAGAAAACAAGAATGTATTGTACAAACTGTCATTGGACAAATCACAATGTTGAAACATGTAGAATCAAAAGAAAGGAAGAATATGTTCCTACAATTTCTAAAGTTATTACTCAACATCTTAGAGTATAAAGACCTATGAAGTATTCTTGTCATATCTATGGTGAGATTGGACATAAGATTATAGATTGTCCTAAGTACAATGACATGCATAATATGTTTAAGAACAAAGGAGTGAAGACTACAAAGAAACCATCTATGGTAGAACCCAAGCTTGCCAGTCCTTCAATTCATATAGTGGATGTCAACATGGCCATCACCAAGAGCAAGGTTATTGAAGAATAAATGTTTAAGGACAAAGAGCCAATAAAAAATAAGTATGTTGTTGATTAGGAAGAGGAGTAAAGAATACAACAATCTTTTGTCAAGACTATACAAGAGATGTAAACAAAAGACCCACCAAAAAGTCAAAATCAAAAAGAGAAAACATAATGGAGTACAAATTGGGCAAGATTACTGGAGATTGAGGTGTCCACAAAAAAAATTATACGACAAAATTTGTATGTTATTCCTAACAACAAAGTTATGTTTATGGAACATATATTCCAAAATATCAGTAAACATATGCTAAAAACTACCTATACCCTAAAGTTAAGTTAATTGTTAAAAACAACAATAGATATTAAGAAATATATGTGGCAAAAACTAAAGCCAAAAAAACCAATATAAGTAACATATGCAAGTCATAAAATGAAAATCGATAAAACTTTTTGATAAGGAAGGCAATATGCCTTTAGGCACAACTATACTCAATGAAATTTATTAATACAAAAAAAGATCAAATAATCATTCCTTGTAATGAAACGGAGCATAGTGTGGTATGGTACTAAAGTGATATCAAAGCTTAGTGTAGCCATAGTGATTGAGACACACTTTGAAGTTGACATTGTAACTATTAAGGTAGATAACTAGATGGCAATTATCCAAGTATAAGTTGGAAAACACATTATTAAGGATGTTCTATTAGAAGCAGGAACAAATGTAAACATCATAACAAAAAACGTCATAATAAAATTAGATTTACCCAAACCAAGACTAGCCCCATACCACCTCAAAATGGCAAATCAAAATATGACAAAAACTTTAGGAATCATAAGAAATCTAAAGATTCAAATACATGGCATACCATATGTAGCCACATTTATTGTTTTGCAAAACAATGTGGTAGATTTTATTTATTCCATGTTGTTGGGAAGACCTTAGCTCAAAGATGCAAAAGTTACACATGATTGGGGGAACAATGTGATTATTGTTCAAGGCAATGGAATAACAAGAAGAATACTAGTTAATAAGAAACTAGTAATAGAAACCAGTAGGCCCCAAATACTTGTTTGTTATTGTTAGTGATGATTTTGATGTGGCTTGGATGTTCATCATTGTTAGGTTCTCATCTACCAAACTACATGTAGTACCACGTACCTAAGTAGTTGAGACATGTTACAAGTTGCAAATTACTACCAACAAACAATGTGAAAGATGGAACATACATACAAAAAAACGCCTCGTGATCATGAATTTGTGTGTGTGTATTAACAAATATGAGTACATGAGTATCACTTGTCCTAGGCTGCTTGGTAAAGACTACTCCCTTCTTCTCCTTATATCTCCATTCTTCTCCTCGTCTTTTCAAACCTTTCGATAACTAGGCCTATGTTGTTCCGGTAGACCCATGAGTTTCATAGGTAAATGTGTTGACAACCGAACCTAGTAGGTCCTATTGAATATCACCTTATTGAATATTGGTAAGGTGTTTACCCTATATCAACTATAGTTCAATTCAACAAACATACTGCCTAGTTTCAGCAAGGTCCTTACCAAGACTTCTACAACTACACACTACTCCCTATTTGACAAGCATTATATTCTTAACATTATTTACCCCTTAGGACCTTAGTGTCCACACAAGGTCATCAAAGTGTTGAGTAAATATATCCTTTGTGCAGAACTACTACCCGAGATTAAAATATGTTTGCTAGGGTTAAGAAGTCGTCAATATCATCATCGAAGTCGACCTTTGATGTAGAACTCTCCCTTGGCACCATTCCCAGCAAAAACTTTTGATATGCTTTGTCCTTCCTTGGGACCAATGGATGTGGCAAACATTATTAAAACTCGAATGACATCAAACTTTTTGAGTTTTTATAAAGTTGTTTTACTTGATGATTTGCTTTAAAAATAACAACTTGTAATGCTATTGGGGTCCTTCCGAGATGTGCTTTGGCCACATGCAAATTTGGCCTTTTTGTTGTGCAACGCCAACTTATTGATGTCATTGCTTCTTTTACTACATCCTTGACTACACAACTTTCCAATAGATCCTCCAACCTCTGTGCCCACATCTGTGCCTCCATGGAATCCTCCTTTACCCTATTTTCAATGGTATTCACTATAAGGTTCCTTCTAGCCATGACAAAGGTTGACTTGTGACTAATTGTTACGGTGTGCTTCAAGTAGTACTTGTTATACACCACCTCCAAGTTGCAGTAGTATCACATTGCATACGCACCTAAACAACTAATCAAATGTTTTAACACACCATACCCATGGCCATCGTTAAAAAAAATGTAACCATAGATAATGTTATACATTAGGTATTCTTGAAACTCCCTATCCTATATCTTCCATGTGTGTTCAATGAGGATTTTGGCATTGAACATTGGTGGAACAATTCCTACCGAAAAGCATGTCTACATGCAATAGATGAAGTAGTATTTTCCCGGATGGGGAATAATTGGTAAAATATATTCCAACTCCTTCAAAATGTGTAGTGTGTCACTTAGGCTGCACAGTTTCATCCCCACAACTTATGCATGAAATGTTGGAAGAACAATTTTTATTCGTTCATTGCAGATGGGAAGATATCTGCCACTTTGAAAGTGATCTAGCAATGGTGAATGTTGTTGTGGTAGAGAATCTTGGTAGAGAATCTTGAAGTGGTTGCTTTGAAATCCTATCCCTTCCCACACTTTCACCTTCATTGTGACTTTTCTCCCTGCTCTTACCACTCTCCAATTGCTCCTTCCCTCTAGTCTACTCAACAAACTTAATGACTTGTGCACAGTGTTTTGGTCTTCCTCCTCTTCCTCTGATTTTATGCCTTCAGATTCTTCTTGCTCTCTCAAGCTTGCATGTGTTGCATCAAAGTTGCATTATCTCTCGTGTTCACATCTATTCACATGCATACACTAATCACACTTTTACTAATCACACCCTAGCCTCAACCTAGACACATGGATTTGTTTGACATGAACTGCTTGTTATTCAATTCAAATGTAACAGTTGATTGATAAGATCAGCAGCACTTGTAATCAAAACACTTCAAAATACTAATCCCTTAGATGCAATTGTACCTCATTCATCAGTTTCAAGACAGCATACAGACAAACTTTGCAAAAAAGAATGGCAAAAACATTTGAAGTGGGATGGATTGCAGGAGCCACAGACAGGGGAAACTGAGATGGTATGAAACTGATTGGCTACGGCTGATCTGCAAGGTAATTCACACTGCCCTACATTTCAAAATATTGGTTCGTTTCCTTCCAATTAGTATTTACCAAAAGGGAGGTCACATGATACACAGTCACAAAAAAGAACTTCACCATGGTTACAAGATCTTGACTCACACATCTCCTCGACAAATCTGGACAAAGGTGGATTCCAGCACCAAATCACTGCTTGATTGGCAGGCCTATGAACTAGGCAGGAATGGCCTGATCATCTACAACTCTTTCCCACTACAGAGCATTTCACAAATAAGTATCCTGGGTAACATCACAATTGACTACACTCGACTGTAAATCATGCAATTAATATTGAAAACAATGGGCCATCAAGAGTGAAAAACATAATTGAAAATGGTCTCCACTGCTGATGATGCTTTCCAGATCCAGAACAATGGACCATTCATTAGGTCTGGGAAGCACTGCAACTTGAATAAAGATCACTTTTGGGGGTCTTATCCCAAGACAACACCTTCACCCCATAAGAATATGTCGAACGCGTTCTGCAAGAAGGCTGCTAATCTTGCTACTCGACCAAGAAACCTCTGCTCTATCGACAAGCAAGAAACGGTAGATCTCCCAATGTCGGTTGGCTACAACATGTCTCCCAATATCAGCCTGCAAAATCGAATTCCCAAATGGCAATCATCACCATCTCCACCCACAAGTTTACTCTCTACAGCTTTGGCACATAGTTTTATGAATCCTCATTCTACCAGATCTGCAGCTCCTCAGGCGCTGATGGGTATTAAACTAGTTCACAGAGAGTAATCACCACACACCACCCATGTTCTGGGTGAAGAGGCAATAATGCTACAACCATCAGTCTTTTGAAAGAAACTGTGTAACCAAACAGCTATCAAATGAATTTCCAAATAGAGAGCAAATAGCACTTGATCAGCACACAGTGATATGTGTATTTTTATCAGATCTGCTTGAGAGATGAACTGCATTCACATTAATACTCACAGATGTGACCTGTCAGAGCATTCTGATCTATAGCCTTTGATACAGAAAGAGGAATTAAGTTGAGCTTGCTGACCTTGAAGATACAGATATCCAACTGCTTAAGAGCAAGAGTAACATCATAAAGAACACGTGGGCGACCCCTGCCACAAATCTCTATGGGAGTTGCAACATGTAATTCTGTATCAGGGCCTCTGGTCACTACTGCAACTCGCAAAGGATGCTCGACCTCAGTATGCATGCATATGCAAAGTCTCTTTTTCTCTTCCACATCAGTTATCTTCTGCCCATCTGCCCGCAACACAAATACACTAATCATACTGATCCCATTCTCTGTGATAACACGTCCATGTGCCACCTGTATGACAATACAAACCTCCAACAATGATCACAACCTTTTGTGAAATCAACCTGCTACTCTCACAAAGCCATACAATCTTACGATCAGTGGCAGCAGGAACATTATTGAGATGGGGTGTCCCACACAGACCAAAATACACAGCTGGGACGATAGTAGCTGATACTATCTTGCTTAAGTAGGATTGGACCATAACCCAAACTTTTGCACAACCTGGACTGCAGGAACAGGTAACTTGAAACAGACTGTACCATCAGACTGTAGACCAAGACTGAAAGATACTGGAAGGCAAGGAGATGAAAACCAACCTGCAATTTCATATCTTTCAGAGTGCGCAGACAGTCATATAAAAGACCTTTCCGGTTTTTTCGAGTAACTTGGAGTAGGCTGTGGACAGGGCTGATGGAGTTGTCAAGAGTCACAACTGTGTGAGCTCCATGTAGGCAGGTGAGATCTCCACCTTCACCATCATCTTTCTCAGTCACTAAGGGTACAGAAACCTCAGTGAACAAGTCATTTGCTACTTGGAGTGGTAAAGGTGCACAATCCAAGCCCCCACACTCTGGACCTGCTTGACTCAGGTCACAGCGAGAGCAGGTGTCGCCCAACAATTCTCTCACCTGATCACAAACTTCCTTCACCCTTTTCTTCCACAACAGCTCATTCCTGCAGTATACACCAGTCTCATTCAGAAACACGAGATTCTCACCTCCAACTCCTGCATGTTGCATAGCCATATCTGAAGATTAGCATACACTCTTCACAGTGTACAACAAGCAAGGTATTGGGGACAAGAAAAATCTCAGGAAATATATTGTGTGCATTCTGTGAGAGCACAGTACCGGTTGTCTGTGACAAAGAAAAGATTCACAGCTTTGTCATCAGGACTGGTTGACACTTTGACTTTGTGGATTGTCAATTCCATCTCCCACAGCTTCTTTGCAACACCTGTCACACATGCCAACAACACCAGCATGAAGACAACGCAAACCTCCATTCTCCAAGCATAGTGGACATCAAGTTCAGGTACTGCATCATGGGCGTTGATTGTCATCTTCACACCTTCAATTGCAGTAAGTCCACAGAGGGGGACTTGCTTACTACTCTGCCATGACTGAGGGAAAGATCCAGCCAAAAAAACATGGATGTGTATAGGAGGTTGTCATTACCATGGAGAAGGCCTGTGCGATCTGATGAGCAGACCTGGAGTAAAAACACATTCTTGGATGTCAAAACAGGAGGAGGTGGACATGGCAACAAGAACTGGTCTACTGCAGATGGGCAAGCATGTTCCAAGCGCTGTTTCAAGAATGGCCAGCGAACTGTGGATGCGCTAACTCTTGGGACCACCCATAGCACCACAAAGCACCATCGCCCATCTGTGGATAAATCTGCATCCAGCCAACAAACCCTGGAAAAAGGTGACAAACCAATAATGCAACAACAGTAGAAGCAACTCCCTTGAACTTCTGGAAGCCCTTGAAGAAGAAAGAAACGATTGGTGGGACCAAAACCATGGCATAATGAAATGGACCAAAACATGGCATTCTATGATTCTATTGCCCCCACAAAAGTTGTAGATCTTCCAGAGATGGCAACTCTTCGTGAACAAGTCCCCATAGAAAATTTCGTCCATGAAGAAGGAATGAGAGAACTCACCTCCTTTCACCACACTGAGGCCGAATTCAAACACAGTTCGAGCAAAATCGCATCCAAGCCCAACTTTGTCAGGACAATTAACTGTGATCTCACTAGGATCTCCTTCATGTTTCCCGCGACGCACAATCACATACTCATCATTGAATGCTGCACCCATCTTCATCTCGTATGTGTGTGTGTGTGTGTGTGTGTGTCCTTCCTTCAGGTTGCTGGAACTCCAAAGACGAAGACTTCTACATGCACCACTCCCCTCCCTTCCTCCTCTTCTTCTTCTAATCTACAAGAGTTGTGCTCCAGCAGCAGCATAGACTGCCGTCTTGAACACAACAGCCATCAGAAAATATGCACTACCTATGAACACAGTGCTCCGCGACGTGCATCCGCACGAGGAAAACTGTCTCTTCCTCCTCCCTCCTTCTTCTTCTCCCCACTCCCTCCCTCTCCTCCATCTCCCAAATCCAGTGTCTGGTGAATCCAAATCCCCACCGCTAAAAGAAGTCGTCTTCTGCTACAATAATCTATCAACTCTCTCTCAACTTCTTCTTCGTCTTCTGCTACAATAATCTCTCAACACACCCCTCAACTTCCTCTTCGTCTTCTTCTTCTTCGTCTCCTTAGCTCGTCTTCGCTGCTGCGCCCGCGCGAGCGTCTCTGCGAGAGAGAGAGAAAGAGAGAAGAGAGCGTTGCGGCGAGCGTTGCAGTGTGTTGTGTGGTGTGTATGAAGCGCTGGAGCAAGACCTGTGAAGCGTATCCGACGGCTGAGATCTGGGCAAGGATAACAAGGAAGGAGAGATCTCTGGCGGGAGAAAAACACAAAAGAAAACAAAATTTTAAAATAAAAATTAAAAAATCATATTAATTTTTATTTTAAAATTAGCTGAGATCCCCCAAAAAACCCAAATCGTGCGGCTGAATCGGACACCCAACATTTTCTTTTCCTTTTTCTAAAAACGAGAAAGAGATAATAATAATAATAAATAAATAAATCTCACTAGTCGAGACTGATAACTGGCAAGTTGCTAACCAATTTGGGTGAAGTCACAACTTACTAGTAAGTACTGTAATGAAAAGAGAGAAAAAAAAAGAGATAATGGTGAGTAAGTATTGGATTTGTTTTTTTGTATTTTATTGTTTTAAATTGATTTTAAAGAATCCATAGAATATTGGGGGGTTGTGGGCTGATTATAAATATATATATATATATATATATATGAAGAATTATTTTGGGGGTTTGGGTGTTCATGGACGAGTTTTCGCGTTTTTCAGGGGGATTGCAATTTTAAGTAGGAAAAGGGTATATTTTGTAAACTATTGGGTGTTGAGTCACGTATGTTTGTTTGTTTGTTGACCACTCTGATGGCAAGAAAACAAAACCGTTTCATCACGTTTTGTCGATCAAACCCACGGCAACAAACAAACTATTTCATCACATTTTTTTTGTCCATCAACTCCAAATCGGGGTCTCTTTCTTTTTCCAATTTTGTGATGTGAAAAAAAATTAATGAAAATTTCCCAAATATTTGAAAAATGAGTCAAATTTTTACACTAATGAATTAAGAAAATTTCAAAAAAAACTTCCCATTTTTGTTATCAAAAGAATGAATGCAAAAAATGTCCCCAAAACTATTTTATTTTATTTGCAAATCTGAACAATAACAATTTGTTTCATCCGATATTTCGTCAATCATCACTCTTAGGGCAACAAACTTTTCCATTATATTTTGGTCGATCAATTCGTTGCCAACACACTTTTTCACTCCCCAACTGGCATACAAGAAAACAGGATTCATCATTCCCGGGTAGGCTTATTGGGGGACCATCCGTTGGCCCTGTAAATGTGTGACCCATGCCACGACTACCACCGATGCTTTTGTATTTCAACTGTTGCAGTACAAAATATTCCTTCGTCTCTTTTGAGCTTTCATAAGTCATGGGATTTGTTGGCCTTGCCTACCAAGGCAAGGATATTGTGTTCAGATTCATTATAGAGTATAGTGGCTTAAGGGATTATGGCCCCTAGGTAAGAGCATCTCCACCAGTGCTCAGTATGTCACTCTGGATAATAAAATTAAATGTCTACGTTTAGCTTCTTTTTTTTTTCTGGCAACCCACCATTAAAGCTGTAACTGGAACTGCATATACGTGGGAACTACTAATAGCAAACCACCTGGACCAATCATTATGATCGACCAATCAGAAATACTGATCCGCAGTCAGGTACAATTTATTACACTCTTTTTTGGACGTGCACAACTGTCTTGCGCCTTTTAGCAGCCACGGCAAGCTTGCACAATTTTTGGTGCAGAAAAACAAATTTCTTGAGCTAAACCGGCACATTTTGACTTTTTCACAATAAATTTTACTGTCTGGAGTCACATACTGAGCACCGGTGAAGATTCTCTAACAGGTCTATTTTCATATGGGGATTTTTTAAAGATGATACGTTGTTGGCTTGTGTTGAAACTTGAGATTAGTTATAGAGTTATAATATCTTGAAGGATTTTGGTTTCTTTTAGAGGATTTTTTGAAGATTATATTTTTGCATGCCGAAATATTTGATTTTCCATAAATCTTCTTTTGCCTTAAGAAACTTTTTATTGTAAATGGCAAGGCCACACAAGTGTGACACACTCCTTGTTTCCTAGTTAGACATGCTTCCAGGTTGACCTTGGTGTTCATGTTTTGTTCAAGAAAACCCACTGTTATTGTTGACGTTTGTGCTTCTCTTTGGAAAGAAAAATTATAGATGTTGAATAATAATATTATGACTCTTCACTTTTATTTTCTCCCTATGCTTCCAGAATTATTTAATTTGGAACCAAAAAAATACCATAGTACCTTGGCAGCTTCAACACTAATTAATTTTTTGTAGCAATGTTGAAAATTTTTAAAATAAAATAAAAATCAAAGAACAAGTTTTTGTGCAGGAAAATGAAGAAACTATGGAAATATTCTATTTTTCAACATGAAATCCTCAAGTTTTAATTTACTATTTGACAAACATGTGTTGAAATTGCCCTTGTACTACTAAACTGATTTATTACCTTATATGTGATTAAAATTCAACATTTGTCGTTAAGTATCCAAATCAAGGGGTCTTTTTTCACATTTCTATTCAATTTTGTGACATGAAAATTCTGTGATTTTTTCACAAAAATTATTAAAAATAGTTGAAATTCATACTAGGAAAAAAAACCTCCAAAAAATCCCAAAAATGGAAAAAAATTGTCCAAAAAAAAAACACTTAAACCAAAATTCAGAAAATTGTGTATATTTTAAAATTCAAAAACCACTCCAATCCGAATATTATAGGATGTCCTAAACAAATAAAGTTTGTGATAAGTGTTGGGCGGATATCACTTTTTGTCACCAGACCCGTGAGATATATTTGAAGGGTTCATTTTCAGTGATCCACTGGAGTTGACCACAACATATAACCGTTGACTGAAAAGGTATTGGAAAAAACCAGAGATCTCAGTGTATTCAACCCATAGAAGCTCTCAAATTAGGGCTTAGGTTAGGGTTAGAGCCTGAGGTTAAGGTTAGGTTCTGCATGCAATTAATAAACTAATTGTTTATTCATTTTACATAATACTTAATTCTATTAATAATTTTTAAAGAAAAACCATGGTCAAGTAATTGGTTTCACACATCTGACTTTTATGACATCAAGAGAGAAGCACCATTTGACAAGTATTTATTTTGGTGGTACAACAAAATTTGAGATTTTAGGAACTTTTGGTTCTCTCATTTGCTTTCTCATGCATGAGGTTGGGAGTTTGATTCTGTAGAAAAGATTTCTGGCAGTACATGTTCTAAATAAATTTTTTTTTTTCTCTCAAAATTCACTTTTAGAATTAATTAATGCTAAACTAAATTGGCAGGTAATGAATGTATCTAATTGTACAATTTTTTTTGAGAACTTTGAAGGTTCTTTTACTTTTTAACTTTTTTTTGAAAGGACTATGGTTGAACTGAGCTTTAAAAGTCTTTCAGTTTTGTGTGCATTTTATAGGCAGAGGGTAATCAGGTCTTTATTTTGAAATGTGTTGTTACAGTAGGTGAGGGTTTGTTTAGGCTAGGCATCCTTTTACGAGGTCCTCCTCCCCCCTTTCCTCATTTGAAACGATTCTCGTCACAAGAGGTTGGGAACTTGATGTTCCTCACTTGGTTTGGTCTTGTGGTGATTCATTTGTCTTCTTGGACATGGGTCCTTCCATTTTGTTCCTTGTCTTCTCCTTTTTTTTTGGGTGCTTTGGTTAATTTATGGTTGGTAGGGTTTCATCATTTTAAAGACAATGATAAATGTCCACCCAACATTGGTTGTAATGCAACAGCAACTTTAAAATTGAGTTCAAATGATTTCCAAACGATCTTTTTACTAATACAAGTAGTAATACATAAAACCTTGTGATAGGAATAAAAGCTCCAAAAGAGACTTTCATTTTGAAACCATGTGATTCCAAAGAGTATAGTAAAGGCATGGGCCATTTTTTTAGTGACTTATTAGAGGCCCTGTTTGTTTATAAACATTTCGTGTTTTGAAACCTTCCTCCCTCTTGAAAAAGCCCTCCCAGTCTTCATGACATGTAAATGACCTCAGATCTGGCCATTCCTGAAATAAGTGGGGCCCCTTGGCTCAGCCGCCTGGGCTACTACTACATCTATTGATGATGTGAAACTTGATTTCCATTATTGGTGAGGTGAAGGACTCAAAGCCATTGATGAGGTGCTTTCTTTTTGGAATACTTATAAAGTGTTAATACATGCAAGGGGATTTGAGGTTTCAATGGCTTTCTTTTTGGAATAATTATCAAGGTTAATACAAGCAAGGGAATTGAGGTTTCAATGGCTTTCTTTTTGGAATGAATACTTATCAAGGTTAATACATGCAAGGGATTTGAGGTTTCAATGGCTTTCTTTTTGGAATAATTATCAAGGTTAATACAAGCAAGGGAATTGGAAAACCTCAATTCACCAAAAATTCTGCCCAAAAGAGAATACATAACCCATTAGTGGTCTGCCCCTTAGTGTTTGAGATTTGGCATGAAAAGCAATAAAAAAAAATATATCATACCAGTGTTCATATATCCCCAGTATGACTTCCAAAAATGTCAATATCAAATTCATATGCAACCCATCTCATAAGTATCCACTAGTGTGGTCTGTGCCATTGGCCAAAGTGTTACCACGTCCTCAACTGATTTTTCCTTCCAAAACCTGGTTTTTTGGAATTTATTTGAATTTTCAGCAGTAGAAATCACTTAAAAATCAATATCTCCCACATTCTGAATCCAAATCTTAGCAAATAAATTCCATTAAACCTTGCTCATCAAGATCTTTCCAACAACACCAAAGGCACATTCCAATACCTCGAAAATTTTGAGCTAGGATTTAATTTAATTTAATTTTCAGTGAAAAAAATCATTTAAAATTCAAAAACTTTTGCACTGCAAGTCCAAACACCATGAAACCAAGCCAATGCACCTTGAGAGTTTTGCAAAGAGACCAAGAACAAAATCTAAAGCATCCCGGTTCAATGGATCTCATAAGTACAAAACAAAACAAACAAACTCCATTGCTTCATAGATAGATACCTATTCACACCCTACCAAGTGAGACCTAAATTCCTATTCATAGGAGCCTGTGGTATGAATAAGGGGTAGGATCCATGATACGAGGACCAGTCCAGTATTGAAAAATACATATACCAATGGAACACTCATTCAAACCAGTAACAGTTTAATACAATTTTTTGGGAACAATTTCACATAGGCAAACAATGAACTAAGGGGCTCATAATAACATCTGGTGAACATTCCTCAAACTGTACAATTTTTTGGGAACAATTTCACATAGGCAAAACAATGAACTCACGGGGTCATAGTAACAACAACTGGTAAACATTCCTCAAACTGTTCAATTTTTTAGGAAAACAATTTCAAATTGGCAAAAAATGAACTCATGGGCTCGTAGAAACAACACCTGGTGAACATTCCTCAAACCGTGCTACCAATCAAAATTGCATCATCCAGTAGTCTCTCCCCCAACAGGCAGAGCCAACAAACACATAATAGCTGCAAAAGGGGGAAATTGACACAACTCCCCCCTTCCCACACCCCCCACCCCACAATAAAGGAAGATGACACAACCACGCACATTAAAACTTTAGATTATTGTCATATGTACTGTGAGAATCACATGTACTTTGTTTGTTTTTGACAACCAATTTGGATGGGAGTAAAGGAGGCCATGCAACTTTTACATACTTAATTGGTAGGGGCTAAAAAACTATCTGAAAAACCTTATCAAAGAAGGGGTTGACACAAGTGCAAGTAAAGAACACATGCGTGTCCTTTGTCCCTCATGCCTCCACCTTCATCTTTAATCAATAATTTATGGGCTCCTCAAAACTCAAATTGTAGGTATATGCCTAATGTCACACTATGGATCCTCCATATGTGTGCTTGAGTGTGTTTTTATTCTCACTTCAATTTTGTGATCTAGTTGAATTGGTGATCATCAATAAATTTACTGAAATTGCTCTTCTGACGACATGCTCCAACCCATTGTTAACTATGGCAGGATTTTGAAAATTTTCAACTTTTCCCACTGACCTGTGACCAAATTTGGCTTTTTCCTCTTGTGGATGATTGCCAATGTTGCTACATAAAAAATTATTTTTAAAAAAACCCTGATCTGGTTATCATAGAATTCGGGTAGCTAAGAGATTTATAAATCCGTGCCATATTGCTCACAGCCAATCAATTACATAACGTGCACTGCACATGACCATGAAAAAGTCTTACAATACAAAACATGAGCTTTTCTTCACTACTAGAAAAAAAACTCATTTTGCAACTTGTCCAAAATAATTAAAATAATTGCAAATGACACTTTTAGTCGCCTTGAACAAGTTGACAAATGAGCTTTTTCTAGTAGTGCTGCCTCACAAAAGTTCTTTAGGTAATGTCTGCAAAACAGAGTCAAGAGTCAGTACTTGCCCTTCCGATCCCTACCAACTAACATGACTAGACCAACCCAAAGCATGTTGCACAAGGGTCTCTTAGATCGTGTCTACCTCTAGGAGCATTTATGGTGTTCGAAGATGACAAAAGTTTCTAGGGGGCATCAACTTTTTATGTTCAGGCCTTTTGTATTGGGCCAGGCTTTTATGAGCTCGGCCATTCATGCTTTCACGATCAAAAGAATGATTCTACCAATCCTGTCAAGGTTAAATACATCAAGTTTTTAACTCCTGGTGTACTTACTTTGCCGACATTCACTCCTTTTAAAACTTTGCTGCTCTTAGAGCATCTCCATCACAAATTGGTAAATTCTACCAACAAAAGCAAAGTTACTAGGAGTTCACTGGACCTAATTCATTTTTAGAGCTACTATACCCCCACTGCCACTGCAAACCACAAAGCTTGCAAAAAAGGAAAAGATGGGTTGCACAGGAATTGTATCATAATTCCAAAAGAAGAAGATTGTGAAGTGAAAGACAAAAACAACAAAAGAAGGAGTGAAGTTCCATGAGCTAAGTGATTTCATTCAACATGTCAATCACTTTTTCTCCACCTCGCATCAACACATGTTATAAACCTCAAGTGACTTTCTCACCATTATTGTTCTCCACCTACTATAGCTCACACTGCTATTCCATTTTTGTCTTTTTGCCTACCACAACTTGCAGTGCTATTCAATTCACCTACTGCAGCGTGCATTACTATTCAATGTTGCGCAATTTCTTCACCTACGATAACTTGCACTTCTGTTTTGCCCCTCCTTTGTCAACCAGTGGTTCCTATCTTTCGGAGCTCCTAGCTCTTAAAACCACTAAGGCAGTGATTTTATTGGGGGTTTTGTAAAGTTGCTCAGTTGGCCCCTATCTTCTAGGCCAAGCAGATAGAGGTGGCAACGGACTGTGTGAAAATATTGCTGACATGACTAATGATTTGTTTTTGTTGTATTATTATGGCGATAGTTTTAGTTTAATGTTCAAGCTATGTGGCAACATGGACCTCTTACATGTATATGCAAGGTTGTGAGTGCCATATCAATTTGGCAAATTTCCATTGCACGAGTGAGCAATTTGATGAATGTGAATTGTGAATCTTTAGCAACTTAGTTGGCTTCCAAGTTCCAATAGCAATTATAATTTCCATTGCCCACCTGTAAAGCTCCAATGCAAAACAAACATCCCCAAACACTGCTGCTACCTGTATCCATGATGCTTCCAATTTTTAACCTCATTGCTCACCCATCTTCTTGCTTATGTGCTTAAATACAATTCACATATTTATTCTCCCTCTCCATGTTTTGCATCTGATGTTCTGCTTCTTCTGATGGTGGAGGAAACAAATAAAATGGATAAGCATATGTAAATACAACAAGGGCCTTTTACGTCTTGGCATTGATGGATAAACACCAAAGAGACAGAATCTGCAAAAGTTAGACCCTTCCTCCTATGTGCTCTACAAAAGTATGATCCATGATAGTAAACCTATTTCAAGCAATTTTAGCTTCAAGGAAACCCACCAAACCTTCATTTACTTTAAAACTTCAGGTTTAATGAAACGTACTAGTTACAGCATGCTTCAATATGGTCTTCCAAGCATCTGCAGTTTTCTTCAAAAAAATTCTAATAAAGGTCCAGAATTAGGGTATCCTCACCCTATCCTCCTTGGCAAAAACCTAATGAATTTGGCATCAATCAACTTCATAGTCAAAATTAAGAAAACATTCCAGAGAACTTGGACAGGAAGCCATTAAGATTACACATAATATTTAGATTCTTCTTAGGTCATCACAACAAGGCACACAGGCCATCAAGGAGTTTATGCAAATCAAATTTGTAACAATGCAAAAGGAAAGAAAGAACATTAACAAAACCCTGAGAAAAAACCAAAAGAAAGCTTGATAACAAAACATAAAAAAGAGATATTGAATGCACAAGAGAGACACAATGAAATACCTGAAATTCTTTACACTTCCAAATTGAAAGTTGAAAATAAAAATTTATGGTAGCAAATTTTATGCAACGGCTTCCAAGGGAATTGAACCCTAGTCCATAAGTGGATTTTGCCCTATCGCAATCGAAGGTAGACTTGCAAAATAATAAAGCACATTAGTATTGAAACCCCTATGTACAAAGAAAATTGTCGAAGGGGAAAATCTAGAACTTTCAAGCTCCATCATCAATGGTAGGAACGTGGATTCATGAAGACATCATAACTTGTCTTCTCATAGAGCTATGAAATCCTACAACTCCAACCCATAGCAAGATTTTTTCTCATTCCAATATCTAATGGCAACATGGAATGGAAAAGTTTATGGTGTAAAAAAATCATCAACATACATTTTAACAACCAAGATTAATAGCTAGTCTATTCCTTAATTTGGAGTTCATAAAATTGAGGGTAGAAAAGGTGCATTCATCTTCCACGCTCCCTATAATAACAACAATTGTAACTTCAACAAGCTTCATATATTTAGAGAGCCATTGCTTCAAAGCCACGCTGGTTGCAAAACACCTCCACCTTCAAATGGTGGGATTGTAATCATGTGGGGGTTTCATGACATCTTCATTATTTGACTACATAGTGGTCACAAAGAAATTGGACTATTGTTTAAGTAAAATTTGATCCAATAAAGGTGCATGTGATTTGACATATGGTTGAATCATCTTGGGGCAATAATAATGTGTTTTGAACATTTGTAGATGTTCAAAAAATGTTACGGCCTCTTATGGTTGTACCCAGTATTGAAGGTAAATGATGCCAATAGCATTCATGAGCTTTTGAGTAGGAAACCTTTTTTCAAGTTCAGTTATCAACCTTTTGACAACTTCAATGCATTAAGATTTAACATCTTGAAATGTTGTTGCCCATTCCTCCTTAATCACCTCTCAAGTGCACTTGCTAGTCCTATGCAAATGTAAAGGTGTTGGTTAAAACAAAATGTAGCAAAGTCCATTTTTAACATAGGTTCATTTTATCATACTATGGGCAATGCATAAAAACAATTCCCCACTAGAGCCCCAAAGCTCTAGAATTGGTCATAAAAAAAATGTCTCTTAGGGTCAACATATAAGGTGTAAAGGTCAACTTGAACGAGCTTCACTACTTCAACAAAGTCACAAATGAAGCATTCTTCATTTTGAGTAAGCTTGTTCAAGCTTTGTACTGTTTCCAACATGGGCAACACACAATTTAGTCCCAACACAATTTTCACATCACACAAAAATTTGTAATTAGTGGCAACAACTTGATTAATAGTACAACATCACTAAACATTTTGATCACAAGAGAGGTATACTCACTTAATAATCGTTTAAAAGGGGTTAACATGGAAATCCACCTTGTTCATAAGTTCTTTAGGATTTTCAAACCCCTTGATTCAATTACTTCAACCAATTCGGTGTTCTCCAAATGTTTTTTGGGGGATTGGTTGAAGTAGGTATACATGGAAGTAAATAAACCTTTAATTTTTGCAATAAGGGTTACATATGACAAAGTTTGCATAGTTAAATTACATCAATGTGCCATAGAACAAATCCTTATAAGAAAAGAACAATATTTGTTAATCATTTGGATAATGACATTGGTTCCTAGACCTTGGAAAATTATCACACCATCGACCCCAAAACACACAACTTTGTTAGCAATGTTAGCTTATGACAACCAACCAAAAACAACAAGAGAACAAATGATTACAATAGTGAGGTTGTCAAATGTACCTCCATTTACAATCCTTTCCAGATTGAAAAACATTGGCACCATTATTTAATTATCAATAACATGGATGTGCATAAAAATCCAAGACTGGTTATCCAAAGTGGTGACTTCATCATAGTTGACAAGGTTGTCATGGTGTCTAGTTGTTTGTCATGATGTGACACATCAATTTGGACACAAATGCAACCTTGCATCATGTTAAAATAAGGTCAACCTAGGTCAAAATGATGTTGGTATGCTTGAAAGATAGTAACGAGTGATTAAAAATTGTGTGATTTAATTGCCCTAAACCTTGTGGCGGTCAAAACAACTTTTATTCATCACAATCTTGTGGCAATTGAAAATTTATTTTGTGTGATGACTAATTTTTTTCGAATAATAACCGAATTATTTGGGTAGGAATTAAAATTTTCAATTTATAAAATCAATAGTGGAGATTAAACCATGGTCCATTGGATGATTAATTTTTTTTGAATGGTGTTTAAATTATTTTTTGGGTGAAAACCAAAAACTTTTGGAACATTGCCCAAAACATTTGGTTGTCAAGTTTTTGGTTGCCCAATCTCGCGTCCAGAGGTGATTGAAATTTGGCAATTGAATTTTAATTTGAATAATGAATTTGTTTTTCAATTGTTGGATCAATGGTCATTGTCGATCGAATGACAAAATTTTTTGGGAAATTCTCAAAATGTTTTCAACTAGATTCAAAAAATTCAGTCACCTAATGTAGTGACAAGAAAATTAGGCGACTAAAATTTTTCGATCGCTTTTGGTTGCTAGAATTGGTTTAATCAAAAAAATTCAATCACCAAAAAAATGGTCAACATCCAAATGCATCCATTTGTTGAGATGCGTTTAGATGGACACCAACATGAAAATGGATGCAAATTCTATCCATCACATCGTTTTGACAACGCTCATAGCTTATTGAAATGAATCTTGCTTGTTGGACCAATAAAATAATTTGATTCAAAACCACAATATGTATGGCTATTACCATTTCCCACCCACATGAGCCTATCTAATGTTTCCTTGGGGTATGGGCAACCTTCAAGAAGTCAAACCAACCTCTTATGTGTGCAAAATCAATCATGGGTCTACCATATTTTCGAAGATGTAAGATTGCCACAAATTGAACATATATACCTTCTTTCCATTTAGCACCATCTCCACAATAAAATCTCAACCTTGGATAGAATGAACCCTCTTGTTCTTTTGATGTTGGCTATCAATGTTGATATAATATTCACCCATAGTAACTTCTTTTTTTTCTAGAAAAATTTTGCACACTGGGAAGAAAAAAAATCTGAATGAATCCAATAAAAGGCTTTTTGGGAATTGCCATATCTTGAGGGGAAAAAATTAGTAGTTGCCAAATTTAAATAGTGTGTTCCTATAGGTCAGCAAAGGTTGAAGCACCAAAATTGTTGCCACTACCAAGGTTAGTAGCAATTGACACATTAAGATTGATGCCATTACCAAGGTTAACAGAAATTGAAACAATATTATTGATGCCACTATTAGGGGTTTCAATAGAACTTGATGCACTAAGATAATGCATGCATTGTACCCAGTTGATTCAAAGAACTACTACCACATGCAACATTTGATGGCTAATTGCCAAGACTAGGCAATGGCAAAGATTTTTTTTTTAAAGCTTATACTTGAGATTTGGGGGTTTTTAAATAGCCATTGTGCACACAAAAAAATTTGAAAAATCACATGAATCCACCTTTAAATCACAAGAATCAACACCTTGAACCAATTGAATTTTGTTTGATTCGATTTTGTTAATACACAAAGTATTCAACAAATTAGACATACCATCCATTTATGCAATAATATGTGACAATTTCAAAACTCAATGTTGTTGTTGAAATTTGAATCAAGACCCAAAGCTCCTACAAGATATAATGCACACAATGAATAGTTATTGCCTTAAACCTCATGATGTACTTCACACAATGACTACTTGCAATTTGTCACCATTGCATTCAAGAATTGTTGTGCATAATTAATACCTTGCAAAAGGCTCCACATTCCAATAAAGTTTAGGACACTCAACTTTGCTATTCAATGCACACAACAAATATTCATGGCTATTATTATTTTTCTATTTTCAATTTGCTATGCATAACTAGGTGCAAAACCTTTCAACCTACAAATTTCATCACTCAAACATTAAGCACAATGAATGATGAGTAGCCACCAACCAAACTTTGAACATCAATGCAAAGCTTTACTTACTTGCTTGCTTCAACATAGATAATCGTTATTTGTAGAATAACAAGAAATGGCAACGACAACATTGTTATAGTTGAAATAGGTGGTGAAAAGAAAGACGAAGATGAAGCAAATGGTGACTAGGTTGTTCACATTCTTGCCTTGTGATGGCAATGGCAACTACTTTTATATTAGAGAAGTGGTCATGGCTGTACAACCTTTAGTGGGAAGGGATGACAAAAATCCCAAATTGTTATCCCAATGCAAGATGGCAAGAAGCCAATCGCGACCATTGTCACAAGTGGTGATGGATCCACATTGTGGATTGTAAGGTTGGCTTCCTACGCCTTTTGATGGTTGGATTCTAGCAATTTTTTAAAAAATTGCCCATATTTAACAAAGGGCTTTCACCAACCCTTTTCATTTTTGCACTTTGGCAAATTTTCATCATTAAAAAAAACATTGCATTAAGGTTGTTGGGTGTAGTCATACTAACATGTACCATTTGTAATCATAACCATTACTTTATTTTTTGAATTTTGGATTGTAAAAAATAAAATAAAATAAATAGAATAATTATTTATGAAATTTTATTGTGAATACATAATGTACATATAAAAATTTGGAATCAATTTAATGAGTAGAAAATACCCAATTTACATTTCTAAAGACTTATAACCATTACCTATAAAAAAATTTGACACTAAAAATACAATTTGAAAATTTTTAATTATATATTTTGTATATTTTTTAATACACATCTTAGCACAATAGTTCAAAAAAACTTTAAATTTTTTTAATGTTGTTTTGAAAAATGTATTAAAAAGATTCTAAGAATAGTTTTTTTTTAAAAACAAGAAAACAATGGTTTAATAGGGCGGGTGTGGCTCCTTACAGCATGGTTGGACCTTGCTACTACTTGTTAACTTCTTGTTAATTATTTGCCAACTTATAAAACAAGTTGCAAACTATTACATTAACCTGCATTGGAAATGGGGTATTTTTTCATACTTTCAATTCTTATTTTAATCCTTCATTTAAAACACATTAAACTACCAATTTTTTGTTGATTATTACACCACCTTGTATTAGTAGAATTTCATTTTTTGTATTTATCAACAAATCAATGGAATTTTTAATTACCAATATCACTACAACAATAAAATTTGTAAAGATACTCGATGCAACTTTGTTGAATAATCACCCCCTTGTCAATGCACATATCTTCATAGCTTAATTATGGCAAATTACATATGCATCAAAATGCACAAATATTCATGGTTCTTTCTAGTGTCTCAATCACTAAAACACCAACATTGTAGTATTAATTTTCTACAATGCCAAACATTTATCTATGGATCGCACATTGCATTGGTGACCATCAATTGATCTTTACAAACATTCCATGTTCATTCATGTGTATTTCGTTGTGTAACAACAATCAATCACAACATTGAGTTTTACCCACTAAGGCTTTTCAATGAAAACAAAATCAAAATCAAATTATGCATAAAATTTGGTTTAAACATTGTCATTTTGCAACATGTTCTTATAACATCAACCATTAGATAGTTTTAAATCATGTGGCAACTTTGCAACAAAGGGAAACCAAAGACACCAACCTTTCATTCACAAATCAACATACCTATTTGCAATTCAATCCACCTATTTGAACATTTAATTAGTTATTATTTATTATTGATGATTTGATTACTAAATATATGTTGACCACTAATCATAGAAACCAATCCATATATCATTGATCTACCCACAATCCTTACGTGAAAGCATGATTAAGTATACATTTCGTGATCCTTGTCAAGAAAAGTGTAAAGTAGCCATAAATCAAGCCTTAACATATTAAATTTAAAAATATTATTTAATTTAATCATCAATATGAGAATATTTTTTCAATTAATGTCAATGATGTTGAAGAATCACATTAGAATATATTTAAATAGATTTCTAAAAAATGCAAATAGATTTTATTATTTTTTTGGTTAATGTTTGTCTAAAATTTATTTATGCACTTTCAACTTTCAAGATAAAAGTAATAATATATCAATCTTTTAATGTAAAAATATTTTTCAAAACAATTCCACTAGTCAATTTCAAAAATATTTTTGACCTATTTTTTGTGCACGAAAGTTTTTCCAAATTTTGTATACAACATACTATAAATTCAAAATTGTGCATCATGATGGTTTAATAATGATTGAAAAGGTTTTTACTCTACTTTCTTGCATTTATGTGTGAAAACATGATTTTAACTACTCAATGTATATTTAATCATGCTTTCACCCCATTACCAAACATGTTTGCTTTAACATCCTTTTAAAACCATTTTTTCCCATATTTGGTACTAATATATGAAAATTAATGCTTACTTTAAAATAATTTTTAAAAAATCTATAATACCTCAAATCTAAAAATAATATTCACATTAATAAAGAAATTAATTTTCAACTTTGTTTTAAATATTATCAATCCTCTTGATTGAAATTCATTTTTTATTGTTAATAAATTCATTTTACTTACATAATAAGTCACTATGAGAAATATCATTTCTAGAAACCACACTACCTTGCAACTAAAACTCAAAAAAAACTCATACATAACTATTGTGCAACTATCTCTTGGGTATTACAACTAATGTGCAACTATCCCCTTAGAAATATAATGTATTAATAAATAAATTATCACATCAAAAAATCAATTAGTTGTATTATACTTGTAAGTGAATTGAAAATGGGTCTCCTATACGATAATTTATACACATCATATATACATATGTAATTAACCATGTTTGATTTTTTTAGGAGTTACATTGTAGTTACATGTGACAACTATTTTAAAATTGTGGTAAAGGTGCCACTAAAACAACAACTACATTGCAACTAGGTACAATATACATACATGCAATCATGTCCCATGTCCACATTTCCACCACCCATTATGGAATACATTTACAATTAGTTTCAATTATGATTCCCATTAATACAATTAGTACATCCACTAGTGTGCCACTACTAAAATACTATTATTCAATTATGTTATGACTATAATACAAGTATTTATAACTTAATAAAAATTCGTATTCACAGTTAGTTATATCTTCATTATACATGTTTCACTTTGAATGATTTAAAATGTTATAAGAATGTTACCTCAAGCTTTAGAAATCATCTTTGAAATGTAAAGGAAAAGGAGTAATGAAAAAATAACAAGAAGAAAAATAAGCTTTCCAGCTTACAAAACATTTAAAAAAAAAAAAAATTTCCCCGCTTTGGACCCCTCTTATTTTCAAACCTCATAACTTTCTTATTTCTTATTCATTTTAAATGATTTAAAGTGTTATAGGAGCACCACTTGAAGTTCTACAAGCCATCTTTGAACATTAATAGCAACATAGCAACATACAAGGATTTTTTTAGGTGTTCGAGAATTGACCTTTGTAGCATTTGGTGGTTGGTTTTTTTGAGTTTTTGACCCCTTCTACTTTGGGGGGCCATAACTTTCTTAATTCTACTCTATTTTTGATGATTTATAATGCCCTAGAAGCGCCAATAAAAGGGGTTCAAGTTTTGTCTAGACAATCTTCCCTTTGGATTGAGCTACCTTGAGTGCTTAAGTGTTATAGTTGCAATTCAATTACAATTTAATTTACAACTAAGGAACAACTAAAAGATTTAACCCATATGTTTTGGTTTCAAATCCCATGTTACAAATTGTATAAATAAGACTTATTCTCTCATATTCTCACATTAAAATATAAGTGCCATTTTGGGATGAGCTCAAAAATGCTTAACCTAAATGCAAAATAAAAAATAAAAAATAAAATTTCATGGCTATTATTTAGTTCACTTAGTCTTATGCTTTCTTACTTACTTACTTACCTATGTAAATAAGTAGGTCTTATTTTTTACCTACCTATGTAGGTAGGTAGGTAGATAAAAAAACCTACCAACCTACCAACCTAACTACCTATGGTTATGTACAACCTACCTAGCTATTAAAATGGATATTTATATTTATTTTATTTATTCCAAAATATAATTGATATGCCATGTGGATTTTTAAAATTTTGTCACGTGTCATAATCTTAGACCATCATTAACAATCATAATGAACGATGGGGAACAATATTTCGAAAAAAAAATCATTTTTATGTCCAAAAATCTTCGTAATGTCACATGTTAGATTTTAATAGATGGATGATAATCAATGACATCTACATGACATCATGGGTGCAATTATAATGGAATTGCATAGTAAATGAGTTGTTTTGATTGAATTGCAATTAAGTTGCAATTGTGTAACTCATGTAATTTGTCCATTAGCACTCATGGCGTATAAATATAATGAGTTGCAAATGTCATTTGCAACTCAAAAATTGAGTTGCAAGGCCAATTGGAAAACACCTTTTTTTTTCATAATGAATTTTAGTTAACTCATTTTAGTTTATATATTTAATTATAACTAATTTCACTGACTTTCTAAAACATTCTATTTTTGAAAAAATAGCAGCTAGGTTATGGTTTTTAACCATGAAACCATTTATATATGTGTGATATTTAAAACCCGCCATTTATATAAAAGAATATAGTAGTTATAGATTTAACAATATTTAAATAAAATTTCTTGCCATAAACTAGCTTGGGGTCTACCTTGATGAAGACCAATTTGCAAGACCGATCAAAAGACCACTTTGGTTTATGCATTTGCATTATCCAAATTATCTTGCTTTATTAATTACTTTTTTATATAGATTTTCATTCATTCTAAAATTTGTAATTTAAATAGAATAGGTGAAAATTACAAACAATATTTCTCCTAGCATTATGGTTTACAAATACATAATCCAATTTAGGAAGGGGATAATGTTAACAATTATTTTATTATTTTACCTTTATAAGGAGTAATTACTATTTTACATTTTTAGTATAATAATCAACTACTAGTTATTTATATTACTAGATAGTTAGTTTAAATTTGAATTAGTTTAAAAGTTAGTTAGTTAGAGTTTGAATATATTATTGTTTAATGTTAGGTTATTGGGCTTAGTCAATAGTAGAATCTAATCACTATCAATATATTTATTTTGTATCATTTTATTCATTCATTATAATTTATCATAGGTAGGGCCTCTCTAGTTGTTACAATGTTTTAATTTCCTCATTAGAGACAATAGTCATAAGTTTTGTTGATTACATGTAGCACTAAATAGTGTTTTGTGATTGGGGTGTGCTTAATTAATTTCAAAGTTGTGTTTGTGCTTGACAAAAATTATAAGTGGTTGACATAGTGCTGAAGAAGTGGTGCATAGTCCTTCTAAATGGTTGACATAGTGTTAAGACAATGGTACAAGCCTTATGTCACAACCTTAGCCTTGGGCTCGTGACTAAGGCAAAGGCTTGCAAAGGTGTGGGCCGAGAGGGAAGCTCGAAAGTCACATTTCACGCTCCCAGGAGTGTAGGAAAGTGTGAGGAAATGAACCAGCACACTCCCAAGTGGGCTTTCACTTTGGGAGTTGGAGTCCCAATGGATTTCCAAATTTTCAAATAACGATTGCAAGGGGTCAAAACTCATTGGATTGAAAAGTTCCTTATACCATTGGAAAACTCTTCGAACATAAATGTCTAAAATGGGCTTACATGTCCCATTTGAGTATTTAAACACAAGTTTTGGCCAAAAGAAGGGTTGAGAGTCAAAATGCCAATTTGATTCCCGACCACTAAAAGTTAGGAATCTCCCTAATTTACTTTTGTACATGTGGCATGCTACATATCTTTGGAAAGCTCTCAATGAGGGCTACAAATTTTCTGTAAACCTCACCTCAATTGAAGGTCTGAAAAAGAAGTTATGACCCTCCAAAGTCGTGAGAATCTCAATTTTGGGAATTTCGAGACTTTCAACTTGGGGAGTCCGAAGACCAAATGACATTTGGTGTAGGCCCCATGGCCAAGCATTGAGAATGCTATAAGGGGGAAGGTGGTGGCTTCCCCCAAGTTTGTGCTGTGGTGAATCTGTGTATGCCCGTGGTTTGTCCATGCACCAAAAGTGCTCCAACCACACACTAACCAACTTGTTGTTTTGTTTGTGCAAGTTTATGTGAATAATTGACGTGCTTGTCACTTGTCCTAGTCCCCATCCTGGAGCTCCAACATGCCCCTCTACCCCCTAAATGCTGCGAGCAAAGGAATGTACCCCAACTCCTCTTTCTTCCGTTTTTTTCACTTTTGGATTCACATTTGAGTCTTTCAAGGAGTGTGGGGGCGTGTCACCTTAAATGGTTAACATAATCCCAAAACATAGTACAATCCTTAAGTGGTTGACACAATGCTTAAACATGGCATAATCCTTTTAAGTAGTTAACATAATGCTAACAAAATGGCACAATCTTTAAAATGCGGTTGCCAAAAAGAAGTATGTAGAGGTTTGTGGTACTAAAAGTAGTCCACTAAGGACTATTGGTCTTGTGGTTTTGGCCCTAGTGCTAAATTGTTTAGAAAAATAAATAGGTGGCTCTGCCAAATTATTGAATTGTATTGAAAGGAGGGTATAAAAACTACATGTTGAATGTGGTTTATGGCATGGTATTTAAATAATTGTGTAACTTTGACAAAAGCAAATAGTTAGTGGTGTGTGTTTTGTGTTGTACTCTAAGGAGTCTGGAATAACTTTAGTGATCAAATGCTTATGCCATGTGGTAGACGGGGTACTATAACAAAAGACCTATGTTAAATAATGTTAGTGATGATGACCTCATAAGGTGCATATGTTAATGTTGTAGGGGAGCTTTCTAAATTTATGGGTTCTACAACTTCTATTGAGCCTATAGATAGAAGATAGTAGCCCTCTTGGGCTAGTGTCATCTACAAGATATGTTCTTGTAAGATTTGCAACGCTAACTATTGCCCCCAATGAGGTTGTGTCTCCTCTAAAATTGGTCGTGACATAAAAGCTTAATGAAGATTTTGTAGAGAATGAATAATTGAATCTATTTTCCAATGACCCCCTTCCTAATGCAACTATCTCCCCCATCAATGGCCAAGAAAAGTCCCTTCCTGATGCACTTCTCTTGCCCATTGGCACCCAACATGATTTACATGATCAGGAAATTGAGCCGCATGTTATGATTATTCCAGCTATTACTAAATTAACAAAGGTCACATATACAAGTTAATTTTTTTCAATCAATATTGTTCATGTGTTGTATTTTGAACTTTGGTCCAACTATGCATGCTTTGAAAAGTTTGGTTCAATCTAAGCACTCATTGCCATATGGTTCATGCAAAGGAGTTTGAAGGTGACACACACCTAGTGTGGAAGAGCCTAAAGAAAAAGCTGAAAACCAAGTAAATGACCCTACCATAATAGAATTTCAGGCAATGGACAATCTAATGTGCACAACAAAGGTCAATGAAATTCCAATGGGAGCCAGATATTCCTTTCAAAAGCATAAGGCTCTTGAAATTGAGAATAAGAAAACCAAGAAAAACAAGACATTTGGTATTAACCTTTTAACAAGCTTGCCACAATCATGTGAACTAACAATTTGTTGTGATTCATTATTATGATAGTTTTGGAATTATCTAAATTTTCATTTGCATGTGCGCATTATGATGTTTATTAAATCATGTGTCATATGAAATGTGAATGCAAATGCATCAAGAGGTATGTTAAATGAACAAGAAGTTGGCCAACTTGCACTTCACAAATCATAGTATGTCAAATGTGTTAATTTTTTGCATTAGGTTTTTAATTGACCATTGAACAACTCATTTTGAGTATCATGCCTCATGAAAACTATATCCTAGTAGAATCAAATAAATTATCATGTGCTAAACTTATGGTTCTTTCCTTTTTTTTTGTCAAATGTTTTTATTGTTGTAACAATAGCTCTTTGGATCATAGTTTACACCAATTTTTGAAGCATATTTTCTTTCTAATATCAAAACCAAAATGGGTTTCTTTTTCTACATTTATCTCAAGGTGGGAATCTATCTCTTCTTTATTGATGTGGTCTTTTATTTTATTACAAATTTTGTTATGAGATCTTTTGGGTTGGTTGCAAAAGTTGGAGTTTGCATACTTTTGCTTCTAGAGGCTAGGGAACCTACCCACTTTAATAGATCCATAATTTGTATGGTCTGTTGTTTATTTGATCTACTTATCTTTCAAGATTTTTCTTTTTCATTATCTGTCTATTAATTAACTAGTCATTAGTTTTAAATATACTAATTTTTTTGTACATGGACTCTTGCTTCTAAAAATGTTGATGAATTGATGTGTGTCTCATGATATTTTGCTATTCATAAAAGACGCCATGTGTAGGGATATCATGTGTGGTTTCATTCTTTTGCTTTTAATGTTTCCAACTAGGAATTGGCTATGTCTAATGTTTATCTTCAAGTGGGTTGCCACCATTTCAATGATCCAACCTTTATTGATTGACCATTTCCCCATAGTTGTGATTTGATAATCTAATCCTAGAAGCAGAAGTGTGTCAACTAGTAGCTTGACAATTGATTACAATTTAAAGGTTGTTGTGTTTTTCAAATTGTTGTTATGGATAATTATGAGCTACACAACTTCATGTAGATTTTATAGGTGTATGTCTACTACTAAATGTAATTATGATGCAAGTGTGGATTGTGAGCTATGCTTTGGATAACATGGCTCATTACAAGAAAAAGAATTGTGGATGTAGCCAATTTTCAATTATACGAGGATTTGAGCACTATGTTGTAGTTACAAAGTTTTATGTTCATAACATACTGCTACAGAGGTAGTTCAATATAGTGAGAAATAAAGCATAATGCTTATGTTGTTGACTAAATCCCTTATTTTCAGAGTTTCAACAAGTAATTAAGTCTCTGGATCCTAATAGTGTACATGCAAAAGCTTGAACAGTGTGTTAAAAGTGTTTCCACATCATGACACTATTTTGGCATGGAACACTAATTACAAATTGCAAAATGTTTGTGACAAGTTTGTAACAACATTTTAAAAGGTTGAGTTGATTTTAACCACATTGAACATATGTTGAATTCTCGAAAAATGATAGAATCAATGAGATACAATAATCAGTGGGATGTGGTGTTTTAGTGTGTGGAGAAACAATTAGAAGTTGTTCTGCTTTTGCATTTCCATGATATGTTAAAATAAACTCCCCAAAAATCATAGCAAAAATACGAGGTACCACTTGACAACGATTACATGCAAAACTTTTTATAGTCACAATTTTGACATTGGAGGTAATAGATAGCCATGAAAGAGCATTTGCCAAGCCACTTTTCTAAATGGGATCGCACATCTACCTTCATATTTGATGCACCCCTAGGCTCCTCAAGGGACTCAAATGTGAGTCCAAACTAAAGGCAATGGAAAAGCAAGGAGTTGGGGCACGCTCCCTGGTTCGCAACACTTTGAAGGGGTAGAGGGGTGTGCTGGAGTTTCGCGATGGGACTAGGAAAAATGACAAGCACTTAATCACTCACTCGGATTTACACAAACCAAACAACAAGTTGGTTAGTGCATAGTTAAAACACTTTTGGTGTTAGGACGAGCCACGGGCAAACTCGGATTCACAAGACTCACCACGGCCTGGACTTGGGGGAAGCCACCAACTTCCCCCTTATATTATACTCTATGCCTCTCCACGAGGCCCACATCCAAATGGCTTTTTGTCCCGGGACTCCCAAATGGGAGTCCCGAAATTGCCAAAGTTGGGACTCTTGCGACTTTGGAGCCCCATAACTTTGTGTGAAAACCTCTGATCGTAGTGAGGTCTAAATCAAAGTTGTAGCCCTCTTCAATAGCTTTCCAACAATATGTTGCATGCCACCTGCACACAAGGAAATCGGGTTGATTCCTGAATTTTAATGGTCAAGAGTCAAACTGCCAATTTGACTCTCGGCCTTTCTTTTGGCCATAACTTGTGTTTCAGATGTCCAAATGGGTGATGCGAGCCCATTTTAGACATTTATGTTTCAATAGCTTTCCAATGATATAAAGAACTTTTCAAACCGATTGGTTTTGACCCCTGCAATCATTCCTTGATGATTTAGGAGTCCTTCGGGACTCCAACTCCCCAAGTGGGAGTTGCCTTGGGAATGTGAGGGTTCATTCTCTCACATTCTCTTGCACTCCCGGGAGTATAAGATGTGCCTCCCGGGTCTCCCTCTTGTCTCACCCTCTTGCAAACCCTTGCCTTGGTTGTGAGCCCAAGGTTAGGGTTGCGATAATACCAACCACAAATTTGCCTGTTAAGTTCAAGACTTACTTGACATCCTTAAAAAAAATTATTTTGAGTTCCAATATACCTCTGAAGAAAATACCATGCGATAGATCTCCTCCTGTACTAATTATAGTTCTAACAATCCCTATGATTAGTGTCTAGATGTTAATTGAGCTTGAATGGTACACACAATATTATGTGGGTGGACATGGCCTTGAAAACCCCATTCAATTTGACTCTTGTCAATGCACTTGACTTGCACAAACTACTTCTGTTGCTATTTGAAAAAAAGATTAAAGTTTTAGTTGGAATTTCTTTGAATCTGTTGCAAAAAATATGATACATGATGCTTGTGTTCTAACATTGGCTTGATGTCTTTTCTACAATGCACCCAAATAAACAACAATTTATGTCTTTGAATAGAGACAGGTGCCAAAGATTTGAATATGTAGATATGAGCAAAGCACAACAAAAGGTATTCTAACATATCCATGAACTTGCAGAGAAAACTTTACAACAACGTTTTGAATGTAAACATTTTGTTAATTCCAATAAAAGCAAACTTACAACAAAAATCCAAACATAGAACAAGAATTAGTGTAGTCGTAACCTTATAAGTGCACTCACAAAGTATGAGACTGTCATCACCTTCATCACGAATACTTGGCAACAACAGACTATCATGTGTGCCCACTAGCTTATCACCTTTCAACAACACTAGGTTTAGATGAAAAAAGGTATAACAATTTGCTAAAAATTTTGGGCAAACCACTACACAAACATCTATGTCCTGAATTTTTATCACATTTTTGGAAGTAACTAGTAGACTCAATCATGTTGTTGGTTACCACATAGTACACATTTAAATGAATATCCATTTATCAATGCACAAAATGAAGACAAGGTGGATCTTGGAACACTCTTTATGTGTCATGTATTCAAAGTGCCTTCAGAATAAATAGAAAAGCACTCAAGAGCACTTTCAACAATTATATCGTTCACCAAATTCTAGTCAAGACCTAGTAATTCAATTTAAGACTTTCTTCTAAAATCAAATGCAACAACAATTCCTAATTTTCTGCTGCAATCATGTAAATCCTAAATAGCTAAATTATTGTTGTTATGGACAAAAAAGTTTGAAAACAATCTTCCAACCTTTAAACCATTTTCCATGTATACTCCACTCCCTTTCCATTCTTGTGAACACTTGAAATAATTGTATTGTAATGCTTTTCCTACTTTTGATTTTTCTTGAGGATTTTTAATGCTAATTGAAAGATCCCTTAACAACCCAACTATGTCAAATTATTTTTGACTTGATCCCTTGCATGTTCATATGAAGCGGCATCAAATGTTTGATACCTAAAAAACCTACATATGCTCATTCACATCTGGGTATCTTAGAGACTGATGATTTGGAGACTTGATGTTCATGAAAATATAGGGTTTCAAGGACAACATTAAGTTCCCAATTGCTCAATGAGATAGATAAAACCTAAAGAGGTGTTGAACCTCATATTACAAGCCCAACATCTTTGATTAGATCCCTTACATGTTCTTTTAAAATGGCAACAAATCTTTGATAGACCTAAAGACCCACATATTCTCATTCATGTCCAAGGACCTTGGAGGCTTGTTATTGATGAAAATCCAAGGTTCCAACACATCATATTGACAATTAACCCCCAATTGCTTAGTGACATAAATAATACCTAAAGATATATGGGCCTCATATTGGAGACCTAGCATCTTTGAACAACCTACTGAAATAATAAATTTTTTAGAGCACATTTGTAAAGGTCTTCAACAACCTTAAAAGTCGTCCTTCCATATTGAATGCATGTAGCTTAGGTTTGTCGTAGTACAATACAATGTCACATAAATATGTGAACATATTTCTAAGTCCAAAATCTCAATTTAACAATCTAACAACTTCTAAGGCTTCCAATATAACACTTGTAACCTCATTAGTGAGCTCATAGGTAGCAGAGTTCCCCTTCACAACATGGCTTGTAGGCGACATGAAAATTTTGAGGCTAAAACCAAATGGGAAAAAACAAAAGCTAAAGGCCTATCATCTCAAAGTTAATAAAATCGACTACTTGCATGCAACTATTATACCAGTAGCCTCAAATAACCATGTCGCCTTTTGTCCATTCATTTGCATCATCTTTGAATGACTTGGCCACAACATGATCAGGACCCTTTTCAACTAGCACTAACCAAAATGGTTCATTAGTTGTAGGAATTACAACATTATCACTTGGAAATAGGTTGTCAACAATCCATTCACCCTCAGTACATGCCTCAATTTCTTTGTCTGAATCGTACATCATCTTTCATACCTCTAAACCATTCCTAGGCCTTAAATGAGCCAATTTCCATTAAAGAACATGATCTTTGTTGATACAATCTGCTTCAGGATTCCTATCAAAACAATTCACACAAAAACAAGAGAGTTAATGATATTGGCAAATAGTGGGATTTTTAGCAAACAATCTCACACTCATAAATCTTGTTCCTATCGATATTTCCCACTTTCATTTCATAAAAGAACTTATTGATGTGTTGTCAAGCATGTGGATGGGTTGCATGGATCTTATTTGCTTCAGATTTTAGATATGCCGCAACTTTTGTTGCATTTTGAATCTTCATGGCCCTAGGTTTGATATGTTTTTTTTTTTAAAATTCCTGTTTCGATAGAGCCCTTACTCCATCCACCTCCCCCTTCCCATGCCCAATGGCAAAAAAGTTCCAAATCAATTGACATCCTCCAGGGTGGTCACTAGATGTGGTGAGGTTGGGATATTGTGATACAGAGTACCATGCTTGTGCACTTTTAAACTAGCCAAAACACCCATCTGTCCACACAACATGTTGTGCTAGAGTGCACCTTTCACTCTACAAATAATTCCAACAAAGCATGAAAGCATGTTGGACATAAAGAATCATGATTTGGGTCATTAGAAACATAGTAATGGGCATCTTTGATGACACTAGAGTTTAGATTAGCAAGGTCAGCTAAAGGATTGTGTTGGTAACTAATATGCACTAGATTACTAATTTGAAAGTTATGCTAGTGCATACTTTGAACCTCGTTTTGAGTCTTCATGGTGTAGTTCTCAAAGAAATCAACACAAGACAATATTATATCTAGGGGTAAGTTTTCTAAGCATTGTTTGAATTGTGTCTCTTGCCACTTAGCAATGTAGTTATGAAGCACAAACTCCTTAAGTCGTGGCTTGATATAATCCAATAAAGCTTTAGGCTCAGACTCATAATATTCTAGTTTCTGAACTTTTTTATCCCTACCATCATATGTCTTCCTAACAACCTCATATCCAATGCTCTTCCACTGAACTAATTTGTCATAAACAAGTTCCTTTGGGCAAACTTTAAAAGTATCAAAGTTTGAGTTTTGTTGAATAAAAAATTTGCTTCTAAAGAGTTGAATTTTGTATGACTTTGTTTTGTTACATTTGTCTAGTAATTTGGATGAATATAATTACTTTAAAAAGGTTTTTTTTACCTATGATTATTTTCTAAGTCAATTTTATGAATGTAAAGATTGGTTTGATGTTGTCGAATACAATGGTGTATTTAAAAAAACAATTAAAATTTTATAAAAAAATTTGATAGTCAAGATTTTTTTTCAATTTTTTTTCAAATTTCAAGTTATTTTTGTAATTGAAATTCAATCACCTCATGGATAGAATTGGATTTGGGTGGGATTGGGGATGTCCACAAGGAGTAAGTCCACCCCATCCTTGGAATTGGGAATCTTGTTTGTATTGGAAATAACTAGAAAACAAGCAAGGTTTGAAGCACCAAAGTTTAACAAAAAATGCAATTGTATTGAAATGACAAGAAAGGAAATCACATGGGTTGAAAGTGTCACAAACTACTATCATATAATTATAATTTGTAGCAAATTAATTCCAAACTTCAAGGTCTCTAAGTGCATTCAAAAACTTGATAGAAAAAAATGAAAGGATATTCAAAACCACTTCAATATATACTATTTCCTAACCCTAAAGTAGTCACCACTTAATCTTAGCTGCCACCTAACCCTAACTGCCACCAAACCCTAACCTAGCTGCCACCAAACCCTAACCTAGCTGCCATCAAACCTTAATGTAGCCTCCACTTTTAAATCCTAGCTGCCACTATTCAACCTAACCTAACTACTATAAGGATGTGAATATTATTCATCCTTTTGATGAATGTTTAACACATTTTTCAAATTGGGAATTAGAAATGAATATTATTTCTAACAATTTGTGATAGAAGTTGGGAATCTTGAAACATTGAAGGTAGTCAAAAAATTTGGTAGGTTAACAGAAGTTGAAAGTCATATTGAGTTTCATCTTGGGTAGGAGTTGAAAACCTTGGGAGGTCAAAAGTCTTGGGCAAAAGTTGGGAGTCTTGAGAGGTCAAAGGTCTTTGGTGGGAGTTGAAATAATGAAGGGCATCTTGAGTTGGGAGTTGGATGTTGAGAATGGGTAATTAGGAATCAAATTGGAGTAGGGTGGGGGTTGGGTAAGAATTGGGAGTCAAGTTTTATAATCCACTTTTCAAGTTGTAATTAATATTCAATCACAACTTGGAAAACAATGTTGTTCCATGTGCCAAATTGAATTGGGACAATGGATACCCTTCTATAGGTTGTAACCAAAAATTGATCACAACTTGGACAAGAATGCTCCATGGACCATGGAGATGGAAATGTTGTTCAAGGAGTGCATGTGAAGGCAAGATGTATTGGATTATTTTGATTTGAAATGTGTGTATAAGCTTGCAACTAAAAATTTCAAATGAAACACATCAAATTTCATACCAATTATGTTTCTTGAAGGGTTTTTGAATTAAGGGCTTTGGTTGGACACTGATTTTTGCGGAAAATTATCATGTTCACCACTTCCACCCAAAATCCAGGGTTGAATCCTTATGCAAGAATCATGTTTTTAGCACATTCCATTATCATCCTATTTGCTTGTTTTGTAGCATTATTTTGTTGTGGTGAATATGGAGCACTGGCTTTTCATTGGATTTCACATTCACCCAAGAAGGCATCAAACTTTTTAAACACAAACTCATAAATTCATTACACAATCATGAAATTTTTATTTTCATCCCTATTTTGTTCCCCATTAAAATGCATTGTATTCTTTGAATATGTCAAACATTTTTCCTTTGACCTTCAAAAGATAAATACTTTTTTTTTCTCAAAAAATTGCCAATGAATGTCACAAAATATTGCACTACACCATGTGACCATATTGTTTTCATTGGCCCACACACCTATATATGCACCCACCCACAAAGCTCCAAAGCTTTCATTGTTCCTTCCTTAAGGATAATTTTTGATGTTTTCTTTCCATGTGTTTTCTACACATGGTGTAAAGGCGCTTCTTTCAAGTTTATGCCCTTCACCATTTTATCCAACTCCTTGAGACTGACCATATTGACTTTCGTGTCAAAACATAGCACCATCATTTGACAACCTTGCCAATTTTATTTTTATTTTTCCAAATCTTGATATTAATAATATACAAATTATTTTCCTTTCACACCTCTACCACAACTCCATGCACATTGATCACCTTACAATATATTTGTCAAACTTTATTATCAAGCCCTTTGAAATGAGATTACCAATCGAAATAATGTTATTTTTCAAATTTCAAACATGAAGAACTTGAGTGATGGTTGTAAGAAACATTTTACCTCCAACTTGGATTATAGTTTTCATGCTCCCTTTGCCAATGACCTGCAAATTGTGTTGAAAAAGAACAAAGGTAATTATTGACTATGAATGAAATGTGGTTTGAACAATTATTAAATTTATTTATGACTTTTTAATGAAGGTATTGTCATGAATTTTGTGAGGGGTTGTTTCTCCTTGGTAACTATTATGTTTATTGGGATGCTTTTAGGCAAAGAATATGCATTTCCTTGGGTCTACAAGCCTTAGCATTAAAAGTGGATCTTATTTCAATAGACCTATGTAAGATACTTAGCCACTTAGAGTTTTAGATTGAAAATACTAATTACTTTGGACATTGAGCTTTAGAACTAAATAAGGGAGGCAAATGATACATAATTTATTTCTTAATTTCATTTAATTTTTGTCACATACAATATTGTTTTAATGCAATTTAAATGTTATGTTTAAAGATTACAAATAACATTGTTTTAAATAAAGGAGGTAACTTGTAATGAATTTATTTTTAAACCTAGTGAAATCAATGTAAATATCATATCATGGCCTTGTGTATTTTATACCTTTAGTGATGGATTTGAATATCAATTATTGTGAATTACTGATTGGGAATTGTTTATTTGCACATTTGATTATTTGAACTATAATTCATGATTTTATCAAATTCATTTTAATACCATATCTTCCTTTACAATCATATATCCCTCTTAGTTTTGTTTCAATCCATAGTTCTTCATTTTTGTGTATTTGCATTGTGATTGGCCATTTTTTTCCTAAAATAATACAAAGCCATTGTTACAAATCCTCTTGATCGAATGCAATTGAGTCCAATGTTGTAAATTTGTTTCACCTTGGGGAAGCTTAAAAAAAGTTATCCAATCTGAAATGTATAATATAAATTGTTCAATATTGGAGCATTGGAGTTCATACGAACTAAAAGAAATTTGATTTAGCGAGACACATGTGAAAATAGAGCACCAACATTGGTACTAATGTTAATTGAAGGCATTGGCTATGTGCTTAAAGCCCACTCTAGTAAGGATTGCCACATAACTAGTTAGTTTCAATTGCACTTTGATCTTTGCATCTTGGTCATGGGAGTTTGCTTAGAAGGTTCTTCAAACAATGGCTTAGATTTTGAAACCGCATCAAATCCCTTAAACTCTCTTCTTGACCTAAATTAGGCAATTTGCAATCAAATAATAGATCTCATTGTCATCATCCCACAAAAGTTGATTTTGAAAGCTTATGAGTTTTTAATTTCATGTTGAAATGGTCAATCTTATGATCTTGGGGGTTATTTATAAAAAAAAGGAGAGCACGATTTTTTTGATACATCTATTATGTATATATTGATATCATCCAAACTATCTCAACAAATTAATTAAGTTGGAACAATCAAAAGTGAATCCTTGGGTAGAATTCTCCTCTACAAGGATGTGGACACTAAGAGACCAAATCAAGAGAACGTGGAATCCCTTTGTTGTAATATTTTCATAAATGGTGTTTTTCCCCAAAAAGTCAGAGATAGATTGACATAAAGAGTTTGATGGCAACAAACATACATCTTGTGCTTGTTATATTTTTCAATTCACATTTGTTGGTCTTCGGTATTTTGACAACCTCCTTAAGACCCATAAAATAAACCTATAGTGAAATTATCTCCAAAGGGGGCAAAGTTGTGTGCAACAAAAGAACATTAAAAAAATTATCATAAGGTGGTGAGAATTTCATTAATATGTGAAATGAATGTGTAACATGAAAGCAATTTATGATGAGCTTAATATACTTCCAAAATAATCAGAGGGAAAGAAAATAGCCACCATGAACAATGAGGGTTTTCTTTAATGTTATTTTTCCAAATAGAAAAATATTACATAAAATTTTCATTGTTTCTTATTATCATCATTTTTCCTCCAAATTTTTTAAGAATGTACATAAGAAATCAAAGGCTCTAAAGTTGAGGCACTTTCATTCACATCATAACCTTCAAATGATATAAGAGGAAAATTCATAATAGATTTTCACACAATGTTGTCCTTCAACCCAATCATATGTGCTTCACATTTGAAATATCCATTTAGGAACCAAGACCAACATTTCTAAAATCACAATTCAGAAGTATTATAGTGAACTGAATTTATGTATACATCTTTTTTTTTTAGTAAGCAAATGTTTTGAAACATGCTAGAAATGTCATATACTACTGAAATATGTCAAGACTTTACTTACAGGTGATAACTTCATAACTTCCATGAACACCACCTCATGGAACACCCATATTTTCATTTTAGGACCTAGCCTTGTTGTGTCCAAGTCTTTATATGTCTTCACCACAGGCATCCCTATTTCCCCAATCGAAATTGAAGCTCCTGATGGTATGTTATCCCAAAGCAAAACTTAAGTATGTTTTCAAGATCTTCCATCCTTAGGCCTTTAATCACAAATAATGTATTCCACACTTCATTTAAAAAGATTTGGAATGAAGACCTTAACAAAGTCAAATATAATGGGTCATGTAGGATTGGATATATGGTTGACAATACAATGTCATGGGGGTGCTGCTCGCATCACTCTACCTGATTACATAGCAAACTACACCTCTATCCAAGCTGATAACAGTGGAATATGGACCTTGGTGCCCATCCCTAACAATGCAACAATATCAGTGACAGGCCTAGGCATTAGGTTTGAAGCCAACGAGTCAATAGCCAATGCAGCCCTCGATACATTGACTTATGGCAAAGGTCAAGACAATGTTTGTCCACCATATCCTCCAACTTTTTACAACCTAATCATAGAACAATCCTCCCTTACCCATACCATGTTTATTACATTGTTGATTTTTAAAAATGTGCCATTATGTTGCAAATAACCTAGACTTTTATTCACTGTTATTCTTGGCTACCTCAAAGTGATTTGTTGTAACAAGTCAATTTTCAAAAATATTTTAAGAAGATTACATATGATAAATCTATGTTATGAGATGAATCATGAAGTGGAATGATGGATTTGGGAGAGAGGGCAGGATATCATAGGTTGGGCAACAATGACAATTCTAGTGACTTGGAACTTCATAGGACAAGATGGTGAAATTTATCAAGAGCAAACAGACTTTTCAATTGCTATCTTGGCACCTACTGCTAGTAAGTTCATTCTTCACCAAACTAATCCTTTAAACTTGAAACATTTGTTATTAATTTCAAGTATTTCAAAAGAATGTGTTCAAGTTTGTGCATTATACATCTTAAGGTAGTAATTGAGATAAATTGTTTGTGGATGTAGTGACATCATTTTCTACATATAGTGGGACAGTGGCTGCAATCTGTTTGATGGGTCTTTTCTTGTTGGTATGTTTTGGTTGTTTAAACAAAATTGGAGCACAATACATGAAAAAACACCACGCCTTATTACATAAGAAGAGCTTTGAAGATTTCAAGTGTGAGCAAACGAGGGCACGTGTTACACCTTTCAACTCTTTACATAATTGTAAAACACTTTTTAAGTTTAAACTAGCAATAGACCAATCACATATGTTAAGCCAAAAATTCATGAACTATTTTGCTTAAGAAGAAATTGAAAAGGATAAGAGTTTTTAAAAAGTAACTAAATGGTTTTTGAAAGGATACTTTAGGTGTTCAATCCACTATGGATTCCATGTGCACCCATCAAAGGAGGATACAACAATTTTGAATCAACTGCAAGTCCACTTGTGATTTTGAAAAAGCAAATTGAATTGAAACACGGGTAAAAACCTCTACATTAATTGTAATAGATTATACTATCTAACCATGTCTTGATATGGAGATTGTGAGAACATAGTTTACTCCCACACAACCAAAATAGAAACAATGTACTTTAGGTCAAATGTTGCTCAATCCACCTATGAACCAAAATTATAATTGCATGGGATTTTTATGCAGGAAAGCAATAATCAATCCCCCACATAACCTAGAAAACTTGTGAGTATTTCAAACCTATTATTTAACCTTCGAGAATTGAAAGATCTGCACATATATATTTTTAAAATTATCATTTAAATGATTAATGAATTCAAAATTCTAGTGTGGATTATTAAGCTAGTTGAAACAAGAGTTTGTCCCACTAAAATAGCCTCTAGACACAATCATTACACTTATTTACAAAGTTTGATTTCTTACTTCCTTTCATAGCACTTAAAACCCACTTAACCTAATGTATAAAGAAGATAAAGTGATAAATACACATTTGGTTTTCACCTTTCATGTAGGCTAATAAAGGTAGAACAATTGAAGGCGTTAAGAAAAAAAGCATTTTGTGCATGTGACCCTTTTCCACACCATTTTGACTCAAGTTCAAATAATGATAATGATGATGAAAAAAACTTAGTGCATCAGAGAGACCTCATCCAATGAATAGCCCTTGAGAACACCAACTACAAAATATGGAGTTAATATTCATTCAACAAGTAGTGACCTTTGACCAACCATAATGGAATTTACCTCCATCAAAAGTCATCCTTACAAATATCAAAGTCATGTTAGAGATATGACAAGTGCATATGTTAGACTCAGTGATGTATTAATCCCTTAAGAACTCGGAAAATTAACCCTATCCACATTACCATTTCAATTTTTTGGTGTGAAGTCTACCATTGACAATGAAGACTAATGAGTCTTATTGGCAATGATATTGGTTGATATTATTATATGCAAGGGACATATTTGGTCAAGTTGACCAAACATATTTTGACTACTATGAAATATCCAAAACAAGGATAAATGTATTTTTGGATGAGTTTTTTTTCAACATATTTCCTCCACTTTCTTCAAATAAGATCACAAAATTGGAATAAATTGCCAATAACCCAAAAATTCACTACTATAGATCATTTCCTTTAAAGAAGTTTGCACCATAGCTACAACCTTATATTCACCAAGGATTAATTATCATGGGAAAGAAACTTTCTTTAATGATCTATCATCCAACCTTAAAATCATAGCCATCATGAAGAATCTTTGAAAAAAAAATCCAAACATAATTCATAACTAAAAATAAACCACCGAGGGGAAGAAGAGGCTTACACCATCAATTCATTAAACCTAATTCTTTAGCAAGGATGTGCTACCATGGTTCTAATAATCAATTCACCAAAACTAAATTTATTAATAACAATGAACATTAAAATGCTTCATGGATCCAACTACAAAGATTTTTCCCATTTTTGAAACAAGTATTGAAAACAACTAAAAAACAAGGAAGATTTGAAACACCAAAGGTGATCAAAAGGTACAAGTGAAATGACATGCAAGTAATTCACATGGGTCGAATGTGTCACAAATTACAATCATACACTTATATTTTATAAAAAACAAATTTTCAAAGTCTTGATAGAAGAGAATGGATAACTACTCAAAACACTTCCAATATATACTACCTCCTAACTCTCATGTAGCCGCCATTTAGCCTTAACCTAGCCACCTAACTTTAATATATATGCCATTTCTAAACCATGGTCACCACCATTCAACCTTTTTTAGCTACTACAAGAATGTGAATATTATTCATCCTTTTTATGAATGTTCAAAACATTCATCCACTTTGGGGATTAAAAACAAATAATATTTCTAACATTCACATTTTATGAAATATGAACAATATTTGTGGAAGTGATATATATTGGAATGGTTAGAATGGTTTTGTAACTATTTTTACCTTTATGCACTCAAAAAATTAAATAAATGAAAATGATTATATTACAAACCATTCCAATATGTATTACATTGTGAAATTTTTTGCACCCCTTTAAATTTGAAGATGTGCAAAACCCACACAAGTTATTCGAGGGTTACAATTGTACTTGTGTTTTAGCATTAAGATATGCTTCAATGGAATTTAATTAATCAAATTGCAAAAAAATTATTGTTTTATAAATCCAACATTAGATATTGCTTCTAATGTATTTTGGAAGAATCAACAACTTGTAGTGGAAAAATGGGGAACAAACATCTAAAAGGTACATATTCATGAATCTACAATTGTGATAGTTTTATTGGAAATAATTAGAAAACAAACATGGTTTAAAACACCAAAGTTTAACAAAAGATGCAATTATATTGAAATGACAAGGAAGGAAATCACATGGGTTGAAGGTGTCACAAATTATAATCATAAAATTATAACTTGTAACAAACTAATTCCAAATTTCAAATTCTTTAGGTGCACTCAAAAACTTGATAGAAGATAATGAAAGACTACTCAAAACCTTTCTAATATATATTCTTTCCCAACCTTGAAGTAGCTACCACATAACCTTAACCTAGCTACTATCAAACCCTAATGCAGCTTTCAATTCTAAAGCCTAGTCACCACTATTCAACCTAACCTAACTACTATAAGGATGTGAATACTATTCATCCTTTTCATGAATGTTTTAACACATTCATCAACGTTGGGAATTAGAAACAAATAATATTTTTTTAACATTTTCACTCTATGAAGTTCTAATTTGAACATGGACCTTATCAATTTATTATGTCTTTATTTTGATAATGTTTTAGTAAGCACATCCACCACCATGTCCTCTATTGAACAATATTCAAACATGAGTTCGCCATTTTCAACTCATTTTCGAACAAAGTGATGTTGAACATCAACATGTTTTGTTTGAACATGTTGGGTGGGATTATTTGTCAATGATATTGCACCTTGGTTGTCACATCGCAATGACGCTAATAAATGAACATGTGAACATGAGTGTAAACCTATGAGCATGAGCCTATGAGTAGGAACGAATATATTTGGAATATTTTGATGATGGGGACAAAATATTCTTAAAATATCCCTATGCCATGTAAGAATGACGTGGCAAATATTTTTGGGTAAAAGCATGCTACATTGGACCATTTATAGTAGCTCCAAGTCAATTTCTAGAGTCCAAATCCAATGATTTTTTTGAAAAACATTTAAATGGTGTTGAAATTCACATTTTTTTTCATTTCCAAGTTCATACCACCATGATTTAAACCTTTTTTTAAAACCTTTGAAAATATGGGCCTTGAAAAAGTCAATTTAAATATTGAAATGGACTTAACAAATTTGAAATTTTCAATTAAAATCTTAAAAAAAATTTAAGACTTTTTCTTGCTTGATTTTTTTATCTTAAATGTTATGGTACTTCAATGTCTGGTGGTAAAAGTTGTAGGCTTAGTTTCCAACTCCACTAGAAGAAAAAAATCCATAATGATTGTTTTTCTAGAATAGTTTGGATTGGGGACATTGGATGTACCATCCTTTATAAAGACCACCTTGGATTGAACATTTATTCTTTTGGTTTTTTTTTTTGGGTTTGAAAAATTAGAATGTAGGTTTCAATTTTTCATCTCATCTTTGCCAAATTTCTCAAATAGATTTGCATATAATGCACCAATACCTAACTCACTCAGAATTTTTTTGCCATTAGGACATCCCAAAAAATCCATTGTAGTATTTTTTTACCCTTTTCACATGTACGTGGATGAATTTTTTTAAATGGATGAAATGTTTGGATGAAAATTGAACATCAATGAACCTTTTGGATGTTAATTACAAATAGACAAATTGTTTGAATGAAATATTCGATAGGTTGAAATGTATAGATGAAACTAATTCCAAAATAGTTATGTCGAATGAAAACCACATGTACATGGATGAAAGTTACAAAAAACATGAAATATTTGGATGACTATGGAGCATGAATGAAGTTTTGGATGATAATTGAAAATAGATGAATTGTTTGGATGAAACTTTTGGCTAGTTGACTGTATGGAAGAAAGTAATTCCAAACTAGGTATGATGAATGGAAATTATTAGATTCACATAATTTTTATGTCCAACTTCATCCACAAAAAAAGTGTCAAAGGTGAAACTTAGCGGAGTCACATTACAACACAAAAAGGTGAAACAACAACTTGTGTAAGTTAAGTTAAGTCACATAGTAAGTCAAGGGTAGGAAGTCCACATAATGATGAAATGGGAAAATGCTTGAAAAATTAGTGAATAATGCATTACACACACCATGCTGAAGAATATTTTTATTTCTACAACAAAATGCATTCCAAAAGAAAAAAACATATAACAATTTTATTTAGCAACTATATAATGACATTGCAACCTAATTTACCTGCAGGACTTTGGCGTAATCTAATAATTTATGAACCTCATTCCAATTGTAGGATGGATAGTGGATAAATGATTATTTAATCCCAGAATACATGGCATATTGCAAAATGTAATACAAGTGCTTACATGGCACCCACAACCCCCGCTTGTTGAGGTATGTAACCATCACGGAAGAAAAGTCCATGCAATTGCAAGTTGGGTAATCATTAATTGTTACCTCATATTGCTTACGGTTTTTTGGTGATCCTGAAAGGAGGTGGTAAATCCATCGATATCCCAGAGGAGGAATGTTTGAGGGAATTAATAATGTGGCTTCAAGAGTTCATCCCACCTCCCATTTGTTTTCTTGTAGAATGGATAATTTGAACATGTTGAGATGATAAATCTTCTTCCCATTCCTTGATTTGGGCCAAGCATTTGGATCCAATGGCTTATAGAAATGGGTAGAAGTACCATCACCAAAAAGATTCTGAAGGGCAGATGCAAAAGGTTGGTTCATGGGTGTAGATATGTTGTCCCCAACCTAAATAACAAAGGGACATCTTGGCTTTCTTGAAAACAAAAAACCAGCCTCCTCCAATACCACCACCTCAATTTGAGTGAAATCTATCCCTACTTGCATAGGCCATAAGGAAGGCAAGGCTAACCTATCGAATGCATATTTTTTATTTGTCCCTCCCACATAATGCATAAGGTCATCACGACAAAACCTTCGCAACCATTATGGGTGATAATAAGACTAAGGTTGATAGCCTCTCCCACATCCACAACTGATGACTAGTTGATTGGAACCATTGCATTGGCCACTTTTGGATGAAAAAAATTTACTTAATCATGTTGGTGTGAATTTACTTCTGACCCAAGTGGAAGGTTTGCCTTTCATTTGGCTATCCACACACTTTTTCACCTTTTAAATGTAGTATTTTAATGGAAAGACTAGAGCTTGAGGTGTACTTGACAACTGCAATAGTAATTTGGACCAGGTCCTTAGACTAACTAGCTTTATGCAAGAGTATTTCATTCTTATTTAAACATGTCCTAGATGCACCTCCTTTTAAGAAGGCATAATACAATGAGGATTGCTTGAAAGCTCGCATGTAATCATCGAACGTTGTAGCAAAGAGGCAAGTACCCTTGTTGCCATATTATTGCAACCAAATGTTATGGACTATTTTAGATAAGTTATAAGTTGACATATTAACTTCCTCATACAAAGAAAATATCTACAAGCACATAAAAGGAATGGTTAGAATTCATAGAAAGAAAGATGGAAAATAAAATTTGAACATAGTACTATGGAAGAACTTACATCCAACATGAAACCTCCCCGTTGTTGCACATGAAAGTGCTAGAAGCTGAACCAATTGTTGAACTTTGAATAATGCCTTCGCTAATAGTTCTAAACGAATACCACCATGACCGAATGGTAGCATATTGAAGGTCAACTTCCTCCATGGATGTGGCTTTCTTATAATCATAACAAGAGGCTTTGTGTTGATCATGGAATTTTGATGTGGTCAACTACTTGGTGTGTATGTCGAAAAACTAAGACCAATAGAAAAAGCACATCCGCTCTTTGTCAACCATTTTGATCGTAGGATCTCCAATTCCACAAACAATGTGAATAACATTTTAGTTTACTTGCGCATTATTCGCCATGAACCCCTTGAAAATGGACATACCCAACCCTTTCAACAACTGCATTCAGCTTCCTCCACAAAATGCATTGAATTTCCGTGTCTTTGAATTGAATGTCAACTACCACAATCGTCATGACCTTATAATAGACTGAATCATAAACATGATAGGCCATGGTCGTCCATCCTTGAACACATTTTACATGATCGAACATCATCCACACATTTTGCATATCATCACTCGGTTGCATTCGCCAAACTATATCAAATTTGGATGCAACTCCATAAACAAACATTTTGAACAAATAAACCTTCTACCCAACTCATTGACAAGGGAAAAAAAATTCGTAAGTATAGTCATAACCAAATAATGCCTTCAATTTTAAGATACAATCAATGAAGTCCAAGTTACCAAGATGATGCTTTAATGAAACAATCAAATTGTGTATGCTAGGAGAGCATAAAGGAGCAAAATTTAACAACATTTGATGTAGTTTTTCACCTTTGATAAGCTCCACATGACCTTTTCCATCTTTGTTGAACAAGTGACGAAAAAAAAAAGTTTTACTTGCAAATAAAACAATAGTATAAATGGTAGCAATTGGTGTGTGATAGACCTCATTTGCAATTGACTGGGCATGGGTGCCCAAGTGGATTGTGGCTCTTCAAAGATTTGGAAACTTGTGAACAACATAATACATTATGTAACTACAAGTTTGCAAACATGTGGGCAAAGAATCGTAAGGATTATATCTGATGGTACAGATCGGGGATCTCACAAAACACTACCCAAATATATCCCCACTCCAAAAAACTTCATTGTGTGTAGAAGATTATTAAAACAAAGGACAAGAATCATTCTAACAACACAAATGCCCAAGGCATTTCGTCATTATGAATCCCAATCCAAACAAATTTTTGATGTTACTAGTCTATAACTTGCACCAAACACAACCATTGGACTTTTTGTGTATACCTTGCAATTGTTCGAAATGTCCCAATGAATGATGAATAGGAGAAAGTTCAAATAATATGTTACCATTAAATTTAGTGGGAAGACAATTCCCAAACTCAATTATGATGGCCCCATAGTCAAGGGACTTTAATTTAGAACAAATGTGCGGAGTTAAAGACATTGCCTTCAACAAATCAACAACATTGGAGAAAGTAACCACTTGTGGCACTTCCATCGTAGAGGTTGCACTTTGTTAGCTCACAAATTCATGAATGACACTTCCATCCACACATGCTACTCTTCATTAGCTCACAAATTCATGAATGGCACTTCCATCCACACAAGCTACTCCTCATTAGCTCACAAATTCATGAGTGGCACTTCCATCCGTAGAGCCTACTTTTTGTTAGTTTGCAAATTCACGAAAACATGGACAACAACATTAGGAAAGGAAAGGTTGTTTTCATCAAAAGAATCACAAAGATTGATAAACAAAACCTTCACAGTCGAAATAAGAAACTTTGAGTTGTGAGAAACCGAAATGGGTTCTTCCTTCAGTAGGACGCTTTTCCACAATAATGTTGCCCATTAATGTAACTATGCCCAATGCTATAACATCATCTTGAGAATTTTTATGCACATTTTCATTGAGGATCTGATACCTATCATTGGTGATAGTCCAAAACATCCTTCCAAGATTTACATCCAAAACTTGGAAAATATAATTTAATACGATTTTTTTGTCCTCCTAAGAAACATCTTTAGAAACATGCATAGATCCTTGTCGGAAAGCAAACATTGCACATAAACACATTTTCAGTCATTTATAAAACTAAAGAATTAAAAACCAAGATGGTAAGATTTGGCTTTCCTATAGCATGGAAAGTAGCCATGGAGAATAAAATAGAAGCCACTCAATGAGATAAATCTCACATCAATTTTAGAGTTGGATAACAAAACACACCACTACACTAAGAACTAAATTTGAGGCTAAGATGAACAATTGGAACTTGAATTCAATGCAAGAGATAAAGGTAAAAAACCATACAAAATGTAAGGAAGAGTAATAATCTTCATTGGAAAACAACAATGTGAATGGAATAAAAAGGCCTATATTGGTAAAACACATGTATTTTTCCCCTTGCATAAATTTGAATGATATAGCTGACAATGCAATAACAAAAATAGAAATGGCAACAAAAATACAAAGCGTACAACAACCTTAACATTACAACAAGGGAGAAATTGAAAAGTTACTTAAATATGTAAGGAAAATAATGAACTTAACGACAATAATGAAATTAGAGCATTGGGTGTTGTAACCCTAACATTGGGTTCATGATTAAATGTGAAATGCAAGGGCCCATGGGGCCAAGAGTATGTTTAAGTGTGAAACAAACTTTCACAAATGGGGGAGAATGCAAAGGATGAAGCCCAATGACTCCCAAGTGCACTCCCACTTTGGGAATTGCATTTGTGTGGGAGTTGTGAATGTTCAAAGCCTTGGTTGGAAATGCAAACAAACACCAAATTGGTCTTTTAGGACACCATTAAAAAGGTCTTGAAACGTAGATGCTTAAATTTTCCTTGCATTGTTCATGTGGACTTGATTTACACGAATTATGATCAAAAGAAGGGGTGAGAGTCAAATTGAGAATTTGACTCCTGATCACAAATCCCTTGAAATCAAGGGTCAAATGGCATCTTATTAAGGCGTGCTATACATCGTTGGAAAGATATTTTTAAGCGTTATAAGATATTGCCCTTGTATTATCAATAAAACTTAAATTAAGAAAGATATGAGTGTCCAAAGATTTGGAACAACATTAGTCCCAGTTTTAGGACTCCCATTTGGGAGTCTTGGGGAAAAATGACATTTGGACATAGTTTCTGTGGAGATGCACCAAGTATACTATACAAAGGGGAGTGGTGCCTCCTTCCAAAGTTTATGGGCCATGTAAAGCTTGTGCTTGAGGTTATCTTCACTAAGTCTATTGCACCACTTTCATTCAACTTGCACTCATTAGCCTCTTTTCTTAGTTGTGTAGGTTGATCTTATCTTGAACTCTTGCTTGTGAGTTTGTGTTAGTCCCACCCCAAAGCTCTAGCATGCCTTCCTACCTTCAAAGTGCTACAAGTTAAGGAACATGTCCCAATTCTCTTCTTTTTTTGTTATTTTGCTTCAGGACCCACATTTGGGTCCCTTAAGGAATTTGAGGGTGCACCATTGGGGGTGATGAAAAATTTATATGAGGACCTATTCTTAATGCGATATATCATCATTAATCAATTCATCCCCTGGTAATCCCAATAACTAAACCGTAATCACATATTCGTGTTGGGAAATATGATTGACATAATAATAAGAATAATTTGGAAAAAAGAAGTTATGACATCATTGTCTAGAAGAACTCAACACATTGAACCCAATTCAACAAGAAAACAGATGGTGGTATGAATCCAAAATTAGTGGATGCATATCTCTAAACAAATTCCAAATTATTATACCTTTTATACATACTAAATCGTCGCCACTATAAACCATTGTCCCAAGTTAGAACGACACATGATCGAATAGAATTGTGTAATCCCATTAGTGAAAGCATAGAAATGGTCCCAGATTAGTCTATGATGAATTTGAATCAAATTAACAAATAACATAATTGGCATGAACTAGGTGACCAACGATATGGGCCAGAAAAAAATAAATTACCATAAAAGTTGGAGGCATGGAGAACCTAGGTTTAGGCTAGATTACAAGCTAGTTCATTTTGTATTATTGTTTATCATTTCCCCTTATATGGGGGTGCATAGGTGAGCTACGAATCATCGTTCAATAAAGGATGAAGGTCAAAAATTCCATAGATTGGAATATATTGAAGATTACAACAATCTGAGATGCCACATATAGAAAACATCAACGTCGTCTTGGAGCAAAAGGTTGTTTGATTAAAAATAAACAAGGAGCAAAAATAATAATTTTAAGAAGGAATGAATAATCCGATTTGCCATAAAACTAGAAGACGTCCAACAATTAATAAAATAACAAGTGAAAGAAATATTTGGCACTAGTTAGAGTAGAGAACATCATAAAAGCTATGGATATTAATGAGCGAGAAATCTTGAAAAATGTAGGTTGGATTTGGAAAATATTAAGAATCTGTCATGTGGAACCGTATCATTAACTAACAATAGAAGAATCCAACTAATCCTTATAGAATGTCATATCAAATCAAACATACAACAAAATTCCACATAGGTGATTGGATCCTTGTAGCACGGGGTTTGCAAGCTAATTAACATTCAACCCAATTAATGATAAAACAACATCGCCAACTCATTCTAGCAAGTACAAGTTGTTAGGTTGAACAAATAATTATTTATTAGGGAACAACTCACTATGAGCAATCATGACTTCACAAATACTTAGGAGTATGTTTAAAAATTTCTTATGGTTACTATTAACATTAAACCAAATAGGTGAAGGTTTGTATAGAAATTCCTTACACATTGTAAAAAAAATGGTTGTTAGGTCAATAGTTAATAACACATGATCATCGTAAGACTATAGTTTGATAAATTGTAATTGTTCACAATTGTTATTTTACTAAGTTAGATTGGAGTGTAGTTTATAGATTCTAGGAATTTCATTTTTATTGTTCAAAGCATCTATTACCACCATGATTGCCATGTAATTGAATGACAATGAAACAACGTTGAATTGTCAAAATTGTAGCAACAGACACTATTTGCTATACCTAAGGACATTAACAAACTATGAATAGCTCTTACCTAATTGATTTAATGATTAGCATCGGACCAAGTATACACATTGAATAATGAGTTGTCCTAACACATAGAAAACCAATTTGAATCAATAATTGTTAGGTATACTTTCCTTGAATGGTCATGGGTACAACAAGGATGTAAGAAAAGTCAGAAAATGATGGCATCCTTTAAAAAAGAAAGTATAAAAGCCATAGAGTGGATGTAGATTAAACATTTTTTAAATGCAAAAGGTTAGCAAACTTCTAACCATAGGCCAACATAGGAGTAGAAGAAGGTGAGGTAACAAGAGGACTCATATCAAAGCAAAACATTGAAACTTAACAATGGCGATGAAGAAAACATGGAGACACGCCTTGCAAGTTCCTAAATAAGAGGTGTTATTTTTTTCTTAGAGTGGAACAGAGATGTGATGTGTTGTATTTTAGCAACTTTCATAACTTTTAATACATTTTTTGTGCAATTGTGAAAGAGATAAAAATATTGGTAAAGGAAAGGAGCTTGATTTCTTTAAAGGGTAGGAGGAATCTTTCAAGGTAAGATTTTTTGTACTATAGGAGTAGTATATTAACTAAGAGGATATCATGAGTTCTAACTAGTGGATTTTTATCATCAAAGAAGGAGGTAGAAGTGGGCTATGTCAAAGATTTGAGGGATGACAATAGGAGCACACAAGGCACAAGTCCTCGTCCTTTAGTACATCTGAATGTATTTAGGTTTTTAAAAAACACACTTGTGGGTGCAAATGAGTTCAAACGAGCCAAAATCAATGTCAAAAGGTTAATTTTTCTACAATTTTTGTTGCATTTGTCTATATGGTCCTACTTTAGTGGCATGTGATTTAGGAAAAGTTGTGTTTATTGAATAATATGGGTGTTGAGAAATTCAAATTAAATCATAAAATGTTTTAATTTCATGTTTTGGTTTGAGTAAAGGACCTTTAATAGGTTCATTGAACAACAGTACTTTCATAAAATGCCCTTCAATTTTCATAATACCATTTTTTTTACTCTCAATTTTTTGTAGTAATATGTGGCTATTAAACACATTTAAAAAACATTCAAAATACCATAATTTGTGAAAGTTTTGTTTTTGAAATTTAGGGTCTATTTCAACTTCATGAATCTTTTGTGATGGGTAAATATCATGCAATGTACATGATATTTAAAGCAAAGTTTTATATTTTAATATAAGAAATTCATTCATGAAATTATGAAATTTTTTATGCATGAATTGTCAATTAATCAGTTGTACCACCAAATTTCATGCATTCAAACAAAATAATTTGTGTAGGAAGATGATCAACACACAATTGGCAAAATATTTAATTTAATGTCCATGGTCAATTTGCAACTAATCCCACTTCAAAATTCCATTTGGGCTTCATGCAACAATTCATCTAACACGACTATCTATAATTTAAACACCAAATAAAGAATATATGCCAAAGTTCATTGTTGAACAATGTGGATGTTTTGACCATAATATTCAAGTTTCATTTATCATCCATAAACCTAAAAGGACATCTTTGCGATTTGCTTTGATCCAACAGTCTTAGTAAGTTTATTTTGAAAAGACAAAAAATTTCCCATGTGATCATTGCGACACTCTTGTCAAGAATGGTTGTGTGCTTTCACAACAATGATTGAGAGATGCCTTTGGTGTTGGGTATGTGCATTGAACATATTGTCAGGACTACACTAAACGTGTGCACTTGAGAAAAATGTCATCACTAAAAGGTATTGTTAAGGCTAGAAAAAATTTTAGGCCAATTTTGAAGAGTTGTAAATTTGTATTAAAAATCAAACTTGATTAATTTTTGAGATATAAACCAATTTTAGGTTCCTATTGATTTTAGGTTAGGACCGATTTTAGGATACTATTGGTTTTAAAATCACTACTGGTTTTGATAAGTTGTTTATTAATAGAAGCAAAAAGTCAGCTATTGCCTCTGACTTTTGTTTTGGGTTTTGGATATAGGATAAGGTTGGATAACTTGGAGTTTAGGAGGATTTCTAGGGATTTTCAAAAAATTTATGATCCCCACCATTTTCTAACGAACTTGAAGTCTTTTCTTGGGGAAGCTTAAGGGGTCTTTTGGTAGATTTTTGTTTTTTATTCAATTGTACTATATTCTGGCACTTTGGAATTCTTTTTATAAAAAGAGTTTTGTTTTTGTTTTGAAAAGTGTGTTGAAGTTGTTTTTTCCCACTTACTGCTTTGACTGCAAGCTTTGGAGATGCTGCAAAGTTGTTTATTGTTATTTGCTTGTTTTTCCTTCTAAAAAAATGGTAGGCTATTTGCCTAACTATTTTCCACATGTTTTAAAGTGATTATTTGTCACTAAACACTAATAAATTTGAGGTGTTCAAGTCTGTATTTGATTTTCAATCAATCACCCAAAAACATTTGGGAATTCATCAGGTGGGCCTAACATTTGGTAATCATTTCACAAATATAGAACTAAGATTTATAGTTTACTAATGTTCTTTTTGAGATATTTCGTGCAAGAATTTTTTTTTGGCTAAAATAACAAATATTATTTCTTACCAAAATTTTACTGTTTGTGTAATTCGTTCTTTTGTTTAAAACTAAAAAAAATATAGAAAATATTTATTGTACATGTAAACCACTTTTGTTGGTGAAAGATGACAATTATGCTGACGAGGAATATGAGGAAGCAAATGAATGAGGTGTCACAGCAAGAAGGTGGAGATCTATTTTTTGATGGTCAGGGAAAATAGTTTCACATTATGGAATGAAAAGGCCTTGCTACCTTGTAAGTGGTAGAATAGTAGGAGGTCAGAATCAACATTGAAAGAAAATGATTAAAAATACAAATTGACACTGAAATTCATTTGATGGAGTGGTTAGTCGTGATACAAATGCAAAACCTTCACAAGGCCCTATTTGAACCCCTATTGGAAATGATGTTTTTCAATATTAGGAGACTATTGCACCTAGTATCCGAGCCTTATAAATTGAAAATTTTCAACTTCAAAGGACAACTAAGGATTTGGTGGAATCTTTGGAGAAGGTTGTTCCTGAAACTGATGGTAACGACCACTCATCAACGATGATTCTTTGTGAAGAGCATGATTTACATGAGACGATTTTGGAAATGCCTGCTTTTACTATTGATTCCACACCCAATAGCCAAATTTGCACTTTTGGTAAAGCTCTTGCACACATAGTGGAAAATTGCCCCTATAGATGTAGTTAATTATCATTTTTTGTGATTAAATCGATTTTTGATACCACCCAACCTGCCATCTTAGTTAGTTCCCAAATTCTAGTGATTTAGGTTCCTATAATACCTGAGTGTAACCCTTCTTTCACTGTTGCCCCAAGTTATTTCGTTACTCAGATGTCGAACGACCAATATCTGATAATGAATCTTATTAGAAATTAAGTATTTTACCAGCCTACCTTGGGAACTGTGGACCATTTTATGCAAACAATGGCAATATTCCCAACACATGGATAATGATTCCTAATACTTATTACCTAGGTAACCCCCCACTTACTTTCTCCAACACAACTAGCCTTATGGCATACCCTTTTTTGAATATGGTGTCTGAATGTGGTTAATAGGTCTTTATCCTTTCAATTTTTTTCTCATCAAATGTGTTTTATTATATGAGTCCTTTTAATAATCCTTTGCAAAATTGACTATGGTTTAATGCGTTGTTGTTCACTTTTAAAGGTCCTAAATCAAAACTTAAGCTTAAAATTTTATTAAATGGATTTTTGGTTTGAATTCCTTGACATTCATATGAATGAAATAGCAACAACTTGCCATGATTGCCATGGCTTTAAATGATAAAACATAAATATTTATCCAATTTTGGTTATTTTCCTTTGTAGTTTGACACCTTTTCTAGCATGTTGGATTGTGACTGCACCCAAATGACTATTTTGATTAATTGTTAAGTTGTAAATTTAGTCAACATGGACAAATTTTTTAGATTGTCCATCAAAATGCCCATGGCATAATCAAATTGGCCATATTAATTTAAAAATTACCTAGCCTCATTACTATGTTTAGTAACCTACCTACCTACCTACTTACTTACTTACTTACCATCTACCTACCTTAGTCCTACCTTAGTCCTACCTACCTAGTATCTACTAAAATTACTTATTTAATTATTTACCTACCTATCTGTCTATCTACTTACCTACCTACCTACCTACCTACCTACTTACTAGAGATACCTACCTATCTATTGATGTATCTACCTACTTACTATCCATCAAAGTTACTTATTTATTTATTAACCTATCTATCTACTTATTTACTTATTAAAGATACCTACCTATCTCTCAATCAATTTACCTACCTTCTATCTACCAAAATTACATATTTATTTACGTATTTATCTACATACCTACCCATTTATTATAGATACCTACCTATCTATCAATCTATTTACCTAACTATTATCTACTTATCTACCTACCTAGTTATCCATTTATTTACCTACCTACCTACTATCTACCTAATTAAGTATTTATTTATGAAAAAAATTGAAATTCAAATGTTGTTATACAAATTGACCAAAAAATTCATTAAAATTCAAGGAACATGTTAAATGCATTTGGTATCATATTGTTTTACAAAGTGATGTGATCGTTTGATGGCCAAGACATTTGGCATGGAACCAAGGAGACCAAGGTTCAATCCCCCTTATGAACATATATAATGTGGACTATATATATTTGTATATATACCTTGTACATGTGTGTAAATGTATAACATCTAGGTGGGTTGTGGATAGGTAAATAAGAAGCCATGGTGGGTGGGAAAATAGATATTTATTTATTTATTACAATTTATATTTTTGAACTTATTTTTCAATTAATTTTTTTTGGTTGCCCAATTTTTTGTCCAATTTCACTAGTCAAAAAAACCATCTTATGGTTAGCCAAAAAAACCACTAGTCAATCAAGTTGGACATGTTCAAATTGACTTGTCCAATATGACTAAGTGGTCAAATTAACCAAATGTCAAAATGACTAGTTTTTGATCTAGTTTTCGAATCAAATAAACTGTGATTTGTTGTATTACATATGATCCCCTACATCTGGTTTAGATTTTTGAACCTAATTTTGGTGTGGAATATTTAGAATTTCAAATTTTTTCTTGCACATACATGGTTTTAAGAAGGATGTGCTAACTAGTTGTTTAAGTTGTGTTTCTAGACTTAATTGCTTAAATGTAGTGAAGTTATGAAACAATAGTGCAGTGTTGTAACTTTTGGCCTCATTCAAAAACTTGAGCAATAGTTCAAAACATACCAATGTGATCTATTTTTAGTTTTAGGTGTAACCTAAAGTTGAGCAAAAGTTTATGGCTCAACTTTCCATTCTAAAAACTCATCATTTTGGCAAGTAGATGGCTCAAAACAATTGTTCATTGTTAGTGTAACAAACATATTTTTTGAAATTCACTATGTTTGCTAATTACCATGTTGCCATGAATCGTCTTCTAGACTGTAAACCTTGCACAAAAATTTGGACCGACTTGGCCAATAATCAACTATTTTTTCATCGTTGTCTAAATGGCTCAAATTCATTGAGTTATCCATGGCCATGGGTAGTGTTGAAGATGAGAGATGTTTATCTTATTTGGGGTTTATGAAAAACAAGCTAAGGAATAAACTAACAACCCATTTGGATCTAGTTGTTATAATGTCTGCTCAGAAGTTCTTTACATTGAACATATTCCCTTTTGTTACAACAATGAATTCTTGGACTTTGTAAAATCCCAACAAGGTGTAGAGGGATAGTTCAAGCAATCAAAAACTCTATACCCTAGCCTTTAATACAATATGTTGTTCTTGTGTTTTTGCTATGATGTTCGCAATACTTGTTTCAATTCAATGAATTCTGTCGAATTGGTTGGTTTGAGCTTTGAGGTATATGCAATTCTATTTTGTGCACAATCCTCCATTAAAATAGTATGTAATTTTGATTTGTTATGTTTTATTAGAGGCAATCTCCTATTGCAATGGGCAGGGTCTTTAAAGTTGGGGTTCAATTCCCTAGGAGATTTTAGCACTAATGTTAAAGTAAAATTTAATTCTTACAAAACTATTCCACATTATTGTAACAACAAATTTGCACTTCACATGCATACATTTAGTATTTATGCCTTGATTCTCAACACACTTAACATTACCATTCATTAAAACACTAAATTCATGGTTGTTTCATATAACCAGAATTTACACTTCAAAATACATTGTAAAAACTTTAGAAACAAGATTATAATTCATTTCATCATATTGTAATATTACAAAAAAAAAATTCACACAATAATATGAACATAGAATTAATCGTAAAAGTCTGATTTTTTATATTACTGAAAACATTAATCAAAATTACAACAAAATCCCATGTTTTGTTTAGGGTTCTCTATGGTTCTTTCTCTTCTTAACCCCTCCTCTGAGGTCTTGTGGTTTTTCTATTTAGACCTCCACCTCTTGTTGCTCCATTTTTAAGGTCTTATGGTTCTTTAATCTACACTTCCTCCTCTTGAATTGTTCCACTGGGTCTTGTTTTAGTCTCCTCATCTTAGTTCAACACCTCTGTATTTGTTGAACTACCACAAATAAAATTTGGAAAATTCTTTTGATAAGCTTCCAACTTGTACCCCAAAGACATTTCATCAACTTTATGTTGAACCAAATTCTTGTCCAATTCTTTTGTAAAATATTCCTCTGTAACCTCCCACCATTCTTCAAAGTTTTGCTTCAAAATCTTTCATCTTGTTCTTTGTCCTCATCAAGGTATAATATTATAACATTTGTTCATAATCCTCTAGTCTTTTCTTGACACCAACTGCGTCCAAACTATTCTTTTATTCTTGTGCCATTTCCAATTATGCTTGTAAGTGCTGCTTATTCCTTTGAAAACTCAAAGGTTTTCTCCATAAACAAAAGTTCAAGCTTTAACACATACTGAAACCCTAATTCCAAAAACAAATCAAACCTTAATTTCAAATGCAAAAGCTCATAAATTCAAAGCTTCATCCCAAAAACAAAAGCACATAGACTCATAATTTCATTCCAAAAATCAAAGCTCAAGTTTCAATATATTATATTGAAACTTTAATTCCAAAAACAAAAGTTCAAGCTTCAATAGATTCTAAAGTTGAAAGTCCAAACAATAGTTGACACACTCCCAACCTCCTCAAAAGACTCAAATGTGAGTTTAAGATGGAAACAACTGAAGAGTAGCAAGTTAGGGCATGCTCTTTGGTTTGCAACACTTTGAAGGTAAAGGGGCATGTTGGAGCTCCAAGATGGGATTAAGAAGATTGACAAGCACTTTAATTACTCACACGAACTTGCACAAACCAAACAACAAGTTGATTAGTACATAGTTGGAGCGCTTTTGGTGCTAAGACGAGCCACGGGCAAACTCAGACTCACAAGACTCATCATAGCCTAGACTTGGGGGAAGTCACCACCTTCCCCCTTATAGTGTACTTTGTGCCTCTCCATGAAGCCCACATCTAAATGACATTTTATCTCGGGACTCCAAAATGGGAATCTCGAAATTCCCAAAGTTGGGACTCCCGGGAGTTTAGGGCCCCATAACTTTTTGTGAAGACCTCTAATTGAAATGAGGTCTAAAGCAAAGTTGTAGCCCTCATTAAGAGCTTTCCAATGGTATGTTGCACGCCACCTGCACGTAAGGAAATCGGGTCGATTCTTAACTTTTAGTGCTCGGGAGTCAAACTATCAATTTGACTTCCGACCTTTCTTTTGGCCATAACTTGTGTCTCATATGTCCAAATGGGTCATGTGAGCCCATTTTAGACATCTATGTTTCAATAGTTTTTCAATGATATAAATAATTTTTCGATCCAATGGGTTTTGACCTTCGCGATTTCCCTTTGAAGATTCGGGAGTTCATTGGGACTCCAATTCTTAAAATGGGAGTTCATTTGGGAGTGTGAGGGTTCATTCCCTCACACTCTTTGCACTACCAGGAGCATGAGGTGTGACCCTTGGGCTTCCCTCTTGGCCCGTAACCTTGCAAGCCCTTGCCTTGGTCGCAAGCCCAAGGCTAGGGTTGCTACAATAGTGTTACTATACCAATGTCCATATTCCATCACAATTCATTGAATCACCAACAAAATCCAAGTAACCAATTCCTAAAGCCAACTATTAAAACTTGGTAGTTACATCAACCCAAAAAGGATTGAGGCCTTGAACATTAAACCCTAACAATTAACCTTAAGAATGGTTGGTGGGCCTCGAAAGGATTAAGGCTTGCAAGTTGCAACCTTCTTTTAACCTTTTTGAGCATTAAACCCTAACATTCATATTTGTAACAAATCCAAGCTTTATGGGGAAAAGGTTTAAGCACTCGTACCTTGTAAGTTGTACAAATGTTTCATGAAGTTACGTGATTACAAATGAATGAACCTCTATTGTTATAGAAGTTTTGGCGATTGAGATTGCATCAAAAAGTGACCGGCGATGGCATGTTCGAATGTGTAAGAAGCTTCGACAAATCAATGGAGAAGATTGAACTGACATTGAAGATGACTCCTCTCAGAGCATAGTCCTAGAAGTGGCAAAAGTAATGACAAAAATGAGAGAATGAGAAGGCTCCTCCTTGCTAATCAGGCTCAAAAATGGCAAACCCTAACCATAGGAAGGACCCATATGGCACATTCATATCAAAACCGAGGGCCATACAATGGCAACATGTGTTTGTTCTTTTTTATCGCTTCTTTTGCGAATTAGGTGAAGTCAAAGGAAGATATTTGACAGATTTTCCAAAAAATTATAATGTTTTTCAAGCTTAGAGGCAGCCAACCCCCTTGAAAGGTAGGGATTTGGCTAAAATTCGCCAGTAAAAGAAACATCGGTCTGCAGTTGATCTAGTGAGAGGTTCTCTCATTTGCAGGGTTATTGTCGGCTGGGGTATTTATTTGGGAATGTCCTAAGTTGCCTTCAAATGATTGGTCAAGTTTGAGAGTGCACAAATAGAGCACATCTAGGTGAGGAAATAACTCAGTGATCCTATGGGTGAGGAGTGATAGAAGGGAATTACAAAATTCTGTTTCTTGGACTCCTTTATGATTGTAGCCTTATATTATTGGCGAAGGTTGCTGTGATCACAAATTCTGCCTGAACATTGGCTTTCCACTCGATTTGTTCTTTCTAGAAGTGCTCAAAATCATCTCATGGGCCAAAACTCTATAAGTCAAGCATGATGAAATGCAAAGTTGTGTGAGTTGTAAGTTGTGTGAGTTGTCAATCAATTAGTATATCATCACCTAAGTTGACATTTGTCACCCCTTTTTTTTTGGGGATCATATGTCACCCATCAATTCTCTACAAATCAAAGATTCCCAATCTTAACATAATTACCAACAGGTTTCCAGCCTAGTTCCAACCTCCAGCTCTCCAAAGAAAAGTCCATGTGGATGCAACAACAAACAGGGCACCATTTCAGTGGGATTTCCATCAGGCTGTTATGATCACAACACTCGAGCGAGGCCTTTAATCAGGTGAAGAATAGTACCTATAGGGGTTGCCATTGTAAACAAATTGTGACTAGCATTGATTATGACTAATCCACCTGCTATTGACATTGTGAATGATTTAAGAAATATTTAGAGCTTCACCAATTGTATTGTGAGTTAACTTCCAAAAGGTGCCAGATATTTATGTAATGGTTAATCCAGGCTTGAATGAATGAATTATTGCAAGCTTTCAAGCCCATATGCATTGCTTGCTAATTAGGTTTAAATAGACAGTCAAATCTATTAGTCATTTGCGGTTTGTTTTGCACTTCCGTAATACATGCTTCCTCTGAATCTGCAATGCTTGCACACTATTTGACAAGTCTCTTCCAGGGGGGATAATTCACCTTAGTAGGAATCATCTATAATGAGTTTAAAGGTACTCATTTGACACCTCCTGATTAATGCAACACTATAACTACATCACTGCAGCCAGAGTGAACCTATAGCCACCAGCGCACCATCCATTGGAAGCCTCTATTACAACTCATCAGTTGCAGATGAATCCCAACTGAAACCCAACTGAGTTGACATCAGGTTTCACCTTGGTAGCCTATCCTGCAAAGAATTGGTCCTGAAGGTAGAGAAGCAGGTAGGATAATAGGTGGCTATTAGGTGAATAGATGAACATAAATGGATAATACATAAAAAGTAAGGGCTAGTGGGTTGTTAGTAGGTAGGTAGCAAAAACAGAGACTGAGCTAACCACTATGGGTTAGCTAGGGAACTGAAACCCATTGAAAAAGACCATTGAATCTTCCTTCAAGCAGCAAGAAGCTTGTGAGAGAGAGCAAGCTTCATTTCACTGTAGCTTGCCCCGCTGTCCAAGCAAAGCATGTGAGCTTGAAAGACATAGGGAGAGAACTATGTTGATGGTAATGATTGAGGACCCTGCACTCAGAACATTTCCTTTAAGCACATCATCACTGGTGCTAGAAGCATCATGTTAAAAAAAAAGCATGCATCTGTACAAAAACTTGGAACTCCAGCAATTAAAGAGAGATACATTCATCAGTTAAAACCATCTCCTAGCTCTAAAACCTACAGCCCATTTCCTGAATCCTGTACACTCTTGAGCAAACCTCTTGGTGAAGGAAGGAGGTGGGGTGTAGTCATTTCTGCATCCTCCAAGCTCTTCCATTTTCACTCACATTACAGCTGTCTCCTGGTAGTGAACCTAACCAACTCAGTCCCACTTGAGTTTCATTCAATCCAAAAACTGGACAGTTTGCAGCAGCACACAGATGTAGCAAATTCAATAAGGGATGGCATCACATGTCCAGAAAATGTAATCAAATTCTGTCTCACATTCGCCAAACCCAAAACTTCCTGGATTTTGTTCATCTTTCACTTGCACAAATTCCAGGCACTGGAATTTCCTTGGCATTTTCCAATCTTGAGCTGTTTCTGGCCTGCTGCAACAGATGGTAATACCTGGAGTTATGGGTCCACCACCAATCTGTATTGCTTGATCCATCCAGACGTACACCATTGTTTGGAGGTAGTAGCAATGTGAGGACTCTAAAGGCCAAAAAGAGTTCACCTCTATGTTGCTGTTCAAATGTCCTAATGAGGCCAATGTATGCACATGACAGAAGCCCCTTGTGATGACAACTGGGAACCTTGCTCCTGTATGCAACCAGATCCCGCATTACAAAAGCAACATTGGGCTCCTTCACACATATCACCATCCTGCAGAGCCTTACAGGAATCACACCCAGAACCTCAAGACATGTATGACTACAAATACATAGATCTAGTGAGAGAAAACCTGTATAAAGGGTGCCAGCATAACAGTGAGCTGACAAACAGAATTGGTTTGCTGGTGCACTGAAACCTGAATCTGACTTGCTGCTCCTTTGCTTCTCATTTTATTGCCCTGCCAAGTAAATGGATGCTAAAATCAATTAGTAACCCTGGTAGGACAATACACAAATCATGTCATGACCATTCATTAGCTAGACTGTACCTGAATTCTACATTGCCCTAATCTCAATGTCTGTACACCTCCCACTAGGATAACCTCAATCCAACAGCCTTGTGGTAGGTCATCATGGCCAGCATGCAAGTGCTTGTGGTTGCCCCCATGCTGGGCATTAACTAAGGTAGTGTCAAAATGGTGGTAACTGGATGAACACTATTTTGGGTGTGAGAACCTACAGGCTTCTAAGCCCATCAGAAAGCAGTGCCCAACCAAGTCACCCCTAGGTAGAACATGTCCAGTTCCAGAAAGGAAACAGTCATCCTAAAGGTGAGAGAGACTCAATTGTATATGCCAGGAGAGATGGGGTTACATCAGGTCAATTATGTGAGCACACAGATGTGTTTACAATGTGAACCTTGTAGATAGTAGGTAGGACCACTTGGCCTAGTGATTGGATCTTCTGTGTATGTGTCCATCCCTTTAACTGGGTAAGCTTGCACATCTGCAAGTGCTTCTCCTTCATACTCCACCACACTCTCCCAATTCTCATATGCGACTTTCACTAGCTTGTCCACATACACCTGTATACATACCAAAAAAATCACAAAAATTGCTAAGCGACTCCATTCTATCACATAGGCATATGATTAAGTTCTACAAGGTTAGTACTTGTTCACCAAATGTTTCAAGTTCAGACCTAGTAACAATACTATGATAATCCTTACCATGAATTAACACCAACATGTAACTATGAATTTGCAGCACATCACCAAAAAATGCTGATACTACCAGAGGACAAAGACTAGGTTGTTTAATCTGCATGCAATTCCTAGCTACTTTCATTATCCACCTGCATGGTCTCAAACCTTCTATGCATGTACAGAATTGTACACCATATCTTGGTAGAGTCTTCAAAAGACTGCCAAAGACATCAAGTTCTCAAACATGGTGCAGTGGGAGGTCTCTTCAATCCAAATTTCCTACCTTCTCACTTTCAGAGAGAGAGTCAACAGACATGTATGAGCCATCAGCAATAAGCCCCATGAGCTGGAAGATGTTGTTGAAGATGACACCAATATTTTGATTGTCATCAGCATAGTAGACATGAAGCTTGCCCGATAAAATACATGTCTTGGCATGCTCCACTGTGCTATCCCACATTCTATTTGACATGCCACCACCCAAAATCTGGTCCAGAGAAACACATACTATATGAGAAGCCAAAGACTCCGATGCAAACAGAAGGTCTACCACTAATCATGCCTATCATATAAGTTCACCAACTACTTGGAATACCAGCATTAACAATCAGAATATGTCCATACAAGAGTAGTGGTACAACAGGAACTTACATTCCGGAGTCGTTGTGGATCCATGACAACCAATCGAAGAAAATCCTCAACTGTCCATAGGCCTGCCTTGTTGAGACGCTTATGAAAAGCACCATCCTTCCCTATCTTATCCAGTCGCCACACCTCATCATGCAGTGCAGGCGGATAGTGTTTCTTGTACACTGCATCCACAAAGAATACACAAGAACAAAAGAACCAGACCTCATGAACAATTTGACATCAAAACACTGGAGAGATGCAGGTTTTGAGTGGTGAAACTTGATCCATGCACAAACAAATATTAGTTCCGTCATTTCATTTCACTGGTTGACACCAACAAAGCAATTTTGGTGGGTATCATCAAAACATGCTCTCTGCTGGATAATTTGAAACTTTCTGTTGGAGTTCCAGGAATGGCTTACACAAGACTTGTCAATTATCACCCGTGTATGCAGACAATACAGGCACTGAGCAATTGAAAACCACAGAATTCACAACATTGCATGCATGGCAGCCACTTGGTATGTTCCTCAAAGGCAGGGTATTCAGGATCAATAACACCTAAAACCCTAAGTTAACCTGCTTTATAAACACAACCTTGCACAAGTGATGAGGGAGTCTGTTGAAATCAATCACATGACACAGTAGGCCCTACTTCAGGTAAACATCCTGTCTGTGACAATCAAAACCATTCATGAACTCTGGAACCAACTTCAGAAAGGAAGTAGCAAGAGAGTAACGTACACTCTCCACGATGATCTTTCACAGTAAAGGCCTCAGTCACAGCTTCTCGGATCTGTAAACCATCCAAAATGCCTTCTGACACTTTCACCCCAATCCGAAACTTGCGACTGCGAATCCAGCTTGAATTGTCAGTGAATGTCAGCTCGCCTAGTATTGCTACTCCATTCTTGAGCGCAACAGATAGTTCTCCAGTGAGCAGTGGTCTTTTTCCATCTCGCTCCCGAACCACAGCATTCTCAAACTCCTCCTGAGACCAATTTTCTTCATCATCTGCAGCAAAGTCACCTTCCAGGACTACAATATCAAGCTTTGCAGATGCTTCTGGACCTGAACTTACAATCTGGCCTGTATCAGCATCCAGTAATGCCACATGAATTCCAGATCCTTGCTCTCCGTCCACCTTGCTTCCAGTAAAAAGGGGCAATGCTAACTTGTTCCTGAACTGTAGCCGTAAATTCCGCTGGTTTGGCCCCTGTATCCTCTTTGGCAAAGACCTATGACAGACAGTCCAACATTTAGCCCAGTTTTTTTCTCTGAAGCAAGTCAGAAACATTTGAGACAAGATGTTGCTAAACACTCAGGACAAATTTTAGAAATTAAGGATAGTATGATTTATACCGGAACCCCACTTTGGGTGGTCGAAAGTTCACAAGTGCACGCTCAACCTCTTCTCCCACCTGTAGTTCACTCATACATTTTTAACTTCTGGAGTAAATCAATAGGTTGAGCCTGAGTGCTAGAATAGATGAAGGAAGAGCAAACTAATAATTCCTTGGATCGAATCTTCCCTGTCTTTCACTACAAAGGCCATGTGCATCAAAAAAGAAGAATTGTCAAATAGAGAAATCACTAATATTGCTACAGTGTGCATACAACTCACTGGAATCAGATAGAAAAGGAATTCCACAAAATGATTGAACAGATGCTTACCACTTTGCGAAGTAACGGTTCCAAAGAGGAGCACACCTTTTGAAAACTATCAATCTTCACCGCCTCCACAATAACTCTGCAAGGCGGTCTGAAATTAGATGGACGTTTCTGTCATTTCTTAGGTAAGATTCCATAGATCTACCATGATGCAGTACATAACAACACCCCCCAATGTAGACTAGACAAACAACGTCCTGAGACAGCAATGAGCTTGGTTGAAAGGCTGGGAAACAAAGTCACAGGTGCTGCATGGTTACAGAATGTGGATGGACTATTTGTTTGAAGACTGAATTTCCAAGATTCCTTAGGGTCAAATAGCTGGAAGAGAATGGTAAAAAAAGCTTCAAATGGAAGAAAATCAGACACTAGCTGCATACAGAGTTCTGGTGTCCTAGAACATGTTGATAAGTCCTCAGAGAATTATATATCATCAAGCATGATATGTAATCTCTACAAGAAAGCTTGCAGATGAGGAGCTTCAAACTAGTGTAGGCTGCCACAGATCCATTTCCACATCAAGGTCCAGACAAGGAAATTTTATGGGGCTGTGCCAAGACCAAAATCACACTCTGTTCATCACAAACTCATGATCTACCATCTCTCTCACAGTTTCCAAAATTGCAACATTTATAAAACTTGGAGGAACGTATCCTTGTCTAGTTTAGAACAAAGCGACTACTGTTGGCCTACGCTGAGAAATTTCCCCCAAAAAAGGAGCACAAACACGCATTAAACAAAAAAATGCATCCAGAAAAGGAGCTCGATAAGATATCTGCAAAGAGATCTAGAAATCAAAAGTTTACCGAAAGTGTATTCGATAGCCATGGAACAGGGGAAATATTTCTGCAAGGCGATTTTGAACTGTAGACCACAACAACTATTCACACACTTAAGGAAAAGAAACGTTCAAAATCACATCATATAAAGGTCAAGATTTGTATCAAAGAGGAGATTGTGAATCTGTTAAGTCTCACAAACCGTGCAAGTCCAGAACGAGGCCTCTTCTCATTCTCCACGCCCTCCCTTGCACCTTCCATCTCGAACGGCCGCTTCTCCCTAGCCATCCCCGTCGCGTTTGTAAAGAACGCCAGATTGACCACTTTTCCGAAAAAATCCGCCACGAAAATACTTCCACGAGCTGTTCAAACAAACAAAGCCCTTTCGCACGCTTGACAAGACGCCTCTCTCTCTCTCTCTCTCTCTCTCTCTCTCTCTCTCCTACCACGGGAACCTGACCTGCTGTTTGAAAATACCGGCGCAACGTTCAGCTGATCTGGAAGCACGATCTGGGCGGGGGCGGGGGCGGGGAAGCGGGGGAGAGATTCCGGGAACTGATGTGGATACCGAATTGGAGCTGATGTTCAGATCTCGGAAGCCTGCTGGAGAAGAAAAGATGATGAGAAGAGAAAAGAAACTCGTGCAGAGAAAAGGAAAGAAACAGGAATGTGGATATGGAAGTCACTAGAAATTGAGGAAAGGAAAGGATCTGAGGGAGCAAACTAAAGTGCAAAACAAACAACAGGAAAGAAACCACTGTGCAGAGCGCGCTTTCCTCCGCCACAAAACACCGGCACAAAGACCACCACAACAGAGAACAGTCGCAACAACAAACCAACTACACCACAACACAACAACAGACCACAACCAGCGAGTGACGGCAACCAAAGCGCGTCCCAAACATTCATCCTGATTCCCACTCGTTGGCCTTCTTTTCATCCATAAACACTTCCGGTCCCGAACATTCATCCCGCTCTTTGCCCTTCTTTTGCATTCTTCTCTTTATCGTCCAAGTGCACTTCCGTCCCAAACATTCATCCCACTATTTGCCCCTTTTTGCATCCTTTCCTTTATCATCCCAGTAAACTCCAGTCCCAAACATTCATCCTACTCTACGCTCCTGGTTTCATCCTTCTCTTTTTCATCCATAAACAATTCGGTCCCCAAATATTCATCCCACTTCTCAGCCTTCTTTTCGTCACTCTCTTTATCCTCGAAGTGCACTCCGGTCCCAAACATTCATTGCACTCTTTGCCCTTCTTTTCATCCTTCTTGTTATCATCCATGAACACTCTGGTCCCAAACACTCATTCCACTCTTTGCCCTTCTTTTCATCCGCTTCTTTGTCATCCCAGTGCATTCCTTCCCAAACATTCATCCTCTATTTGGCCTTCTTTTCATCCTTCTCTTTATCATGCAAGAGATCTCCGGTCCCATGCGTTTGAGCCCAGTCAAAAAGTATAAAGCAGAAAGACGGCCGACCACCCCTTTGCCCTCCTTCCCCTCACCCCCCGGCCCCCCGCCCCTCCCCCCACCCTTTGTCCCTTTATTTTTTCATTTTTTTGGGGGTGGTCATTTTATTTGGAAACATACCCCTCTGGATATGTTTTGCAGCTCCATCATTTGTTGACCTTGGGTACTATGAACCTTTGGGCTTTTGGAAATTGGGTTTATGGTGTATAGATTTAGAGGTTTTAGGGTCTAAGGTTTAAAGTTTTAGATTTTAGGGTTTAAGGTTTAAAGTTTTAGATTTTAGAGTTTAAGGTTTAAAGTTTAAAATTTTAGGGTTTAAGGTTTAAAGTTTTAAAGTTTCACAAGTAATTGAGCGGGCCGTGATTAACTATTTAATGTTGGAGCACTTAAGTGGGTGACAAATATAAAAATGTGATGAAAATTCTTCCAAATTTTTGGGGTTGGGGTTGGGGGCGGGGGTGGGATTATTTGACGACTTTTTCTCCCCCAAAAAAAGGAAATATGCAACAAAATATTCCTCTCTATTATTATTTTTTTAAACCTCATTTGTGCAAAATTTCATACAAAAAAATATGGATGCACTTAGCTTGTGATTGTTCATACCTATCAAAACAAATAAAGATTTTTCTTTCGTCGAGCACTTGGGATAGAGTCAAATAAGTCATTGAAAAGAGAACCTATGAAAATCGAAGATATCTAAGTGTGTCCTTGATCTATTTTATATTAATTAATTGGGGGTGCTTCATAAGTCCAACTCTTGTTTTTTTTGCAATGAGCCAATTGCAAGATTCTATCGAAAGTTCGAGTACTTCGCCCTTTGGTCCAGCTATTTACCTTTCAAAGGGGAGGACATTGGGCAAAAACATATGGGATTTAAGTGAGGTGCTATTGGGAACACCTTTGGGGAACACATTGGTAACATGATGGGAATTTGAAAGGAACATGTTGGGAACAAAGGGAAAATGAAAAAAAATCCTCCCCCCCACCTCCCACCTCCCCACCAAAACCTTTTTTTATAAAAAATCAAGGCAATTTGAGTGAATGGTGAGCCTTCCCATTGGCTGCATGAAATTTCTATTTCTAAAATCGTCACCATTTTTGGCCTGGGCTAAAGGTTTGAAGGGTTTATGGGGGGGGGGGGGGGGCGCCAACAGGTGTTTGTGGATTTCCCCTTTTTTTTTTTAAGTTTTTGTGGTTGTCTTGTTTCTGTTTGTGTAATTATTTATTTTTTTGTTGTGCCCCCCCCGATGTTTTTTTTT
>Ga0116227_10000167_pt1 | contig 113344 bp, 88 predicted proteins | sample S1TSphgellanicum_FD_89693 | JGI IMG/M metagenome (GOLD analysis project Ga0116227, IMG submission 89693) | Host-associated microbial communities from peat moss isolated from Minnesota, USA - S1T2_Fb - Sphagnum magellanicum MG | ecosystem: Host-associated > Plants > Peat moss > Unclassified... | reverse complement strand
TAAACGTTGTATCATCCAAAGAAAACATAAAAGAAGTAACCATTTTTGATGTAACAGGAAAACTGCTCTACAACAAGAAAAAAGTTGCAAATACTGAACTTCAAATTCAAAACCTGCCATCAGGTAATCAGGTTTTATTGGTAAAAGTAACTTTAGAAAATGACGCTACAATAACCAGAAAAATTATATTTCAATAATTAGAGATAAAAAGAGCAATATAAAACTCTTTTTTTAGAGTTAGAAAACCATTCCGCACGGAATGGTTTTTTTATTATAAAAAGTTTTAAAAAATCACTAAAAGTGGGTATTGTGAGACAAGATAGAAATATTTAAATTTAAGTTAATTCTTACATGTTTTTATTAACGTAATATTTTTATTTTGATTAAAAAATTATTCCTTTTAGTAATAGTAATGAGTAGCTGCTTTTGCCATGTTCGGGTTTATGCACAACAGGGTAAAGTAGATGTTACTTTTAATACAGTTGATGATGGACAAAACGGAGATGGATTTGATAATGCAGTTCGAACTTTATCCTTACAATCTGATCAAAAGCTAATTGTTGGTGGAGAGTATTTAAGTTTAAACGGAATTTCTTCTCCGTATTTAACCCGTTTAGAATCGAATGGAACAATAGACGAAAGTTTTAATACAGGAACAAGTTTTAACGGAAAGATCTATGCAAGTTATATTCAGCCCGACGGTAAAATAATTGTAGGAGGTAGTTTTACTACTTATAATGGTATTGCCTCAGGAAGACTTATTAGGTTAAATACGGATGGTTCTTACGACGATACGTTCAATACCTCAATTGCGGCAAATTCTGGTATTATTTATGGAATCACTCCACAAAGTGATGGGAAACTTATAATTGTCGGAAGTTTTACAAAATATAATTATGTAACTGTTAATAGAATTGCCAGAATCCTCGCAGATGGTAGCTTAGATCTTTCTTTTATGACAGGGTCAGGCTCTTCTTCAAATATTACAAATGCTAAAATTTTATCTAATGGAAATATTTTAATAACAGGTAATTTTGTGAACTTTAATAATGTTTCGGCAAATAGAATTGTCTGTTTATTTCCGGATGGTAGTGTAGATCATAGTTTTAATACAGGTACGGGCTTTGATGATGATGTAAATGCAATGGCAGTACAATCTGATGGAAAAATTATTCTGGGAGGGAAATTCACAAATTATAACGGAAATAATGCCAACAGAATTATTAGAATAAATGAAGACGGAATAGAAGATACTAGTTTTTTTACAGGATCAGGTTTTAGTAAAGATGCTGTTCTGGTTATTAAAACAGATCCTTTAGGAAATATAATGATTGCCGGATCTTTTACTGGTTTTTATAATAATACAGCAGTTAACAGATTGTGTTTTTTAAATCGGGACGGAACTTTAAAAACTGATTTTGATATAGGTTCAGGGCCTGGAACCGCGTCAGTTTTTGCTCTTGAAACAGATAATGAAGGATTTTGGTACATTGGTGGTTCATTTTCGGTTTTCGATAGTTTAAGTCAGGGAAAATTGGCAAAAATAAGTTCTGACGGTGAACACGATGTTAGTTATTTATCTGCCGGAATTGGCTTTGATAATTCTGTTTTTAAAGTACTGCCATTAAAGGATAAAAAAACAATGGTATTTGGCAATTTTACCAAGTTTAATGGAGTTGTTAGTTCAAGAATTACAAGGTTACTAGAAGACGGATCTTGCGATATTGGTTTTAATGAAGGACAGGCGGGCGCCAACAATCTTATTAAATCTGCAGTATTACAATCAGATGGTAAAATAGTTTTTGGTGGAAATTTCACAAAGTATAACGAGACTGTTTATAATCGAATTGTTAGAATTTTGCCGGATGGAGCAGTTGATAACTCATTTAGTCTTGGGTCAGGATTTAATGGACAGGTATACACAATAGTTATTCAGAATGATGAAAAACTAATTGTCGCCGGAAATTTTACTACTTATAATGGTACGCCAGCAGGAAGAATAGTACGGTTGTTGCAAAATGGTTTACGCGACACTACATTTAATATTGGTTTAGGTGCAGATGCGATTATTGAAACAGTATTGGTCCAGCCAGATGGTAAAATTTTGGTAGCCGGAAGGTTTAATAGTTTTGATGGACGCTTATTTTCCCGATTAATCAGATTGAATAGTAACGGGAGTATTGATACAGGTTTTAATATTGGAACAGGTTTTGAAAAATATGTATATACAATAGCATTACAATCTGATAATAAGATGATTTTAGGCGGGGGCTTTTTGACTTATAATGGCGCTTCACATAAAAGAATTATTCGTCTGAATCCTGATGGAAGTGTGGACATTTCTTTTGAATCTGGCGCAGGTTTTAATAAAGGAGACGTTCGTTCTATTTTGGTCCAGCCAGATGACCGCATCTTAGTGGGCGGAACTTTCTCAGGAACATATAAAAACAATACTGCCTTGCGGTTAGTTCGTTTAGAAAAAAATGGAAATTATGATGCATCTTTTGAGGCACAGCTTAATAATAAACTTTATGCAATGAGTTTTACCTATGATTATAAATTAATTATTGGAGGAGATTTTAATTCAATATCCGGTATTTCAAAACATAGAATAGCACGTTTAAAACTATGTTTGGATTCAACCATATGGAATGGAACTTCATGGTCAAATGGTTTTGCATCAGGTGGAAAAGAAGTTTTTTTCAAAGAAGATCATAATGCTTTAACAACAACAAATGTATGCAGCTGTTCAATAGCTGAAGGAAAAAATGTAACTCTTTTAAGCGGAAATACTCTAGGTGTTGAATTTTCATATTTTGGTTCAGGGATCTTAACATTAGAAGACTCTGCAAGTCTTTATCAGCCAGATGATGATGTAATTAATTCCGGAATTATTCATCTCAAGAGAGAATCATCTCCCATAATAAAATCCGATTATACCTATTGGTCGTCGCCGGTTCAGGATCAAAAATTAATTGATATCTCACCTAATACGGCTCTGGATAAATTTTTCGTTTTTGATGTTGTACTAAAAGACTGGCGTAACGAAAATCCATCTAATACAATGATTCCCGGAAAGGGATATATCATTAGGGGGCCTTTGGATTTTTCAGCTACTGTCCCGGTAAAATTTGAAGCAACTTTTAAGGGAGTTCCAAATAACGGTAAAGTTAATTCAAATTTAGAATTTGATGATGGTTTTGCTTTAATAGGAAATCCTTATCCTTCAGCTCTAAATGCAGATGCTTTTTTGATTAAGAATAAATTGAAAATTACAGGTACTTTGTATTTCTGGACTCATAATACTCCCATAAATCTTTCATTAGAAAAGCAATATACAACAGACGATTATGCCGTATATAATTTACTTGGCGGAGTGGGTACCAGAAGAGCATTAACATCAGGGGTTAATGAAAAAATTCCGGACGGTACAATTGCTGCTGGTCAGGCTTTTTTTGCTGGGATTAAAAAATCGGACATCGTAGAGTTTAATAATAGTATGAGAATTGCAGGAAGAAATTCTAGCTTTTTTAAACCCTCTAAAAGCAATAAAGAAGTACATGAAAAAGAATCAATTGAAAAACATAGGGTCTGGCTGAATTTTGAGAATTCAGATGGTCTTTTTAAGCAAATTTTATTAGGATACATTAAGGGAGGATCAAACTCATATGATGATAATTATGATGCCGTAACTTTAAACGGAAACCAGTTTATAGATTTTTACAGCATCATTGAAAATAGAAAACTAGTTATTCAGGGACGGGCTTTGCCTTTTGTTGAAACAGATACAATTGCTCTGGGTTATAGAACTACTGTAAATGGCAGGTTTTGTTTTAATATTGATCATGCCGATGGATTTCTTGATGATACAAATATTTTTATTGAAGATAAAGAGTTGCAAACAACCCATAATTTAAAAGAAAGCCCCTATTTTTTTACAACCAAAACAGGAACTTTCGACGATCGTTTTGTATTGAAATATAGAAATGAGACCTTGGGTAAAAATGAATTCGAAAACCTTGATAAGAATGTTTTTGTGGCTGTAAAAGATAAAATGATTAAAGTGTCTTCTGTCAAAGAATCTATAGAAGAAGTGTTAGTTTTTGATGTTTTAGGAAAACTACTTTATGATAAGAAAAAGATAGAAAAGAAAGAATTTGAAGCATCAAATTTAGTATTTCAAAATCAGATTTTGTTAGTGAAGGTTATTCTCGAAAATGATCTGGTAGTAACAAAAAAAATAGTGTTTTAATTCTATTCAGTAAAAATGCCTCCAAATAGTGTTTGTATTTGGAGGCAATTCGTTTCAGGAAGGTTCTTTTTTATTCAAAATTTTCAGGCACTCTTCTTCAAGTTTTCATGAGTATTCGTGATCGCCTTTTCATTCTTATAATCAATCCATTTTTGGCCTTTAAATTTTCGCATCATAATATCAAAATGACGCATGATAAAAACATTATAAACTGCCTTTGATAGATTGGTAATGTTTTTAGGAAAAGCGCGTAAACTCATAGAAAAACCAGGAGTAAGATATTTCATGTAGTGCCAGTAACCTTCCGGCATATACAAAACTTCTCCATGTTTTAGATTGGTGATATAACCTTCGGCATTTTGAAGTGCAGGAAACTTTTCATAATCAGGATTATCAAAATCAATATCTTCTCTCGAAATTAAAGCATGCGGAACTTTGTACATATATTTCGACTGATCGGGTGCAAAAATCATACATTGCTTTTCGCCATGAAAATGAAAATGCAGAATGTTCGAATAATCGATATCATAATGCATAAATACTTTTGAGTTTTCTCCGCCAAAAAACAGCATAGGCATTTGTCTGACTAATTTTAAACCAATATCCGGCCATAAAAAGTCATCTTTTAATGTTGGGACCTCCTTCATTAAATTATAAAGAAAAATGCGATAATTTGTAGGCTTTGATTCTAATAGACTGATATAATCGCTCATCTTCATTTTAGTATGCGCTTCATTAAAGCCATCTTCATGATTTACGGGCCTGTTATCGTATAAAGGAACGATAGTGTCACCGGCGATTTCTTTGATATAATGTAGTTTCCATTTATGATAAGCCGGCCAATCTTCGGTTAGCTCTTCAATAACAACTGGAATTTGTTTTTTTACATATTGGGAAATAAAATCTGATTTTGAGATCTTTTTTACCCTTTCGATTTGTTTTAACTTCATCTCTTTAAATAAAAAAATTGCTTATAGCTCTCTGCTATAAGCAATTTAAAAATATTTCTTGAAACTTGTTGACTCTTTTAACTAAATTTTTGATTTGATTGAAGCTTCCAGGTTTCTTTCAATTGTATGTCCGGGTCTTGACCACTTAGGTTTTTCGCCTAGTGGGGCAAATTGAGAGTCAGCTGCTTCTACTGTTTGAGGCTGCGAAACTTTAACAAATGGTTTTTGCGGAATCAATCCTAATAAGTCAAACATTTTCATGTCTTCCTGAACATCAGGATTGGGTGTTGTAAGTAACTTGTCTCCGGCAAAAATAGAATTTGCACCCGCAAAAAAGCACATAGCCTGTCCTTCGCGGCTCATATTGGTTCTTCCGGCAGACAAGCGAACTTGCGTATCCGGCATTACGATTCTGGTAGTAGCCACCATACGAATCATTTCCCAGATTTCAACCGGTTTTTCTTCCTCCATCGGGGTTCCTTCAACAGCAACTAAAGCATTAATTGGTACAGATTCGGGTTGTGGGTTCAAAGTAGAAAGCGCTACAAGCATTCCGGCTCTGTCTTCGATGCTTTCTCCCATTCCGATGATTCCTCCGCTGCAAACCGTAACATTGGTTTTACGAACATTTTCTATAGTTTGTAAGCGATCTTCGAAACCGCGGGTCGAAATCACATCTTTATAATATTCTTCAGAAGTATCTAAATTATGGTTGTAGGCATACAAACCAGCTTCGGCCAAACGTTGTGCCTGATTCTCTGTGATCATACCCAGAGTGCAACAAACCTCCATGTCGAGTTTGTTGATGGTGCGAACCATTTCTAAAACCTGATCAAACTCTTCGCCGTCTTTTACGTTTCTCCAGGCAGCTCCCATACAAACACGGGATGATCCGCTTGATTTGGCACGCAAAGCCTGTGCTTTTACCTGACTTACACTCATTAAATCATTTCCTTCTACGCCAGTATTATAACGTGCGGCTTGCGGACAATAACCACAATCTTCAGGACATCCTCCGGTTTTGATAGAAAGTAAGGTAGAAACCTGAACCACGTTAGGATCGTGCTTTTGTCGGTGTATTGTCGCTGCTTCGTAAAGCAGGTCCATCATAGGTTTATTATATATGGCGATTATCTCGTCTTTAGTCCAGTTGTGTTTAGTAACGCTCATTGGTTCATTGTTTTTTGGAACTTCAAATGTAATTAAATTGTTGTAATCAATAATACAGAATGTCTTAAATGAATATTTGATATGAAATTTCAAAAAAGAAGCACTCTAAAATCATATAATTATAAAAAAAATATGATTTTAGAATGCTTAAATGATTATTTTATTTTGAAATATTAATCGGCTATATATTTGTTATTCCAATATAACATCATCATTAAAGTGACGATTACCGATGAAGCGACTCCTTCAAATAATAAACAAATACAGTAAGTAGGCACCGAAGGATTTCCTCCAAACATAAAAGCTTCTGAAAGCGTTTTTACATAAGCATCTCCGCCTCGTGCATAGCTATAAACCAATAATCCAAAAACGCTCATTGCTACACCAACTACAGAAGTTGCCATAGCTGAAACGGCATTCGATACAAAATTGGTTTCTCCTTCCTGCAGGTTCATCTTCATGGTTCTGTTTACGCCATAAAATATAAAAAACACATTCAGGGTACGTAAATAAAATAAATGGGCTAAACCTAATACGTTCATCAATAAAAAATAGATTCCTATGCCAAGGAATATCAGAAAACCGTTGGTTATTTCTTTAGGTAATTTCATAGTGGTTATTTTTAAAGAAGTTAATAGTAAATATTTGATAAACAGAGTTCTATATCAAATTTACTAAAAAAATAACTACGATGATTTAAAAATAGAGAAAAGTATATTCAGTTACTTTTTTACAATTGGCTTACAAAAGCCAAAGCATCTTTTTTGTCCTGATTTAATTGGGCTTTCAACAAATCCAGCGAACCAAACTTTTGTTCTTCACGAAGATATTGCAATAGCGAAACTTCGATTTTTTGACCATAAATATCAGCATCAAAGTCAAATAAGTTGACCTCAATGGTTTGATTTAGACCGTTTACAGTAGGGTTAAATCCTATGTTCAACATCCCGAAAACCTCTTTTTCGTCTATGAGAGCTTTTACCACATAAACACCAACTTTTGGAATTAGCTTGTATTCTTCTTCAATCTTGATGTTTGCCGTAGGAAAACCAATTGTTCTTCCTAATTGTTTTCCTTTCACAACCTCTCCGCTTAAAAAATAAGAATATCCCAAATAGTCATTGGCCAAATCCATATTTCCTTCGTTTAAAGCTTTTCTGATTTTGGTTGAACTTACAGAGACATCCTGAATTTCCTGAGCCGAAATTTGTTCGACTTCAAAACCATATTCAGCTCCAAAAGCAATTAAATCGTCAATATTGGCAGTTCTGTTTCTTCCAAAACGATGATCATGACCAATAATTATTTTCTGGATGTGAAATTGATCTACTAAAATAGAATGTACAAACTCCTCGGCGGTTAATCTTGAAAAACTTTCGTTAAACGGATGAATAACAAGATTTTCTATTCCGGTTGCTTCCAGAAGTTTTGTTTTTTCAGCAATAGTATTCAAAAGTCTTATTTCTGATTTTTCCTGCAAAACCATTCTCGGATGCGGGAAAAAAGTAAGCACTAAACTTTCGTATTTTCCGTTTTCCGTGTTTTGGGTAATTCGTTCAAGAATTTTTTTATGACCAATGTGTACGCCGTCAAAGGTGCCAAGAGTTAAAATTGTTTTCTTGGTAGACTGAAAATCGTTTATAGAATGAAAGAGCTTCAAAACAAATAATTTAAGATGTTGCAAATTTATACTATCTATTTTAAATTTTATACTAAGCCCAATTGATTTTTAATGACAATCTGCCTCTTTTAGAGAAAATGCACTTTCTCGTCGGCTAAAAAGCATTAATTGTCTTATATAGGTAAGAATTTAATTTAATTCACTTAATTTTGATTCTTTAATTATCATTTGGATATGAAAAAAAAGCTACTTTTTTTATTTTTTATTTTTTGTTGTGCAAATATTAATGCTCAAAGTGATGATTTGTGGCAAAAAGTTAGCGCTGCTTCTGTGAACAAAAGGATAAATTCGTCTCATTCAGGAAGACTTTACTATACACTTAATATAGATTTTTTAAGGGCTAAACTTTCGGGTTCCACCAATAAATCATCTCAAAAAAGTACTATTCAAATTACGATTCCAAACTCTAAGGGTATTTTAGAGAGATTTACGGTTTGGGAATCTTCGAATTTTGAGCCGGAACTGCAAGCTAAATATCCTGAAATAAGAGCTTATGCAGGAATAGGGGTAGACGATAAAAATGCTAAAATTCATTTTAGTGTTGCGCCTGTAGGAATTCAGACAATGGTACTTCGCGCAGATAAACCATCTGAGTATATTGAGCAAAATACTGAAGACGCGGCAGAGTATGTTTTGTTTACTAAAAACGATGTGCCATCTACAGCCCGATTAGAGTGTAAAACGGCAAATGAAATTCAGAATGTAAATACTTCATCAAAAACAGCAAAGTCAGCGGCGAATAATAAAATTTTCAAAACCTTGCGATTAGCAATTTCCTGTACAGGAGAATATACGGCTTATTTTGGCGGCACAATAGCGGGAGCACTGGCAGGAATGAATGCTACTTTATCAAGAGTAAATGGTGTTTTTAATAGGGATCTTGCCGTACAATTGAAATTAATTGCCAATACAGATGCAGTTATTTATACAAATGCAGCAACAGACCCATATTCTGATGCGGCTAAAGGAACATCAGAAGATAAATCAGATGGAAATGATTATTGGAGCAAAGAAGTTCAGAGCACCTTAACAAATGTGATTGGTGAGGCGAATTATGATATAGGCCATTTATTTGGTGCATCCGGAGGAGGAGGTAATGCCGCATGTATAGGTTGCGTTTGTGAGAGCCCGACACCATCAAATGTTATTGGTAAAGGAAGCGGGTATACCTCGCCATCTAATAATAGACCTCAGGGAGATACTTTTGATATTGATTTTGTTGCCCATGAAATGGGACATCAATTAGGAGCCAATCATACTTTTTCGTTTGACGGAGCTGAAAGAACCGGTATGAATGTAGAACCGGGAAGCGGATCTACCATTATGGGGTATGCAGGAATAACAAATTATGATGTTCAGGATAATTCAGATGATTATTTTGCATATACCAGTATTTTGCAAATTCAGAGTAATCTTGCCACAAAAAGTTGCCCTGTTAGCACTGCAATAGCAAATAATCCCCCCGCAATTAATGCCGGTTTAGATTATACAATTCCAATTAGTACACCATTTATTTTAAAGGGTACGGGTTCTGATAGTAATACTGCTACTTATACCTGGGAACAATTTGACAGTGCAATCTCATCATCAACAGCTAATAGTAATAGTATTGCCTATCCTACAAAACCTGATGGACCGTTATTTAGATCTATAATTCCGTCTGGTTCTCCAGTTCGTTATATGCCGGCTTTAAGCACAGTTCTTGGGAATAAATTAACCACAACGTGGGAGTCTGTTTCGTCTATTGCAAGAACGTTGCATTTTACTCTGACAGCAAGAGATAATGGTGCACAGGGACTTGCACAAACGAATAGTGATGAAATGGTAGTAAATGTGGTTGCCAATGCCGGGCCGTTTGCGGTAACCTCTCAGAATACAAATGATGTGAGCTGGCAAATTGGATCGTTTCAAACCGTGACCTGGAGTGTGAACAATACGAATACTTTGCAGGGATCTTCAAATGTAAATATTAAATTATCCCTGGATGGCGGGTTGACATTTCCGATTGTTCTGGCTTCAAATACGCCAAATGATGGTACTCAGTCAGTTCAGATTCCAACAAGCGTAGAGGCTTCAACAAATTGCAGGGTTTTGGTTGAACCAACAGCTAATATTTATTATGCCGTAAACAGTCAGCCCTTTGCAGTAGGTTATACTTCTACAACAACTTGTGATTCTTATAGTTTTGGAAGCGATTTTGCCATTCCTTTTTCAAGTTCTTTTACTACCAGGACCGTAAATGTGCCAGCTTCAACAGGAACAGTTTCTGATGTAAATGTCATGGTGAATTTTACGCATGAAAGAATTTCTGATGTCGAAATTCAGATCGTAAGTCCACAAGGAACAACCGTTAATTTATACAACAATAAAAGTTGTGGAGGAATTCAGTCTACTTTAGCACTACAGTATGATGATGCAGGAGTTTCTTTAGATTGTTCTAAAATAACAAGCCAGATTGTTATTCCCGTAGATTTATTAAGTGCCTTTAATGGGCAAAATCCTAAAGGTACCTGGACTTTAAAAGTTCGTGATGCTATTACAGGCAAATTCGGGAAAATAAACGCTGCATCTGTAAATATTTGCAATCAGACTTTTAGCCTGGGGGAACCTAGTCTGGAAAAAGTAGAATTTGCAATATATCCCAATCCAACCAGAGGAAATCTTACGATTCAGCTCGAAAGTGATTCTTTGCAGAGGATTGAGGTTTTTGTACATGATATGTCAGGTAAAAAGGTCTATTATAATTCTTTTGATAAGGCGCATCATTTTAATCAGAACATCGATTTGACAAATTTGTCTTCAGGAATGTATTTTGTTACTGTTATTGATGGAGATGACAGAACAGTGAAGAAAGTGATTGTTTATTAAGTGATAAGATCCCAATCCCGAAGCTTCAGGATAAATTCCAAATTCTAACTTTATGGTGATTGGAATTTGGAATTTATTTTTTGAAATTTCCAGTTAAGGTTTGTAATTCAACTTTATGAGTTCGCTATCGCCATACAAACAATACTAATTCTAGTACCTGGTATTTTTAATAAAGCTCTTGAACAGGCTTCGAGTGTGGCGCCTGTTGTTAAAACATCATCTACAATTAAAAAATGCTTGTTTTGATTTTCTTCCGTAGCAATAACATCAAAAATGTTTTCGATATTATCAGATCTTCCAAGGAGATTCTTTTTTGATTGTGTTTTAGAATATTTTTTTCTATATAAAATGGTATCGTTATAATTGACTTTTAATCCTTTGGCTAAGGCCTTGCCAAATGTAGTGACCTGATTGTAGCCACGTTCCCTGAATTTTTTAGGATGCAACGGAACAGGAATTATAAAATCAAAAGGAATTTCTAAATTCAGGAGTTTCAAATCTTCGACATACCAATTACCTAAAACAGTTCCAATTTCTTCGTGACCTTTGTATTTAAGGTTGTGAATCAGTTCCTGAACAATTCCTTTTTTATTGAAATACAAAAGTGCCGATGCGTGTTCGATAGCAATTTTGCCATAAAACTTTTTGACCGCTTCATTTTTTGGATCTAAATGATATTGCGTAAGCGGCATTTCATGACGGCAATGGGTGCATAAAACAGTTTCGTTAGTGATTAAAATGCTATGACAGCCAGCACAAACTTTAGGGAAAAAGAGGTCAATAATATAATTAAACACAAATGGAAAGAATTTAGTTACAAAAATAACGAAATCAATGTCTCAATCTTTATAATTTTTCTTTTTTTTAAACGTACTTTTTATATTTTTGCATCACTATGGCAAAACAAGAAGATATATTTAAGAATGTGGTTTCGCACGCAAAAGAGTACGGATTTATTTTTCCGTCAAGCGAAGTATACGACGGATTAAGTGCAGTGTATGATTATGCACAAAATGGTGTCGAGTTAAAAAAGAATATCCGTGAATATTGGTGGAAATCAATGGTTCAGATGAATGAGAATATTGTGGGCCTTGATGCTGCAATATTGATGCATCCAACAACCTGGAAAGCTTCAGGCCACGTTGATGCTTTCAATGATCCGTTAATTGATAATAAAGATTCAAAAAGAAGATATAGAGCCGATGTTTTAATTGAAGATTATGCCGAAAAGCTAAATCAAAAAGCAATTAAAGAAATCGAAAAAGCAAGAGCTCGTTTTGGTGATGCATTTAATGAAGAGGAATTTGTTACCACAAATGCCCGTGTAATAGAGTACAAAGCCAAAGAAAGAGAAATTCTGGAAAGAATGGCCCGTTCTTTAGGAAACGAAGATTTGGCAGATGTAAAAGCTTTAATCGAAGAATTGGAAATTGCAGATCCTGAAACCGGTTCGAGAAACTGGACAGATGTAAAGCAATTCAACCTAATGTTCGGAACTAAACTTGGAGCTTCTGCAGATTCTGCAATGGATTTATATTTACGTCCGGAAACTGCTCAGGGTATTTTTGTAAATTTCCTGAACGTTCAGAAATCGGGTCGTATGAAGATTCCGTTTGGAATTGCCCAAACCGGTAAAGCTTTCAGAAATGAAATCGTAGCAAGACAATTCATTTTCCGTATGCGTGAATTCGAACAAATGGAAATGCAATTTTTTGTACGTCCGGGAGAAGAAATGAAATCTTACGAATACTGGAAAGAAACCCGTCTAAAATGGCATTTATCTTTAGGATTAGGAAAACAAAATTACCGTTTTCATGATCACGAAAAGTTAGCGCATTACGCAAATGCTGCGGCAGATATCGAGTTTAATTTTCCATTTGGTTTCAAAGAATTAGAAGGAATTCACTCTCGTACCGATTTTGACTTAAAAGCACACGAACAATATTCAGGTAGAAAATTACAATATTTCGATCCTGAACTGAATGAAAACTATGTACCGTACGTAGTAGAAACATCAGTAGGTTTAGATCGTATGTTCCTGGCTGTTTTTGCCACTTCATTGCAGGAAGAAACTCTTGAAGATGGTTCGACAAGAACAGTTCTTAAATTACCATCAGTTTTAGCACCAACAAAAGCAGCTATTTTGCCATTGGTTAAAAAAGACGGATTGCCGGATATCGCTAAAAAAATAATTGATGATTTAAAATGGGATTTCAATGTAGCGTATGATGAAAAAGATGCGGTAGGTCGTCGTTACAGAAGACAAGATGCTCTTGGAACTCCGTTTTGTATTACCGTAGATCACCAGACAATAGAAGACGAAACAGTAACCATTCGTCATAGAGATACAATGAAACAAGATCGCGTTAAGATTTCTGAACTAAAAGATATTATCGAGAACGAAGTTTCGATGAAAAACTGGTTAATGAAAATGTAATTTTTCTTAAATCAAATACTATAAAAAATCCCAAATTCCATATCGGAATTTGGGATTTTTTTAATTTTACAAACGCAGTTCATCGGACTTTTTTGCATTTCATCCTTATGTGTTAACATTTGTTTGGAATGTATTAACAATGAAATAGTAAAATAGTTGAAATTTGTATTTTTAATTGCGAATAAAACACTAAAAATAAATTTTTTCAAAAGTATTGATGAAACTAAAGGGATAGTTGTCGGGGATTCATGAAAAATCAACAAAAACTGATATTGAAAAAGTATTCGTATATTATTATTGACGATGATGCTGAAAGTATTTTGAAAACCAGAACAGTCGCAGAAGGTTTTTCGGACTTAGCTTTTCTGGCTTCGGCTACCAATTATCAGGATGGTTTGCATTTAGTACTGGAACATCGGCCTTCGATTATTTTTTTAGAAATTGATCCGGCAGATCTCTCCAGTAATCTGTCACTTGCCTTTATAAATGAGCTTTACAGGTTTTTATCGCTTATACCTAAAATAATTGTCATTACGGCAAAAAAAGAACTGGCTTTTGAGGCGATTCAATATGGCGTTTTTGATTATATATTAAAACCAGCCCAGCCAATAGATCTATTAAAGACAATTTTAAAACTTGAAAAAGCAATTCAGGAAATAAATACAGTCGAAATAACAAACGAAATAACTTCTTCTGTACTTCCATTTACAGAAACGCCGCAAAATATCGAAAAACCTCTTATTATCTGCATTAAATCTTATGGCGATTATCGTTATATAAATGCGGCTGAAATTTGTTATTTTCAGGCTGATAATAATTCGACAGATATTTATCTGAATTCCGGAGAAATGATTACTGCTTTTAAAACTTTAAAGCATTTTGAGAGTATTTTATCCCATCCATTTATTCGAATTCATAACAGTTATATCATTAACAAAAATTATATATCAAGAATTCATAACGGAAGCTCAGTTTGTTACATCAAAAACTCTCTTAAAAAGATCCCTTTTTCTAAAACCTACAAATCAAATGTTGATTTAATCATCACGGATTTTTCTATAGGAAATTACTTAGAAGTCTAAAAATTAGGCATTTACACAAAATTGATACCCATTGACTACCAATTGGGTATGTTCTACCATAAACCTGTTTTTTCATATAAATTTTTTTTGAATACGGAGTTAGTTTTACACCATGATTCGCACAAAGCGATGATTCTCCAAAAACAAAAAAATCAAAAATTTAATACCTCAAGTCATGAAAAAAGCAGCTTTAACATTCGGATTATTTTCTTTTATAATGGTAGCAACTTCATTTGCAACTCCACAAACAAATTCTTCATTAACTTTAGACAATGGTAACTTTCGCGGAATAGATGATGGTGCTATGACAGGAGGCAAAAAGAAACTCGATTTTCAGGCAACAAATGGAATAGATGATGGTGCTATGACAGGAGGCAAAAAGAAACTCGATTTTAGTATGTCAGTAAAAAATAATAATCAATTAAATGATGTTAATCAGTCATTAGGAAGAAATATAAAATTAGATTAAAACTAAAAGTTACGATTTTATTTAGGCTATCAATTTTTGATAGCCTTTTTTTGTGTTTATAGATTTAGTATTTTTGATAAAATTCCAAATCTACAATTGAGAAAAAAATATCAGATAATATTGTTTATTTTCTTTGTTTTGTTGAGTTGTTCCAAAAAAGACAAGTCAAAAAAAGACATCATATCTCCAGAAGACAGTCTTCCTGTTTATCTTAAACTGGCAAATGATTTTGATCTGCCTTTAGAGTTCAAACAAAAATACAATCAAAAAGCATTAGCGATTATTATTAATCAGAAAGACGATTCTATTAATAGAGTTAATCTTTTTAAAGTTGCTAATCGCTACTATAACATGAGTGATTGGAAAGCTTATCTTAAAACTACAAAGCTTATTTTAGAACGGGCAAAGAATTCTAAAGATTCTGTAAACATCGCCAAAGCCTATACTTATTTAGGAGATTATTACGTATCTCAATCTATTGTAGATAGTGCGTTTATGAGTTATTTCAAAGCAGAAAAAGTTTATCTGCGCATTAATGATGAATATAATTTAGCGAAAACATTTTTAAGTAAAGCAAGTCTTCAATATAACCAGGGTGACTATTTTGAAAGTGAAATTGCAGTTTTTAAAGCTTTAAGCAGCCTGAAGAAACAAAAGAATGTGAGTGACCAGTTTTACGAAAGTTATAATCTTCTTGGTATATTATATAATGAAAGGGAAGAATATCAAAAAGCATTAGAATTTCAAAAGAAAGCTCTGAGTGTTTTAGACGATAAATCAGTACCATTAGAATATCAGTTTAAAGCTACTTCTTTAAATAATATAGGTTTTATTTATATGAGTATGCAAAATTATAAAGAAGCAATTGTATATTATAAAAAAGGTTTGGCAGAGAAAAAGCTATTTGAGGAAAAGCCCATATTATATGCTATGCTTCTGGATAATCTGGCCTATTCAAAATTTAAATTAAATGAATCTAAAGAATTGCCGGATTTGTTTTATAAATCTTTAAAAATCAGAGATAGCCTGATGCTTAAATCAGCAATAGTATCAAGCAAGATTCATCTGTCAGAGTATTATGCCTACAAAAGAGATACTTTTAAGGCTTTTCAATATTCTAAGCAGGCACTAACTTTATCTCGTACTTTAGGAAAGTTAAACAGCACTTTAGGAGCTCTTAAGCAAATTGCGATTGTTGATCCTAAAAATGCTTCAGATTACACGAAAGAATATATTAAATTAAATGATCAAATGTTACGGGCGGAACGTAAAATGGGAGAAAAATTTTCCCGTATAGCATACGAAACCAACGAAATAAAAGATCAAAACTCAAATCTGCAGGAGAAAAACAAAACCTTAATCTACGTTTTTAGTATCTGTACCTTGATAGGTTTGTTTTTCTATGTTTATAAAACGCAACAAGCCAAAAACAGGGAATTACTCTTTAAGCAACAACAGCAAATTGCAAATGAGGATATTTACAATTTGATGATTTCACAGCAAAATGATATCGAGCTCACTCGTATTAAAGAAAAGAAAAAAGTAGCGCAGGATTTGCATGATGGCGTTTTGGGCAGAATGTTTGGAGTCAGGATAAGTCTCGATAGTTTAGATAAAGTAGATGAGGCAGAAGCTGCCCCAAAAAGAAAAAAGTACCTGACAGAGCTCAAACATATTGAAGAGGACATTCGCGAAATTTCGCATGATTTAAATAGGGAGAAATCTGAATTAATTAATAATTTTATCGCGATTTTAAACAAATTGTTCGAAGATCAAAGAAACACTTATGACACAAAATTAATTACAACTTTCGATTCTAATATAAAATGGGAGTTGGTTAGTAATACCGTTAAAATTAATTTATACAGAATTGTTCAGGAAGTACTCCAGAATTGTAATAAATATGCAAATGCCGATACGATTACGATTGAGTTTAAAAGCGAAATAGATTATTTGGTTTTGTCAATTTTTGATGATGGAGTTGGTTTTAATACCAAAAGAGCAAAAAATGGCATAGGTTTGCATAATATTCAATACAGAGCCGCAGAATGCAACGGAACCGTTGCTTTAAAATCTGCCAAAGGAGAGGGAACTCTTGTTGTAGTCAAAATACCTATAGATCAGAAAATTAATTTACAAAACAGATGACAATCGACTCAAATGCCCCAGATTCTCAATTAATTAAAAAAAACATATTAATTGTCGATGATCACCCTTTTATTATCGAAGGATATAAAAATGCAATAACGCGTTATAATCCTCATCAATATGAATTTTTAATTTTGCAGGCTCATGACTGCAAATCAGGATATGATTTGATCGAAGATGAAAAAACACCACAGTTTGATGTCGCATTTTTAGACATTAGTATGCCGGCTTACGAGGAAAAAGATATTTTTTCAGGCGAAGATTTAGCCAGGCTAATCCTGAAGAAAATGCCAAATTGCAAAGTTATTTTATTAACGATGTATACAGAGTTGCTGAAAATTAAAACCATAATCAGAACTATTCAGCCGAATGGTCTGGTCATCAAAAATGATCTCACTTTTGATGAATTGCTTTTTGCATTTGATAAAGTGATGAAAAATGATAAATACTACAGTCAATCTGTTCAAAAAATACTTAATCAGTCACCTCATAATTCAATTGAAATTGATGAGTTCGACAAGCAGATTTTATTTCATTTATCAAAAGGGACTCCGGTATACGATATGCCGCAATATATTCCGATTTCTCAAAACGCAATCGAAAAGCGTAAACTTAGCCTGAAAGAATTACTTAAAGTAAAATCAGGTTCAGATGAAGACTTGCTTAAAGAAGCCAAAAGCAAAGGGCTTTTATAGATAAATTCCAAAATAAAAAATTCCAAATTCCAATGCTATTACACGTTGGAATTTGGAATTTTTTATATGTAAAATTTACAATTAATTATTCAGTCAAAGCATCCCAGCCACGGGCTTTTAAAGGAATTTGTGTATTGGCGCGGGTAACTAAATTTATTCCTTCGCTTTCGTCTGCCATATGACCTATGACAGAGAAATTTGGATTGCCTTTTATCTTGTCAAAATCATTAATGTCAATAGTGAATAACAATTCATAATCTTCGCCGCCATTAATAGCAACCGTTGTACTGTCGATATTAAATTCTTCGCAAGTCGAAATAAACTGCGGATCCAGCGGAAGTTTGTCTTCATATAAATTACAACCCACTTTTGACTGTTTACACAAATGAATAATCTCAGAAGATAATCCGTCTGAAATGTCGATCATCGAAGTGGGCTTAATTTCAAGAGCGTGCAATAAAGTACGAACATCTTTTCGTGCCTCAGGTTTTAACTGGCGCTCGATTAAATAACTGTACATATCAAGATCAGGCTGACTATTTGGATTCACCTGAAATACCTGCTTTTCGCGCTCTAAAACCTGTAATCCCATATAAGCAGCGCCAATATCACCTGTTACAACAAGTAAATCGGTTTTTTTGGCACCATTTCGGTATACAATTTCATTTTCATCTGCTTCACCAATTGCCGTAATGCTAATAATCAGCCCTTTTTGCGATGAGGTAGTGTCTCCGCCAATAACATCAACCTTGTATTCTTTTGAAGCGTGTGTAATGCCTTCAAATAATTCTTCTAAGGCTTCTAGTGGGAAACGGTTAGAAACAGCAACAGAAACCGTTATTTGCGTTGGTCTGGCATTCATGGCACAAATGTCAGATAAGTTTACAACAACTGCTTTGTATCCTAAGTGTTTTAAGGGCATATAAGCCAAATCAAAATGCACGCCTTCGATTAATAAATCAGTAGAAACCACTACTTTTTTATCCTTAAAATCAAGAACCGCGGCATCATCGCCTATACTTTTTAAAGTAGATTCCTGAATAATATCAAAATTTTTGGTTAAATGCTCAATTAAGCCAAACTCGCCTAATTGCGCTATACTGGTACGTTGCGGATTTTTATCTTCGATCATTTCTTTTTAAGTTCCAAAGTTTCTAAGGCGCAAAGGTACAAATTTTAATTCCGTAATACAGAAGAGAAAGCTGTACTTCTTGAGCCAACACCTTTAGAGACGCAAAGCAGTGCGTCTAGTCGTTGTAAATTTTCTTCTTTTGTAAACAACTTTTTTTTCAGATCTTTAAAAGAATTAAAAACCATAAAAATGAAAACATTCGGCATAGTTACCCTAACCGTAAATCCTTCGGTAGACAAAAGCACCCATTTTGCAGGTCTGATTGCTGAGCAGAAAATAAGATGTGGAACACCACAATTCGATGCGGGCGGCGGCGGAATAAATGTTTCGAAAGCTATTTCCCGCTTGGGCGGAAATTCTCTGGCGGTCTTTACATCAGGTGGCCCGGTTGGTGAAATGCTAAAGGATTTAGTCAATAAAGAAACGGTAGATTTTGAAGCAATTGAAACCGAAACGGCAACCAGAGAAAATTTTATTGCTGTTGATGATAATACTAATTCTCAATATCGCTTCGGATTTGCCGGAGATGTTTTATCAGATTTGGAAGTTCAGAAAGTATTAGAAACCATTTCGAATTTAAAACCAAAATTTCTGGTAGCAAGTGGCAGTCTAAATGAAGGTTTATCAACTGATTTTTATCAAAAAGTAGCAGAAATTGCCAAAGCATCTAATTCAAAGCTAATTGTTGATACTTCAGGAGAAGCCTTGAAGAAAGTTCTCGAAACCGGTGCGTATTTGATAAAACCAAACGTTGGTGAACTCGCAAAATTAGTTGGAGTAGACCGTCTGGAAATGGAAGAAGTAAATGAAGCCGCCAAAAAAATCATTGCCAAGGGCGGAGCCGAAATTGTAGTAGTGTCGCTCGGGCCGCAAGGAGCTGTTTTGGTAACTAAAGACGATTATGAATATGTTCCCGCACCCAACGTTGCCAAGAAGAGTACTGTTGGTGCAGGAGATAGTATGGTAGGCGGAATGGTCTGGGCTTTGTCTCAAAATAAAAGTCTGAAAGAAGTAATTCGCTGGGGAGTTGCCTGCGGATCTGCAGCAACAATGAACGAAGGAACGCAATTATTCAAGTACCAGGATGCCAATCGTTTGTTTGAATGGCTGAAGAATAAATAAAGTTAGTTATAAATTATGATTGTCATAAAGATTTTAAATGTAGAGACGCACAGCAGTGCATCTTAGGTATTGGGAATCACATTACATAAACCCTACATTCCCGAAATCTCGGGACAGAACCTGTCGGGTTTGGCATGCTATGAACTATTATTTCTGTTATGATGTACATAAAATGGGTTTACGTTGCGTGAGACGCACTGCTGCATCTCTACGTTTATCAGCAGAAAAAATATTTTAAAATTATTTTTTTCTGCTGACAAACTGTTGTCACCGACCCTCAATACTTTTGAAGTATTAAAATAATTAAAACTTTAAAACTATGAAAACATTAGCTGCACAAGTAATTACTCCCGAAGATTTATTGAAACACTGGCAAGGTCATCGTGCTCTTACACGTCGTGTAATTGAATTGTTTCCGGAGAAAGATTTTTTTGAATTTTCGATAGGAGGAATGAGAACTTTCGCAAAATTGACTGATGAACTTCTGGCAATTGCTGTTCCGGGAATTAAAGGAATTGTAAATAAGGAAGTGAAACCATTTACAGAAAAAGAAACAGAAAAATTGATTTTTAAAGCGCAATATCTTGAAAAATGGGATGAAGCGACTGAAGAAATCAATAAGTATTGGGAAAAATTATCAATTGAAGATTTTAGTGAAAATTTTAATCTTTTTGGTCAATACGAATTTCCGATATATCAGAATATCCTCTATTTTATTGATAACGAAGTGCATCACCGCGGACAAGGATATGTATATCTAAGAGCTCTAAATATTCAACCTCCGTTTTTCTGGGAAAGATAGTATTTTTGAAGAGTGACTGAATAAAAAAACTCCTAAACTGAATTTAATTTCATGTATAGGAGTTTTTTTATGATAATCTCCTGATGTAATTTTCAACTAATTCCCGGGTTCTGCTTTTAAGTCTTTCAGGCTCGATAATTGTAGCATAATCGCCAAACATCAAAAACCAGCGAGGAAAACCTTCCTGAATATCGCGGGACATAAACGTCATTTCGATTTCGTCCCCAATTTCTTTTTCAGAAACATAACCATGATACTTTTGTTCGTATCGCAGATAGTTGATGATTTTTTTCGAAACTAAAATCCGAACTTTTGTAGTAGGAATCGTCTCTGTTTTTGTTAAATAAGTTTCTAAAGAATCGTGTTCTATTGTAAAATCACATTCAGTTTTCTGAATTCCCAGAATTCTGTCGGTTCTAAACTGTCGGTAATCCTGACGTAAATGGCAATAACCCAGAAAATACCAATTGTTATGATCATGAAACACGCCAACAGGTTCAATATTTCTGTTTGTTGCCTGTTCTGCTTCTATAGTTTTATAGCATAAAATGATTTGTTTCTTTTCTGCAATACTGTCAAATAAAATAGCTAGGGTATTTGGCGAGCTGTCATGAAATAAAGGTTCCTGAGTCTGCATCAAAATGCTCGATTCAATATTAGATACCCAATCTTTGTCAGCGCTTTTCAAAACTGATTTTAATTTATACATCGCCGATGCATAATGTGACCTTAAAGAAGGATCCGTAAATTTCTGCATCAATTTTTCAGAAGCGATAAAACTGCTTACTTCCTCACGCGTAAACATAACCGGAGGTAATCTATAGCCATCCATCAAAGCATAACCCACGCCGGCCTCGCTATAAATAGGAACTCCGGATGCTTCCAGACTTCGAATATCTCTGTATATAGTTCTTAAACTCACTTCAAAACGCTCTGCTAATTCCTGAGCTTTTACAATTTTTTTAGATTGTAATTGAATAAGAATAGCAATAATACGATCAAATCGTTTTGGGGTTTCGTCGAGCATCTTTTTTTGAGGTTCAAGGTTCAGAGGCTCAAAGTTACAAAGCTTTCGTGTTTAAAGAAATAAAAAAGCTGTCCCGAATTGGAACAGCTTTTTTATTATTCGATTTGAAAGATCTAGAATCTATACAAAAGTCCAAATTGTGGCTGATCGAAAATGTTTTCAAATAAATTAATATTTAAATTAAAAGTATCAGAAGATGGCCCATTTTCAGGAGAAACACTATTATACGCTAACACATTAGCCAATGTAAAAGTTACCGCAATGTTTTTGGTCACAAAATAGTTTAAACCAACCGTGATATCCGCTGTAATGCTGTTGTCAGTGTCGTCTTCAATTCCTTGAATTTTAGTTTTATTTTGTCCATACCCTAAACCGGCTTCAGCAAAAGCTTTAAAACGTTTTTTATCTAATTCTAAAAAGTAGTATCTAGCAAAAGCACCAATTCCGAACACGTTGGTCTTTGTTTCCGGAGTAGTAGCTTCATTTTTTTCACTAGAATAATTTAGTTTTGCTCCCACAGCAAATTTGTCATTTAATAAATAACCGAATTTTGGACTAAATCCGTAATAATCTTTAGTTCCACCCGTGCTAATTTTTATAGAACCTTCCAGGAACATATCGCCTTTTTCAAAAGTTATTCCTTTTGCAGAGTTCATTTCACTATCAACCTCTTGTTGTTGCGCGTTCGCAAAAGAGAAAGTTAACATTGATAAAATAACAAAAAATTTAGTTTTCATAATAATTGCTTTTAAAAGTTGTAGGATTAAAATTATGTTTTTCCTTTTAAAACTTTTAGAATTGCAATCAATAGCATTAAAATTGAAGCTATTGAGTTAATAATCTTACTTTTTTATAAGTATTTACGTGTTTATTTTTTTGTTTTTGTTGTGATTTATTTAGGATTAGTTGTTGGGAATTGTGGAATAATTGGATGAAATCTGATTTTTTTGAAAGAAAAAAATAGAGAACTTTCGTTATCAGGTTTCGTCTTTATTCTATTCGTAATATACATTTGTAAAGTCGCAAAGCAGTGTGTGTCACAGAATCTTTAAATTGTCGATGAACTTTGCGGAAGACGCACTGCTGTGCGTCTCTACAGATCGGTATAGAAAATAGAGATGTAGGGAATTTCATTTTCTCAATTTAAATTTTCGCAATCTACATCTATAGGGGTGCACAGCAGTACGTCTCACGCAATCCATATCAAACAAAAAACCCGATAACTTTAGTCATCGGGTTTCATCTATATTCTATTCTCTATATTCTTTATTCTAAAAAGAAAATTAATCATTCAATTTCAAAACAGCCATAAAAGCTTCCTGAGGAATTTCAACGTTTCCTACTTGTCTCATACGTTTTTTACCTTTTTTCTGTTTCTCTAGTAATTTACGCTTACGCGAAATATCACCACCATAACATTTTGCAGTAACGTCTTTACGAAGTGCTTTAATAGTTTCGCGAGCGATGATTTTAGCCCCAATCGCAGCCTGAATCGGAATGTCAAATTGTTGTCTTGGGATTAGCTCGCGTAATTTCTCGGTCATTTTTTTACCAATGTTATATGCGTTGTCTTCGTGGATTAATGCAGAAAGAGCATCAACTGTCTGAGCATTCAAAAGAACATCTAGTTTTACCAATTTCGAAGTTCTCATTCCGATAGGTGAGTAATCAAAAGAAGCATAACCTTTAGAAACTGTTTTAAGACGATCATAAAAATCGAATACAATTTCGGCCAATGGCATATCAAAAGTCAATTCAACGCGTTCTGTCGTCAAATACGTCTGATTGGTAATCAAACCACGTTTTTCGATACACAAACTCATGACGTTTCCAACAAAGTCAGCTTTTGTAATGATCGTTGCTTTGATAAAAGGTTCTTCGACTCTGTCTAAACGAGAAGGTTCAGGCAAGTCAGAAGGATTGTTTACAATGAATGCAGTTTCGGGATTTTTTTTGGTGTAAGCCAGGTACGAAACGTTAGGTACTGTAGTAATTACTGTCATGTCGAACTCACGCTCTAAACGTTCCTGGATAATTTCCATGTGAAGCATTCCTAAAAATCCGCAACGGAAACCAAATCCTAAAGCCGCAGAACTTTCAGGCGTAAACACAAGCGAAGCATCATTTAGTTGCAGTTTCTCCATAGAAGAACGTAAATCTTCATAATCTTCAGTATCAACAGGGTAAATTCCGGCAAATACCATTGGTTTTACATCCTCAAAACCCGTAATCATATTGGTAGTAGGCGTTTTGGCATCAGTCAGTGTATCACCAACTTTTACTTCTTTGGCTTCTTTAATTCCTGAAATCAAATAACCAACATCACCTGCAGAAATTACATTTTTAGGAACCTGATTTAGTTTTAAAGTTCCAATTTCATCAGCAAAATATTCATTGCCTGTAGCCATGAATTTAATTTTTTGCCCTTTTTTGATTTCACCGTTTACAACTCTAAAGATTACTTCAATTCCACGAAACGGATTGTAAACCGAGTCAAAAATCAAAGCTTGTAATGGTTCGTCTTTATTTCCTTTAGGAGCAGGAATTTTTTCGATAATGGCAGCCAGAATATTCTCAACACCAAAACCGGTTTTTCCCGAAGCATGAATAATATCGTCTAATTTACATCCTAATAAATCAATAATATCGTCACTAACCTCTTCAGGATTCGCACTTGGTAAATCTACTTTATTTAAAACCGGAATAATTTCAAGATCATTCTCTAAGGCTAAATACAAGTTAGAAATTGTTTGTGCCTGAATACTTTGTGCAGCATCAACAATCAAAAGAGCGCCCTCGCAGGCAGCAATAGATCGGGAAACTTCATATGAAAAGTCAACGTGACCAGGAGTGTCAATAAGATTTAAAATATATTCTTCTCCTTTATAGGTATATTCCATCTGAATGGCGTGACTCTTAATGGTGATTCCACGCTCACGTTCCAGGTCCATGTTGTCAAGCAATTGAGCTTTTTCTTCACGAGCTGTAACGGTTTGTGTAGCGCCCAATAAGCGGTCTGCCAATGTACTTTTACCGTGGTCAATGTGTGCAATAATGCAAAAGTTACGTATCTTCTTCATTTTAATATTTCAATTCTCTAAACGAGTTTTAAGTAATTTTCAGGGTATAAATTTGCGCTGTAGCGATTGCTTTAGGGCATGTTATTAAGGCGCAAAGATAACGCAAAGTTTTGGATTCTGGAATGTAGTTGTTATATAGTTAGGATCTGATACTTAAAACAAGGTTTAAAACTCAAAATTAAACCCTTTTTCGGTGAGTTTTTTATAAGTATCAGCATCAAATTTGTACAATTTAGCAGCTCTGTGCGATACGGCTTTTTGTTTTTCATCCAGTTCGACAAGTAATTTCATATGCAGAATTTTTCTTCGGAAATTAGATTTGTCCAATTCAATTCCCAGAATTTCTTCATACAAATGCATTAATTGTAATAAAGTAAATTTTTCGGGCAAAAGGTTAAAACCAATAGGAGCCTGACGAACGCGATTGCGCAATTGCAGCAAGCTGAAGTTTAGAATCTCGTTATGGTCAAAAATTAAATCAGGTATTGCATTAATTTTATACCATTTTGCTTCAATAACAGATAAACTGGCCTTTATATTATAATCTTCGCGATTGACCAAAGTATAATAACCAAGCGTCACCACTCGTCTTTCGGGCACACGATCCGGATTTGTAAATGCTTTTAACTGTTCTAGGTATATATTGTCAAGACTTGTAAGTTCATACACGATGCGGTGTGCAGCATCATCAGCGCTTTCTTCTCTTTGCATATATCCGCCCAAAAGTCCCCATTTTCCTATGCTTTCTCCTTCGGCATGCTGCACTAAAAGTACTTCAAGATTTGCCTTATTGAATCCAAATATAACGCAGTCAATCGTGATTCCGTCTATTTCCGGAGTAGTGGTTTTACGATTGGTTTCAGGAGTATTTTTAGAGGATGGAAAAGTCATTGTTATGATTACGAATAATATTAAAATTCAAAATTGAATCCTTTTTCGGTGAGTTTATTATAAATCTCCGGATCAAATTTATACAATTTAGCCGCTCTATGCGAAACATCTTGTTGTTTTTCGTCTAATGCTACTAATAATTTCATATGAAGAATTTTTCGGCGAAAATTAGACTTGTCCATTTCGATTCCCAAAATTTCTTCATACAAATGCATCAATTGCAGTAAAGTAAATTTTTCCGGCAAAAGGTTGAATCCAAGAGGTGCCTGACGTACTCTGTTGCGAAGATGTTGTAAACTATATTCTAAAATTTCGTTGTGATCGTAAATCAGATCAGGAATGCTATTGATCTTATACCACTTGGCATCAGAAGCCGTAAAACCTGCTTTAATATTATAATCTTCGCGTTTTACCAATGCATAATATCCAATAGTAATAACACGTCGAAGCGGAAAACGATCCGGATCTCCAAAAGCTTTTAGCTGTTCTAAGTAAATGTTATCAAGACCTGTAAGCTCGTTCAATAAACGATGCGCGGCATTATCGGTACTTTCTTTTTTATAAATCCATCCTCCGGGAAGTCCCCATTTTCCTTTACTGATTCCTTCTCCGTGTTGTACTAAAAGTACTTCTAAACTCCCTTTATCAAATCCAAATATGACACAGTCAATCGTGATCGCATTCATTGCGGTTTGCTCACTTTTTAAAGCTGAATCGTCGGCTACATTTTTGACCATATGCTACTTAAATTTTAAACAAATTAAATAAATAAAATGAATAGTTGCTTTTATAAATCCTTTATATTTTTTTTAACGAAATAATTTTCTGACAATCAATCATTTGGAATTAATTAGAAAATGCCATTCTAAAATAGTAATCTATAAATGCCTGATTGTCAAATCGCTAATTCTTTATTTTTTTCGTATTATTTTCTTCTGTTTAATCTGATATTTTGTTGTATTCATAATAATCAAGTTCTAATAATCAGAATCGAAAAAAAATAACCCTAATATTTTGTTAATATAGAAAAAATGTTTTACACTTGTAGTCAAAATAACCATAAGATAAGTTCAGTTTGACTATAAGTTTAAAAAGGACAAATCTATAACTAACTTAAAATACCACCAAATGTTTTTTTTAGGAATTGATTTAGGAAGCTCTTCGATAAAATTATCAGTTTTCGATCCTGAAAAAGGAACGACCATTGGAGCCGTTAGCGTTCCTGATTTTGAAATGCCAATTGTGGCCGAAAATTTTGGCTGGGCAGAGCAAGAGCCTGAATCGTGGTGGCAATTTGTAAAAAACGGAATCCAACAATTAGGTTCAAAATCTGATGTTGATTTAAAAAAGATTGCAGCAATTGGTATTGCCTATCAAATGCACGGTTTGGTTTTAACAGATGAAAATTTAAATCCTGTCCGTTCTTCGATTATTTGGTGCGACAGTCGTGCAGCCTTTATTGGTGATGAAATTTATAATCAGATTGGAGCTGAAAATTGCCAGAAACAAATTTTAGGAAGCCCAGGAAATTTTACCGCATCAAAATTAAAATGGGTAAAAGACAATCAGCCTGAAGTTTTTGCAAAAGCAAAATACATGATGCTTCCGGGTGATTTTATTGCTGCGAAATTATCAAAAGTACCTCAAATAAGTACTTCTGGATTATCTGAAGCTGCTTTGTGGAATTTTTCAGAAGGAAAACTGGCCACTGAAATCCTTTCTCAAATGGGATTATCAGCAGATATCGTTCCGGAAATCGTTTCAAATTTCGGAATCCAGGCCACCATTCATCCGGAAATAGCACAGGAATTAGGATTAAATCCTAATGCAAAAATTACTTATAGAGCCGGAGATCAGCCCAACAATGCCTTGTCATTGAATGTTTTGAAACCCGGAGAAATTGCTACAACAGCCGGAACTTCGGCAGTAGTGTATGCCGTAAGCGATCAGGATGCTTACGACAAACAAAACCGAATCAATACTTTTTTACACGTCAATAATACCGAAACCGAGAAACGCAATGGCGTAATGTTATGCATAAACGGTTCGGGAATTTTATACCAATGGCTGCGCAAAATCATGTCAGTCGACAGAACCGATTTAATTGCATACGAAAAACTAAATACCGAAGCTGCAAAAGTAGCAGCAGGAAGCAACGGACTTCGTTTTTATCCTTTTGGAAATGGTGTTGAGCGTATTTTCAATAACAAAAATGCAACATCGGGAATTCAGAATTTAAACTTCAATATTCATCAGCCGTCGCATTTAGTTCGCGCTGCCTGCGAAGGAATTGTGTTTGCCATGAACTACGGTTTTGATGTGATGAAAGAAGTTGGTGTTTCTGGAACAGTAGTGAGAGCAGGAAATTCGAACCTGTTTTTAAATCCGGTTTTCAGGGAAATCTTCACCAATACAACCCAGACAACTTTAGAATTATACAATACATCCGGAGCCGAAGGTGCTGCAAGAGGCGCCGCTTACGGTTACGGATTTTACAATTCGCTGGACGAAGCTTTCGCAGGATTGCAATGTTTAGGCCGAATTGAACCCAACAAAATCCTGATTTCTCAATATCAGGATTTATATAAGGAATGGAAAAATCAAATTAAAATAGAACAATAATAATGAGCACAACTAATCAATATTTTAAAAACATAGACACGATTAAATTCGAAGGCAGAGAAAGTGATAACCCATTAGCTTTTAAATGGTATGATGAAAATCGTGTAGTTGCGGGAAAAACTTTAAAAGAACATTTACGTTTTTCGATGGCCTACTGGCATACGCTATGTAATACAGGAGGAGATCCGTTTGGAGCTTCGACAGAAACTTTTTCATGGGATAAAAATGAAAATGTGATTTTAAGAGCCAAAGACAAAATGGATGCGGCTTTTGAATTCATGACAAAATTAGGTTTGCCTTACTATTGTTTTCATGATGTTGATGTGGTAGATGATGCGCCAACATTGGCAGAATTCGAAACCCGTATTCAGACAATGGTGGAGTATGCCAAACAAAAACAACAAGAATCAGGTATTAAATTGTTGTGGGGAACTTCAAATTTATTCAGTAATCCGCGCTATATGAACGGTGCTGCGACTAACCCAAATTTTGATGTTTTGGCTTACGCAGGAGCTCAGGCAAAAATCGCAATCGATGCTACTATTGCATTGGGCGGAGAAAATTATGTTTTCTGGGGAGGACGTGAAGGATACATGAGTTTGCTAAACACAGACATGAAAAGAGAATTAGACCATTTAGGAAGATTCTTAAATACTTGTAAAGATTACGCCCGTAAAGAAGGTTTCAAAGGAAACTTCCTGATCGAACCAAAACCAATGGAACCTACAAAACATCAATACGATTATGATGCTGCGACTTCATTAGGTTTCATTAATAAATACGGACTTCAAAATGATTTTAAATTAAATCTAGAAGTAAACCACGCAACGCTTGCAGGACATTCTTTTGAGCACGAATTGCAAGTTGCTGTTGATGCAGGAATGTTAGGAAGTATTGATGCAAACCGTGGTGATTACCAAAACGGTTGGGATACAGATCAGTTCCCTATCAATCTTCAGGAAGTAACTCAGGCTATGCTGGTTATTCTTGAAGGTGGAGGAATTCAGGGTGGAGGCGTAAACTTTGACGCTAAAGTGAGAAGAAATTCAATCGATTTAGAAGATAAATTCATTGCGCACATTTCAGGAATGGATGTTTTTGCAAGAGGATTAATATGCGCAGATCACATACTACAAAATACAGATTACAAAAAATTACGCACGCAGCGTTACAGTTCATTTGACGGCGGAAACGGGGCAAAGTTCGAAAACGGAGAATTATCTCTTGAAGATCTTAGCAAAATTGCCCGTGCAAGTGGAGAACCTCAACCACTAAGTGGAAGACAGGAATTATTCGAACAGATTATTTCGAATGCGTACTAAGACTAAAAATTACTAACTATAATTTAAACCAATTCTTAACTATTATGAAAAGCAAACATTGTATTAAAACAACACCGCTCTCGTTTTGCATGGCGCTGTTGCTTAGTGTATTTATGATGCAGTCCGGTTTTGCTCAGGAGCAATCCCAGTTTGTAACCGGAAATGTAAAATCAGCAGATGATGGTATGGGCGTTCCGGGGGCTACTATCGCGATTGAAGGTACAAAGACCGCAACATCAACAGATTTTGATGGAAATTTTAAATTAGAAGCCAAAACGGGTAACGTAATCGTAATCAGTTTTATGGGATTTAAAACACAGCGTATTACTGTTGGAACTCAAAAAACGATTGCTGTTACTTTACAAACAGAAGCGGCAGATCTTAAAGAAGTTGTCGTTATAGGTTACGGTTCACAAAAGAAAACACTTGTTACTAATGCTGTTACTCAGGTTAGTGGAGAAAATCTTGCCAAAACCAATACAACAAATGCACTACAGGCGCTTCAGGGGCAGGCAGCGGGTATCCAGATTACCTCTACTTCAGGTCAGCCGGGAGAAGGATTAAATGTGGTGATCAGAGGTGTTGGTTCAACAGCAGGAAGTACTCCATTATATGTTGTAGACGGAATACTTACTAGTGATATTTCTTATTTAAGCAACTCAGATATAGAATCTATTTCTGTATTAAAAGATGCGGCATCTGCAGCTATTTATGGTTCTCAGGCTTCTAATGGAGTTGTTTTGGTAACAACAAAAAAAGGGAAAAGAGGTTCCGGAGGACAAGTTACTTTTGATCAGTATTATGGAGTACAGTCAGTATCCAGAAAAGTTGATTTATTAGATGCAACTGAATATGCAACGATCTTAAATGAAGCAGCTGTAAATTCAGGAAAAAATCCATATTTCTCCAATAGTCAGATTGCTGCAATGGGAAAAGGAACAAACTGGATGGATAAAATGTTAGTAGATAATGCAGCGACTAAAAACTTCTCATTTGGTGTTTCCGGCGGATCAGATTCTTCTGTTTACTCATCATCTTTGTCTTATTTAGGACAGGAAGGAGTTGTAGGAGGTAAAGATTTGTCGAACTATGAGCGTTATAATTTCAGATTCAACTCAGAACATAAATTATACAAAGATATATTGACTTTTGGTCAGAACTTGAGCTTTGCTTACATCAATAAAAACGGAATTGGAGTTGGAAATCAGTACGGCAACTCTTTAAGAAGTGCTTTCCAGACATCACCATTATTACCAATGTACGATGCAAACGGTAACTATTATGATAGTACCAAAAACAGTGAGCCTTGGCTGGCAGGTCAGGCAAATCCTTATGCATTAATGGAGTACAACAATCAAAATGAAAATAACAATCAAAAATTGCTTGGTAATGTTTATTTGCAAATTGAACCAATAAAAAACTTAACATTCAAAACTACTTTAGGTCTTGATTATTATGCAGGAGAAGGACATTCGTACTTTCCTAAATATCAATTGTCGATTTATGCAAACAGTGCTTTTGACAGAGTAAACCAAAACATGAACAAGGGTAAAACACTTACCTGGGATAACTTATTGACATATAAATTTAATGTTGCCGAAACGCATCATTTTGAAGCAATGGTGGGTACATCATCTATTAATTTTGACGGAACGACTATATCGGCTACAAATGCAGATTCATTTTTTGATGATTTAGAGCATGCCTGGTTAGACAATACGACTAATAAAGACGGAGCCAAAATAGCATTAAATGGTATCAAACAACAAACCAAAAGAATGTCTTATTTTGGAAGATTGAACTATAATTTTAAGGAAACCTATTTATTAAACGCCACTTTTAGAGTAGATGGATCATCCATTTTTTCTAAAGAGAATGAATGGGGGTATTTCCCATCAGTTTCAGCAGGCTGGATTGCATCAAACGAAGAATTTTTAAAAGATTCAAAAGTGATCAATTTTCTTAAATTAAGAGCAAGCTGGGGGCAAGTTGGAAATCAGAATGCAAGAGCTTTCCAATATTTATCACCAATAAAAGTAAACAATACCAATTATAATTTTGGAGATGAAGAAGGTGTTCTTACTCCGGGAGCATATCCGGACAGATTGTCTAATTTAGATTTAAAATGGGAAACTTCAGAGCAAATCGACCTTGGTCTTGATGCCAGATTCCTGGACAATGCATTAAATCTTACAGTTGATTTTTATAAGAAAACCAATAAAGACTGGTTAATATTAGCACCAATTTCAGGAATTAAAGGTGCCAACCCACCATTTATTAACGGAGGAGATGTAGTAAATAAAGGTGTTGAGGTAAGTTTAAATTACCAAAACAGTATAGGAGATTTTAAATACAGTGTGAGCGCAAATGGTGCTTACAACAAAAATACTGTAGGTGAGATACCAGCAGACGGTGGAATAATTCATGGATTACCTAATGAACTTTATGATAATTCACCTGAATTTTACAGAGCACAAAACGGATATCCGTTAGGCTATTTCTGGGGATATAAAACCGGCGGTGTGTTCCAGAATCAGGCACAAATTGACAATTATAAATCTGCAAACGGTGTAGTATTACAGCCTACTGCAGCTCCGGGTGATGTTATTTATGTAAACACAAACGGAGACGATAAAATTGATGCTTCGGATAAAACAAGTATCGGAAATCCAAATCCTGACTTTACTTACGGATTCTCTTTATCTGCCAGTTATAAAGCGTTTGACTTTTCACTTTTGGCAAATGGGGTAGCAGGAAACCAAATCGTACAATCGTACAGAAACCAATCTGGTGCTTACGGAAATTACACGTCGGCAATATTAGACCGTTGGCACGGAGAAGGTTCTTCTAACACAGTACCAAGAGTAACAGAAGACAATAGAAACTTTACACAATTTTCAGATTTATATGTTCAAAATGGTGATTTCTTAAGAATTAGCACGGTAACATTAGGATTTGATTTTGCAAAAATGAAACAATCAAAACCATTTTTTGCAAGCCAGTTCAGACTTTACTTTTCAGTATTAAACCTTTACACTTTCACGAAATACAATGGTATGGATCCTGAAATTGGATTTGGTTCTTCAAATGATGACCAAAAATTCTCATCAGGTGTAGATGTTGGATATTATCCTCGCCCAAGAACATTCATGTTAGGATTAAATGTTAAACTTTAATAAATAAAAAGATGAAAAATACATATTTATATATTTTCTGTTTGAGTGTATTGGTTCTGAGTTCTTGTAGTTTAGAAACAGATCCTCTGACACCAATAGATACCAGCTTTTATAAAACCAAAGACGATGCTTATACAGCATTAGTAGGTTGTTATGACGGAATGCAGGTAGCAACAGGCGGCGCCGGAATGGGAGTTCCGGTAATCAGTGAAGTAATGTCTGATGATTGTTTTGGAGGTACAGGAAATTCAGATGGTTACAATTATGCCGCTATCGACGAATTTGATATTTCACGTTCTCCAGGCGATACTGATTTACTTAATACCAATTGGATCGCTTATTACAAAGCCATTTATCGTTGTAATATGTTATTGTCTAAAATGGATCAGATCGAATGGCAAGGAGATACTGCTTTAAGAAATACATACGAATCTGAGACTAGATTTATCAGAGCTTATCTTTATTTTGAAATGACTCGTTTATGGGGAAGTGTTCCTTTAGTGACAACGCCGGCAGCTGAAGATGAGGCTCAGGCCACTCCTGAGGCAATTTATAAAGTAATAGCAGATGATTTAGTATTTGCATCAAACAATTTGCCTACAGAAGCTTATAATGCGAAACCAAACGGACGTGTTACAAAATGGGCAGCAAAATCTTTACTTGGCCGCGTTTATTTGTATTACACAGGATATTACGGAAAATCTGATTTGGTTGGTGTAGTAAATAAAACTCAGGCTTTGGGACATTTAGAAGATGTTATCTCGTCTAGTGGTCATGGTTTAGTAGCTGATTTTTCTACTTTATGGCCGGCAGCTTCAGTAGAGAAGTATGCAGGAGAAGGCAACAGAGAATTTGTATTTTCAATAAAATACACTTATACAAGTGACTATAACGGAAATACAGATAGTAACCAATGGATGGTAATGTTCGGGATGAGAGAATTCTCTTCTTATCCTTACGGTCGTGGTTGGGGAGTTACTGTAAACTCAAAATTATGGAATGCTTACAGCGCAACAGATACAAGACGTACTGCCAGTATCATTGGGGTTGATGAAGAAAAGATACCGTTTGATAAAAAAAATAGCCAGAGAGAATACACAGGATATTACAACAAAAAATATTCTCCAATGGTGAATAAAGACGGAGTAGACCTTCCGATTGCTATGGGAAGCCAGTTTTGGGACATAAGCCAATTTCAGGATTATGTAGTGTTAAGATACTCAGACGTTTTATTAATGGCAGCAGAGCTGGGAAGCGGAAATGCTCAGCGTTACTTTGATGAAGTTAGAGAAAGAGCGTACAAGGAGAATTTTGTTTCATTACCTGTAAATGCTGAAAATATTATGAATGAAAGACGCCTGGAGTTTGCTCTTGAAGGAATAAGATATTATGATTTATTACGTCAGGGAGTTGGAAAAGCGTCTACAAGTATTGCAGAAAGTACAACATTATTAAATGGTGGAGTTCCTACAACAAAAACAATTACTGCAGGTAAAATTCAGGAGACAAAAGGACTAATACAAATTCCGAATACTCAGATTACATTATCAGGAGGACTTTTGAAACAAAATGCTGGTTGGTAATTTTAACTAAAAAATCAAAGAAATGAAAAATATTAAATTATTAGTTACATCATTTTTGGTGTTAGCACTAATGCTGGTTTCATCTTGTTCTCCAGATTCATATTCTCTGGATGGAGCGATGGACAAATCAGATATACATTTTGAAATTACTCAGGATTTGGTAACAGACCCGGGAGGAAATACCGTATTATTAAAAAACACAACTCCGGGAGTAGTGTTAAACTGGGATTACGTTACAGGAAAATCGAATAAAGCAGAACAAAAAGTACAATATGCTTTTAAGGGTTCTTATACCATAAAAATTTCTGCAGTTACAGGCGGAGGTATTGTCGAGTTAGATCCGGTAACCATTACAGTAAGTCAGGACAACTTAAACTATGTTAATGATCCTCTTTGGACTGCATTATCTGGCGGAGTTGGTCATAAAAAATCATGGGTAGCTGATAATGGTAAATATGGTTTAGCGCAGGGGGCAATGTCGTATGCAGATCCTAATACAGTAGTAGAATGGAATAAATTTTCTCCAAACTGGGAACCTGCAGGAAATGCAAATTCAAGTACAGATGCCGATATGCACTGGGGAAGATACATGACATTCAGCCTTGATGGAGGCCCTTTTATGACCGTTCATGAAGCTGACGGAACCAGTATCGAAAGCGGAGCCTATTTCTTAGATGTTAATGCGCATACTTTAACAACAACCGGAGCTACAATTTTAAGACCGGATAATTATATCGCAAACGCAAGTAACTGGAATAGTGAGCTTAAAGTGCTAACGCTTACAGATAATCAATTACGAATTGCAGTAAAGAGAACCAATAGCGAAGGACCATGGTGGTACATCTGGAATTTTGTCTCTAAAGATTATGCAGACAGTTACGTTCCTCCAGTTACAGTACCGGTTTTTGACGAAGGATACAATCCTACTTTTGCTCCTGGCGAATTGTTGACAATGTTAACAGGGGGAGCTGGTGCAGGAAGAGTCTGGAAACTGGATGCAGCAGGAAACCCGGTTGACTGGGTAGGAAAAGGTATAGGCTGGACAGTTGATGCCAGCAGTTCTTCAGATTGGGGATGGAATCCTGGCTGGGCAGCTGTTGCAGCTAATTCATGGATACGTTTTGATCAATGGGGAGGTAAATTAAACTATACCCGCAGTCAGGATGGTGTTGTAACTACCGGTATTTTTACCATAAATGCAGCGACCAATGAAATTAATTTAGGCACAGATACATTGATTCAAAATTCGGAAAGCTGGATGAGTCCAACTACAAGTGTTATTAAAGTAGTAAAAGCATACAACAAAGATTATCTTCAAAAAGGTATTTGGTTAGGAACATCTTATGATGCCGGTAAAGATGAGTGGTTTGTTTTCCATTACATCATCCCTTAAATAATTAGCGGTTTTTTAGAACTAAAAAACCGCATTATTTAAAAGTATAAAACAACCGGTAGGGGATTTACAAAGTCGCCTATCGGTATGTTTATATTTGTTTTTACATATTAAAATCCTTTCAAAATGAAGAATAAAAGAAAGTACTTCAATAATGGAATCCCATTATTAATGCTAATCGGAATTATCTTATTGGGCTCTTGCAGCAAAAAAGAGGATGCTTTTGCAAACAGAAAAGTTTCTTTTAATTCAGATTGGAGTTTTCATCTTAATGACAGTATACAAGACAAAGATACTATTGGAACTTCGACCAAATGGAGAACATTAAACGTTCCTCATGATTGGAGTATCGAAGGTAATTTTGACGAAAAAAGTCCTGCCGGATACGGAGGCGGAGCATTAAACGGAGGTTTAGGCTGGTATAAAAAAACATTTAAAGTTGCTGCTGAAGACAGCACAAAAGTAACGTCAATTACTTTTGATGGCGTTTACAAAGACAGCGAAGTCTGGATAAACGGTCATTATTTAGGAAAACGTCCAAACGGATATATTGGTTTTCAATATGAAATCTCCAAATACTTAAATTACGGAGACAAAAACAATGAAATTATTGTAAAGGTTGACAATTCAAAACAACCCAATTCACGCTGGTATTCAGGATCAGGAATTTTTAGAAATGTCTGGATCGAAACCACAGATAAATTGCACGTTGCACAATGGGGAACTTATGTGACAACACCAAAAGTTACGGCTCAAAAAGCTTCGGTACATTTTGAAACTACCATTCAAAACCAAAACACAGCTTCAAAAAAAGCAACAGTAACCACTACTATTTTTAAAGAAGACACCAAAGTAACCGCTGTTACTCAAAATATAACGATTGGTGCAAATGCCAGTCAAACCATCAAACAAGAAACTGAAGTTGAAACCCCAATTTTATGGTCGGTAGAAAAACCTGAATTGTATACCGTCGTAACAGAAATTTCAGTAGATAATACAATCGTAGATCAGTACAAAACCAACTTAGGAATCAGAGATTTTAAATTTGATCTTGACAAAGGTTTTATTTTGAATGGAAAACAGGTAAAAATAAAAGGAGTTTGTCTACATCACGATTTAGGATCTTTGGGAGCTGCTATTAATACACGTGCTATCGAACGTCAGTTAGAAATCATGAAAGAAATGGGTGTAAACGGAATCAGGACTTCACACAATCCGCCTGCTCCCGAACTTTTAGACCTTTGCGATAAAATGGGTTTCATTGTCATGGATGAAGCTTTCGACATGTGGAAACAAACTAAAACCAAATACGACTACGGAAACGATTGGGACAAATGGCACAAGAAAGATTTAATCGATCAATTGCTTCGTGACCGTAATCATCCCAGTATTTTTGTTTGGAGTATTGGTAACGAAATCCCGGAGCAATGGAACGAAAAAGGTGTGGAAATTGCCAAAGATTTAGCTGCCATAACACGCCAGTACGATAAAACACGTCCGTTGACCGCAGCGATGAATCCGCCGGTAAACATGAATATTGATGACGTGACGTTACAATTCGAAAAGAACAATGTTCAAATTAATCCACTTGCCGCATCTGGCGTTCTGGATTTAATTGGTTACAATTATGCGCATCAAACGTATGAACATCATCAAAAGAATTTTCCAAATAAACCTTTCATTGCTACCGAAACTACTTCGGGTTTACAAACACGAGGATATTATGATGCCGTTTCAGATACCATAAAAAAATGGCCGGTACGCTGGGATCTTAAATTTACAGAAGGAAATCCGGATAATACTGTTTCAGCTTACGATCAGGTACAGACACCTTGGGGTTCAACGCATGAAGCTACCTGGAAAGTAATTAAAAAACACGATTTCCTTTCGGGAATGTATATCTGGACAGGTTTCGATTATATCGGAGAACCAACGCCTTACGAATGGCCGTCAATAAGTTCTTATTTCGGAATTGTCGATTTAGCCGGTTTCCCAAAAGATGTGTATTATATGTACCAAAGCGAATGGACAGACAAAACCGTTCTGCACATTTTCCCGCATTGGAACTGGAAAGCAGGACAAACTGTCGACGTTTGGGCCTATTATAACAAAGCCGATGAGGTGGAACTGTTTCTTAACGGAAAATCAGTTGGAATTCGTAGTAAAAAAGGAGATGATTTGCATGTCATGTGGAGAATTCCTTTTCAACCCGGAACCCTAAAAGCAATTTCCCGTAAAAACGGAAAAACAGTTTTGGAAACTGAAATTAAAACCGCCGGAAATCCTGAAAATTTAAAACTGACAGCAGACAGAAGTACAATAAAAGCAGATGGAAATGATTTGTCATTTGTAACCGTAGACATTCTCGATGCAAAAGGAACTTTGGCTCCAAATGCCAATAACGAAATTAATTTCTCCTTAAAAGGAAATGGAAAAATTGTGGGAGTTTGCAGCGGAGATCCCGTGAGTCATGAATCATACAAAGGTTCAAAACATACAGCGCTTAACGGAAAATGTTTAGTCATTGTTCAGTCAGATACAAAAACAGGAAGACTGGAATTAACCGCTAAAGCAAATAGACTAAAACCGGCCACAATTGTAATTACAGCAGAATAATAAGTTACGTTCCTAACAGGTTTCCAAAACCTGTTAGGTATCGATAGATTTTGTTAAGATATTAAATAAAATACCTAACAGGTTTTGGAAACCTGTTAGGAGAACTAACATCTAGATTATTAACCAATGAAAAACTCAAAACTAACCGCATTGTTTTCTGCCTTTATGTTTGGATTTATTGCAGTGCCAAAAGCATCGGCACAAATTCAAAATGCAGATGTGCTAAATGCACCAATAGATATCAGCAAAGATTTTCAGAATTATCTGAATACCTTTTATTTTGCCGATGAATTAACAAATTTTGATCCCGCAACAGGAAAAGGAACGATTAAATATCTGAGATACAACTACAAAACGCGTCAGGCATTCAACAATATGATGATGAAACCTGATGTGGTTCCGGCAAACGAATTTCCAACGACAGAATATCAGGTTTCTCCTGAACTGCCGTTCCAGATTCAGTTTGTTTCAGATAGAACGATCAGGACCAAAACCACTTCTGGACCACAATTTCATCCTGAAAAAGAGTCTTTAATGTTGATTAATGGCGTTGCGCCAAATCATCCTGAATTATGGAAATATTCTAAAATCGAAGGCGGGCACAAATACACGAGCCAACACGGTTCAGTTGAAATTTTAACGAAACCGTGGCACGTAAAAATTTATGATGAAAAAGGAAAATTGTTAACTAGTACACTTCATGATTCTGATTTACAAAATACCTACACGCCAACACTTCCGTTTTCGTATGTACGCAGAAACAGCGATTATTCAAGAAGTATGGGCGCAGCTTTTAGTTTAGAACCCGACGAAAAAATATTTGGTTGCGGAGAATCATTCACACAATTCAACAAACGCGGACAAAAAGTAGTGTTATGGACAGATGATGCCAACGGAATCCAGAATGAAACCATGTACAAACCCGTTCCGTTCTACATGAGCAGTCGTGGTTACGGCGTTTTCATGCACCATTCAACCCCGATTACCGTTGATTTTGGAAAATATTACGCAAGTGCTAACGAAATGTATATTGGAGACGACGAAGCCGATTTATTTTTCTTTATCGGAGAACCAAAAGACATTCTCGATCAATACACAGATTTGACAGGAAAAGCAGCTATGCCGCCACTTTGGTCATTTGGTTTCTGGATGAGCCGAATCACGTATTTCTCAGAAAAAGAAGGAAGACAAGTAGCAAAAGATTTACGTAAATATAAAATTCCAACAGATGTTATCCACTTTGATACCGGTTGGTTTGATGTAGACTGGAGAAACAATTATGAGTTTTCGAAAGACCGTTTTCCCGATGCTCAAAAAATGATGTCAGATCTAAAAGACGATGGTTTTCATGTGTGTTTATGGCAGTTGCCGTATTTCTCACCAAAGAATACGTTGTTTAACGAAATAATGGACAAGAATCTTGCGGTAAGAGACCGCAAAGGAAATCTTCCTTATGAAGATGCTGTTTTGGATTTCTCAAATCCGGAAACCGTAAGCTGGTATCAGGCAAAACTGAAACATTTATTTGATCAGGGTGTTTCTGTTTTCAAAGTAGATTTTGGAGAAGCAGCTCCGCCAGACGGAATTTACCATTCAGGAAGAACAGGATTTTACGAACACAATTTATACCCGTTACGATACAATAAGGCTGTAGCCGAAATTACCCAAAAAGAAAAAGGATACACATTAATCTGGGCAAGAAGTACCTGGGCAGGATCTCAGCGTTACCCATTGCATTGGGGCGGCGATGCCGAAACTACAAACGGCGCAATGTCGGCAGAATTACGTGGCGGACTTTCATTAGGTCTAAGCGGATTCAGTTTCTGGAGTCATGATGTTGGAGGATTTGCTACAAAATCACCGGAGAATTTATACAGAAGATGGGCACCTTTCGGGATGTTTACTTCACACGTAAGAAGCCACGGAGAGCCTCCGCGCGAACCTTGGCTGTACAGCAAAGATTTCTTAGAAGGATTTAGAAAAGCCGATAATATGCGTTACGAATTAATGCCATATATCTACGCTCAGGCAAAAGAAAGTTCTCAAAAAGGATTACCAATGATGCGTGCTTTATTTGTAGAATATCCAAATGATCCGGGCGCTTGGTTAGTAGACAACGAATATTTATTTGGTTCAAGTATGCTGGTGGCACCACTTTTTGAAGAAGTGACCGAAAGAGATGTTTATCTTCCGGAAGGAACCTGGATTGATTACCAAACTAAAAAAGTGTACCAATCAGGATGGCATAAAATCAAAGCCGGAGAAGTGCCAATTGTAGTTTTAGTAAAAGACGGAACAGCGTTGCCTCACATCGCTTTAGCACAATCTACAAAAGACATGGATTGGAGTAAATTAACCTTAAAAGTATACGCAAGCGACAAAACAACATCGGCGACAGCCAAAGTATTTTTACCGGACGGCGATGCAGTGCAAGAAATAAAGGTAACCAAAAACGGAAACAATTTTGATGTAGCACCAAATGCACTAACAGGAAAAACCACTTTTAAAACAGTGTGGATAAAATAAAAAAGTTATGCCACAGATTGCACAGATTAAAGAGATTAAAAATTGAGAATTAAAAAATTAAAATCTGCCAGATCTGCGAGAAAAAATAAACATATAGAAAAAAAGAAATCATTTTAATCTGTGCAATCTGTGGCAAAAAAAATAATCCCAACGGATAAAAATAAGTTTTTGTTGAGTTTTTAAATCGGGTGAAAGCACAAGCAACACCCGATTTATTAAAAAAGAATTAAGAAAAAAAATCATGAAAAATTACCTCATTCTTCCCGCTTTACTTCTTTCAGTTTCCATAGGATATAGTCAGAAAAATAAAAATGCTTACGAATTGGCGTCGCCAAACGGGCAAAATAAAATCAAATTCGAGTTAGTAAAAAACGCTCCTAAATATGCAGTTTCACATGGGAAAACCGAAGTGATCACACCATCTGACATGGGATTTTTATTAAAAGGAAATGAAAACTTAAGTACAGATTTCGAAATCAAAAGCGTGAAGAATTCCACTTTTGATGAAACCTGGGAACAAGTTTGGGGAGAAAAGAAAAACATCAGAAACCATTACAATCAGTTATCGGTTCAATTACAGCAAAAAGCAGGAAACAAACGCAAATTAGAAATTCAGTTTCGTGCGTTCGATGACGGAATTGCGTTTCGATATGTGTATCCAAAACAAAGTGTAAAAGACAGTATTTTTATTATGGATGAAAAAACAACTTTTAACCTAAAAGAAGATGGAAAAGCATGGTGGATTCCGGCAAACAGAGAAAACCGTGACGAATATCTTTTTAAAGATGCCCCAGTAAGTACACTCGATACTGTTTTGACACCACTTACAATAGAAAGTAAAAGCGGACTGGCATTGAGTTTTCATGAAGCAAATTTGGTAGATTTTGCCAGTATGACTTTGGTCAATACAACCGGAACACAGCTAAAATCTGATTTGGTGCCATGGGCAGATGGCGTAAAGGTACGTGTAAAAGACACGTTTACATCTTCCTGGAGAACCCTTCAAATTGGAGAAAATCCATCAGATCTAATTACTTCTTATTTGATTTTAAACCTGAACGAACCCAACAAATTAAAAAACATTACCAATTATTTCAAACCCTATAAATACTTCGGAATCTGGTGGGGAATGCACATTGGGAAATACTCTTTTTGGGAAAGCGATATTCAGGGCGCAACAACCAAACATGCCGAAGAATATATTGATTTTACAGCAAAAGAAGGATTTCATCATTTATTGATCGAAGGCTGGAACAAAGGCTGGACACCGCAATGGTATGAAAACCATATGCATATGTTCAGTTTTACCAAAAGCGCCGACAATTTCGACTTAGAAAAAGTAGTAGATTACGGAAAGAAAAAAGATGTAGAATTGATTGGATATCATGAAACAGGTTCCAACCTGATTAATTATTTAAAAGAAGTTGACGAAGGTTTTGCATTGTACAAAAAACTGGGAATTCATTCGGTTAAAATAGGACACGTTGGTTCTAAACTGAATATGAAAGAATGGCACTTTGGACAATTTGGAGTAAATTATTTCAGATATATTTTAGAAAAAGCTGCACAATATGATTTAGCCGTATTGTACCACGAATCAATAAAAGATACAGGAGAACGCAGAACTTTCCCCAATATGGTTTCGAGAGAGGCAGCAAGAGGACAAGAATACAACGCCTGGAGCGAAGGAAATCCGCCAAATCACCTGACGATTCTTCCGTTTACCAGATTACTTTCGGGGCCAATGGATTATACACCAGGAATTTTTGATGTTGAGGTAAAACAGGGATATCCTGGAAAAAGAGTGCACGGAACAGCAGCGCAGCAATTGGCATTGTATGTTACGATTTATGCGCCAATCCAGATGATGGCTGATCTTCCTGAAAATTACGAAGGAAAACCAGCATTACAATTCTTAAAAGATGTTCCAACAGATTGGGAAGACACAAAAGTTCTGGAAGGAAAAATTGGAGAATACATCACAACCGCCAGAAAAGACAGGCATAGTGCCGATTGGTATTTAGGAACCATCACTAATGAAAATGCAAGAGACGTAAACGTTTCATTATCATTTTTAGATCAAAATGCCACTTACGAAGCACAGATTTATGCTGACGCCGAAGGAACAGATGAAACGCATAACCCATCTGCAATAGCGATTTCGAAGAAAACCGTTAAAGCTTCAGATATTCTGAAATTGCATTTAGGCGGGGCTGGCGGAACAGCAATCAGGTTTAAAAAACTATAAATACAGATAGTCAAACCCGACAGGTTTTATGCCGAGGCTTTGGAACTGTCGGGTTAATAAAGTTAAGATTAGATTTAAACTTTCACAAAAAGATCCAAACAGGTTTAAAAAAAGTGTTAGGAATTAATTACATTTCAAAAAACAAACTATCAAAAACTAAAAACCACAATCAATGAAAAACAAAATCATATACCTGTCAGCGGCATTGGCTTTTGCAGTATTTACTTCTTGTAAAAATGATGCAAAAACTGAATCAAATACTGACATAGGAGAAACAAAAGAATATAAAGGAAAAGAAATAGGATCAGAATTTGATGCCGAAATCGACAAGTTGGTGGCTCAAATGACGCTTGAAGAAAAAATCGGAATGTTGCATGGTAACAGTATGTTTACTTCCGGTGGAGTAAAACGTTTGGGAATTCCTGAACTTAAAATGGCCGACGGACCACTTGGAGTTCGTGAAGAAATTTCTCGTGACAATTGGGCTCCGGCAGGATTAACCAATGATTTTGCAACCTATTATCCGGCAGGAGGAGGTCTTGCTGCAACATGGAATGCTGAAATGGCGTATACATTTGGTAATAGTGTTGGGCAGGAATTACGTGCCAGAGACAAAGATATGTTGCTTTCGCCGGCAATTAATATCGTAAGAACGCCGCTTGGAGGAAGAACTTACGAGTATATGTCTGAAGATCCGTTTTTAAACAAAAAAATTGCAGTGCCGTTAATTGTTGGTTTACAGGATAACGATGTAATGGCTTGTGTAAAACACTTCGCAGCAAACAATCAGGAAACCAATCGCGATTTTGTCGATGTACAAATTGACGAACGTACACTTCGTGAAATTTATCTTCCGGCATTCGAAGCGTCAATAAAAGAAGCTCACGCCTATAGTGTGATGGGCGCTTACAATAAATTTAGAGGAGAATATTTATGTGAAAATGACTATATGCTAAATAAAATCCTTCGTGACGAATGGGGATTCAAAGGCGTTGTCGTTTCAGACTGGGCCGCGGTGCATTCTACAGTAAAATCACTAAAAAGCGGATTAGATATTGAAATGGGAACTCCAAAACCTTTCAATGAATTTTTCCTGGCCGATAAATTAATCGCTGCCGCTAAAAACAAAGAAATTTCAGAAGCAGAAATTGATATTCACGTAAAAAGAATCCTGCGCACTTTGTTTCAGGTAAAAGCAATGGGCGGAAAAGACCGCGTAAAAGGAAGCATTGCAACCGAAGCACATTATCAGGACGCTTATAAAATTGCTGCAGAAGATATTGTTTTGTTGAAGAATGAAAATAACGCATTGCCATTACAACTAGACGGAGTAAAATCTATCGCGGTAATTGGAAACAACGCCACTAAGAAAAATGCTCTTGGCGGATTTGGTGCCGGAGTTAAAACCAAAAGAGAAGTTACACCACTTGAAGGTCTAAAAAACAGATTGCCATCATCCATAAAAATCAATTATGCCGAAGGATATTTAGAAAGATATGATGAAAAAAATAAAGGGAATTTAGGAAACATCACTTCGAATGGTCCGGTAACAATCGATCAGTTAGATCCTGCAAAAGTTCAGGAAGCGGTTGAAGCGGCTAAAAAATCAGATGTTGCGATCATTTTCGCGGGCTCAAACCGTGATTACGAAACAGAAGCTTCTGACAGAAGAACGTTAAAATTACCATTTGGACAAGAAGAATTAATCCAGAAAGTAATAGCGGCTAATCCAAGAACGATTGTAGTTTTTGTTGCCGGAGCACCTTTTGATATTGATGCAGTAAGCAAAAAAACGTCAGCTTTAGTATGGACATGGTTTAACGGTTCAGAAGGAGGAAATGCTTTGGCAGATGTACTATTAGGAAAAGTAAATCCGTCAGGAAAGCTACCATGGACAATGCCGAAACAAATCATGGATTCTCCGGCGCATGCAACAAACAGTTTCCCTGGAGGAAAAACGGTAAACTATACCGAGGGAATTTTGGTAGGATACCGTTGGTTTGATACTAAAAAGATTGCACCGTTATATCCTTTCGGATTCGGATTATCGTATACCACTTTTGCTTTCGATAATGCAAAAACAGACAAAGCTTCTTATGCAGAAAACGAAACAATAACAGTTTCTGTTGACGTGAAAAATACAGGAAAAGTCGATGGAAAAGAAGTAGTTCAGTTATACACTTCAAAATCAGATTCAAAAATTAGTCGTGCTGCACAGGAATTAAAAGGTTTCCAGAAAGTATTGGTAAAATCAGGAAGTTCGAATACAGTAACAATTAAAGTTCCGGTAAAAGAATTGGCTTACTATAATGTAGCCGCTAAAAAATGGACAGTTGAGCCAGGAAAATATACTTTAAAATTAGGAAACTCCTCGCGAGATATCAAAAAGGAAGTTGTTGTAACAATTAAATAAAACCTGAAATAGTAATGCTCTTTGATTTTTATTAAAGAGCATTATTTTAATAAATATAAAATGAAGTTGCCTGAATAAAACTTAGAACTAACTATTAAACCAAACCAAATGAAAAATACTGTTAAGAGTTACCTGTTTAGTGCTATGTTGTGTTTGTCGTTTCTGAGTATCTGGGCTTGTAGTGCAGACAAAGACGCAGCAGATCCTGCGCCAGTTGCAACAACACTGAGTGCCGATACCAATAAAATTGATTTTTTAGGTAAAGGCAGCGATGCTATTGTAAAAGTTAATGCCAATGTACAGACCTGGACAATTACGAGTACGAATGCAAACTGGCTGCAATTAAGCCAGACATCAGGAGTAAAAGGAACTGTTATCGTAAAAATAATAGCTGCTGAAAATACAACTACAGAGGCAAGAACTGCAACTCTAACATTAAGCTCAGCAGAAGCTCCGTCTATTCAAATTGCAGTTTCACAAGCAGGAGCAAGTCTTGTTACAGGTTTATATCCAAGTTACAACACAAATCCTATTGCGGCCGATGTTTCAGGAATGAGTAGTACCGCAGTTCAGTTAGCTGCAAAAATAAAATTAGGCTGGAATATCGGCAATACTTTAGAAGCTACTAATGGAGAAACCGCCTGGGGAAATCCAAAAGTAACCAAAGCTCTAATCGATGCCGTTAAAGCAAGTGGTTTCAACGCGATCAGAATTCCGTGTTCATGGAACCAGTATTTAGAAAATTCGGCTACAGCCAAAATTAAAACCGATTGGCTAAACCGCGTAAAAGAGGTCGTGCAATATTGTGTAGACAATAATATGTATGTTGTAGTAAACATTCACTGGGACGGTGGCTGGCTTGAAGAAAATATTTCTGAAGCCAAAAAAGTAGAAAACAATGCCAAACAAAAAGCATTTTGGGAGCAAATCGCAACACATTTAAGAGAATTTGATGAGCACTTACTTTTTGCAGGTGCCAATGAACCAGCGGTAGAAAATGCCGCTCAAATGGCAGTTTTAACTTCGTATCATCAAACTTTTATTGATGCTGTTCGTTCTACAGGAGGGAAAAACGCTTACAGAACATTAGTAGTTCAGGGACCAACAACAGATATCGAAAAAACAAATAATTTAATGACCACTTTACCAACCGATACAGCAGCAAATCGCATGATGGTTGAGGTACATTATTATACACCATGGAATTTTGCCGGTTTAACCAAAGACGAAACCTGGGGTAAAATGTTTTACTATTGGGGAACAGGTTATCATTCAACAACCGATATAGACCGAAATGCCAGTTGGGGAGAAGAAGCTGATTTAGAAAAATACTTTAAATTGATGAAAAACCAGTTTGTTGATAAAGGAATTCCTGTTTTGTTAGGAGAATTTGGCGCCATTCGCAGAACGACTTTAACCGGAGATGCCTTAACTTTACATTTAGCTTCAAGAGCATACTATTTAAAAACGGTAGTAAAAACAGCTAAAGCAAATGGTTTATTGCCGTTTTATTGGGATGAAGGAAGTCTTGGCGACAATAGTTTCGGAATCATGAACAGATCTAATAATACAATTTCTGATACTCAGGCGCTCAACGCAATGATCGAAGGATTAAAATAAAAATAATGAATTCACCATATAAGTGATATAAGTAAATGTAAATTCAGTATATGCAAAAGGCTTATATTTACTTATATCACTTACATGGTTTAAAAACAGCACAATGAAGAAAAGTATAATCTTTATTTTTTTGATATTCACTATAATGGCAAATGCCAATGTTAAAATGCCTTTACTATTTTCTGACGGAATGGTGTTACAGCGCAACAAAGAAATTCCGGTTTGGGGTTGGGCAGAACCCAATGAAAAAGTCGAGGTTCATTTTAACAAACAAACGAAAACCATTCAGGCCGATAAAAACGGAAAATGGATGATAAAACTTTCTGCTGAAAAAGCAGGCGGACCTTTTGAATTATCCATTACAGGAAAAAACAAAATCGTCATCAAAGATATTTTGGTAGGTGAGGTCTGGATTTGCAGCGGACAGTCGAACATGGAATTCCAGATGTACAAAACCATGAACGCCGAAAAAGAAATGGCAGATTCTAATTATCCGATGATTCGTCATTTTGGTGTTGCCCAGGATTTAAGCGGAACGCCTAAAGAAGATTTAAAAGCCGGAAAATGGGCAGTTGCCAACAAAGAAAATATTCGTGATTTTACGGCAGCAGGTTTTTTCTTCGCTAAAAAATTATATTCAGAATTAAAAATCCCAATCGGAATCATCAATACTTCCTGGGGAGGAACCAATGTAGAAACCTGGACAAGCCGCGAAGCTTTCGAAAAAAGCGATGACTTCAAAGCGATGATTGCCGATGTTCCAAAATTGAATATGGATTCTATATCAAAATTATATGCTATAAGAATGCGCGAAAGAGTCGAAAGAATTCAAGGAACTCCGGTAAGTGCCGCAAATGAAAATACTTTTAAAGAAGTATCTTTTAATGATTCTGGCTGGGCGGAACTGAATATTCCCGGATTATGGGAAAACCAGCCATTAGGAGATTTAGATGGTATAGTCTGGATGCGAAAAACAATTACCCTTTCTGCAGAAGACATCAAAAATAAAGCAATTTTAAGCCTTTCAAAAATCGACGATGAAGACATCACCTTCGTAAACGGAATCGAAGTTGGCAGGAATACTCAGTATGACCTGAAACGTGTCTATGAGGTTCCGGCAAATGTGTTAAAAGAAGGAACAAATGTTATTGCCGTAAGAATCGTTGACAATAGTGGCGGTGGCGGGATTTACGGAGAGGCTTCAGATTTAAAATTGACTTTAGGTACTAAAAGTATTCCGCTTGACGGAAAATGGAAATATAAAGTTATTGTGGTAAAAACCGCTGTATCGCCAAACAGTTATCCATCGTTATTGTACAACGCCATGATAAATCCGTTGGTTCCGTATGCGTTTCAGGGCGTTTTATGGTATCAGGGCGAAGCCAATGTCTGGAGAGCCAAACAATACAAAAAGTCATTTCCGTTAATGATCAACGATTGGCGAACAAAATGGAATCGGGGCGATTTTCCTTTCTACTTTGTTCAATTATCAACTTTTGATGAGTTTAAAGGCAATAGTAAAGTCGGCAGCCGTTGGGCAGAACTTCGTGAAGCACAATCAGAAACTTTGAAGTTGAAAAATACCGGAATGGTTGTAACCACCGATATTGGCAACGCAAAAGACATTCACCCCACAAATAAACAAGACGTAGGTTTACGTTTGGCCGCAATTGCACTAAACAATGTTTACGGGAAAAAACGAATCTATAGCGGACCAACTTTTAAATCTCAGGAAATAAAAGGAAACGAAATAATCCTTACTTTCGACAATCTCGGAAGCGGATTATCAACTTCTGGCAATTCAGAAAACGTAAAAGGATTCGAAATCGCCGGAGCCGACAAAGTTTTTCATTCCGCGAAAGCGATAATCAAAAACAACAAAGTCATTGTTTCGAGCGAAAATGTAAAAAATCCCGTAGCCGTTCATTACGGTTGGGCAGACGACGATACCGAAATCAATCTTTTCAACAAAGAAAAATTCCCTGCATCGCCTTTTAGAACCGATAATTGGGAAATGATTACAGCAAACGAAATATATAAGGTGAGTAAATAGGTTAAATGTAAAAGATAAAAAGTTACGGAGGAACGACTTATATTCTAGCAACGGATTTCAATTTCCTAACAGGTTTCCAAAACCTGTTAGGTATATTTGTCAAAGTGATTAAAAAATTAGAATACCTAACAGGTTGAAAAAACCTGTTAGGATATCATAAACAAAAAGGAATATTACATGAAATCAAACCCCATAAAAACATTTTTCATTTTACTATTCACCTCTTTTTGCCTAAACATGTCGGCACAGTCCAGTCATGTTTTATGGTACAATCAGCCCGCAGAATTTTTTGAGGAAAGTTTGGTTTTAGGAAACGGAAAAATGGGAGCAACCGTTTTTGGTGGCGCAAATTCAGATAAAATTTACCTGAACGATATTACGCTTTGGTCGGGCGAACCCGTAAATGCCAATATGAATCCCGAAGCTTATAAAAATATTCCGGCCATTCGCGAGGCACTCAAAAACGAAAACTACAAACTGGCAGAAGAATTAAATAAAAAAGTTCAGGGTAAAAACTCCGAATCATATGCACCTTTAGGAACATTGGAAATCAATAATACCGAAAAAGGAAAAGCAGTTAATTATTACAGAGAACTCGATATTTCGAATGCGGTATCAAAAGTGAGTTACGAAATGAATGGTGTAAAGTTTACGCGTGAATATTTTGTTTCGGCGCCGGACCAAATCATGGTAATCAAATTGACAAGCAGCATAAAAGGAAGTTTGAATTTTGATATTAACTTAAAGAGTTTATTGCAATCGAATGTAGAAGTGAGAAACAATATTCTGGTCATGACCGGACGTGCTCCAATTCATGAAAATGCAGGATATACAGTTGTACCTAAATATCAAAAAATACCAGAAAGAGGAACACGATTCACGACTTTAATTCAAATCAAAAAAACAGACGGAAAAGTTACCAGTTCCAGAGAATCTTTAAGCTTAAAAGAAGCAACAGAAGCATATGTTTATGTATCTGTGGCAACAAGTTTTAATGGTTTCGACAAAAATCCGGCAAGTGAAGGTCTGGATGATGTATCAATTGCTTTGCAAAACCTTAATAAATCATTTGCAAAACCATTCGATCAATTAAAAGATGCCCATATAAAAGACTATCAAAAATTCTACAATCGTGTCACTTTAGATTTAGGAAAAACAACAGCTCCGGATTTACCAACAAACGAACGTTTATTGCGATACGCTGATGGTAAAGAAGATAAAAACTTAGAAATTCTCTATTTCAATTTCGGACGTTATTTGCTCATAAGCAGCTCCAGAACTCTGGGCGTTCCTGCCAATTTACAAGGACTTTGGAATCCGCATTTAAACCCGCCATGGAGCAGTAATTATACCATGAATATCAATCTCGAAGAAAATTACTGGCTGGCAGAAAATACCAATCTTTCCGAGATGCATTTGTCGCTTTTAAGTTTTATAAAAAATCTTTCGGTAACCGGAAAAATAACGGCAAAGACTTTTTACGGAGTAAATCAAGGCTGGGCAGCAGCGCATAATTCTGATATTTGGGCCATGACCAATCCGGTGGGACAATTTGGGAAAGAAGATCCAATGTGGGCATGCTGGCCACTTGCAGGTGCCTGGTTAAGTACACATGTTTGGGAACATTATATTTTTACACAGGATAAAGCATATTTAAAAAATGAAGGCTATCCGTTAATGAAAGGCGCAGCTGAATTTCTGTTGGGATGGATGATAACCGATAAAAACGGAAATCTAATTACATCACCATCCACTTCACCTGAAAATCAATACCTGACACCTGATGGTTTTGTTGGCGCAACAATGTATGGTGGAACGGCTGATTTGGCCATGATAAGAGAATGCTTTGACAAAACAATAAAAGCCTCGAAAGTCTTAAACACTGATGCCGATTTTAGAGGGAAACTAGAAACAGCACTTTCAAAATTACATCCATATCAAATTGGTAAAAAAGGAAATCTGCAGGAATGGTATTTTGATTGGGAAGATAAAGATCCTAAACACCGTCATCAATCGCAATTATTCGGACTTTTCCCTGGAGATCATATCACACCGGAAAAAACGCCTGATTTGGCCGCAGCGTCAAAAAAGACATTAGAAATAAAAGGCGATGAAACCACAGGCTGGTCAAAAGGCTGGAGAATCAATCTTTGGGCAAGACTTTGGGACGGAAACCGTGCTTATAAAATGTTTCGTGAATTATTACGTTATGTAGATCCTGACGGAAAAAAAACCGACAAACCAAGACGGGGAGGAGGAACCTATCCGAATTTATTCGACGCGCATCCGCCATTTCAAATCGATGGAAATTTTGGCGGAGCCGCAGCCGTTGCCGAAATGCTGGTTCAGTCAGACGAAAACGAAATCAGATTATTACCCGCTTTACCGGATGCCTGGGAAACCGGTTCTATAAAAGGAATCTGCGCCCGCGGCGGATTTGAAATCGAAATGAATTGGGAGAATAAAATCCTGAAAAAAGTTACGGTTTCATCTAAAATAGGAGGGAAAACAACCTTGATTTCCGGAGATAAAAAACAAAATATCACGTTGAAAAAAGGAGAAAAATTAGAAGTGAACTGGTAAAATATCCAAACACAATCTTTGTCAAACCCGACAGTCCCGAAGCCTCGGGATAAAACCTGTCGGGTTTATTGTTTTTAAGCTCCATCGGAGCGACATATTATATTTCACCCCGCTGGGGTTCTGTTACTATATGGTTATAAATTTCTATAAATATTTCGTCCCTCTGGGACTTGATTCTTCAAAGAAAAAACGCAATAATACCTATTGGGTTTATTGTTTTTAAGCTCCATCGGAGTGTTATATTTATAGAAAACAATTGTACGTCTGATACATCAAGCTCCATAAGAGCGACATATATTTCACCCCGTGGGTTTTATGTTGGTACATTTATAAATTTTCTATAAATATTTCGTCCCTGTGGGACTTGATTCTTCAAAGAAAAAACGCAATAATACCTATTAGGTTTATTGTTTTTAAGCTCCATCGGAGCGTTATATTTATAGCAAACAATTGTAGGTTTGATACATCAAGCTCCATCGGAGCGACATATTGTATTTCACCCCGCTGGGTTTCGATTACTATACGCTTTAAACGGCTATAAATATTTCGTCCCGCTGGGAACTTTCCTTTCTAAGTAATATTTATTTTTTTTCAGCTTCAGAAGTGTTATTTGATTTCTCTTCAGAACTTTTAGCATGTTCCTCTTTAAAAGTATCATACCATTTCTCAATTGAAGGATAAACAAAAGCCGCTACTTTTTTTATCGGATTATAAAAATAATATTTATCAAGAGTTTCTTTTTTGGCAAACGTTTCATTGAAGTTTATTTTCTCAAAAAGGGCAATAAAAATACTCATAATCAGGATGGTTTTTAAGATTCTGAAAAAACCTCCGCCTAGTTTATTCGCCCAACCAAGGAAAGCAAAATCGGCAATTCCGGTAAGGATTTTGGCCAGGAAATAAACACCAATCACCACCAGAATAAATGTCAGGATAAAAGCCGTGATTTGTATAGTATTTGGATTCCATGAAACGTGCTTCATTATTAATTCCTTCATAAAAGAAGAGAATTTAATCGCAATATAAATTCCCAACAATAAAGAAATAAAAGAAGCAATTTCTACAAAAAGACCATTCTGGATTCCTTTATATAAACTAAAAGCCAAAAGCGCACCAACAATAATATCAAAAAAACTCATGTTTTCTGTTCGTTTAATTAAGGCGCAAATATAAAAGAATTATCTGCTTTTTAAGGTTCATAAAGTTCAGATTAAATTTTTACAGCCCACAGATTGCGCGGATTTAACGGATTCGCACAGATTAAAATTAGTGGGTGGATTTAGACTAAAAGTTTTAAGTAAAGATATAGAAGAGTTTGTAACACAAAAAACAACCAGCGTTAATCCGTTTAACCCGCTTAATCCGTGCGCCATATATCCAATACAACAAGGCAAATCTTTAATTTTAGGTCTTTGAATTTGAAGTGTGTATCTTTGCAAATCTAATTTTAGAATTCAGATTGTAGATTTTAGATTAAATAATCTTTAAATCATTCACAATCTTTAATCTTTAATCTAAAATCCACAAATAAAATGTCCAGAGATACACAACTAAAAGAGCGATGGGAAAAGCTCGTCGATATACTATCTAACCAGTTTTCGCAAGGTGAAGACTTAGATTTAGATGCCATTATTTACCTAATTGGAGTTCAGGAACTAGGAAAAGTACACCGCGAATTCAAAAAAGATGAAAAATTAAACCTGATGCACATCGCCATTTGCCGATTATTAGAGCCCTACGGGTTTTATGAATTCGACTTTTTTGATGCTGATGGATGGCCACATTATAAAGTAAAAGAAGAATTACCGGCACTAAAAGCAGGAGAACAATCGGTTTTGATGAAAGAAGCCATTGTAAATTATTTTTTAGAAAGACAGCTTATAGAATAGGTTTTAGTTTTCAGTCTCAGTCTCAGTTTACAGTGCCTATTAAACTGTAAACTGAGACCGTAAACTGAGACTAAAAACCGCGACTGAAAAACTTAAAAAAAAGATGTGTAGATATGCAATGGTTTCATATAAACCGCATTATGCCTGTTTTAGTTGTCGAAAGACATTTAAGAGAAGGTTAATGAATGACATTAACAGAGGAGAGAAATCAGTTCAGGAAGCAAAATGTCCGGAATGCGGTGACCTAATGGCGAGTATGGGACTTGATTTTGAATCGCCGAAAAAAGATGATCTCAAAAAATGGGAACATATGAAAAGTTTGTACTCTGTTGGAATTGCTTTTCATTCTTGTGGCTGCAGTGGTCCGGGTTATATTCCTAATTCTAAAGAAAAAATAATTGAATATTTTGAAGATATAAAAAGAACTTATCTTAAAAATATTGATTTTTGGCGCTCCAGAACAGAACCAACTAATAATCTTGAGAGAGATAAAGAATGGAATAAAAGCTGGGCTGAACTGGGTAAAGTAGCATCAAAGCATAAAAAAGAAATTATTAAAAATGATGAAGGAATAACTTTTTGGCTGGAAAAAGTGAAACAAATAGAACATAAAATTAGTTTGGTACGATAGATTCATGAATTTGAAAGGAAACTTTAAATTTTAGACCTCATACTTAGAACAAAATCCTTAAATTTGCACCTTCAAAGTAAGATCGATGATAGACAAGATAAAACAACATATAGAGGAAGCTAAAGCCTTTAATGATAAAAATAAAGAATCCTTAGAGCAATTCCGTATTAAATATTTGGGTAGTAAAGGATTGTTGAAAGAGCTTTTTTCAGAGTTCAAAAATATTCCAAACGATCAGAAAAAAGATTTCGGACAAGTAATCAATACTTTGAAAGCTGTTGCCGAAGAAAAAGTTCGTGTTATTCAGGAAGAACTGGAGAGCAAACAGGAAGTAAAAGGAATGTTTGGCGATTTAACGCGTGCTGCAGAACCGGTAATTATTGGTTCGCGTCACCCAATTTCGATCGTTAAAAATCAAATTATAGATATTTTTGCCAACATTGGTTTCAATGTTTCCGAAGGTCCGGAAATCGAAGACGACTGGCATAACTTTACCGCATTAAACTTACCGGAATACCATCCGGCGCGTGATATGCAGGATACATTTTTCATTCAGACCAATCCTGATGTGTTGTTGCGTACGCATACATCATCAGTTCAGGTGCGTTATATGGAAAATCACAAACCGCCAATTCGTACTATTTCTCCGGGACGCGTATTTCGTAACGAAGCCATTTCGTCACGTTCTCACTGTATCTTTCATCAGGTAGAAGGATTGTACATTGACAAAGACGTATCGTTTGCTGATTTGAAACAAACATTGCTTTATTTTACTAAAGAAATGTTCGGAAAATCTAAGATTCGTTTACGTCCGTCCTACTTTCCGTTTACAGAACCAAGTGCCGAAATTGATATTTATTGGGGTTTAAAAACCGAAACTGATTACCGTATCACAAAAGGAACCGGTTGGTTAGAAATTGGAGGCTGCGGAATGGTAGATCCTAACGTTCTTAAAAATTGCGATATCAATCCGGACGAATTCAACGGTTTTGCTTTCGGAATGGGAGTAGAGCGTATTGCAATGTTGTTGTACCAAATTGGTGATATTCGTATGTTTTATGAAAACGACGTTCGTTTCTTAGAGCAATTTAAAGCAAATATTTAAAAAAAAGTTATAAGTGAAAAGTGATTAGTTAGAAGTTCTGCTTCCTAATCACTTTTTACATTTTACAGTTCACAAAAAAATGAAAGCAGATATAACAATCCCCGAAGTAGAAAACGTATTTATAGCCGCTGTTCAGGAATGGAGCGACGATTTTATGGAGAAAGTGTGGTACGCTTATCTTGTAAACGACAGCGACTTTAATCTTGACAGCGTAATGGTGGTTTCAAAAGCATTTGGAACGATAGATGGTGAAATGAAAAAAACATCGGTTCTTCGTCACGCCTTTGTAGAAGTTCCCGCAGTATCGGTTGTAAAAATCGAAATGGTCGAAAAAAGTTTACTGGTTTTAAACAACGAATTCATGGTGACTTTCTTCATTGATAATAAACTATACGACAAGAAATTCATCTTCAAATCAAATATAATCAACGAAAACGATACGGAAGAAGTGCCTATTTTGTTTGTAGAAGGAGTGATGGTGAAGTAGGTTAGTTCTCAGTCTCAGTCTCAATTTAGCAAACTTATAAAGTTAGAATAATTTATAAATAAAAAGAGTCCGGAAAATATATTTTTCGGACTCTTTTTTATTGTCTAAGTTCGCTCCAAGAAAACTGAAAACTGAGAGCGTAACTGTTTACTGCGACTGAAAACTGCGACTAAAAACTATTGCGGTAACTCCGGTGGTCTCATTTTATAAGCTCCCGTAGATAAGCTCCCAATAAAAGCTTCTAAAGCATTCATCTCTGATTGATTCAGTTTTAATTTTTGAATCAATCTGGAAGTTGTAGGGAATAAAGTTTCATTTGCCTGGCTCTCTTTTCTTTTGGGCTGAGGCATTCCGGCATTGTACATATTCAGTACGCCGCGTAAATTCGGGAATAAACCATTGTGCATATAAGGTGCATTTTGAGCCGCTCCTCTTAGCGATTGTGTTTTAAATTCGCCAACATTTTCGGCTTTTCCTGTCACGTTATATCTTCCTAAATCCTCATATTCTCTTCCGTAATACGTTAAACCAATATTGTGAAATTTATTGTCCGAGAAATTAGCGGTATTATGACAATTGATGCAACGCGCTTTGGTACGGAATAAATGCAAACCTTCGACTTCTTTATTCGTTAATTGTGTAGAATCTCCTGCAACAAATTTATCGAATCGGCTTTTCGGGCTTATTAAAGTTCTTTCGAAAGTGGCAATGGCTTTTAGAATTTCGGTCTGAGTGAGTTTTTCTTTTCCAAACGCCTTTTGAAAATAAGGCTTGTAACCTTTTATTTTATTCAGCCTTTTTGTCGCTAGATCGATATGAAAATTCATCTCTTTGGTATCTTTTATAGGAAAGCTTGCCTGGTCTTCGAGCGTTGCGGCTCTGCCATCCCAAAAGAAAACTTTCGCGTAAGCGATATTCATCAAACTCGGAGAATTTCTAATACCTTGCAATCTTCCTTCGCCATACGAAACCCTTCTGGCATCTCCCCAATTCAGTTCAGGATCATGACAATTGGCACAGGAAATTTGTCCGGATTTGGATAATCTAGGATCAAAAAAAAGTACTTTCCCTAATGCTGCTTTTTCTTCGGTGTATTTGTTGTCTTCAGGAAATTCAGGTTGACCTAAAATGCCTATATCTTCAAAACCCTGTGCGTAAACAAGCGAATCAACTTCTGGTTTTGGCCATTTTTGATAATCGCCGCTGCTGTATAATCTTTTTAATTCAGAAATAGAAAGCGTTGGGTTAATCTTAGTATAAGAAACGATAATAAGTGATAGTACCATTACCCCAATGGCAATAAACTTTGTTTTCATTTTTAATAATTTAGTTGTACACCGCATTGAATCCAATAAGTAGTATTGGTATTGATAATGGCAGCGTAATCATTTTGTTTTTTTAGTGCTATTTTTTCTTTAAGATTGGTAAAGAAAACCACTGTTTTATTATTTTTTACGGGATAGCTGTATTCTAATCGCAATGCCGGAGCAAAATAATTGGTTGTACTCACGACATAATCATGAATAATGACTTCGTTTAGAAAAGCAGTATTTGTCCCGCCGGAAGTATCGTAATATTCTAATTTTGATGCAAGCGGAAAATACATATTAAAACTTACGGTTGAGTTTAGCTTACTTTTTCCGAATGAAAAATCTTTGCTCCCAAATATGCCGGTATTAAGCGAGTTTATTTCAATATCATTTGTCGCCATTATATCACTGTATTGGTTGTGCTGGTAAAGGACATCCAATCCAAATAGATAATCAATATGCGAGCCTGTTTTTTGTGAAACGCTACTTAACCAACTAATCGCATTTAAGCTGTTTTTATAATTATAGCCGTTGTTTTTCAAATCATAATTTTGGGCGTTGCTTTTGTCCAATTTCAATGTTGTTTTTATTTCTTTTTTATCCCATTTATGTAGTGCAAATAATTCAGCATGATTAGTTGTTGTTTCAAGCGTTAGTCTTTTGCTGTCTTCGTCGTCAAAAACGTCAGTATAGAAAATATTATCTGATTTTTGTCGGTAATATAAAATAGTGAAGTTGGTGTTCTTATTGCTGAAATTGTATCCTAAACCAATTTTGTTTTGATTCTCTTTATACAGAAATCGTGTACTATTGTAATAATTTGACTTGAAATAATTAATAATTCTTCCATAGCCTGTATTAAAACGTAAATAAGTCTCCGGATTGCCCTCGACATTTGAATGTGTATCCTTGTATTTATAGGAGAAATCTTTGTCGGATCTTGAGTAATCTGCCAGGGCAAAAACTTTGTGGTTTTCTTTCAACTGATATCCCAGCTGTAATTCTCCTCCAATTTTCCTTGAAATAATTTCAGGCCTTGGATCCAGATTTCTACTGTATTTTCCTGTATTGTAATTAAGTTTTGCAGCAATTGACAGCTTGTTTGTAATGTCTTTAGAAAGTCCTCCATTAATTTTATATTCCTGATTGGTCCAGTTTGCTTTTCTTGGCACATAAAAATAATGAGGCAGAATAACCTCCTGCTCTTCAGAACGATCATCAGAAAGTACCCAGCCCAAATCTTTTTCGTCTGTTTTTTTAAGGGATAAATTACCAAAAAAACTCCATTTTGATTTTGTTGTATAATATCCCTGAGCTAAAAACTGATAAGAATTAATTTCATTCGCGATCTGTTTTCGGGCAAATTCATTTTTTTGATATTCGTATGATACTTCTGTAAAAGTGAAATCTTTGATATACTGCTTGGTATAATTTACAGGATATTTGAATATTTGATTTTTAAGCTGGACATCAATAATATGATTGCTTACAATTATGGTATCCTGAGCTTGTACTGAAAAATAACTAAAAATAAAGAAAAGAAGTAATGCCCAATATTTCAGGGCATTACTTTTGGTATTAATATATGTAAGAGTTGTGATTTTCATTAATGAAAATTTTAGTTGAATCCTCTTGGATTTGCTTTTGTTTCTACAAAATCATTAGTCGAGTTATTGGTGTCTTGTAAAATAACTCTTCCTCCAATTGTTGTTTTTGTTTTTCTCATTACAGATTTTGAAGAATAAGAGCCACTAGGTAAATAAGTATTTCCTCCGTCTATATGTGCAGGCAGTTTTTTTGGTACAAGACCAGATCCTAAATCTTTTGTAAGCTCAACACCGTCTGTAAGTACTTTAGTTGGAATCTGTAAATACAAATTCTTATCCCCTTTAGGATTTTTGTACTTTTTTAGACTTGTAAATTCAACAGCATTCATATTAAAAATGGCAAAAGACTGTCTTCCGCTTGGATCCAGAATCAAGTCATTGTTTCCATTCCCCCAATATGCAATTCCTACATCAGGCACTGCAGGATTTTGAATGTCAAATTGATAAAGATCACCCGAATAAGTTCCTAAAAATGCTTCAAAATCAGCAGTACTTAAATCAACCGTTAATTCAGGATTTAATATACTTACTGATTTTCCTGTATTGTCTATATAATTCGATTGATGGTTAACAGCATTTTGCGCAATTACAATGCTTTTTCCTGGCTGTATTGGATATTGTGTACCGTTTCCTGGAATTTGTATAACATTAGAAGCATAAACATAATCTTTGTTTGCAGCATCACCCAGTGTCATTTCTTCAGATTTGCTCCAGTCAAACTGACCTGTAGAAAGTGTATAAGCAAATACTGTTGTAACATTCGTACCGTATAACTGTGCGATATACAATCCGTCAGCATATTGTATTGTATTTGAATTGTTGTAAATTTCAATAAACTGATCTCTAAAAACAGCCCCTTTTTTAGTGTCAGAACCACCATAGTAAATTTGTTTAATGACAAAATCACCCACTTTTGAGGTTTTCATAGTAATATTTATTGGAGCAGTTTCTGTGTTTACCACTACGCTTGCTTCGGCACCATTAAAGTTAACTTCAGTTTCAGTTGGTGTATAACCAAAGGTTTCAGTAAATTCATCAGAATGCATCACTTTAGTTGCAGAAACAGAATAGATACCAGGCAAAATCTGATTGAATTGTGCAGTACCATTATTGTCGCTTTCTACCGTATATTTATTTCCTGTTTCGTTATTTACAATAAGAACAGTTGATTTTTTTGTTGCAAGACTATTGAATGTCTCATCATATTTAAGCGTTATGGTAAGGTTTACAGGTTTTAACGCCTCTTCGTCGTTACTGCTGCAGGATTGAATTAGTAACCCTAACATGAAAGTTATAGTAATAAGGAATGTTTTTTTCATGGTATAATATTTAGTTTAAAATTGATAATTAAGACTTGCTCCAAATGTAAGGGGAGCAATGTTAGACAATACTTTTAAGCCACTTGTGTCATAGTAATAGGGCTTAAGGTTTAAAAAATTGGTAGAATAAAGCGAAACGCTGAAACCATTTAAAAAATCTTTAGAAACTCTCAAATGAAAATTATGAAGTACGTTTTGAAGTTTGCTCTGCGTTTCACTGGGATTTCTTATCAGATGTCCGTATTTCTGAATATTTGTTCTGTCTTCAACCGGAATTTCATGATATACAAGTTCAGTGTCGAGATATCCGTTTAAGAAATTACCCGTGGGTGATTTAGAGTTCCGTAATAAAATGTGTTCACTTCTTACAGTAACAAGCAAACCAGCAGTCGGAATATGATAATTAAAATTAAAGCTCATTGTAAAATTATCCGTCCAATAGTTTTGCTTATCATATACGCCGTATAGTTCAGGTGAAATAAGACTGGATGAAGAGTAATATTCTTTTGCATCTGAAAAATCTTTTGTCGAGGTATAAGAAGCATTCATACTTATATCCAGATTAAGTGCTTTTATTTTTTTGAAATTAATGGTCGTTTCTAAACCTTTATCTTCTGAGCTGCTGCTGTTTGTTATTGCATTGCTCATATAGTAAAACTTCTCGGTTCCTTTAACTTCATAAGTTGGAATCTCGGTTCCTGTAACTATAACCTCGGCTTTTGGAATTATTTTATAGACCGGAACCTGCTGGCCTGAAAAACCATCAAAGAGTTTGTTGTAATAGCCTGTGAAATTAACAGAAGCAAATGGCAGTGTAATATCTAACCCAACTTCTGTTCGGTATGATTTACTGGGTTTTAAGTTCAAATTATCTCCAGGAGTTATAATGGTTTGTATCCAGGCTTTTTGATAAATTCCCGGATAGGTATAAATGCCGCTTCCTACTAATTTATCAAAATAGCGGTCGCCTGTGTACAACTGGTTTAAGGATGGTGCTTTTGATGATATCCCTCCTCCGGCTCGCAGTCTGAATATCTTATTAAGCGTATAAGATGAATTTATACGAGGCTGCAAAGAAAGACTTCCCATTTGGTTGTCAAAGCGCAAACCTAAGTCAACACTTAAAAGTTGGTCGTTTTCAAATTTTTTAAATATTCTGTCTTCCAGATAAGCAGACGTTTGATATTCTGTTTTTGTTTTATTAAAGTCATAATCTCTGTAGGCAAGAGTACCCGATCCCTCTTTTCCAAGTGTGTACAGATTAAATAATCCGGTAGTAGCATTTTTTCTTCCTTCTCCTTTATTGGCACTCATTCTGTTTGAAACTCCAAAAACCAGACTATGGATCCAATTGCTTTTATTGGTCAGCGTTTTTGTTGTTTCCAGTGTTAAAAATGTTGAAACAGGAATACCTTCTACAGTACTAATACTCGTGTACTGCGAAGGAACAATAATAGCTTCGTGTATGCCTTCTTCACGACTATCGGTTGCGGCTGAAGCGTATGTATTAAGCCATCTTTCTCTACGGCTAAATTGTCGGTCATAACTCAAACTGGCATTTACATTAATTCCATCTACCCATATGTTTTTAGGTTTCCACATCAAATTATTCGATATAGAAAATCCTTGTTTCTCATTTTTTACTACAACAGCTGTAATATCGTCCGGATCACTCTTTGCATCATCAAGATTCATTCTAAAAGAGGTATTTACTGTATTTTTTATGGTAGCATCGTTGTTTTTATATTGCCAGGACATGTTTCCGTTTACCCTTTGAAAATTTAAAATATTATCTCTCGGGTCAGCTTTAGAATCCAGATAGTTAATGCCGAAATTCATTGAGTTATTAGAATTGAATTTTACCCCTTTGGTTAAATTAAGCTGAGATGTTGCATCCCTTATCGATGCAGAAACACGGTACGGACTATTCCCGACTTTTGTAGTTATCAGAACAAGTCCGGAAGTCATATCGCCATATTTGGCAGAGGCAATTCCCTGAATGACTTTTATTTCTTCAATATTATTAGTCGATATCTCTCTTAAATCGACTCCTTTATTGGTATTCGTAAAAGTGTTAGTTTTTGTACCAAAAGAATCTCCCAACCCTGAATTGGGATTAAAAGCCTGCATGTTCTCATTGTTGGAAATTGGGATATCATCCATGACAAAAGAAGTTCCAAAAGCTTTATTATAATAAGATGGAGTAGTAACAGAAGCAGTACGAAAAACGATATTTTTAAACTCGTTAAGATTAAATTTTGTGGTGGTCTGCCCCGGAAGTTGCTGTAAAACATCATCTAGCGAAAAGGCCTGGACATTATTAATAGCATTTGTACCCAATGTTAGCTCAGAATATTGTCTTTGCTTATTAGCAGTAACTAGAACTTCTTTAAGGCGAAGTGTATTGTCTTCTAAAGAAACGACAATAGAATTTTCATTATTTTTTAAAACTATACTGGTCTCTATTTTTCCTAACAATGAAAAGTTAAGTTCTATATTTTCGAAATATGGAATCGTAATCGTAAACTTTCCTTCTTTGTCAGAAATACTCCAGTTATCAGACTTTGTATCCCGAATAAAGACTCCCGATAAAGAAGTAGAGGATTCTTTATCTATGACTTTACCCGTAATAACCCTTTGAGAGAAAACAGAACCCGAAAGAAGAAGGAAAAATAAAATAGAACGCATTGTTTTTAATTAGAATCAATAAAAATAATAGCGCAAATGTATCAATAATTCTTTGTGAGGCAATGAAAAATAAGGGATTCTAAAATTATGTATGCTTAAATTTGTGAGAAAATCATAGTAATGAAGATTCTGAAATTTTGATTTATGTTGTTGATAAACAATAGAATACTCTTTTGCTGATTTTGTAAGTGCAGAGGGTTAACTTTTTTTTGGTAAGATGTAGGTTTGATGTATTTTGAAGCAGAATATTTCTTGTTAATTCTTGTGATTTCTTTTGATTCATCTTTATGTTTTTAAGAACCCGACATAAAAAAAGAGTCTGAAAAATTAATTCCAGACTCTTTTTTTTCTGTAAAGATGTAAGTTTTAATACTGTGACTGAAAACTTAATCCAAAGATTCAGTTAATTTTTTAAATACAGATTTGGCATCTTTTCCTTCGTATAAAATGGCATAAACCGCATCGATAATTGGTGTTTTAGCTCCATAACCCTGATTTAGTTTATAAGCACTTTTGGTAGCATAATAACCTTCGGCCACCATACTCATCTCCATCATGGCACTTTTTACGGTGTAGCCTTTTCCAATCATATTTCCGAACATTCTGTTTCTTGAGAATACAGAATAACCTGTAACCAATAAATCGCCTAAGTAAGCCGAATCATTGATATTTCGTTTCATTTTATGTACTTTACGGATGAATTTTTTCATTTCGCGAATTCCGTTGCTCATCATAACCGATTGAAAGTTATCGCCATAACCCAAACCATGAGCAATTCCGGCTGCAATCGCATAAATGTTTTTAAGCATTGCTGCATATTCAGTACCAATAATATCATCAGAAATTTTGGCTTTGATATAATTTCCGGACAATGTTTTAGCAACGACTTTTGCTTTATCAGGATCGCCACAAGCAATGGTCAGGTACGAAAGTCTTTCTAAAGCTACTTCTTCGGCATGACAAGGACCTGTAATAACACCAATGTTGTAATATGGAATGTCGTATTGAATATGAAAATGTTCTCCAACAATTAAACTCGTTTCAGGTACAATTCCTTTAATGGCTGAAAAGATGATTTTATCTGCCAAAGAAACCGTCAGATTTTTCAGTTCAGCATCAAGGAAAGCAGAAGGAATGGCAAAAATTACATAATCTGCATATTCAACGGCTTCGTTTATATTATTGGTCAGTTTAAGTTTTTTGGTATCAAATTCTACCGAACTTAAATAATTTGGATTGTGCTTGTATTTCTGAATGTGCTCGATCGCAGCATCGTTACGCATATACCACGCAATTTCTGAAAGATTCACGCATAACATTTTTGCAATTGCCGTCGCCCAGCTTCCTCCTCCAATTACTGCAAATTTTAGATTTTCGCTCATTATTTTAATAATTTAAAACAAAAGTACTTAATAATGTAGTAATAATACAAAATCTAATTTAAGAAATTTAAAAGTGGTTTTTAAAGTATAAATGAAATGAGTCGTTTTTTTTTATCTTTAAAAAAATTAAATGAATTCAAAAAGCCTTACATTCGGTGAAATTTCTCTCAAATATGACGACTAAAATTTTCAATATTATTTTGATCTTAACAACCAGTTTTTCTTTTTCTCAAAATGCAGATTATATTTATTATGATAAAGACTGGAAAGAAACTACTAAAGAAAATGCTTCTTTTTACAGAATTAAACCATCAAAAAAAGTAGGTAATCTGTTTTTAATGGAAGATTTCTACATTAATAAAACACCTCAATTTCAAGGTTATGCTTTGCAAAACGACGAAAACAGTTATGTTGGAGATATTGTGTGGTACGATGAAAATGGTTTTGATACAGCAGCTTATCAATATTATAATAATACGGCAGTTTCCGTTTTAACGTATTATTATCCGAATGGGAAAAAACGTAAAACCATTGAATATAAAAATGGGAAGAAAAACGGATTTTCAATTGTGTATCATCAGGACGGAACTGTTTTAATGAAAGGAAAATATCTTGATGGTAAACCGGTCGAAGGAGATTTTGAAGAAGTAAGAAACTGGGATGATTACACAAAAAACAAGTCAGAAGAAGCTTCTCAGGACCAGACCGAAGTTATGGTTGAAACGGCACCTGTCATGGTTGAAGATTATCAGGCCGGAACTAAAAAACAGGTCATAAAGAAAATGGTCAGAAAAAAAATATTCTGGATCAATTCAAAACAATTGGCTCAGGAAATATGGTATGATATTGAGTACGACCGAATGCATCCGTTTAAACAGATAAATTATGATGCAACCGGAAAAGTATTGCAAACCATCAATCAAAATGATTTTGAAGAATACGGCAGTGATATTTCAAACGGTACTGTTTATGAATACTATCTTCAAAATAAATTTGCAGTTGCCATTAAATCGAAAACAGCTTATAAAGGAAGAGTGAAATCAGGCGAAGAAATTCAATATTATCCGAACGGAAAGATTTTAAAAAGTATAAAATATTTGGAGAATGAAATAGAAGGAGATCAAATTGAATACAACGCAGATGGAACAGTAAAAGCCAGCAGAATTTATAAAAACGGACAGCCTTTTGAAGGTAATTTTGATGAATATGTTACCAGTACTTTAATCGTCAATCAAAATTACAATAAAGGTTTAAAACAGGGAGAGGCCATCGTAAAAGATGATGCAGGAAATACTATAGCAAAAGGAGTTTACGAAAACGGAAAACCATTTAACGGAACATTTATCATTAAAAACGAAGAAGGACAAAATGAGCTGATCAATGTTGTTTCATACAAAAAAAACGGAACTCAAAAAGTATTCAACTATTATCTTGATGATCTGGTTAGGACTTATACTTGCAAAGACGACCTAAAAAATGGAGAAACTGTTTTTTATGACAATCGGGAAGTTACGGGAAAACTAGAGTATAAAAATGACTTGCCGTATGAAGGGCAATTGACAGGAACTGAAAAAAATACAATCTATAAAAACGGATCAATAACAGAAGAAATTTATTATCGAAGTAAATACGATAAAAAAGATCAGAATAATATCCTGAAATCAATATACTTTGGAAACGGGAAAAGAACGAAAATTGTAAACAGGTCTTTTTTAATTACTTCAGATAAGCAGGATTCTTATGAAGGAATTTATAAAAACGAAAAACCTTATTCAGGATATTTTGCAACAGATTTTAACGAATTTAATCATGTCGATTATTATGAAAGTGGAGTCATAAAATATCAATATTCGAATAATTATTTAGAAAATCTTGAAAAGTATCAATACCCAAATTACGACATAAAATCGACTTACAAAGACGGGAAAATAGTAGATGGAGTAGAATACATAAAGTTAGATCGCCAGTTTATTTCGAAATATTGGAAAAATGGAGTTTTACAAAGTTTTGATTTTGATGTTTTTGCTATGCATTATTTTAATCGGTACCATTTTGAATTAAAAAATAATGCGATTGAACTTGAAGAGTTTAATAAAAAAGTAAAAGGAAAAATTGTTTTAGAAAAATCAGGCAATAAAAATATCGGTAAATTTAGTATTGATGGTCAGGTGCTTGCTGTTAGCAGCATAGTAGAAGTTAATGATGTCACCCCTGTAGAGACAGGAAGTCTTTTGTATTTTGAAGTCAACAATAAAATTGAGGCAAGGCTTTTTACTATAACAGAAGGAAATGACGATAAAAGACGGGATTCTGAAATGTTTAATACCGTATTTACTTTGTATATCAATCATGACAAGAGTATCGAAGAAAACTTTAAGGCAATAGCTGAAAAAATTACTTCAGAAAAAGATGTCGAATTGCTATTTGGAAATGACCTGAAAGGAAACATGATTGGAGGCTTAAGGCTTAACAAAGCAAAAAAACCGGAAATAGGAACTCTGATATTGAAAAATAAAAACAATTCGTATGATTTAAAACTGTTTTTGAAGGAAAAAGTTTTAACAGAAAAAAAGAATATTGATTTAAAAAATCTAAGCGATGAACTTAAAACCCTGAATGATATTTTAGATAAGAGAATGAATGAAAGCTTTAAATAAGGTGTTTTTCAAAGCTTTAAATGAGATTATAAAAAAATAAAAAATTATTTTTAATTATACACAATAAAAATAAAACTGCTACGTTGTAACTGATTATAAATTAGAATTTAATGAGTTTAGCAAAAATTGAGTTAGTTAGTTTTGTTTTAGTATTGTAAAAAGGCGTTCCTGAAAAATTCAAGAACGCCTTTTTTTAGTTTTCAGTTTACGGTGACAGTTTTCAGTTCGAACTGAGACTAAATACTGCAACTGCGATTAATAACTCATCTCAACAATCGACTTCACTTTATCTAAAGTAATCAATTGTTTTTCTCCTAAACCTTTCCAGCCTCTTTCGTCGAAACGATTTACGATAAAATCAGCTGTTTTGCTGTAATCATCTGTGTATTGCGAAAGTTTAGTATCCATTCCCATCGTATGGAAAAATTCAACTGTTTTATTGATCGCTTCTTTTGCTACTTCGTCATCAGAACCGGTTAAACCGAAAATTCTTCTGCCGTATTGCGCTAGTTTTTCTTTTTTGGTATCAAACATTACCTCGTATAAACTTGGGCCTATAATCGCTAAAGTACGTGCATGGTCAATTCCGTAAAGCGCCGTTAATTCGTGACCAATCATATGCGTTGCCCAATCAGAAGGGACTCCTTTTTGTATCAATCCGTTTAATGCCATCGTACAGCTCCACATAAAGTTAGAAGCCAAAGAATAATCGGTAGGGGTTTCGACCACTTTTGGTCCCACTTCAATTAATGTTTGTAGAATTCCCTCAGCAATTCTGTCTTGCAAATAACCTTCGTGCGGATACGTTAAATATTGCTCCATCACATGCGTGTAAGCATCGACAACACCATTTTGCAATTGTCTTTTTGGTAAAGAAGCAATAACAGTAGGGTCGCAAATAGAAAATTGAGGAAACATCGCACTTCCGCCAAAAGCCAGCTTTTCCTGAGTGGCTTCAATCGTTACCACAGCTCCTGAATTCATTTCGCTTCCTGTTGCCGGCAAAGTAAGAACAGTTCCAAAAGGCACTGCATTTTCCTTAATCAACAAACGCTTTTGTAAAATATCGATTGGATTTCCTTCAAAGTTTACTGCTGCCGAAATAAATTTTACACCATCAATAACAGATCCGCCACCAACAGCCAGGATAAAAGTAATTTTCTCCTTTTTGATCACTTCTACAGCTTTCATTAAAGTTTCAAAATGAGGGTTCGGCTCAATTCCGCCAAATTCTACAATATCAAAACCTTTTAAATTGTTGAGTACTTGTTCGTGAATGCCGTTTTTAAAGATACTTCCGCCGCCGTAAGCCAATAAGATTTTAGCATCTTTTGGTACCAAAGTCGAGAGTTTTTCTATTTGCCCTTTTCCGAAGATTAAATTCGTCGGATTGTATAATTCAAAGTTTAGCATTTTTTTTTAAAGTTTCTAAGATGCTAAGTTTCTAAGGGACTAAGTTTTTTGTGTACTTAATATCTAAGAATCTTAGCATCTGTTTATTATTAATATTATTGTTTTAAATCTTAAGCGCTATTTTTTAATCTTAGAACCTTAGCGACTTAGTAACTTAGAACCTTTTTACTTCAATTTTTCTAATAATTTTCCAGCTACTAATTTAGACGATGCCGGGTTTTGTCCTGTGATTAAAAGCCCGTCTTCTACAGCATAAGGTCCCCAGTTTGGTCCTTTAGAGAATTTAGCACCATTTTGGGTCAAAGCATCTTCTAATAAAAACGGAACCACTTTAGTCAATCCAACGGCTTCTTCCTCTTCATTGGTAAATCCGGTTACTTTTTTACCTTTTACCAAAAATTCACCGTTTACTTTTACGTTTTTCAAAACTGCCGGAGCATGACAAACAAAAGCAACGGGTTTTTTATGCGTATAAAAAGATTCGATTAAAGCAATTGAGTTTTTATCTTCGACTAAATCCCAAAGTGGTCCGTGGCCTCCCGGATAGAAAACAGCATCATAATCTTTTTGATTAATACTGGAAAGTTTATGCGTGTGTTTTAATTTTTCCTGTAATGTTTTATCAGCATCAAAACGTTTTGTGTCTTCGGTCGCAGATGCCGGATCAGCACTTTTTGGATCAATTGGCGGCTGACCTCCAAGCGGACTTGCAATGGTGATTTCTACACCCTGATCTAATAATTCATAATAAGGAGCAGCAAATTCTTCTGACCAAAATCCTGTTTTTTCTCCTGTATTGCCCAGTTTATCGTTACTGGTCACAACAAATAATACTTTTTTCATACTTTTTTTATTTGTTTTTTGAGCGATAGCAGAGATGCTAAAAGCCGTTAATGTTAGAATCGTAAGTAATGCTATTTTTTTCATAAGTTTAAATTTTCATCAAATTTACAGCTTAAGTGATATTTGTAAAAATAAAATAAACTATGTTTGTTATAAATAAATTTATGTCATGGTAAATCTCGAATGGTACAGAACATTTAAAGCGGTTTATAAAAACGGAAATTTTTCTATCGCTGCAAAAGAGTTGTTTATGAGTCAGCCTGCAGTGAGCCAGCAAATCTCGATGCTGGAAGCTCATGTGGGTAATAAATTGTTTAACCGAAAGTCAAAGGGCGTAGAACCAACGGAATACGCTAAGTTACTGAATAATTTAATTATTGATGCACTCGATCGGCTTGAAAATGTAGAGAATACTTTTAGGGCAAAGGCCGAGGATGCCAATAGGTTAATATCAGTTGGTATTTCGAAACATCTGTTTGACTGCGTGGGCAACCTTTTAATTGCGAAGTTTGATTTAATCGATTTTACTTTTGCCGAAAATGACGAACTTTTTGAATTAGTTGATGCTAAAAAACTAGATTTTGCCATTACTACAAAAAGGTTTGACACTTTTGATACCACTTATGAAATTGTTGGAAAAATTAAACTGATATTGGTTGCGCCAACCAGTTTAGATATAACAGATTTTCGCCAAAAATTAAAAACCGATAATTTTACCGAAATAGAACAATGGCTCAATACACAAAAGTGGTACAGTCATGATGCCAGGATTCCGCACATAAAACTATTCTGGCTGCATGCTTTTAATAAAAAGCGGCCATCGATGATTCCAAATTATATTATTCCATCAGAGTCTGAAATGCTTAGGCTTTTGTCGAAAAATGAGGGAGTGGCTGTAACCTGGAACTGTAATGCCAGAAATTATATTAAAGAAAATAAACTACAGTTGGTCTGGAACAGTTTTCACGTTCCGGAGGAATTTGTTTATGTATTAACCCCTAAAAATAACAACGTAAATTCTTTTTTTGATATTATTTCAAAAGAATTGAAGTTGTTTTTTGGTAACAGATTATAATTTTTTTAGCCACAAAATCTTTTTTTTGCCACGAATTTCACGAATTAGCACTAATTCTTTGTGGTTAAAAGTTAGCCACAGATTAAAAGATTCTCACAGATTCGAAATCATTTTAATCTTGTAATCTGTGGCAAAATAATAATTCGATAAATTAGTGCAATTCATTGCAAACTCTTTTTTTAAGTTATGGAAAATTTACAAAATATTAGAATCGCCGTTGATGCAATTGTTTTTGGGTATAAGAACAATAATTTGTATGTGCTTTTAATCGAACAGAAATTTGGTTCAGCCGATAAATATTGGGCTTTACCGGGCGGATTAGTAAAAAACGATGAATCTTTGAGCGATGCTGTAATTAGAGAATTGCACGAAGAAACCAATGTGCAGCTTACTTTTATGGAGCAGCTGTACACTTTTGGCGATGATATTTACAGAGATTCCAGAAACCGCGTTATTTCAGTTGCTTATTATGCTTTAGTAGATGCTTCGAATCTTGAAATTAAGGCGGATACTGATGCTGATAAAGTACAATGGTATAAAATTGATGAAATTCCTTCTTTGGCATTCGATCATAATTTAATTATTGAAAAAGCTATTTTAAGATTAAAAGCAAAACTGACTTACGAACCAATTGGTTTCGACTTGCTTCCGGCGGAATTTCTGTTCTCGGATCTGGAAAACCTTTATTGTACCATTTTAGAGAAAGAAATCGATCGACGAAATTTTAGAAAAAAAATCCTTAGTTATGGGTTTTTAGAAGAAACAGAAAAATTTTCACCTATAAAAAGTGGTCGTCCGGCAAAATTATTTCGATTTAATAAATTGAAATACAATGATTTAATTAAAAAAGGCTTTCACTTCGAAATAAAGTTTGCGTAATTTTTACACAAAATAAATTGTTTATTTAAAATTTAATTCTACATTTGCGTATAATTAACGCAAACTATAAAAACTATGATACTTAACCTAGACCCACAATTCGCTCCATTTCAAAATCAGGAAGAAATTAAATTTCAAAGTTTTACATTTTCTGGTGGAGAACCACACATTAAAATCAATCCAGATTTTGATCATACTCAAAAAGTAACCATCACACACCGATTAAATTCATTCAACGATTTAGGTTTATTGTGTATTACAGTAGATGCTTTACGCAGAATGGATGTTAAAATTATCGACTTGTTTATTCCGTATTTCCCGGCTGCGAGACAAGATCGTGTGATGATCAAAGGAGAACCTCTTTCTGTAAAAGTATATGCTGATATTATCAACGGGCTTCAATTGAACAAAGTTTTTGTTTTTGATGCGCATTCTGAAGTTACTCCGGCATTGGTCAACAATTGCGAGGTGATTCCGAATCATACTTTTATTCAGCAGGTATTAAAAGTAATTGGTGAAAACGTAAAATTAATTTCTCCGGACGGTGGCGCTCTTAAAAAAATCTACAAAGTTTCTGAATTTTTAGGCGGAGTAGAAGTTGTAGAATGCAGTAAAAGCCGTGATGTAAAAACCGGAAGATTATCAGGATTTAAAGTGTATGAAGACGACTTAAACGGAATCGATTGTTTGATTGTAGATGACATTTGCGATGGAGGCGGAACCTTCGTTGGCTTAGCCGAAGAATTAAAAAAGAAAAACGCGGGTAAATTATACTTAGCCGTAAGCCACGGAATCTTCAATAAAGGTTTTGAAGTTTTAGATTGTTTCGACAAAATATTTACAACAAACTCTTTTAAGGATTTTGACAACGAAAAAGTTGAGGTTGTAAAATTAGAATTATGAATAAAAATTATAGAGTAGAAATAGCCAATAAAACCTTAGAAATTGTAAAAAAAGGTTTTTATGAATATAAAGGAAAAAAGATTGTCATAGAAAAAGAACTTGAAGAATCTAAAGAAAATACGTTTACAATTGCACCAAACGATTGGGATGCAATCCTGAATACTCCAATAGAATATAGGTTTGAAACAGAAATTGTAACGAAAAATTGTTCTACAATTGAGGCAATCGTTCAGGAAGAAAGTGGCAAGATTTGCGTGTTGAATTTCGCTTCTGCAAAAAATCCCGGCGGTGGATTTTTAGGCGGAGCTTCTGCTCAGGAAGAAAGTCTGGCCAGATCTTCAAATCTTTACGAAACGCAGATTAAAGACAAGGCGATGTATGATTTTAATAAAAATAAGTCTTCGTTTTTATATTCAGATTACATGATTTATAGTCCGGATGTTTTGTTTTGGAACGATGATAATGGAGATTATTTTGAAAAACCATTTGTTGCCGACGTAATTACAGCAGCTGCACCCAACAAGGGAGCGATGCTGCAACATAACAGGAAAGAGGAAATTGCCCAAATAGAAGAGGTTTTGAAAAAAAGAATGGATAAAGTTTTGGCAATTGCTTTAAGACAAAAAAGTGAAACATTGATTTTGGGTGCCTGGGGTTGTGGTGTTTTTAGAAATGAACCCAAAGATGTAGCCCATTTATTCAAAGAAATTATTGCAGAAAAATATGCAGGTGCTTTCAAAAAAATAGTTTTTGCAGTATTTGACAGTTCTGAAAAAAAATCAAATTTTAAACAATTTGAAGAGACTTTAAATTAAGTTGAAAGTTTCAGGTTTCAAGTTATCTACAACAAGCTGAAACTTAGAACCTGAAACAAAAAAATACTATTAACAATAAACCACAAAACAATGAGTGATGATTTAAAACCAAGATTCATTGAGTCTTTAAAAAGAAACAATGATCAGATTAGAGAAGACAGAGCCAAAACAATTGGTGAGGATTCTGAGTTAATATACAGACGTCGTGTTGAAGATATTGAGCTGAAAATAAAAAGATTAGAAAGAGAACAGGAAGGACTTATAGATATTAGTCCGCTGGATAAAAACAGTTTGACTTTTGCTGATTTTCAACCCGAAGCATTTGTGCAAAAAGATATGGAATTGTCACTGACCATCAGGAATTTGAACATTCAGTTTGAAGTGACAAAAAAGAGATTCGAATATTTATTTGGTAAAACATTTTAGTTATGGGAGGTACAAGATATGACTTAGGCGCTCGTTTGAGCAGAGCAACAGCAGCAGGTTACGGATCTAAATCTGCGAGTGAGATTTTTACGCAAAATTCTTTACGAATGGCGCACGAATCGATGAATCCAAACGGAATTACATTTCGAGAAGCCAGAGATTCTGAAGTGCATCCCAACACAGTTCCTATTATTTTAGGATTGGATGTTACGGGAAGTATGGGGCATATTCCGCATGAATTGATCAAAGATGGCCTTCCTAAACTAATGGGAGGAATTATTCAGGGCGGCGTTCCGGATCCGGCACTTTTGTTTTTAGGAATTGGAGATCATGAATGTGACAGATATCCTTTGCAGGTTGGACAATTTGAGTCTGGCGATCAGGAACTGGATATGTGGCTGACCAGAACGTATATTGAAGGCGGAGGAGGAGGAAATGCAGGTGAAAGTTATTTATTAGCCTGGTATTTTGCCGCTTTTCATACCAAAACCGATGCTTTCGAAAAAAGAGGTCAGAAAGGATTGTTGTTTACCGTAGGCGACGAACCTAATTTAGAAACGCTTCCTGCTTCTGCAATAAAAGAAATTATGGGTCAGGGACAGCAAACGTATACCGCTCATGAATTATTAAAAGAAGCGCAAAAACGTTATGAAGTGTATCATATCAGCGTTTTACATTCTGATCAGGCGGTAAGAGCAAATGTAGCCTGGAAAGAGTTACTGGGACAAAATTGTTTGTCTATCGAGGATCATAAGGAAATCCCGAATGTCATCAAGAAAATCATTTGCGACAAACATAAAAGTTCAGGATTAGGTTTAGGAACAATTCCGCTTGACGGATTAGATAATATAGAAATGCTTTAAATGTTTAACACATAGAAATATAGGTTTAATTAAAAATTGAGAATTAAAAATTAAAAATTCTTGAAACCGCATTTCGCAAGTCGATGATTCTATGTGTTTAAATAAAGAACAACAAAATGAAAACAGCACAAATAGTTATAGGTTTAGGATTTGGTGATGAAGGAAAAGGAATAACAACAGATTTTCTGGCAAAGCAAAATCCTGAATCTATAGTTATTCGGTTTTCAGGAGGGCAACAGGCGGCGCATACCGTAATGATTGATGGTAAAAAGCACGTTCATTCGAGTTTTGCCAGTGGAGCGCTTCGCGGTCTGCCTTCGTATTATAGTGAACATTGCACAATTCATCCGGTTTTTTTATTTAATGAAAGAAAAGAACTCGAAGAATTAGGAGGAAATATTGAACTTCATATTCATCCTTTAGCCAAAATTACAACACCTTTTGATGTTTGGCAAAACCGAAATAACGTCAGGAATCTGGATCACGGAACTTGTGGCAAAGGAGTTGGAGCGACAATGAAACGTAACGAAGGCCAATACAAATTATTCGCCATAGATTTAATTGCGCCTCGCCAGATGCTTCTTGCAAAACTGGAAAAGATTTCTTATTACTACGGTTTTCTTAATGAAAGTGAAATTGATGAAGAAGTCAGTCATTTTCTTGAAGTGATTGATCAAATAAAATGGAATATCAGCGATTACAGCTTTTTAGAAAAATATCAGAATCTTATTTTCGAAGGAAGCCAGGGTATTTTGCTGGACATGGATCACGGCGTTTTCCCGAATGTTACGTATGCCAATACTACTTCAAAAAATGCTTATGAAATCTGTCAAAAGTTACAAATCGAAAATATCGAAATGTATTATGTAACCAGAAGTTATGCTACCCGTCACGGAAGTGGCTGGATGAGTAACGAAAGGGAATTAAAATTAAAAAACAACGAAGAAGAAACTTGTGTTTACAATGATTTTCAAAAAGAGTTGCGAATCGGCGATTTAGATTATGATCTTTTAAATTATAGTTTAAAACTAGACGCAGCTTATAGCCTCAATGCCAAAAGAAATCTTGTGGTAACCTGTATGGATCAGCTTGAAAAGGATTATGAATTTGAAAAGTTAACAACTGAGTTTACAGAAATCTACGGATCATTTTCACCCGATTCTAAAGATTTTAAACAACTGACTTTTTTGTTTCAATAAAGAGAAAAAATGAAATATACTATACAAAATATAGCTCTGGAAAATAAGTTTTTATTTTTCTGGGGACACCAACCCAATAAAGACGGAAGCATTTCTAAAACCTGTTTCAGTCAATGGTGGTTAAGTTCTTTTGAAGTCGATAAAGTGACTTATAAAACTGCAGAACACTGGATGATGGCCAAAAAAGCCGAATTGTTTAAGGATGAAGCTGTTTTGCAGAAAATTCTTCAGGCTAAGTCTCCTGCCGAAGCCAAAAAGTTTGGAAGAGAAGTAAAAAATTACAATGAAACCCTTTGGCTAGCCGCCAGATATGACATTGTGAAAGAAGGAAATTATCATAAATTCAGTCAGCATCCGGAGTTAAAAACCTTTTTACTCAACACCAAAGACAGGGTTATAGTAGAAGCCAGTCCGGTCGATGCGATTTGGGGAATTGGAATGGCAGGCGATCATAAAGATGTTTTGAATCCTGCAAAGTGGAAAGGCCTGAATTTGTTAGGTTTTGCTTTGATGGAAGTTAGGGATGAATTGAAATAGAATTAATTATGAAAATAGAAATTCTTAAAGCCGACATAACCGAAATTAAAGTGGACGCAATTGTCAATGCAGCGAATACTTCCTTATTGGGTGGAGGAGGAGTTGACGGAGCCATTCATAGAAAAGGAGGTAGAGCAATTTTAGACGAATGCATTCAGATTCGGAATAAGCAAGGCGGTTGTAAAGTTGGAGAAGCAGTTATAACAACGGCAGGGAATTTACCTTCAAAATACGTTATTCATACCGTTGGACCAGTATGGAATGGAGATAAAGAGGAAAAGTCAAAACTATTAGCTGACTGCTATTTAAACAGTTTAAATCTAGCTCTTCAAAACAGAATAAAAACGATTGCATTTCCTAATATTAGTACTGGAATTTATCATTTTCCAAAAGATAAAGCCGCAGAAATTGCAATAAAAACAGTAAAATATTTTGATAAATCGGCTGAAATAGAGAAAATAATATTTGTCTGTTTCGACGATGAAAACTATCAAATTTATAAAAGAATCATCTAACGGAACAATAGAGCGTTTTAGATTAGAAGATTTAAATAAAAAAACATTAAAATGAATGAAAAAACAGCAAAAACAGTGAGCAAATTTCTAAGTTTAGTACTTAGGCATTCGCCAGAAAAAATAGGATTAAAACTAGACGAAAATGGCTGGGCAGATGTAGATGAATTAATTTTAAAATGTTCTAAAAAAGGACAGAAATTAGACGCAGTTCTGTTAGATTACGTGGTAGAAAACAATGATAAAAAACGTTTTGCGTATAACGAAGATAAAACTAAAATTCGTGCAAGCCAGGGACATTCCATTTCGGTTGAATTGAATTTAAACGAAGCAGAACCTTCGGAGTTTTTATATCACGGAACTGTTGGGAAGTTTATGGAAAGTATTCAGAAAGAAGGTTTGAAAAAAATGAGCCGTCAGCACGTACATCTTTCCAAAGACAAAGAAACGGCAGTAAAAGTAGGAAGCAGAAGAGGAGTTCCACAGATTTTAACCGTTAGAAGCGGTGCCATGCATAGAGACGGATTTAAATTTTATCTGTCAGAAAACAATGTCTGGTTAACAGATGAAGTTCCGGCAAAATATATAGAGTTTAAATCATGAAACGAACATTAGTTTTTGGAGATATTCATGGCGGTTTGAAAGCTTTAATTCAGTTATTAGAACGAATTGATTATTCAGAAAATGATAAATTTGTTTTTCTGGGAGATTATGTTGACGGCTGGAGTGAATCAGCACAAGTTATTGATTTCCTAATTGAATTATCTCAAAAACAAGAATGTATTTTTATAAGAGGAAATCATGATGTTTGGTGTCACGAGTGGCTGAAGAACGATGTTATAAATGATATTTGGTTTTTGCACGGAGGAAAATCAACAATAGAAAGTTATCAGAACGCTGATCAGTTAGCCAAAGAGAAACATCTTGAATTTTTCACCAATATGAAAGATTATTTTGTAGATGAAAATAATAATTTGTTTATTCACGCTGGTTTTTCATCGATGCACGGTCCGGACAAGGAACATTATGCAACTAATTTTTCGTGGGACAGAACTCTTTGGGAGATGGCTCTGACAATGGATAACCGAATACAAAAAGATTCACTTTCTTATCCTAAAAGATTATTGCTTTTTAATGAAATTTACATTGGCCACACCCCAACGCTTCATTATAATGTAGAGATTCCAATGCAGGGTTGTAATGTGTGCAATATAGATACCGGAGCAGGTTTTTATGGTAAATTAACCGGTCTTGATGTCGAAACAAAAGCATTTTGGCAAAGTGATGTAGTGCAGACTTTGTATTCAAAAGAAAAAGGAAGAAATAAATAATTTAAAAATTAACTAATAAAAATATGAACCCACTATTATTAACCGACGGTTACAAAGTTGACCACAGAAGACAATACCCGGACAATACCACATTAGTATATTCTAACTGGACACCAAGAAAATCAAGAATCGAAGGTCTTGATGAAGTGGTGTTTTTTGGACTACAGTATTTCATCAAAAAATATATCATTCATGATTTTGAAGAGTGTTTTTTCAAACAGCCAAAGGAAGAGGTAATTAAGAAATATTCCAGAAGAATCAATAATTATTTGGGCGAAAACCAGGTTGGTACCAAACATATCGAAGATTTACACGATTTAGGATATATTCCTATGGTGTTTAAAGCCCTTCCCGAAGGAGTGAGTGTACCTTTGAGAGTACCAATGTTTACGATGTACAACACCATTCCGGAATTTTTCTGGCTGACCAATTATTTTGAAACATTACTTTCAGCAGTAGTTTGGCTGCCATGTAACTCAGCTACAATTGCAAAAGAATACAGAAAAGTATTAGACAAATATGCAGACCAAACTTCATCTGTTCCAGAATTTGTAGACTGGCAGGCTCACGATTTCTCTATGCGTGGAATGGGCGGAATCGAAGCAGCAATAACTTCTGCAGCTGGACACTTATTAAGTTTCACCGGTTCTGATACGATTCCGGTAATTGATTTTTTTGAAGAGTATTACAATGCTAATTCTGATACGGAGTTAATCGCAGGTTCAGTTGCCGCAACAGAACATTCTGTAATGTGTATGGGAACGACTGAGGGTGAATGCGAAACCTTCAAGAGATTAGTGACTGAGGTATATCCAAAAGGAATCGTTTCTATCGTTTCGGATACCTGGGATTTATGGAAGGTTTTAACAGATTATTTACCACGTTTAAAAGACGATATTGTTGCCAGAGAAGGTAAAGTTGTGATTCGTCCTGATAGTGGTGATCCGGTTGATATTATCTGCGGAAATCCAAACGGAAAAACAGAACAGGAAAAGAAAGGTGTAATTGAGCTGCTTTGGGATGTTTTTGGAGGCACAACAAATGCAAAAGGATACAAAGAGCTTATTCCTCAAATTGGAGCGATTTACGGCGATAGTATTACTGTTGCAAGAGCAACTCAAATTTGCGAACGATTAAAAGAAAAAGGATTTGCTTCTACCAATGTTGTATTAGGAATAGGATCATTTACGTACCAATACAATACCAGAGACACTTTTGGTTTCGCTATGAAAGCCACTTACGGAGAAGTTGCAGGAGAAGGAAGAGCCATCTTCAAAGATCCAATCACAGATGACGGAACTAAAAAATCAGCAAAAGGATTAATGAAAATTGATTTAGTTGATGGTGTATATCATTTAACCGATAATGTTTCCTGGGAAGAAGAAAAACAGGGCGAACTGAAAGAAGTTTTCAGAGATGGAAAACTTTTAATTGATCAGTCTTTGAGTGATATTAGATCACGTGTTAAAAGTGATGTTAATATTGAAGCATAACAATTCAACTATCTGTTGAATTGATAGAAGTCCCAGAGGGATGATATATTTATAGCATTGAAGTGTTCTATTTCAAAAGCCCCATCGGGGTGATATATGTCGCTCCGCTGGAGCTTTAAAATGTTTGTAAATTATTTTTTCTATAAATATTTAGCTCCTCTGGAGCTGTTTATGAAGTAAATTATATTAAAAACGAAAGCCTGAATTTAAAATTCAGGCTTTTTTCTTTTTGTACTTATCTAACAGCAATATTTTGCTCTCAATTCTTGTGCTTCTTCATCCGAATCGTATCCTATTAGGAGCAATCCTTCTGTACATTCTATTCTTTTTTCTTTAATTAATTTCGCAATAAAAAGTTCAAATTTCATGAATGAACGATATTCGGAATTTATTAAATTTAGATATTTTCTTTGATATGGGATTTTTTCATTGGTAATGATATTCAATAAAGCTGATTGCAATTCATCAATATGTCTTTCGGAATCTAACTTAAAATTTCGAAAAATTTTTTGATCATCATAAACGAAAGAAATTGAGTTATGTACTCCGTTACTGTACATCGGGCCAGATTGTGTGTTTTCATTTCTTTGACCAGAGTACGAATTTCCAAATACAATTAAATCTTCAATTTTATTGTATAGATATTCCTTTGATTCAATAAGTAAGAAGTCATCTTCAAAAGACATACTTCCTCTAAAATGGCCATTTAAATTTTCATATTCATTTAACCGAATTGCGCCCCCAATAATATAAGTTATAAAAGGAATTATAAGTAAACAATATGTATATTCTGAAATATCGTATCCAAATGATTTTTCAATAAAAACAAGCAATAATGTATATGAAATAATTGCAGTAAAAGAATACCAAGTTAGCTTTTCAGACAAAGTAAAGTCGAATTGTCTGGATTTTTCCGGATAAAAAATCGAAGCAGAGAAAGGCATTTATTTCTTATAAAAATTATTATGATCAATATATTCCCAAACTTTAGGAGGTAATAACGGCTGAATGTTTTTTCCTTCTTTAATGCTGTTTCTAATAAAAGTAGAAGAAATCTCCACAATGGGGGCATCAATAATATGCACTTTTGGATGAGATTTTAGTTCTGTGTTTTCTTCTTCCTCAGTAATTCTAGGATACACATAAATATCGTAATGCTCTAAAAGTACCTCGTAGTTTTTCCATTTATGAAGTGTTTTCAGGTTGTCTTCGCCCATGATTAAAGAGAAATCATGCGTTGGATATTTTTCATGCAAATGAACCAGGGTATTTACTGTATAATTAGGTTGTGGTAATTTGAATTCAATGTCTGAAGGCTTAATTTTTGGATAACCTTCAGTAGCAAGATAAACCATTTCCAGTCTTTGATGATCGCCTAATAAAGTCGCTTTCTTTTTTAGCGGATTATGTGGCGTAACCACCATCCAAATCTGATCTAAATCGGCAAACTCAGCCATATGATTGGCAATAATTAAGTGGCCAACATGAATGGGATTATACGTTCCGAAATAAAGGCCTATCTTCATAAAAGAGTTTTTTTCATAATTCAAATCGTAAATATTACATTCAAATTAATCTGTGGTATTAAAATAGCTTAGTAACGATTCTTTTTTGAAATCAAATAATCAACAGAGAATTTGCCGCTTCCGGTAACCAAAAGAAGTACATAAAACAGCAAATAAAGAATGCCCATTTCTTTTACATCGATTGGGTCAGCGCCATGAATAACAAATACAGCAACTATCATTGTGATTATTAATGGTAAAGTAGCCAGTCTTGTAGCTAAACCAATGAAAATAAAAAAAGAACAGATTACTTCTGCAAAAACAGCAAGAGTTAATGAAGCTGTTTTTCCTACTCCAAGCGGGTCAGGAAACTGAATTTCACCGCCTGCCAAAAGCATATTGAGCTTAGATAATCCGTGAGAAATCATCAATGTTGCAATAGTTATTCTAATGACTAGAATAATAATGCTCAGGTAGTTTTCGTTTCTTTTTATTTCAAATAAATTAATCATAATACAAAAAAATAATAGAGGTTACATCAAAATCTAACGGCTGTTTATCTAAAAAAGTATTGATTTTATGAAGTTTCTAGTCTTTATTTACAAAAGCTTTTACCAATTGATACGCTTCTTCTTTAGCCGTATCTAAATCGTAATTTTTGATAATGGTATCAAATTGCGGAGCTGTTGCCAATTCTACAGAAGCTTTTGCAATACGCATATTGATTTTGTCATCACTTTCAGTAGAACGTTCTTTTAGTCTGCGTTTTAATTCGTCTACACTTGGAGGTTTTACAAAAACAGCCAGGGTCTGATCCGGAAATTTGTGTTTGATACGCAATCCTCCGGCAACATCGATATCAAAAATTACGTTTTTGCCCAAAGCCCAGATACGTTCAATTTCGGCTTTCAAAGTGCCATAAAAATTGTCACGATATACCTCTTCCCATTCCAGGAAATTTTCGGCTTTAATGTGTTTTTTGAATTCTTCCAACGAAATAAAATAATAATCTTTTCCGTGTTCCTCTTCTCCGCGTGGGTCGCGTGAAGCCGCTGAGATCGAAAATTCTAAATTTAAATCTTCTTTCCCTAGTAAATGTTTTACTATAGTTGTTTTTCCTGATCCTGATGGTGCAGAGAAAACAATTAATTTTCCTTTGTTCATTCTTTATGCTTTAGGCTTATTATGCTTTAAGCTTTAGGTAGTAAGCCTTAAGCCTTAATTTGATATCGTTATTTCGCTTATAGCCTACAGCTTAAAGCTTATTGCGTTTACAACACATTTAAAACCTGTTCTTTAATTTTTTCCAATTCATCCTTCATCATCACCACCAGTTTCTGCATTTGAGCGTGATTCGATTTAGAACCCATAGTATTGATCTCGCGACCCATTTCCTGAGTTATAAAACCTAATTTACGGCCATTAGCTTCAGTACCCTTTATAGTTTCTAAGAAATAATCTAAATGATTCGTTAAACGTACTTTTTCCTCTGTAATATCCAGTTTTTCTAAGTAGTAAATCAATTCCTGTTCGAAACGATTTTCATCAACATTCACTTTCAATTCGGCTATTGCCGTTTGCAAACGATCCTTGATAGCCTGAACACGTTCCGGATCAAGAGCCAAAGCGTCATTCATATATTGACGAATATTACCAATTCTGAGGTTAAATTCTTTTTCAAGAGATTCACCTTCGTCTTTTCTAAAAGTCAGGATGTTTTGTAAAGCCTCCTCAATAATCACCTGAATTTGTTCCCAGTCGTTTTCGTCTATTTCCTCACGTTCCGTTTTGAGCGTATCAGGCATACGAACCGCCATCTTCATCAATTCAGTTTCATCTGCATCAGGATAAACTTCTCTAAGCTGAGCAATATAGTTTTTTACAACAGGTACATTTACTTTGGTCGAAGTTTGTTCAGAAGTACTTTCAATGTAAATCCCGAAATCAATCTTTCCTCTTTCTAATTTTGTAGAGATCAAAGTCCTTAAACCAAGTTCCATTTCGCGATAAAGAGATGGCATTCTTACGTTTAAATCTAAACCTTTACTATTTAAGGATTTTACTTCAACGGTAATTTTTTTTGTAGGCAATTGCAAAGAAGCTTTGCCAAACCCTGTCATAGATTGTATCATATAATTGAGTATAAAGGCGCAAAGATAAATAAAACTTTGCAGTCTTGGGTTTTTAATCGTTAATCTGTTTTATGCTGAACAGCTTAAAGTTTTTTCGCCACAGATTTCACTAATTTACACAGATTTAACTAGTGCGAATTCATTGTTTCTCTTTTGTCACAGATTAAATGATTTTATAGGTTTTACCAATCGGTGAGCATCTTTTTATCCCGATGGCTATCGGGAGTGGCAACTTTTAAGCTCAACAAATAATTCGTGAAAATTCGTAGCTAACTTTTTATTTTTCTAAAGCTTTCTGAACCTGCAAAGTCACAGGTTGTGTGTTGCCAATATAAATCTTTTCATCAATAATAAAAACCGGACGGCTTAAAAAAGTATAATGTTCCAGAATATATTTTTTGTAATCATCCTCAGTCAAAGCCTTGTTCTTTAAATCCATCGATTTGTACAATTGTGCTTTCTTGCTAAACAAAGCCTCGTAGCTTCCTGCAAGCTTGTGCATTTCTTCCAGTTCAGCTTCCGTAATCGGATTTTGTTTGATATCGTGAAAAACCAAATTATTGTCTTTAGGTAAGCTTTTGATGATTTTGCGACAGGTATCGCAAGAAGCTAAATAGTATATTTTATTCATGTTTTTTTAATTTAAGAGACTACAAAGAAAATTCATTTAAAACTGAAAAATGCCTAATTTTAGAAAAAAAATAAATTTATGAACTCAGTTTTTGAAGTGCAGAAAACCATTAGGGAAATTCTGTTAAAGATTTTAGATCATCATTCATTAGAACAGTTGAACAAAATTCCGCAAGGATTTAGTAATAATCTAATCTGGAATATTGCACATTGCGTTTCCTCGCAACAAGTTTTAATTTACAAATTGTCTGGTTTGCCAACAATGGCATCAGATGAATTTATTGCAAAATACAAAAAAGGAACCAAGCCAGAAGGTGATGTTTCTCAAGCCGAAGTAGATGAAATAAGAACCTTGCTTTTTTCGACTCTGGAGCAAACCAAAAAAGATTTCGATAATAAGATTTTTGTCGATTACCACGAATATACTACAAGCTTAGGCTTTACACTTAAAAATATAGAAGGAGCCTTAGATTTTAATAATTATCATGAAGGAATCCATACCGGAATTATCATGAGTATTAGAAAATTTGTTTAAAAGAAAATCCCGTCCTGAAAAACTCTGGGACGGGATTCTTTTATTCTACTATTGTTTCTATTGTTACTTTCATGGCACCACTTCCTTTGCTTTTGGTGATTTCCATAAAAGCTCTTTTCGATAAATCAAGTTCTCTTGTTTTTACAAACGGACCACGATCTGTGACTTTTACAATGACGAATTTTCCGTTAGCTTCATTGGTTACTTTTATTCTTGTGCCAAATGGCAGTTTTTTGTGTGCTGCAGTATAAGCGCTGTTGCTAAATCTGCTTCCGTTTGCTGTTTTTTTTCCGTTAAAACGGTCAGCGTAATAAGAGGCATGTGCATTTTTTTTATAAGGTTTTAATTTTAATCCTTTGTCAGTAAATACAGAATCTGTTGGAAGAGCAAGTATGTCAGGTCTTGCGGTTTTTACAGTATCCTGTGATGTTTTTGGTTGTATTGTTGGTTTTGTTTGACTAATGACATAAGTAAAACAACTTAAAAAAGTTATTGCAATAGTGGTAAGTATAATATTTTTTTTACTTCTCATGGGTTATTTTTTTTCAGACTTGGGGAGTTTGTACAAATAATATGCCGAGATAAAAAAAGCCCTAGTATTTTAGGGCTTTAATTGGTTTTTTTAGAACCATAGGTTCCACGGGATTCTACTTAAAATAAGCAATAATCCTAATCCGTAATAAATAGCAAAAGTTTTAAATTTAGCTTCGCTATTAATTAATTTTTTATGTTTCGACCATCCAATTGTGATCAAAATGATAGCAATAAGATTGATTAATGGATGTTCTAGTGAAGTTAATCTTAGTTCTGCATTAGACATTTGTCCAAAAGCTGCTTTTCCAAGAGGAGATACGAAATAAAGGATTAATCCAATCAATAACTGAGTGTGAGTTCCAATTAAAGCAAACAATGCAATTTTACGATCCTTAGCTGTAAAATCTTTCTTAGAAGTTACTCCAATAATGGCATTTACAACTGCAATTAATAAAAGCAAAAGTGCTAAATAAGCCCAGCCAGAATGGAATTTTTGTAGAAAATGGTACATAAATTATTTTTTTTGTTAAAACAAATATAGCAAAAAAGGCATAAAAAAAACGGCATTAGACTAAAAGTCAACGCCGTTTTTTGGTATTTATTTAGATTCTAAATATTAGAAATCGTAACGTAGTGTAAAGTTCCATGTTCTTCCAAATCCGAAGAATACAGTGTTTACGTTAGCAACCCCATTATAAAGCATTCCATTTGAAGCATAAGTTCCTTTTGAGCCAATTGGTTGCCCGCTGGCTACAGGAAGATTATCATCAGCAAAAGTATTAGTTCTTGACTCAGCAATGTAAATTTTATCAAAAACGTTGTTTACGTTCAATCTGAAGTTTACTGATTTGTCTTTGTTTTTACCAGTTAACATTTTATATGAGAAACCAGCATCCATTAAACCATAAGAAGGCAATTCTAAAGCTCCTTTGTTTGTTGGAGATGTAAAGTTTACCGGGTTTAATCCAGCATATAATTTGTCATTAAAGTTATAGTTCGCGTCGATAGTTACTCTTGTTACAACTTCGTAAGAAGCTCCTAAAGATGCAGTCAATTGTGCAGCATCACCAACTTTTACTTTATCCATGTATACAGTAGCGGCAGTATATCCTGCAACTGGTGTATTATCTGATTGGTTATAAGCGTTTACAGTAGCATTTCCTTTGTATTCCCAGATTCCGTAAGAGAACATACCTGTAATCTTTAATCTGTCAGTAATGTTTGAACTACCTTCGAATTCAAATCCAGAGTGAACCTCGTTAAGACCTACGAATTCTGTATAAGTACTGTTAGCAGGAATAGTTGGTGTTGCAGTAAGTGCATTACCTTTTAAATATCTGTCATTCCAGGTAGTGTTGTAAAGGTTTACCGTAGCATTAAAGTATTTAGAACGGAAACCGTATCCAGCTTCAAATCCAGTGATTTTTTCGTTAGTAAGGTTAGGATTTACTGTAGATCTGTTATTTGGATAAACTGAGTTAAAGAATGGTTGTCTTGAGTAGTATCCAGCATTAACATAAACATTGTGTTTTTCGTTGATGTTGTAGTTAGCTCCAGCTTTTACGTTTCCTCCGGTGATATTTTTGTATGGAGTAGAAGATAACGGATCAGTTGTTTTGTATACAAAATTATCTTCTCTTTTGTAACCTTGTTGAGATATTGCTCCCTGAACGAATGCTGTTAAGTTATCTTTAGCATATTCTAATTGAGTAAATAAACCGTACCATTTTACATTACCAGTACTGTTGAAAGAAATTTTCTCGTAGTTTGGCTTTTTGAAAACATTCCATTGAACATCTGTATCATAAGTTGTAGTCAAATGTCTACCAGTTGGTTTTTGATCAGCAATAAAATTGTCATAATATTCACCTCCGCCTAATAAATCATTTAGAACTGTATAGTGGTATCCTTTGTAAGTTCTTCCGTCAAAACCAAAATCTAAAGTTAAAGTATTAGATAATTTTTTGTTTAAGTTGATTACTGCACCAAACCAGTCATGAGAGTTGATAGATGAAGTTTGTGAAATACCAGAAGTATTAATATTTGTTTGTGGGTTATAGTCAGCTATATTTGAACTTGTGTTAAAGTAAGAGCTGTTTTGGTAAACTCCACCAATTTGTTGTCTTTGTTGAAGTCCGGAAAGACCTGCAATAGTAACTGGTGTACCAGAGTTGTAAGCTACGATTTTATCGTAATCTACTAAACCGTCTGGTGTTCTGAAAGCTACAGCATCACTATATGCTTTTCCTTTAATTCCTCCGGTTGCACTAGCTCCTGCACCACGACCCATAGAAGCATAAAGAACAGAAGAAAGTTTTGTTGTTTCATTGATTTTATAATCCCAGTTGAAAGATGCAACAGGTTTGTGGTAGTAATTTTTTCTGATGTTGTATTCCTCACCATTCAAATATCCATTATCAGCATTGTATCTGATATTCGGATCACCATTACGTCCGTATTGTAAGTAAGTAGCAATTGTAGGTACTGTAGATCTTTGGTTGTGCCATTGTGGAGCACCTGTTACAGTAAGTTGGAAGTCATGTTTACCACTTTTGCTGCCATATCCTAAAGCAACATAATAGTTAGAACCTTCAAATTGAGTTCCGTTAACATAACCGTCTCCCATTGTTTGAGATAACAAGATCGAAGCAGAAAGACCATTGTCTAATTTTCCAGTATTGTATGAACCCTGAATTTTAAAGTTTCTACCGTTTCCGAAACCAGAAGAGAAAGATCCTCCTTCTTTTCTGTCAGAAGCTTTAGTTACAATGTTGATTGTTCCCCCAACTGAAGGAGTTGCAAGTTTAGAAGCTCCTAAACCTCTCTGTACCTGCATAGCAGAAGTTACATCTGATAATCCAGCCCAGTTACTCCAGTAAACAGAACCGTTTTCCATGTCGTTAACCGGCATACCGTTGATCATAACAGCGATGTTGTTTTGGTTGAATCCACGAATGTTGATTCTTGAATCTCCAAATCCACCACCTGATTTAGTAACATATACTGAAGGAGTGTTTCTTAAGATCTCCGGAAATTCCTGAGTTCCTAATTTTTCCTGAATTTCAGCAGCTTTAATTGTAGAAACTGCTACAGGAGTTTTTCTGTCCTTTGCAATATCGACAACTGAACTTTTTACAACAATCTCACTTAATTCGTTTGAATTAGAAGTTAAAACGATTGTTCCTAAGTTGGTATTTGAACCACCAGAAACTGAAAATTTAACAGTTTTGTTTTCGTAACCTAAAAAAGAAATAACGATTTCTCCTGTACTTGTTGTTGCATTCAAAGTGAATTTACCGTCAAAATCTGTAGAAGTGGCAGTCGTAGATCCTTTAATCACTACGTTTGCTCCCGGTAATGATCCAACTCCGTCGGTAATCATACCTGAAATTTTTCCTTGAGAAAATGCGGTTGAAACTATCATGAACAATAGTCCAGTGAGTAACCAATTTTTCATTGTCTTCATTTGTTATTTAGTTTATTGTTTTTGGCAAAATTATAACAATAAAATCAGATAATGTTATCAAAATGTTAAGAAAAAATAGTTTTATCTAATCTGTTGCGCATTAAAATGATTTTTTCTTTTTTCATTAAATAAAATAACGTTTTTTTGAATTTAAACGCTTGTATTTTGTTAAAATCGTAATGATTTGCATAGTCTTGTAGTGCTAAACTTGCAGAAATCAGTGTTTTAGGGGTATTTTGGGTAAGATTTATACGAAAAAACGCCTTAATTTTTTTTAAATTAAGGCGTTTCAGTTTGTTATAGTTTTTTTTAACTAGGCTCTATTTATTTTTCAAAAAGTGATTTAATAAAAATGAAGTCGAGCTGTCATGATTTTTTACCGTCTTGGTGTTAATTTCATCCAAAATAGAATTCGCTAATTGTTTTCCTAATTCTACTCCCCACTGATCAAAACTAAAAATATTCCAGATAACACCCTGAACAAAAATCTTGTGCTCGTATAAAGCAATTAAAGATCCTAAGCTTTTTGGAGTCAGTTTTTGAATTAAAATCGTATTGGTTGGCTTGTTTCCTGTAAAAACTTTAAAAGGCAATAAGTAATCTGCTTTTTCGGCAGAAAGGCCTTGCTTGTCAAATTCAGCCTGAACCTGTGATGCGGTTTTTCCGTTTAATAAAGCTTCTGTCTGTGCAAAAAAGTTAGACATCAATTTATCATGATGATCTTCGTTGCCGTATAACGGTTTTACGAACCCAATAAAATCAGTCGGTATAAGTTTTGTTCCCTGGTGAATCAATTGAAAAAATGCATGTTGCGAATTTGTTCCCGGCTCTCCCCAGATAATAGTTCCGGTTTGATAATTGACTGGTTTTCCGTCACGTCCAACACTTTTTCCGTTGCTTTCCATAGTGGCTTGTTGTAGGTAAGGAGCAAGTTTTGATAAATATTGAGTATAAGGAATTAATGCTTCACTTTCGGCACCAAAGAAGTTATTGTACCAAACGCTTAACAAGGCAAGAATTACCGGAATATTTTCATCAAATTCAGCCGATTTGAAATGCTCGTCCATTTCGTTAGCGCCTTTCAGTAGGTCATTGTAATTGTCAAAGCCAATTGCTAAACTAATGCTTAATCCAACAGCGCTCCATAAGGAGAATCTTCCTCCAACCCAATCCCACATCGGGAAAACATTGTCAGGGTTGATTCCGAATTCAGTTACTTTTTGAATATTAGTAGAAACCGCAACGAAATGTTTTGCAATATCTTCCTGAGAAGCCGATTTCAAAAACCATTCTTTAATCGTTTCAGAATTTGATAAGGTTTCCTGAGTAGTAAAAGTTTTAGAAACAATTAAAAACAATGTTGTTTCAGGATTTAATTTTTTGATGACTTCGTTTACGTGATCACCATCAACATTCGAAACAAAATGAAGATTTAGGTGATTTTTGTAAAATTGTAATGCTTCGACTGCCATAACCGGACCAAGGTCAGAACCTCCAATACCAATATTGACAACATCGGTAAAAGCTTTTCCTGTAAAACCTTTTCTTTCGCCAGAAATAACTTCGTGGCTGAATTGTTTGATTTTGTTTTTTACCTCGTAAACTTCAGGAATTACATTTTCTCCGTCAACTTTTATCACTGCCGATTCCGGAGCACGTAATGCCGTATGTAAAACAGCACGATTTTCTGTTTGATTGATTATTTCTCCACCAAAATATTGGGCAATAGCTTCTTTTAATCCAATCGAGTTGGCCAATTCTAATAAAAGAGAAATTGTTTCCTGGCTGATATTGTTTTTAGAATAATCAACTAAAAAGTCATTCCATTGTAAGTTGAATTTTTCAACACGTGCATTATCTTGTTGAAATAATTCTTGTATAGTAGTTTCGTGAATTGCATTATAGTGGTTTTGCAGATTTTTCCACGCATCAGTCCCGGTTGGGTTTGTTGTGTTTAAAGCCATTTTTTTTGTTTAATTGAGAATGTGGTTATAAAAAACAAAAATACTGAAATTACTTTTAATAGCTTTAAGCTTCACAATTATATAACAAATAGTTACGAAAACGATTTTTTGGTTTTTATATTCTAGCGCCGGTACTATTCTAAGCGCATTAAATCAAAATACATAAATCTGTGCTTTTGTTCCTTATCAGAATCTAATAAGAATACGAAATCATTTTTTTGATACGTAGAAAGTTGTACAGGTTTGTTATAGGCATCTAAAATTAGTAATCTGCAGGCTGGTTTATGTTCAATAAATGTCCAGCCTTTGATGAAATCGAGAAGCTGATGTGAGAGACCGTTGCCTTTGAAATTTTTATCAATACCCAAACGAGCAATTTTTACAGCTGGGTATTGTCTGATTCTTTTCTCATTAGGTAATTTAATTTTTCGATGTAATTTATTCCAGATAGAGTTATGGTAGCCTAAATCATTTAGGCAGTCATTTGATATTGAAAAAAATGCTGCAACTTTGTTTTCTTTTTTGAATAGATAGGTGCTTGTGATTTTTTCACTTTGAAATTTTTTTGAATCTTCTAATAAAAATTCATTTATTTCGTTGTCTTCACAATCAAAATCATCTAAAGTATCTTCATCTTTTAATAATGAAAAATAAAAATCCGATAAATCCATTTAATTAGGAATTTTTCGCCAAAACTTTATTTACCAAAGAAAACATTTTAGCTTTTTTCTCCTCGGAAATTTTATTTGTTTTATTGGAAGATATGGAGATGTTGAACTTTTTAGATTCAAGTCCTTCTACTACTGGAGTAATTTTAATTGTAGTTGCCATATTTTTTACTTTAAAATTTAATTCAGCTACAAAGATACTAAACTTATGAACACAGGGAAATATGTAGGTAATATTTTTCTTACTATATTTACCAAATCTTCCACCATGGTTTTTTATTTACTTCTATTGTTTTTCTGGCAATATCAATTTCTATTCTTTTTGGTTCTTCTGTTTTGATTTTAGAATCATCAAAAAATAGTTGACCATTTTCATCTATTCCGAGTGGAGATTTAGTTCTTTCTTTCCATTTTTCGGTTTGTAACTCGGGAATTAAAGGTAAATTGATTTTGTCTGAAAATTTTTTTCTGGCTTTTTCTGTAATCTCTTCTTCTAAGTTTGAAGTTGAATTTTTAAGAAGTGTTAATGAATTGTCAGGAATATTTAAAAGAAAAATCTGTGTTTTGTTTTCGATTTTATAAATGTCCAATACTTTAAAATAAGCGATAGAATCTAAAAGAAAGTGACCGTTTTTTGCTGAATCAGGATTAAATTTTGATAAATCTTTTGGATGGGCACTAGCTATTAAATATCTTAAATTTCCTGAAAGCCCACCGCCCATGGAACTCATGTCAGTAAAACCTTTTTCCTGAATGATCTGCCCGATTTTATATTTTAAAATTAACTCTTCGGATAAATTGGTGTCTCTGTAAAATAGTTTTAAGCCTGAAAAAGTTTCATTATAAATTGCTTTAAGACGAGCGTTTTTCATGTTTTTGATATTTTTAAAATTGAAAATTTTGATAAAAAATTACAAATTACCAATACTGTCCAACTCTCTTTTCAATGGTTCGATTTGTTTCATGAAACGTGTTCTGTCATTTCCTGTTAAAGATTCTCCCGTGGGTAAATTCAGTCGAAGAGCATCAACCTGAACTCCGTTTTTCCAGAAACGATAACAAACGTGAGGTCCGGTTGCTAATCCTGTGCTTCCTACCAATCCTATGGTTTGTCCTTGTGTAACTCTTTGTCCTCGTTTTACTAAAATTCGGGACATGTGTAAATACTGAGTTGAGTAGGTTCCGTTGTGTTTTACTTTTACAAAGTTCCCGTTTCCTGCGGTGTATCCTGTGGCTTCTACAACTCCTGATGCTGTTGTCGAAATTGGTGTTCCGGTTGGTGCCGCGTAATCAGTTCCTTTGTGTGCTTTCCAGGTGTGTTGCACAGGATGAAATCTGTTTGCGGTAAATCGAGATGTGATTCGGCTAAATTTTATTGGGGTTTTTAAGAAAAAGTTTTTCAGGGTTTTTCCCTGATCATCATAATATTCTACTTTTCCGGAAAGCGTATCTTTTTCAAAAGGAAAAGCATAAATGATTTTGCCTTTATATTCAAAAAAAGCAGCTTCAAGATCTTCGACTCCGTCGTAGGTTTTTCCGTTTATAAAACGTTCGGTAAAAATTAATCCGTAGCGGTCTCCTTTTTTAAGTTTAAAGAAGTCAATAGACCAGGAGAATACTTTTGTAATTCTGCTAGCCAATGCTGTTTCTACACTTTCGTTTCCTAAAGTTTCGGATAATGAACTTTTTAAAACGCCTCCAATAATTTTACGTTTAAGTGTAACGGGTTTTACCTTTTTATAAGCTTTGGCAATACTATCGCGAAAATCGATTACATAATAAGATAATGCATCCGGCTGATAAATAAAAACCTGTAGTTTGTTTGTTTTGTTTTTTGATCGAAGAATGGTGTAAGGTTTGTGGTATCGAATCGTTCTTACATTAAAAGAATCTTTGATTTGCTCTACAACGTCATAGACTTTTTTGTCTCCAATATTTTGACTTTGAATGATAGATCCAAAAGAATCTCCTTTTTTTATAGTATCCTGCAACACATTAAAATCGGCGTAATTAAAACCAAATTCTACCTTTTTTGCTTTAGGTTTAGTGACTTTGATTTCAACTTTTTCAGCGGTTTTATTACATGAAACTATTGATAATAATAAGATTATAAGTACGAATGCTTTTTTCAAACTTTAAAATTTTTTAGGAAATTAAGTGGTTGTTTCATTTCCCCAATTGGACAATTCATCTTCGGTCCACAATTTAGGAAAAAAGATGCGTCTTTGGTATTTTGGGTGCATATATTTTTGCCAGTCACTTCCTCCGGTCGCTTCTCCGTTGCCTTTTCCGCTTTCCAGAATATATTTTCTTGCAGTATTAAGGTGTTGCATTACCCAAGTGATATTCACGGTTTTATCGTAATGACGCATCGCCTGAATTAATTCCTGGTTTTGCTGGTCTTCGATAGGAAGTTGTGTGAATTTCTGCCAGATATTTTTTGTTTTAAACGTAGAGATTTGTCTAAGAAATTGATCTTTGTATTTATTTTCAAATTCTTTAAGCAAATATGATTTTTCTCCGGTATGGTAATCTTTTCCTGCAGCCTGCCAATACAAGTGTTCAAAGCTCGTTTCTAAGTCTGTATTTTCGTCGAAGTTGTCTTTATATCTGCGATCTGTTAAATTGATAACGTCTGTTGAGGCAAATTCTATCAGTCTGTATTGTGCGCTTTGAAAACCACTTGCAGGAGTTAGCGTATTTCTGAATTTCATGTATTGATCTACATCCATTCCGTTTTCCATGATGCTGAACGAATTGGTCAGCATGTCGAAATAACGGGTGATTCTGGATAATCGCTCACTGAAAAAATCGACCTGAATGTTTTGCATGTCAGCAATCTGATCAATTTCCCACAAAATCATTTTAAAAATTAATTCGTTTACCTGATGATACATAATGAATACCATTTCGTCAGGAAGCGTAGTGCGTTGTATTTGTAAGTTAAGCAGCGCATCAGTTTGAATATAGTCCCAATAAGTAATGGGTTTTGACCAAAGTAATCCTTCTAATTGAACCTCAGTTTTTTGATTTATAGCTTGAAATTTAAGGTCAATTTCCTTTAAAATTGATTCAGAATTATCTGTGGTATTCATTATTTTTTTACTTTAAACGGATTTTTTAATCCTTTATATTCGTCGAGATCGGCTTTAAGTGAACCTACGGCAAGATCTGCTTTTATTCTAACCGGAACTTTGTTGTCATCGTCTGTGATCCAAAGTGTTACGCTTTCTTTTTCTTTAAAAACGCGTCCTGTTTGTACCAATGGCTTAAACATCATTGTAGAAACGGTTCCAAATTTAGTTGTAATATCTTGACGACCTACATATTTTAACTTAAATTTTGTGATTTCATCATCAAAAAACATATCAATTGTAATCGATTCACCTGATTTAAGCTTATCGATATTGGGATGGTTTCTTAAGTAATAAAAAGAAGAGATGATATCCTGTACATTATCGGTTATAATAATGGTCTTTTCGGTTTTGCGTTTGTAATCTTTTACCAGGACCCTGTTTTCATTTTGATTAAAGAAGCCTTCCTGGTCTTTGGTATAGCCGCCTTCATCAATTTTTCGGACATAACGATACGGGCTTCCGGTTTGTTTGTCAAAGTAACTTTCGTATAAATCTTCGACTTTAAAGAAAAATTTTGACATTCCGGTTGTGTAACCTTTACCTACCGCATGAAACACTTTTTTGTTGTTTATAGTGGCGTCTTTTACTTCCAGCGTGGCATAACCTGCGTTTATTATTCCGTAATGAATTCGGAATTTAAAGTATTCTCCTGTATCAAATGCGTCTTCTTTTAGAGTGTCGAAGCTTATTGAGGTGAGAATTAATATGATGAGGATTAACTTTTTCATAGTACAATTTTTACATTTCATTATAAAGATAAAGAAATGCAAATTCTATTCCAAATGTACCAAAACAAAAAAACTCAGTCAAGGAATGACTGAGTTTTTATGCTATTAACTAACCAAAAAACTATAAATTATGAAATTTATATCAATTCAGAAGGAAACCACCCCTTCTTGATTTGCGAGTGCAAAGATATACAGAAAGTTCAGAAAAGAAATAGCAAAAGGCAAGTTTAACATAACATTTGCATAAAAATCAACGTTTTACAGAGAATTATTCTGCATAATGTAAAAATAATGCGTTTTTATAATGTTCCTCTCAATTCTTGTTCTCTTTCAATCGACTCAAAAAGGGCTTTAAAGTTCCCTGCGCCAAATCCTTTTGCACCCATTCGCTGAATAATTTCAAAAAATAGCGTTGGTCTGTCCTGAACGGGTTTGGTAAATATCTGTAATAAATAACCATCTTCATCTGCATCGACCATGATGGCTAATTTTTCAATTTCGTTAATATCTTCTTTCATCATGTCCATATGAACTCCTAATCTTTCAGGAATTGCCTGGTAATAGGTATGAGGAGGAGCAGATAAAAATTCAACTCCGCGAGCTTTCAATTGTGATACGGTTTTGATGATATCATCTGTCGCAATAGCAATATGCTGAATTCCGGGACCGCCATAAAAATCTAAATATTCTTCGATTTGCGATTTTTTCTTTCCTTCGGCTGGCTCATTGATTGGAAATTTAATTCTTCCGTTTCCGTTAGACATTACTTTACTCATTAATGCCGAATATTCTGTGGTAATTTGTTTGTCATCAAAAGAAAGGAAATTTACAAATCCCATAACTTCTTCGTAGAATTTTACCCAGGTATTCATTTCGTTCCATCCTACATTTCCGACCATGTGGTCAATATATTTTAAACCTGTTGGTTCCGGGTTGTAGTCTGATTTCCATTCTTTGTAACCTGGCAGAAAAACACCATTATAGTTTTTTCTTTCTACAAAAATATGAACGGTTTCTCCGTAAGTATAAATTCCGGAACGAACGACTTCTCCAAATTCATCGCTTTCTACAGTTGGTTCCATAAACGAGCGTGCACCGCGTTTCATGGTTTCTTCGTAAGCGCTTCTGGCATCTTCAACCCAAAGAGCAGCAACTTTTACACCATCGCCATGTTTTTTTAGATGTTCGTGAATGGGTGAATCTTGCGATAATGGGGTTGTTAAAACAATTCTGATTTTATCTTGTTTTAATACATAAGAGGCTTTGTCTCTAACTCCGGTTTCTAATCCTGCATATGCCAATGACTGATATCCGAAAGCAGTTTTATAATAATGTGCAGATTGTTTTGCGTTTCCAACATAGAATTCTACATAATCTGTTCCTAATAACGGAAGGAAATCTTGTGCTCCTTCGAAGATTTTTTCTAATCCGTATTCTACTGATTTTACTTCTTTACTCATTGTGTTTATTTGTTTAATCGGTTAATCGTTTAATTGATTGAACCGAAATGTTTTTAAGATTTGTTTTTTACCGCAAAGTGCGCTAAGTAAAAATCGCAAAGTTCGCAAAGTTGATTATAGCGATCTTTGCGTAAGGTCCTTGCGAACTTTGCGGTTAGATCGAATGTAAAATTACTCTGTCCAGGACTTATAATATTGCCCATCGTCGAGACCCATTGCTTCTTCAGTAACCATAAGCGGCCTGAAAGTATCAACCATTACGGCTAATTCGTGGGTTTCTTTATGGCCAATGCTACGCTCCATCGCGCCTGGTGCAGGACCATGCGGAATTCCTTTTGGATGTAAAGTGATGTGTCCTTGCTCAATATTATTACGGCTCATGAAATCACCGTCTACATAATACAGTACTTCGTCAGAATCTATATTGCTGTGATTGTATGGCGCCGGAACTGCTTTTGGGTGATAATCGTAAAGTCTCGGGCAGAAAGAACAAACGACAAAAGTGGCCGTTTCAAATGTCTGATGTACCGGAGGCGGTTGGTGAACACGTCCCGTTATAGGTTCGAAATTATGAATCGAAAATCCGTATGGAAAATTGTAGCCGTCCCAACCCACAACGTCAAAAGGATGTGTGGCATATACAACTTCGTGAATCATGCCTTCTTTTTTGATTTTAATTAAAAAATCGCCTTTTTCATCATGTGTTTCCAATTCGTTTGGCAAAATAAAATCGCGTTCGCAAAATGGCGAATGTTCTAAATGTTGACCTGACTGGTTTTTATAACGTTTTGGAGTGTAAAAAGGAGAATGCGATTCGACGTAAAAAAGTCTGTTTTCTGTGGTTTCGAATTCTATTTGATAGATAATGCCACGCGGAATAATAAGGTAATCGCCATATTCAAAAGGAATATTTCCAAGCATGGTTCTTAATTTTCCTTTTCCTTTATGGATGAAAAGCATTTCATCCGCATCGGCATTTTTATAGAAATAATTGGTGAGCGATTCTTTTGGGGCAGCCAGCCCAATGATGCAGTCTTTGTTGACTAACATGGCTTTGCGGCTGTCCAGAAAATCGTTTTCAGGTTTTAGTTCAAAACCTTTAAATAGTAAGGATTTTATGTTTTTTCCGATTGCAATTTTGGGTTCAACCGAATATGAGTTTAGAATTTCTTTAACCTGAGTTGGTCTGTGAACATGATATGATAATGAAGAATGTCCGTGAAAACCTTCGGTACCAAATAATTGTTCGTAATAGAAACCTCCGTTTGGTTTTTCGAATTGGGTGTGTCTTTTTTGAGGAAAGTTTCCGAGTTTGTGATATAATGGCATGGCTTTTTCAATTAGATAATTTGTAAATTAGATAATTCGAAAATTTGAATTGCAGAGTGAATAATCAGTTCAATTTTTCAATTGACTAATTATCTCAATTCGATAGAGCCTTTATTCCGGATTTCTCTTGATGAGAAATTGAAGATACTCTAATAAACCTGTCCAATTTGTTTTCATTATAACAAATGTCGTAATTTTTATTGATTTAAATTATATATTGTATCAATTATTAACGTGAAAAAAACATTAAAAATATTTTTAAGTATAAAATATTGAGTTAATGTTTTGACTTATATCCGTTAGAATTGGAATCCGATACTAAACCAGGTAAAACTTTTTGACATTTGAGGAGACCATGACTGCTTAACTTCTATAGGGCCAATAATTGTTTCCAGTCCGTAACCTACAGCGTATCCGGAATATTTAGGCATCGAAACCCAGTCGACACTTGTAAAAATATCGTCGCCTAAGTTGGCAAAATTTGCAGAAAGATTAACGTGATTTTTTTTGAAAATTTCATAATCTAAATTAATGTCGGCCTTTATAAAACTATTTCCGGCAATACTAAGAAAGTCGTATCCGTAAAAATAATTGAAGTTGTTGATTTTGCTGTAGCCGTAACCTCCCAATATAAAGTCGAAAAACGGAACACTGTCACTGCCAATATTAAATCCTGCATCGGCTCCAATTTTAATGGTGGCTTTTCTGAATACAGTTCTCGCGATAGCAATCTCGGCTTTTGCAATCGAGAAAGGCTTGAATTGTTTGGTGTAATCTGATGATGCTAAATAAGTCTGTAAATCTCCCGAAAAATATAAACCGGTATGCGGGAAATATTTATTATCGAACGAATCGTATTTTAAATACCCAAACAAACTAAAATAATTACTTTTCTCAATGATATTTTCTGTATTAGAAAGAGTTGGCGAGTTTATCTTTAGGTATTTATATTCCAGTCCACCGCCCATCAGGAACTTTTGTACAAAAATGGTTTGAAAATAAGCCTGATTTGTGATGTCCAGAAAATCTACATTAATCAAATTTATATTTGGATTTTGAGCAAACAAATTACTAATACTCGTAGTTACATTTCGGTTAAACTGATTCATTCTTGAGCGAAAACCAAAACTGATGTTGAAGCCATTTTCGACATAATAATTCAGATCGTACCTGAAATTGTCACCAAGAACAATGTCCAGTGATGTTACATCATTTTTCAGGAAGGTTTTTTTATGAGTAAGATTTAACAAAATACCACTTTTATACAATCCATCGTAATGAAGCCCAAGTTTAAGGTAAGTTTGTGTTGGGTTTTCTTTTAAAACCAAATCAAGATCGTCTTTTGTGCCATCCGGTTGCAGGCAATAGGAGATCGTGCTAAAGTTTTGAGTAGCATTTAAGTTGTTGATTCCGGTTTTTAGATTGTCATATGTAATGGTACTGCCGGGTTTGAAACGAAGTTTTCCGCGAATATATTCTCTGGTATAATTGTCTAATTTGTCACTATTTATTTTGTCTATATGGATAGTGTCACTAGCAATTTTTAATTTTGGTTTTTTATAAAAATTGTCTTCGTTTACCAATGTTTTGATTTTTTCGTAAACGGCAAAGGCGGCTTCTTCACCTTTTCTAATGATTTCTTCTCCTTTGTCAAATGAAATAACGCCATAATCACGAATGTCCGGTTTGATATAAACATCAGTGTCTTTTATTTTGCTTTTCATTTTATCAATAGACTGCAGGTTCGTGATCTGAACCAATATCCGGGTGGCATTTTTTAAGTTTTTTCGTTTCATTAAATCGTCCTGAACATCGACACCAATAATGATATCGGCGCCAAGGTTGCGAACTTCCTGAATAGGGTAGTTGTTGACAACGCCGCCATCGACCAATAAATTGCCATCGATTTCTACCGGAGTAAATAACGAAGGAAATGCAGCACTCGCCATCATGGCCTGAACCAGGTTGCCTTTGTTTAATAATACTTCTTCGCCGGTTTCGATATTGGTACCAATACATAAAAACGGGGTTGGAAGTTTATTGAAGTCACGTACATGGCGTACGTTTCTGGTAAGACTGCTGAGTAGATTATAATTGTACATTCCTTTTGAAAGGGCTTCGGGAATGCCGACTCTAAAATTACTGAAAGGCAAAACTATGGCATATAATTCGTCATTTTTTTTGCCGTAAAAGTTTTTCGAGGACCGCGGAATATAATCATTGATAAGTTCGTCGAAATTGGTTCTCTTGAAAATCGAGTCAATTTGGGTGGCGTTGTAACCGGAAGCATAAAGCCCGCCTATGATAGATCCCATACTAGTTCCGCCAATATAGTCGATTTTGATTCCGGCCTCTTCCAAAACTTTCAAAACTCCGATATGGGCAAATCCTTTAGCACCTCCGCCACTTAGAACCAAACCAATTTTGGGTCTTTTTACACTGTCTTTTTTTATTTCTTGAGAAAAAGATTTTTGTGTACTGAAAAATAAAAGCGTGAAAAACAACAACTGTCCGCCCCAGATGGAAATGGAAAACTGCGAGAGGCAAAACGATATTTTTTCCTGTAAAAAAAGAGCGACTTTAGAAGCTCCTTTTTTTGCAGTAGAAAAAAATCGTTTTGACCGAGTATTTGAAATGGACAGCTGGATTGGGCGCATAAAAAATAACTAGTTGGTTTTGTAAAAGTCGACAATTTTTTTGGCTTTTGATACACCAATGACATCAGATATTTCTTTTTCGGTTGCCAGTTTCAATCTTTTAACACTCTTGAAATGTTGTATTAACGTTAGCATGGTTTTTTCGCCTATGCCCGGAATGCTTTCTACAGAGGAGTTTAGTGCCGCTTTGCTTCGTTTGTCACGGTGAAAAGTGATCCCGAATCGGTGCGCTTCGTTTCGTAATTGCTGAATTACTTTTAAGGTTTCGGATTTTTTATCGAGATATAACGGGATAGAATCTCCTGGATAAAATAATTCTTCGAGACGTTTTGCGATCCCGATGATGGCAATTTTTCCGCGTAATTCTAATGCGTCTATACTTTTTAAGGCGGCAGAAAGTTGTCCTTTTCCTCCATCTATAATAATAAGTTGCGGCAAAGGTTCATTTTCGTCTAATAATCTTTTGTAACGACGATAGACAATTTCGGTCATCGAGGCGAAATCATCAGGGCCTTCGACAGTTTTTACATTAAAATGGCGGTAATCTTTTTTGCTGGCTTTTCCGTCTTTAAAAACTACGCAGGCCGCAACCGGATTTGTTCCCTGAATATTGGAGTTATCAAAACATTCTATATGGCGTGGTTCTACCGGCAATCGCAAATCTTTTTGCATTTGCGCCATGATACGATTAGTGTGTCGGTCAGGATCTACAATTTGCAATTGTTTGAGCTGTTCGATTCTGTAAAACTTGGCGTTACGAATCGACAAATCCAGAATTTGTTTTTTATCGCCAAGCTGCGGAACGGTTGTTTTGATGTTTTCGCCCAAATTCATTTCGAACGGTACGATGATTTCTTTTGATAATAACTGGAAACGTTCACGAAGTTCGATAATCGCCAGTTCCAGTAATTCTTCGTCGGTTTCGTCCAGCTTTTTCTTGATTTCTAAAGTATGGGAACGAATGATCGATCCGTGCGAAATTTGAAGAAAGTTGACATAAGCCGCACTTTCGTCAGATACGATCGAAAAGACATCGATATTGGTAATTTTCGGATTTACAATCGTTGATCGGGATTGGTAATTCTCGAGAACTTCTATTTTTTCTTTGATTTTTTGGGCTTCTTCAAAACGTAAATCCTGTGCATATTGGTTCATCAATCGCTTGAAGTCTTTCATACTTTCTTTAAAATTTCCTTTCAGGATTTCGCGGATCGCATCGACTTGCCTTTGGTATTCTTCCAGCGGTTCTAAACCTTCGCAAGGACCTTTGCAATTGCCAATATGATATTCGAGACAAACTTTGAATTTGCCTGAATCGATGTTGGATTTGCTTAAATCGTAATTGCAGGTTCGTAATGGATATAATTCTTTGATTAAATCCAGAATAGTATGTACGGTTTTAAAACTGGTATAAGGCCCAAAATATTCTGATCCGTCTTTGACCATTCGCCTGGTCGAAAATATTCTCGAAAACGGTTCTCTTTTAATGCAAATCCACGGATAACTTTTATCATCGCGAAGCAACACATTGTAACGGGGCTGCAAGGTTTTGATTAAGTTATTTTCGAGCAAAAGGGCATCGGTTTCAGTAGGAACGACGATGTGTTTTATGGTTACAATTTTTCGAACCAACACATTTGTTTTGGCCGTGTCATGAATTTTATTGAAATAGGAGGAAACCCTTTTTTTTAAATTTTTGGCTTTTCCAACATATAAGATCTTTCCCTCTTTATCATAATATTGATACACGCCGGGATTGTCGGGCAAGGTTTGAATTTGAAGATCTAAAGACGGTTTTTGCATTCTGTTTTGTTTCTGAAGTATCTGAAAAGCATTTTCTAAAATCGTTTCGATTCTGAAAAAAAAGCTTAACACTGATTTAGTTTCAAATTTACGAAATCAAAAGAATAATTTCTATATTTAGATTTTATAATTCTACATGAAAAATAGTAAACCCTTGGTTATTTTTGGCGAATCGATTTTGCCGGGAGAAAACAAAACAATAAACGTTGAAATTGCGAGGCTGCATACCACCACAAAGCTTAATATTCCGGTTATTGTACGCAGGTCAAAAATTGAAGGTCCGGTAGTTTTATTTTCGGCCGGAATTCATGGCGATGAAATTAACGGAGTCGAAATCGTTCGTCAGATCATTAGTAAGAAGATTAATCGTCCGGCGAAAGGCACTATTATTTGTATCCCCATTATCAATATGTATGGTTTTGTCAATAAATCCCGTGAGTTTCCTGACGGACGTGACTTAAACCGTGTTTTTCCCGGAAGTAAAAAAGGTTCGCTGGCGAGTCGGTTTGCTTATCATATCGTCGCCGAAGTTTTGCCTATTATCGATTATGCGGTCGATTTTCATGCTGGAGGAGCAAGCAGGTTTAATGCACCACAAATTAGAGTTACCGAAAATAATCCTGAGTTAAAGACTTTGGCAGATGTTTTTAATGCGCCTTTTACATTATATTCTAAAAATATCAACGGTTCTTTCAGGAATACCTGCGAGAAAGCCAATATAAAAATGCTGCTTTTTGAAGGCGGAAAATCATTAGACATAAATAATGTAATTGCCAATGAAGGTATAATGGGAGTAAAACGTTTGCTGCATTATCTGAATATGCTTGATCCCAAACAAATTGTCGAAAAAGCTCAGGAACCTTCGATTTATATTAAAAATTCGGTTTGGCTTCGCGCAAAATGTTCCGGTTTGCTGCATGATTATAATTTAATTGGAAAGTTTGTAACCAAAGGAACTATTTTGGCCATTATTACAGATCCGTTTGGTAAATTTGAACAGAAAGTAAAAGCGCCGCATGATGGTTTTGTTATCAATGCCAATCATTCGCCTATAGTTTATGAAGGCGATGCGATTTATCATATGTCTAAAAATAGCGCTGATAATAATTCTGAAAATGAAGAAGAATAAAAAGGAATTACGCGTACTCTATAAAAATCTCCGAAAAGAATTTTCTCTTGATGATATTGAGGAAAAGAGCCTGGCTGTAGCCAATAATCTAATTGGATTGCCCATTTGGGATAAAACGTATTACCATGTTTTTCTGCCAATAGAAGAACAAAAAGAGGTGAATACTGAATATGTTTTGCATTTGCTTTCGGGAAAAGATAAAGAAATTGTGGTTTCTAAGAGTGATTTTGAAACTCGCGGAATGACACATTTTTTATTGACGGATAATACTAAAATCAAAAAAAACAAATATAATATTCCGGAACCTGTAAATGGTTTGCCGGTTCCGTCGGCAACTATTGATGTGGTTTTTGTACCTCTTTTGGCTTTTGATCTTTCGGGAAATCGTGTTGGCTACGGAAAAGGTTTCTATGATAAATTTCTAGCCGAATGCAAACCGGAAACCATTAAAATTGGACTTTCTTTTTTTGAAGCTGAAAATGAAATTGAGGATGTTTTTGAATCTGATGTGAAGCTGGATTATTGTGTGACGCCAGAAAAGGTTTATGAGTTTTGAACTAAAAAAATATATAATATGGATTTTAGAAAAGCAGATTTTAGAAGATTAATTCCAAAGGATAGTATTTTTACACCAACGAGTGTTATTTTTTTAATCGTTATTTTTGGAGGTCTTCTTCTTCCAAGAGATTACCGGGGGTATTTAAATTATCTTGTTGCTTTTCTGGTAACTCCAATGATAATTTTAGATTTGATAAAGTTTAGAAAAGAAGATAAATTAAACGGAACAAGCAAATTCTGGATGTCTTTATTAAATTTATTTGTTATGCTCGTCATAATGACTGTTTTACTTTTTTTTACCAGAACTACTTAACTTCCTTAATAGTCGCTCCATCAATCCAGCCTTCGGTTCCATCTGTTAATTCTATTTTTTTCCATTGTCCAACAGTTTCGGTAACGTAGACTTTTGCTCCTTCATGTAATAATAAAATAGCGGCTCCTGCTTTTTGTGGTTCGCTGCGAACTTCACTTAGCTCTGCAAAAACAATTGCAGGGCGATCGTTATCAAAATGATTTTTTTCTGACATTCCGGCAAACACACTTAGTAATAAAGCAACCAAAAGAATAAACATTCCTATGAAATATATTCTTTTTGAAAGCGTAAGCTGGGAGAAATAATAACCAATAAAACTCAATAAAAAGGCAAATGCAATCGCGATAGAAATTTTTGCCCACATATTATAATCAAAAATTCCTGTAAAGTTTTGAATCAGTTTTGCAAAACCTACTTTGGGGATTTCTTTGATCTCGTCGATAGTTAGTTTTTTTGCGAATTTTAAATTGTTTAAAGTCTCAGGATCATGAGGTTTTAAAACTAAAGCTTTCTCATAATTATAAATAGAAGGGGCTACTTTGTTGAGTTTGTAATAGGCATTTCCTAAGTTAAAATACAACTCGGCAGATTGTTGTTTGTCTTCTTTAATAATACTTTCGTAAGTATCAACAGCTTGCTGGTATTGTCCCTTTTGGTACAATGCATTTCCTTTTTCGAAGCTGCTTTGAGCAAAGAAAACCTGCGTGATTAATAAAAAAAGATATACTATATTTTTCATTTTATTTTCTTTAAACCTGATGGATTTTTAAAATATATCGGTTAGATTTTTTATGCTTAATTACTGCACTTTGCAATCTTAAAATAAGTTCAATCTAAAAAAAAAACTTAACGCACTTTGCGGTTAAAAATTAAACTAAACAATTTGTTTTTCCAGTTCCGAAATAATCAAAACAGCTTTGTCGTAATCCTGCTGGATCGAAGCGCTGGATGCCGGAGCATAACGTGCAAACTCACAGTTTTCAGTCAGATTAATGAAATTCTGAACCGATTCCGGATTTGCATTTCTCGACAATAAAAGTTCCTGAATATTATCCTTGCTCATTTCTGAGGTTTCGATATGCAGTTTCGCTTTTAGGAAATTATGCATCGCTTTTTCTAAAGCAATATAAAATGCCTCTTTATTGTTGAGTTGTTTTTTAGCCTGAGATAAATATTTCTTCGCTAATTTGTTGTTCATTCTAATTCGGTTTCCTGTTATGTCACCATCAATGGCTTCTTTTCGTTTCTTAGCCAAAACAATAATTGGTAAGATGACGAAAGGCGCGAATAACAAAAGATAATACAAATTCGAACCGTAAAAATCGTTTTTAGCTATGGCAACCAAAGTTGTTTTTGGTTTGATATATTTGAATTGTTCTGTTTTCGTAATTACGTTTTTAGACGCGTTTGCTGTAGCATTTGCTTCGGCTTGCATTGGACCATCTAAAACATCTACCATAATTTCCGGAGAAGTTATCGTTTTATAAGAACCGGTATTCAGATCAAAATAAGAAAACTGCATTGGTTTTATCGCGTATTTTCCTTTGTATTGTGGTACAATAGAATACTTATCCGTAATTTTTCCTGACATTCCGGAAAGCGAAGTGGTTACTTGCTCGTCGTGAACCGGATCGTACATCTCTAATGCATTAGGTACAACAGGTTTTGGCAAAGTAAACAATTTCATGTTTCCGTTTCCTGAAGCGCTCACGATTAAATCCAGGCTTTCTCCACTTTTCAGTGTTGTTTTAGAAGGTGTAACAGTAAAATTAAATTTACCTACAGCTCCGGTAAAACCTTGTGGTTTAGTTGCTTCCGGAAGTGGTTTTACGTTTATGGTCTTAGCACCTGCTGATACAATTTTATTATCATCCGTTAAAAGCATCTGGCCATACATATCGCGACGATTTGTAGGCAATTGTACGCCAATATCTAATGAAAGCGGTTCGATAGTTAATCTTCCTGATTTTTGAGGATATAAAATGGTCTTTTTCAGGATTACGAAATAACATCTTTGCCCCTGAAAAGTTCCTTCTTCTATAGATAATTGTTTGATGTCTATATTCTGGTTCCAGAAATCATTATACTTAGGTTTGGCCAGCTCTTTGAAACCGGTTACATTAATGTTGTTAAAGTATAATTTGTAAACGACAGTAATAGGTTCGTTTAGATACGGATTTGTTTTCGAAATTTCGGCTACAAGGTTCAAAGTCTCATTTGGAATGCCCTGACCTTGTGGTCGGCTATTGTCATAAGGATCCCGTTCTTGTGCAACGGCATTTGTTACTACAATTTTTATAGGCTGCGTTTTATAGATTTGCCCGTTATATTCTATTGCAGCTTGTTTGATAGAAAATGTTCCTTTTTGATTAGGCTGTAAAATATAAGAATATATTTTCTGAAAAGAACTTCTTCCGTTTACCCAGGACTGACTTACCTGCTGACTTGGTCCTCCTACAATTCTAAATCCGTCAAATGAAGGCTGGTCAAAGTTATCCCCATCAACATTCATAATAAAGTCAATGCGAAATCTTTCGTTCAGTCCGAGCGTATTTTTGCTTACTCTGGCTTCAAATTGAACTTGAGCCATAAGCCCTTGAAAAGTGAATAGTAATAGAATTAAATATCTTTTCATTAATTGTTTTTCAGTGTTTTTTATATTAACTGTTTAATCGTTAATTTATTTAATCGGGTTTTCAATTAAACAAATTAACGATTAAACAAATAAACCAAATTTTACCAGTCTTTTTCCGTTTTTTTAGGATTTCCTTTTACTTTCTGAGCGTTTACTTTATCCTGAATTTTCTTTTCTTCGTTGTTTACGGCATCTAATAAATTCTGAACCCGATCTTTAGAAATCCCTCCAGGCTGTGGTTTTGGTTCTCCTTTGTTGTCAGACTTATCATCTTTTTTAGGGTCATCTTTACCATCTTTTTTGTCCTTGTCTTTGTCGCCTTTGTCGTCTTTCTTGTCTTTGTCCTTATCCTTGTCTTTATTTTTATCCTTGTCCTTGTCTTTATCTTTGTTTTTATCTTTGTTTTTATCCTTGTCTTTGTCCTTATCCTTATTCTTGTCTTTGTTTTTGTCGTTTTTAGGAGGGTTTTCTTTTAGCTTTTGTTTTGCCAAAGCATAATTGTAACGTGTTTCATCATCAGTAGGATCATTACGTAATGCTTCTTTATATGCTTCGACTGCTTGCGTATAATCTTTCTCTTTCATCAGGACATTTCCTAAGTTGTGAAAAGCTTTATGCTTTTCAGGTCTTGTTTTAGCATTTTTTATGGCTTTCGCGTAAGCGAATTTAGCTTCAGAAGCCTGATTTTGTCTGTAAATAGTATTTCCTAAGTTATAAGGAGCTGTGGCACGTTTTGGAAATTTTGATTCTGAAATTCTATAATTGGCTTCAGCATCAATAAATTTATTCTGCTTATATTCTTCATTGGCATCAGGCAATGTCTTGTCTTTCTCCTGAGCCGAAATTGCTAAAGAGAACGTTAGTAAAATATAAAGAAGTAAATTTTTCATTCTAATGTTTTTATTTTTTTGTTCCGAATTTCTAATCTGAACACTTATTTCTTTTCGTTAAATAAATTCAACTCTTTTATCCAATTTGTTTTTCTTTCTAAAAGGAAGATATCAATAAACAATAATAAGAAGGCAAAGCCAATGAACCACTGAAACTGCGATTGAAAATCGGCCATTTGAGTCGCTTCGAATTCTGTTTTCTGAATGTTGTTTAAAGCGTTTTTAATGTATTCTAAAACTTCTTTAGTATTGCCTCCATAAACATAACCGCCTTTTGTGGCTTTAGCAATGGTTTTTAATCCTTCCTGATTTAGCTTGGTAATAACAGTTTGACCGTTTTGATCTTTTTGGTAGCTTTTTACTACGCCGTTTTCCTTCAGCGGAATTGTTCCTCCTTTTTCTGTTCCAACACCAATCGTTATGATTTTCATTCCCATTTTATTGGCTTCTTCGGCTGCTGCCGAAGCTCCTTCAGAATGGTCTTCTCCATCAGAAATCAAGATTAATAACTTGCTTGTTTTGCTTTTTTCATCAAAATAAGTCGATGATAATCTGATCGCTTCATCAAGCGAAGTTCCTTGCGATGAAACCATATCCGGGGTCATACTTTGCAGGAACATTTTGGCAACGCTATAATCTGATGTGATAGGTAGAACCGGGAATGCACTTCCTGCATAGGCTACAATACCTATTCTGTCGCTTCCTAAATTGTTGATGATTTGCGAAACCAGTTGTTTACTTTTCTCCAAACGGCTTGGTGCCACATCTTCGGCAAGCATACTTTTAGAAACGTCGACAGCAAAAACAATGTCTATACCTTCGCGTTTTACGGTTTCCATTTTTGTTCCAATCTTCGGATTCACTAACCCGATAATCAAGCAGGCAAGTGCCAAAAGTATTACCGATAATTTTAATACAGGTTTAAAAACAGATTTTTCCGGGCTCAGCCTTTTTACCATTTCGAGATCACCAAATTCGCGTTGTTTTTTTCTTTTCCAATACATATTGAAAAGGAAAATACACACCACAATTGGCAGTAATAATAAAAGGTATAAATATTTTTTTTCGTCTAATTCCATTTTTAGTTCTAGTTTTCAGTCGCAGTTTTCAGTCGCAGTTTCAGTTGTAAACTGTAAACCGTGACTGCGACTAAAATATTATATAAAGCTTCTGTAAACTGTATTTCTTAAACCAACTTCTAACAATAATAAAAAGGCTGCCAGTAACACAAAACCTCGGTATTTCTCGTCGTAATCATAGAATTTTAATTCCTGGATTTCAGTTGTTTCTAATTTATTGATTGCATTGTATATTTCGGCCAATCGATCATTACTTGTTGCTCTGAAATAAGTTCCATCGGTTTTACGGGCAATGCTTTTCATCAATTGCTCGTCGATTTCAACTTTTTGCATTTTAAATAAAAATCCTCCGTTTGGTGCATAAGCGTATGGAGATTCAGCCATTCCGTTTGTTCCAATTCCAATCGTATACACTTTTATTCCGTATTGTTTTGCAATATCCGATGCCGTTTCCGGTTCAATAAAACCGGCATTATTAACACCATCTGTCATCAAAATAATAACCCTGCTTTTTGCTTTGCTGTCTTTAAGACGGTTTACAGCAGTTGCTAATCCCATCCCAATTCCGGTTCCGTCTTGTAAAACAGTATCGTATTTAATTCCTTTTATGGCTTCAAGAATAATTGCTTTGTCGCTTGTTACCGGCGTTTTGGTATACGCTTCAGACGCATATAAAACCAATCCGACTCTGTCATTAGGTCGTTCTCCAACGAAGTCTGAGGCTACTCTTTTTAAAGCTTCCATACGGTTTGGCTTTAAATCTTTTGCCAGCATACTTCCTGAAACGTCAATTGCCAGAACAATATCAATTCCTTTAGTGGTCTTAGTCTGACTGCTAATGTCAACCGTTCTTGGTCTTGCCAAAGCTATAATTAAAGAGCTTAGTCCCAAAATCCTAAAAACGTACAAACAAGGTTTTAATTTTGTTAAAAGTGATTCGCTGTTTTTGAAACCCTGAGTCGAACTCATTTTTAAAGTAGCCGATTGCTGGTTGCGTTTCCAGAAAAACCAGGCAATTGCAATTGGGATTAACAGAAACAACCAAAAAAATTCCGGATTTAAAAAAGTTATTTTTCCCATTAGTTGCTCGCTTTTCTAAGTTCAACAGAATTTAAAATTCTAGTCGTAATATCGTTGGCGTATGTATCACCTTCTTCATGTAAAATCATGATTTGTTGTAATCCCTGATCTTGTTTAAACAGTAAAAGTTCATAATAAGCCTTTGTACTGGTTTTGTCTACAGGATTAAAAACAGTCATTGTTCCGTATCCTTTTATACCCTGGATACCTGCACTGGTCTGGAAATCTTCTTGTTTTACAATAATATTTTGTCCGCCCTGTGCTTCGATAACTTTTAGAGATCCTTCAAGAGCTTTTGATAGATCTATATCTGTAGGGTTTTTAAACTTACTTGTTGAAACGGTTACATAGAAATTGCCCACCATACTTCCGTAAGTAAATAATTGCATCTCTTTGATTAACGCCATCGTTTCTTTAGGAAGTACTTTTTGAGTATCCATTCGTTTTAAAACCTTTGGAGTTTCAATTAGAATACCCGGATTTCCGTACTCACTTTTTACCCATTCACCTTCCAGTAATTCTTTAGAAGGATGTCCGATAAGATTATCTTTTACATAACTGAAACCTTTGGTAACAATAAAGAATGCGGTAGTGGCAATTAATAAAAACAAAACTGTTCCTGCTGCAATAGCAATACGTTTGTTGCGTTTTTTTAGCAGCTGAAGCTTGATTTGCTTTTGTTTCTGCGCTTCATTCAGTAATTGATCTTCTTCTTCAGCCGGAACTTCTGTTGGGATCGCATTGTCAAGGGTTAAAATTACTCTTTGAATTTTGTTTCGGTCTTCGGTAATTTCAAATTCTAAAGGTTTAGATTTAGCGAATTTTACTAAATCGGCCTGACGTAAAACGCGTTCCAGATTCTCTACAGTTTCAGGAGTTAACGTCATTTTCTTTTTTGTAGAAGCTGTTCTGATGGCCTGAATCAATTCAGACGTGGTGCTTTCCATTGCCGGAATATGAATGGCTTCTTCTATATAGTTACGGGCAATATCAGTCAGCTCACTGTAGTATTCTTTGATTTCACCTTTTTGAACTAATTCTTTTTGCTCCAGATTGTTCAATAAACTTGTGGCTTTTTCGATAGGAGTTTTATAAACTTCTTCTTCAATTTTTTTCTTCTGATGTTTTTTAAGGTACCAGTAAACAAAAGCACCAATTCCAAGAATAATTAATAAGCCTAAAACATATTTCCACCAATCACCAATTCCGTTATCAACGACAGTAATATCTTTGATGTCGTACATTTTTTGCTGTAAAGTATCCACTTTTACATTAGCCACTTCAACACGAATAGAATCTGTAAGGAAAGGTTTTTTATCAATTAAAATTTTAATACCCGGGATGGTATATTTTCCGGAATCAAATTGTGTTAAACCATATTTCTTGATCAGTTCGTAAGTATCATTTTTCTTAACCGTATCGATTGGATAAGACTGAATTACTTCTAATGGTCCTATGGTCTTTAATTTAGGGAAAACAACTTTCGATTTAGAACTGACAACCGTTTTAAGAGTTAGCTTAAATTCGGCGCCAATTTTATTTTTTGTAGTATCAATGCTCGTCTCTACTTGTTTTTGCTGGGCAAAAATAGAGGAGGAAAGTAAAAATAAAAATATGTAAAACTTTAATTTCATTTGATTTTTGATTTCAGATTTTATTCTAAAATGAATGCTTAATTATGGCACGCGAATGACGCGGATTTGCTTCGCCAGTTCGCTAACGCTCGTGTAAGCGGATTTTTTATTTGTGTAATGCAGAAATCATAAATTATTCAATTTGAAAAAATCTAAATTCTAAAATCTGCAATCTAAAATTAATTTTATCTTGATTTGAAATAGCCCAGTAATTTGGTTACATAATTTTCATCGACCCTTGTGTTTACTACGCCTGCACCTGACTTACTAAATATATCTTTGAAATAATTAACTCTTTCCTGATAATGTTTTTCGTAATTCATTCGTACCGTTTTTGAACCCGTATCAACTAACTGAATTTTTCCGGTTTCGGCATCCAGCATACTCACCATTCCTAAATTGGGGATTTTTTCTTCGCGGATGTCATAAACACGAACACCAGTAATATCGTGTTTTTTAGAAGCGATCTTTAAAGTCTGCTCATAATTTTCAGACATGAAATCAGAAATTACAAAAACAATCGCTTTCTTTTTCTGGGTTCCTGATAAAAATTTTAAAGCAGCCCCAACATCTGTTTTCTGGCTTTTTGGTTCAAATTCGATCAACTCACGAATAATTCTTAAAACATGTGAACGACCTTTTTTGGGTGGAATATACAACTCTACATTGTCAGAGAATAATATTAAACCAATTTTATCATTATTTTGTGTAGCCGAAAAAGCCATCGTTGCCGCAATTTCGGTGACGATGTCTTTTTTAAACTGACTTTTTGAACCAAAACCTTCTGAACCTGAGATATCAACCATTAAAACCATGGTCAATTCGCGTTCTTCTTCAAAAACTTTTACGTGGGCTTCATTGTAGCGTGCAGTTACATTCCAATCGATGTTACGAATGTCGTCGCCATATTGGTATTGACGTACTTCACTAAAAGTCATCCCTCGTCCTTTAAATGAAGAGTGGTATTCTCCCGAAAAGATATGATTGCTCAGTCTTTTGGTTTTGATTTCTATTTTCCGTACTTTTTTTAAAAGCTCTTTTGTATCCATTTCTTTAGTTTTCAGTCGCAGTTTTCAGTCGCAGTTTACTTAATAAGTGTTCACTGTGACTGAAAACTGAAAACTATTTTTAAGGTACTTCAATCTCGTTTACGATTTTGTTGATAATGTCTACAGAAGTAATGTTTTCGGCTTCAGCCTCATATGTTATCCCAACTCTGTGACGTAGAACATCATGTACAACTGCGCGAACATCTTCCGGAATTACATAGCCACGACGTTTGATAAAAGCGTAACATTTTGCCGCATTGGCTAAATTGATACTTCCACGTGGTGATGCTCCAAAACTAATAAGAGGTTTTAAGTCGGCAAGTTTGTACTTCTCTGGATAACGAGTAGCAAATATGATATCTAAAATATATTTTTCGATTTTTTCATCCATGTAAACTTCACGAACAGCTTCTTGTGCGCGTAAAATCTGGTCTACAGAAACTACGGCATTTACTTTTTCGTAAGATCCTTTCAGGTTTTGACGAATTACAAAACGTTCTTCATCAATTTTTGGATAGTCAATTACAGTTTTTAGCATAAAACGGTCAACTTGCGCTTCCGGAAGCTGGTAGGTTCCTTCCTGCTCAACAGGGTTTTGTGTTGCCAATACTAAAAACGGACGATCTAGTTTAAAAGTGGTATCACCAATCGTAACTTGTTTTTCCTGCATTGCCTCCAAAAGTGCCGATTGAACTTTGGCCGGAGCACGGTTAATCTCATCGGCAAGGACGAAATTAGCAAAGATTGGTCCTTTTTTGATGGAGAATTCGTTTGCCTTGATGTTATAAATCATCGTTCCAACGACATCGGCAGGTAATAAGTCAGGTGTAAACTGAATACGACTAAACGAACCTTGTACTGCTTGCGACAAAGTATTTATCGCTAAAGTTTTGGCCAATCCGGGAACACCTTCAAGCAAAATATGCCCTTGTCCTAAAAGCCCAATTAGTAAACGCTCGACCATATGTTTCTGGCCCACAATAACTTTGTTCATTTCCATTGTAAGAAGGTCTATAAAAGCACTTTCTCTTTCAATTTTTTCATTTATCGCTCTAATGTCTAAAGTCGTTGTATTTTCTTCCATATAAATATTTTTAAAACCTT
>Ga0116227_10000166_pt1 | contig 113347 bp, 90 predicted proteins | sample S1TSphgellanicum_FD_89693 | JGI IMG/M metagenome (GOLD analysis project Ga0116227, IMG submission 89693) | Host-associated microbial communities from peat moss isolated from Minnesota, USA - S1T2_Fb - Sphagnum magellanicum MG | ecosystem: Host-associated > Plants > Peat moss > Unclassified... | reverse complement strand
TATAATTGGGAACGCCCCCACCAGGGTATCAAAGGCAAAGAACCTATTGAAATGTGCACCTTAAACAACATATAAAAACACCTAATTCTGTTACCGAATTACCTAACCATTACAATTGCGAGGTACGAAGCAATCGCGGATAAGCAGAGTCGCTTTTCAAGTTCGCGATTGCTTCGTACCTCGCAATGACAAAGTAGAGAAATATTTAGTTCGCCATAGCCTTATTCAATGCGATCACCGCATTCTTAAAGCTTTCTCTTGCTACTAAAAATTGGATATTCACTTTACGCAGGGCGAAACCGGCGCTCATGATGTTGATGCCTGCATCCGTAAGTGCAGCGGCGGCGCGGGCCAATAATCCAGGTTGATCCATATTGGTACCCAACATGCAAACCATGGCGGTTTTTTCAACTTCTACTTTTTCAAAGTTTTCTTCCAACTCGTGAACCAGTTTTTTATCAAAATCGCGCTCCCAAATTACTATTGAAATGCTGTTGGCGCTGGTGGCCTTGAAAATATAACTTACGTTATGGTCAAAAAAGATCTGCATGATCTTTAAATCCGAACCAACGTTGCTCACCATTAATGGATCGTAAACATCAATCAGCATCAGCTTATCCGTACCTGTAATTACCTCGACACGTTTGGTTTCGCAAATAAAATCCTGGGTAATTAAAGTACCCTGGTGGGCTGGCTCAAAAGTGTTTTTAATGCGCAGATTAATACCATTAATTTCCAGCGGTTTTGATGCTTTCGGGTGAATGGCTTCCATACCTACGTCCGCCAGTTGGTCGGCAATATCGTAGTTGGTATTTCCCACCGGGTGGCAGTTTTCCAGTCCAACAATGCCGGGATCGGCTGTAGATAGGTGATACTCCTTGTGGATGATCGCCTCAGTTGGTTTTAGCTCCTCGGCAATTTTGCTGAAGGTAACCTCGCTGTAGCCACGATCAAACTCGCGCATAATACCTTCGGTACCCTTTACATAGCCGGTTACTATGCAGATCGTCTTTTTAAAATCGATGTTTTTGAAAGAGTGCTTAATCCGCTGATCGATAGTATAAGAATGATGATCATGCAGACCACTCAAATCAACCAGCGTAGCATTAATCCCCATGTTTTGCAGGATATTAGTAAAATTCCAGGCCGAGTGGCTTTCGCCGATAGAAGCCAGGATCTCGCGGGCTGCTTGCAGGATATTCTCCTTGCTCACATATCCCGAAGCTAAAATATTAGATAAGTTCTCGAGGTATTTTTGTGCACCATGCACATGGTCTTCAATAAAAGTATCGGCTTTAGCCAGATCTAAACCCAGGCTGACATATTGCGTATTGATCTCTTTTAATTTGGCAACCAGTTCTTTCAGTGGTTTATGAAAATCTTGGTATTTGGCTAAGCGATGATAAACGCCCGGTTCGCCAGTCTTCTTATTTTCGAGTAACAAGTTGGTCACGCCCGAGAATGCCGATACCACAAAAATGCGGTTGTACAATTCGTCGCCGGTACGGTTAAAAAGGATGATGTTATTAATAACGTCGTTTAGGGCACTCATAGATGTGCCGCCTATTTTCTCTACTGTAAACATGATATATTTCTTTACCATTCTTGCGCAAAAGCTTTGCCTTTGTTGCTGCTAATTTTGCAAGCTGCTGGTAATTATTGGGTTGTTATTATTGCGGTGTTAAATATCTTGATTTATTTTTTCAATTCGGTATGGTAGCTTTCCAATAAGGTAAGCAGGGTTACGATTGCTTGTACAAAACCCCGGCTTTTTCTGCTGATGTTTTAATCCCCTTTATCATAGCCGAACTGAAGCCGTTGTGTTCCATCTCGTTCAGGCCGGCAATAGTACAGCCTTTTGGCGATGTAACCTTATCAATTTCCTGTTCGGGGTGCGATGCTAATTGTAATAATAGGTCTGCAGCTCCCTTAGCGGTTTGCGCGGCCATTTTTAAGGCATCGTGCGCGTGGAACCCAATCTCGGTACCACCCTGGGAAGCAGCGCGGATAGAGCGCAGGAAAAACGCAATACCACAGGCACATAGTGCAGTGGCCGATGTCATCAGTTCTTCGTTAATACGAATGCTCACACCAACGGTATCAAACAACGAAGTAACCAGGCTGATGTTGGCATCTGAAGCGGTATCAGTAGCTATACAAGTCATCGACTGACCAATCGCTATAGCAGTATTGGGCATGGCCCGTACTACCTGCACATCTAAACCCAAATGCTGGCGAACATCCTGACAGCTCACGCCTGAAACTACCGAAATTAATAAATGCTTGGCAGGATCTATAGCCGGTTTAATCTCGTCCAACAACTTATTTAACTGCTGTGGCAGGATAGCTAAAACAATGATTGTTGCATTGCGTACGGCATCTGCGTTGTCGGCAGTCACCTGGTAGCCGGCATCTTTTAACGGAGCCAAAGCGGCTACGTTACGGCGCGTAAGCGCAATTTGCGATGGGGAGTAGATCTCGGCTTTTACCAATCCTTTCGCTAAGGATAGCCCAATATTTCCGCTGCCTAAAATGGCAATAGTTTGAGTGCTCATGTTCTTATTTACTTAAACGTGTACCAAAGGCATCTTTGCCCAAATCATCAGCATGGCCAATAACTACCGCTTGTACACCAAAATCAATCGCCTTAAAGGCATTATCTAACTTAGGCAGCATTCCGGAGTGAATGATACCGGCTGCCTTTAATTCGTCGTAACGTTCGGGGTTAATCTCTCTGATCAGCGATTCCTCGTCGTCTATATCCCGCAAAACACCTTTTTTCTCAAAACAATAGATTAGCGTTGTTTCATATAAGCCAGCTAATCCAACCGCCAGGGCCGATGCAATAGTATCGGCATTGGTATTTAGAATCTGACCTTCGCCGTCATGCGTTAAAGCAGCAAAAACAGGGGTGAAGCCAGCTTCCAGCAAATTACTTATACCTTCGGTGTTAACAGAATTATCATCGATATCGCCTACAAAACCGTAGTCGATAGTTTTAACCGGGCGTTTTTTTGCTTTGATAAAATTACCGTCGGCACCGGTTAGGCCGATGGCATTGGTGCCGTAACGCTGTAGTTGGGCTGTAATATTTTTACTGATCAGGCCACCGTAAACCATCGTAACCACACGCAAGGTCTCGATATCAGTAATTCGGCGACCGTCAACTAATTTAGATTCGATCCCCAAAGTTTCTGCCAGTTGAGTAGCTACTTTGCCGCCGCCGTGCACCAGTATTTTATGGCCTTTCAGTTTGGTAAAGGCCTCTAAAAAGCGGTGCAGGCTTTCAGAATTATCGATAACGTTTCCGCCTATTTTTATTACGTACAGCGATTGCATAATTTTATAATAGCTGCGAAAATAAGGAAACCCGAACAAACATTGGCCCTAAAACTTAAAATTCTACTGATTTGGTAGAGTATATGATGCCCGAATTCGATATGTCCCGTCAAATTTATAAGCGGATGGAGGGGATAATTAAAAACAGAATTTCAAAGGTCGGCCCTTCGGGAAGTAGTCTGTAGTTTCATTTTGGCGTTTGCTTAATGTTGGTATTTAAAATAAAATACTTGATTATCAGTTATATAAATCGTATAAACTTATTTATAAGTTATATAACTGAAAAATAAGTTGTAAAACTGATTTATAAGTTTTAAGTTTGATTTATGGAAGAGTTAACCAAAACCGAGGAGCGGGTAATGCATATTTTATGGCAACTGAAAAAAGCCTTCGTGAAGGATATCATTGATGCCCTGCCTGATGAGCCGAAACCGCCTTATAATACCATATCGTCGGTAGTGCGCTTGTTGGAGAAAAAGGGTTATGTAGATTTTAAAGCCTACGGCAAAACGTACGAGTACTTCCCCGCCATCAGCAAAAGTGAATATCGTAAGGCATCATTTAAGAAGTTCTTTTCAGGGTATTTCGATAATTCGGCCGAAAGTCTTTTTAGCTTCATGGTAAAAGAGGAGCAACTAAGTGAAGATGACCTGAATAAGATCAAAGATATCATCAATCAAAATAAACCAAAATGAAAAGCCTGATCTACCTTACACAAGTCACCGCATGCAGCGCAGTTTTTTACTTGTTTTATTACCTGCTGTTAAGCCGGCTTACCTTTTTCGCCATAAACAGATGGTATTTGCTTATTACGGTAATCTTGAGTTTTGTAATACCTGCGATAAAATTGCCGGTTAGCGAACCTCATGTGTACACTGGGGTAGTTCAACAGGTTGTTAAAGTGTATATTCCGGATGAGGTACCTATTATAAATCAAGCGCCTGTTAGTCAGCGCTCAGCAATTGAAACAGATCCGCTAAAGTGGGATTATATAGTGAATATGGCTTATCTAACAATAATGTTGGCATTTTCAATTCATTTAATCATCATGTTATATGCTTTTTGTAAGCGCATAAAGGGGAAACGCATTACTAAACTGGGGAATGTTAATATTTTAAGCAGCAATAATAAAGTAGCAAACGGCTCATTTTTAAACTACATTTTCCTAAACGATACTGAACTCAATGCCGATGAAATTCAGCAGGTTATTGCACACGAAATGCTGCATATTAAATTAGTTCACTCGGCAGACCGTATCATCGTTAAAATTGCTCAGATTATCCTATGGTTTAACCCCTTTATTTATTTGTACGCCCGATCGGTTGAGGAGAACCATGAATTTGAGGTGGACAAGTTAATGGCCGTGAATAATGATAAACACAATTACGCCAATCTGTTGCTGCATTTATCGGTAGCGGGCAATGGTATGCTATACCACAATTTTAGTAAAGTACCGCTGAAAAAGCGCATCACCATGCTATTTAACCAACCTTCAAACAATATGAGAAAGATAATTTATGTACTGGTTTTACCTGTATTGTTAATTAGTTGTTTGGCCTTTGCCCAACAACAAAAGGAAGCAACAAATGCAGTAAAGCCAAAAAAATCGACTAACGGCAGAAACAAAGTGCTTACATCAAACCCGCCTCTGCAAAAACAAAAAGTATTGGCAACAACAAAAACTGTTGTAAAGATTAACGCAACCAAACCGCTTGCCGAGACAATTGATAACCATTATTATTCAGATTTATATAGCCGGGTGGAAGTAAAAAAGGATAACGGCGACACGGAAGATTCTTTAAGTTTAAATTCACGCAGATTAGACGGTCGTAGTGCGGGGGGAGTTGTAACAAGTATAAAACATAACGCAATTGTAAGATTCTTGATTAACCGGACTTTATACAGCGAAGCCGCTTTCAAAAGGCTATCACCTGAAACTCAAAGCAGGCTTTTGACAGCCCGTGCTACAGGAGTGGCAGCCGGTGATTCTTATAAAACAAAACTGAAGGAAGTTGGCTACAGCGATAAAGTTATAGAAGATCTTAAACTGGCTGCATTGTTTTATATTGAGGTAAAAGATGATGAACTGACGCCTGAACTTAAAACACCTGCAGGTAATACTAAATATGGGCAAAAGCAATCGCCTGAAAAGGCAACGTCAGTTCCCGCGTCATACAATAATACTGAAGACGGTAAACGTGACGCGAACATGCGGAATGCAATTATGGGTAAAATTGTTACGGTAACTGTGAAGGCAATTGATGTGCCAATTGATATCGACAGTAAATCAGACAATAAGCCAACCAGTGGAGTGGTATTTGATTATAACGGAAACGAATACTCTATACTTTGCTGGACTAAACCAGAACGGGAGTTAAAAAAGCAGCTTAAAGCCGGCGATGTAATTACGATGAAAATTTCAGCAGCAGGCTCGGGTAACGGTATGCCGGTGTTTATTATTCCGGCTTACGTGATTAAAAACAACGTAAAAATTTATGAAGTAAAGAATAACGATCCTGCATTCGGTAGCGTTAAAAGTGAATCGCCCGGAGCAACATTAGCAGACATTAAAATTTCCCGGGCTGACAAAGTTATTCGTACAAATAAATTAGGGATGCAACTATACGGTAACGTCCGGTTAAATATAGGTGATACACGAATAAACGCCGATTATGTACGCGTTGATGATAACAAACATTTATTGTTTGCAAGTGGCCAAATTAATTCGAAAACGCAAACTTACTTAGGTTTACCAGTTGCTGAAATGGGCAAAAATAATGCTAAAATTATTTGCGATTCGCTGGTACTGAATTATCAAACTATGACTTCCCGGGTTTGGAATTCGAAAGCCTATTCTCAAAATTAAAGTGATTACAGCTATCCTTATCTCAATATATTGCTGCTAAACCTATTTAGATATAGCAGCAAATAAACAGGTAATTTTGCTAATATTGAAAACATAAGTGCGGCATTCGCCTTATTTACAATAAAGCAAAATGCGGCCATGCCGTAAACATCTTCTATGGATTTGACAACAACAACGCCGGGCACCCCACGTATTGTAATTATAGGCGGCGGTTTCGGCGGCATACAATTGGCCAAGGGCTTAAAAAAAGCTAAAGCCGAGGTTTTAATGCTGGATAAGCATAATTACCATACTTTTCAGCCACTACTTTACCAAGTGGCTATGGGGGCCATTGAGGGAGACTCGGTGGCTTTTCCTATTCGCAGGATCTTCGCCGGTCAAAAGAATTTTAATTTCGTGCTGACCGAGGTTTTGAAGGTTAATTCGGATATCAACATGCTTAATACCTCCATTGGCGATATTAAGTACGATTACCTGGTGCTGGCTACCGGCGCCACCACCAACTTTTTTGGCAGTAAGGAGATTGAGTGCCACACTATGCCCATGAAAAACCTGCCTGAGGCTTTGAACCTGCGCAGCCTTATCCTGCAAAATCTGGAGAAGGCAATGATTACAACGGATATGGAAGAACGCAAGGCGTTGTTAACCTTTGTAGTTGTAGGTGGCGGGCCAACAGGAGTAGAACTATCGGGAGCGCTGGCCGAAATGCAGATGCATATTTTATGTAAAGATTACCCGGGTTTGTTTATTGACGATATGCAGGTATACCTGGCCGAAGGTAAAGCGGAATTGCTGGCTGCAATGTCTGAAGGTGCATCAAAAAAAGCCAAACAGTTTTTAACCGAACGCGGGGTAATTGTGAAAAATAGTGTGCATGTGGAGCACTACGATGGTTTGACTTGTACCATTGATGATGGTACCATCATTAAAACCCGAAATGTTTTTTGGGCAGCAGGGGTAAGAGGAGAGATGCCCGAAGGTTTAACCGGAGCGCCTATAGCCAGGGGGAATAAAATAAAAACCGACGAAATTAACCGGGTAGTAAACTACACCAACATTTTTGCAATTGGCGATATTTCAGCAATGATTACCGATCAGCTACCGGACGGGTTACCGGGTGTTGCGCCGGTGGCGATGCAGCAAGGTAAGCATCTGGCCAAAAATCTGATTAACCTGATCAACATGCAGCCAACCGTTCCCTTTAAATATCAGGATAAGGGTACTATGGCAACAGTCGGGCGTAACAGAGCCGTGGCCGATTTAGGCAAACTTCACTTTCAGGGTTTCTTTGCCTGGGTCTTATGGATGTTCGTTCACCTGTTATCGTTGGCGGGGTTCAGTAATCAGTTGATCGTATTTTTTAGCTGGGCCATCAATTACATTAATAAGGATAGCGATAACCGCCTGATTGTTCGCTCTTTTGATACGAGCGACATGCAGGTGGATGACTCATCAAAATAGAATGATACTTTAATGACCATCTGTTGTAAGGAAATTGCCGTAATTGATACTAACAACTAAAAAGATCATGAAAAAATTAAGTTTATATCTGGTAGCGCTTCTTTTTATGGGATGCGTTAACGCGCAGGACAAAGTTGGCGACCATGCTTTGGTGGCTTTACCTAAGGTAGCTCCCGGCGAAGCGGTGGCCACTTTTGGCGGCGGCTGTTTTTGGGCCAGCAGCGAGGCCTTCTCTGAATTAAAGGGCGTTAATAAGGTAGTGGCCGGTTATGCTGGTGGGAATACTAAAAACCCTACTTACGAGGAGGTTTGCACCCGTACCACCAATCATGCCGAGGTTACAGGTTTATTACGATCCCCAAATGATCAGTTATGAATTACTGGTAAAAGCATTTTTTGCTGCGCACGATCCAACCCAGCTTAACCGCCAGGGCAATGATGTGGGTACTGATTATCGTTCCATAGCGTTTTATCGCACCCCGGATGAGAAAAAGGCGTTAGAGGATGGGGCGAAAGAAGTAAACGATTCAAAGCATTATAAAAGCCCTGTGGTAACTCAAATAGTACCGTTCACTGTATTCTATCCGGGCGAAAAATATCATCAGGGATATTACAAAGCGCATTATAATGACAACGATTATCTGACTATCGTATCTGAACCAAAAGTGAAAAAGATGCGTGCGGCGATGAAAGGTTATCTAAAACCTGAATTTACAAAGTAAGCGAAAGATAAAATACAGACTTACGAAGTTTTTAAAACTTCGTAAGTCTTATAAGGATTATTATGCTACTGGGCCGATAGGTAAAACCGTCCGTCCATAGACTTCATTTAATACTCCGGCAATACCAGTGTAAATAGCTGATGCACCGCAGATGATGCCTACATATCCCGCCACGTGTTCAATTTCTTCGCTGCCGGTTGCTTTGGTGATAGCTAATAATGCGAAAAGAATTGTTAGTGAAGCGAACACAAACTGCAAAGCGCGATTAAGACGTAAAGTACCAAAGAACAGCAAAAAAGTAAATACACCCCACATAGCCAGGAATGCTGAAAACGCATTTGGCGGGGTTTTATCTATCCATCCCAGCTTAGGGAATACAATTAACCCAACTAACGATAGCCAGAAAAAACCGTAAGACGTAAAGGCAGTTAACCCGAAGGTATTATTCTTTTTAGCTTCGATAATGCCGGCAATTACCTGTGCTATACCTCCATAAAATATACCCATGCCTAAAATCATGGAATTAAGGGGGAACATGCCGGAATTGTGCAGATTAAGTAGTACGGTAGTCATACCAAAAGCGCAGAGGCCAAGGGGCGCAGGATTAGCAATGCCATCCTTTACAGGTGCAGGAATTTCACTCATTTTTAAGGTTTTTAATTGGGTTTATAAGGGCAAGCTAAATCAATTTATGTTAAATTACAAGTAATTTTTACAAACAGGCCGGCTATCTGGCCGTTTAAACAATACCTATGCAAAAAGTAGTTTTAATACGCCACGGCGAAAGTGTTTGGAACCAGGAAAACCGGTTTACCGGGTGGACGGACGTTGATTTAAGCGAAGAAGGTTACCGGCAGGCGCACCGCGCCGGGCAATTGCTGAAGAAATACGATTTTAACTTTGATGCAGGCTTTACCTCTGTATTAAAGCGATCTATCAAAACCATGCATTTCATGCTGGAAGAATTAGATCATCTCTGGATCCCGGTACAAAAATCATGGCGTTTAAACGAACGTTTTTACGGCGCTTTGCAGGGCATGGATAAAGATGAAGCAATTGCACAATATGGCGCTGAGCAGGTACAAAAATGGCGTCGAGACCCAAACGAGCATCCGCCGGCAATTACTAAAGATGATGACCGTTACCCCGGCAAAGATCTGCGTTATAGAAACCTAACTGATAGAGAAATCCCGCTTACCGAAAACCTGAGCGAGACCATGGAAAGAGTGTTGCCCTTTTGGCTGGAAATAGTTGTACCTGCTATCAGGCAGGGGCAAAAGGTGGTGATTTGCGGGCATGGGAATAGCTTGAGGGCGCTGATTAAGTACATGGATAATCTGTCGGATGAAGATGTTACGCAACTGGAAATCCCGACCGCAACCCCTTGGGTTTATGAGTTGGATGAGGGCTTAAATACCATCAAACATTACTACCTGGAATAAGCGGCTTTCGATTTTTAACCCAAAAACCACAAGGCATGCATATATTTGCCACAGAATTAATAATACTACCATATGAAACCCGGCGATAAAGTGATATGTATTGATGCGAAGATAGATCCTGAAAAATCAGCAGAGATCAGACGCGATTTTGAGATTTGGGTTACCAAAGATACACAGTACACCATCCGCGAGATTTTGGATAACAACGGGATTGTAACGGGGGTTCTGTTGGATGAGATTCACAATTTTCCGAAATACTTTAAACTGATCGACCGTTTTCAGGAACCGGCTTTTGCTCAATGGCGTTTTCGTAAACTAAACTATGCCACAGTTGAAGCGGCTGAAGAACACGAGGAAGAATTGGTAGGGGTAGAGCCGGTTAAGCGCCAGGAACAAGAGGTTAAGAAATAAAGCTTACAGGTTACTTATTAATCAATGACCAAAATTGGCCTCCTTTCGGATACGCATAGCTATATCGACGATAACATCTTAAAACATTTTAACGATTGCGATGAAATTTGGCATGCGGGTGATTTCGGCAATATTGAAGTCGCCGACAGGCTGGCCGCTATAAAGCCACTACGTGGCGTATACGGCAATATAGATGATGCAACGGTGCGAATAGTCTACCCCGAAAATTTGCGCTTTAAATGCGAGGATGTGGATGTTTGGATAACGCACATCGGCGGTTATCCCGGTAAATATCACCCTGCTATCCGAAACGAAATTTACGCTAACCCACCGCAACTGTTCATCTGCGGGCATTCGCATATTTTAAAGGTAATGTTCGATGCTAAAATCAAATGCTTGCACATTAATCCAGGCGCTGCGGGTAAACAAGGCTGGCATAAAGTGCGCACGCTGATCAAATTTTGTATTACCGGCGATAAGATTCATGATTTGCAAGTGGTGGAGCTGCTTAAATAGTCCTATAACAAATCTGCCCGCTGTGATTCTACCTCAAAAACAGAGTCAATCAATAAATTCTTTTGCTTTCCCGCTGCAACGGCTAACTGATCGCAACGCTCGTTTTCGGGGTGACCAGCATGGCCTTTTACCCATACAAATTTAACCTGATGAACTCGGCTTACTTCCAGATACCGAAGCCAAAGATCTTTGTTTTTCTTGCCGGCAAAGCCTTTTTTTACCCAGCCCTGCAACCATTTTTTCTCGACAGAATCAATTACGTATTTCGAATCGGAATAGATAGTAACCTGCTGATTAGGGTTCTTTAATGCTTCTAAACCCTTAATTACCGCCAGCAACTCCATGCGGTTGTTAGTGGTTTTACGGAATCCTTCTGAAAGCTCCTTATAATGCGGGCCGGAACGCAAGATAGTTCCATAGCCACCCGGACCAGGGTTACCACTCGATGCGCCGTCTGTAAATAGTTCTATCATTTTGGCTTCAAAATTAAGATTTTTTAGCAGACGGCGGCCCAACGGAATGCATCCAGACGGATATTTCTAAGCCTCAATATTAAGCAGCTCATTTTCAGCTACCATTTTATTAGGCGCTTTGCCTTTGACCAGTTTATCAACCCGCATCAGCAAGAAGATGCTTAAAATAGAAATCCCCACAATTACATAGCCAACCGTATCGTAATGCTCTAACGGGGTGCCTTTATCTTTTTGCGTGACAATAACGCCCGCTACGGCAGCAGCTACACCACCGGCTATTTGCTGCAAAGATGAGTTGATACTCATAAATGCACCACGATCAGCCATTTCTGGAATGGCGCTGGTTAATGCCGACGAAGGGATCATCCGGCTCATTACGCCCATCATCATCAGGATGTTGATACCCATTACAACTAATAAAGGTGTAACTCCCAAATTAGTGTAGATTACGCACATAACCATCATCCAGATAGATGCTACGGTGAAAATTTTGAACTTATCTATCTTGTCGCTCAGTTTACCAATAATTGGCATGATTACCAATGAGCTAACTCCGGATACCATAAACAACATAGGCAATTGCGCATTGGTGATACCTAAATTGTTAATGGCAAAGGCGCTCCCGAATGGCATCATCATAAAACCACCTATCGATAAAAGCGCGGTCGACGCAAAGCCAATACGGTAATTACCCTTGGCAACTGTGTGCCATAAATGCTTTAAGGCCGATTTATCCGATTGAACTTTTAAATGCTCGGTGACTGGTTGCAGTTTGATGGCGATGGTTACCGCAATCAGTATACCCAGCCCGGCTACCAGCCAAAAAGGAGCTTCCCAACCCCAAACGTTAGCTAATGCTAAGCCGATTGGCACACCTAAAACCTGGCTTCCGCCGAAACCCATCTGGATATACCCCATCACCCGGCCACGCTGTTGCATGGCGAAAATATCGGTGATGATAGCCATTGATATAGAGCCGATTACGCCGCCAAACAAACCGGTAATGATACGTGCGGCTACTAAAACGGCATAACTCTGCGCTAAACCGCAAAATATCGTGCCGACTATAAAGCCGACGTAAAAGAACAAAAGGAGTTTTTTACGATCAAAACGATCAGCAAATCCGGCAGTTAATAAGCCCGATATGCCCGCGCTGAATGCGTAGGCTGATACGGCAAAACCGAAAGCAGATGGTTTAAGATTAAAGGATTTCATCAGCATATCGCCAAGGGGAGACATAACCATAAAATCCAGTATGACAGTGAATTGTGTAAGTGCGAGTATCCAGATTACAAATTTTTGATATCCCGTGAACGACACGGCAGTTGGAGTTTGTTGCATGTTAAGGGTGTTGGTGGTGGTAAAGTTAGTGTTTATTAGTGGGCATCGAATATGCTCAGCATAAAAGATATCCCATCGGTAGAATGTAACGTGTTGGTTGATTGCATAGTAAGTTCCGCCGTTTCAGATGCGCGAGCCCGCATTTGCTTTTCGTAAGCGACTATTGCTGCGTGAATGTTAATATAATGAGGATCAAGCAGATGTTGACTCAGTTCTAAAGCATCCAGCATAGCCATATTTACGCCTTCGCCGGCGTATGGCGGCATCAAGTGGGCAGCGTCGCCAAGCATGGTTAAGTTTGGAAGAGCGTCCCAGGTCTGATCTAACGGCATGCAATACATAGCGCGGGGAGTAAAGTTGCCGTCGGCGTTTTCAAACAGTTCATCCCAAATTTCATCCCATCCGGTATAAGTAGTTTTAAACCAAGCTAATACCTCCACTTTATTTGTGAAATCAATCCCGCAATCGCGTACCCAGTTTTCTTCGGCCTTAAAGCCGGGGTAAAACACTAAGCTGCCGTCGCCTTTCGAGCTGACAATCAGCGTCTTTTCATCGCCAAAGGCAAATATTTTCCCACCGTTCAGTAACTCATGTATACGCGGACTGGCTGTTTCTGAATTATAAACCGCACCTTCAATAGCTGAAACGCCCGAATAAAAAGGTTTAATAGGAGTGATGTACGGCCTGATCTTTGAATTAGCGCCATCGGCGGCGATAACCAAATCGGCATATTCTTTCCGACTGTTTTTAAATTCGATATCCCAGCCATCACGGTTTGGTGTTAAAGCAACAAATTGGCTATCCCAAATCACTGTGTTGTCTTGCAAAGAGTTAAGCAGGATATCCTGCAAGGGCCCGCGATCAATCTCCGGGCGTTCGGGTCCTTCACGTTCTTGCAGTTCATCATCAAAATGGATAGTCGCATGTTTATCAACCACACGGGTTTTATCTGCTCCGGGGCGGTAGTTAGCTTTAAATTCAGGCATTAAGCCTGCGTGTTGCAGCGCCAGTAAACCCGATTCTTCGTGCAGATCCAAGGTTGCACCTTTAGGGCGGGCGTCTTTATGGGCATCGCGCTCGTAAACTTTTACGTTAGCGCCGCCAATTTGTAACAGGCGTGCAAGGGTCAAGCCTCCCGGACCGCCGCCTACTATGGCTATGGTTTTATGTTGAAGATTATTCATATTGATTATTGTTGTGTTGAGGGTATAGACGATTATAACGTGACAACATTTTAAAAAAGTCAAAATATTTTCTCGCAGGCTATTTACCCAGTTAGAAATTTGCTCCCCACAGGTATTTATTTAAATAATATTTAAGAACTTGCTAAGCGTAAACCATCCCATGAAAATGTACAGGCCTTTTTTGCTCTGCAGCGCTTTGCTGCTGTCTTTTAGTATCGCGAATGCGCAGCCAAAATCCCCTTTAAACACAGTTGACGTATGCGTGTATGGCGGTACATCTGCCGGGGTAATTGCTGCTTACACAGCCGCTAAAATGAATAAAACGGTCGTATTGATTGAGCCGACTGAAAGGTTAGGTGGATTATCGACCGGCGGTTTAGGTTTTACCGATATCGGCAATAAATATGTGGTAACCGGTTTGTCTCGGGATTTTTACCGCCGCATAGGCCAGCATTACGGCAAGTTTGAGCAATGGACATTTGAGCCAAGCATTGCTGAAGCTATCTTCCTGGATTATGTAAAGCGTGGTAAGTTTACTGTATTGTATAATAACCGGTTAAAAGGACTAACAAAAGTTAAAAATCACATTTCCTATATTGAATTAGAGAACTCATTAAACTCATCAAAAACGCAAACAATCAAAGCTAAGCAGTTTATTGACTGCACTTACGAGGGCGACTTGATGGCTAAAGCTGGTGTAAGTTATACCGTAGGGCGCGAAGCTAATTCTGTTTACAATGAGACGGTTAACGGCGTTGAAATCAGGGAAGGCCACCAGTTTCCGAATGGGGTAGATCCCTATAAAATTCCCGGTAAGCCGGAAAGTGGTTTGTTATGGGGAATTAGTGCGGAAACGATGGCGGCGATTGGTGCCGGGGACACTAAAGTACAGGCCTATAATTTCAGGCTATGCTTGACTAATGATCCGGCTAATCGAATTGAAATAACGAGGCCAGCTAACTATGATTCAACTTATTATGAGTTACTGTTACGATATCTGGAAAAGAAACCGGCTAAAGATTTGAACGGATTTATGAAGGTTGATTTGATGCCTAATCATAAAACCGACATCAACAATAACGGACCTTTTTCTACCGATATGATAGGCATGAATTACGCTTATCCTGATGGCGATTATGCCACCCGTGCGGCGATAACCAAGGCGCACGAGGATTATACCAAGGGCTTTTTATACTTCATTGGTCACGATAGCCGGATGCCCGAAAATCTGCGTCAGCAGATGCTAAAATGGGGTTATCCTAAGGATGAATACACCAAAACCGGCAACTTTACACCGCAAATGTACGTGCGCGAAGCCCGGCGGATGATTGGGGCTTATGTAATGACCCAAGCCAATTGCGAGCGCAAAGTGATAGTTGATGATATGGTTGGAATGGGCGCCTATAACATGGATTCGCATAATGCTGAGCGGGTTGTGATTGACGGAATGGTTAAAAATGAGGGCGATGTACAGCTACGTGGCATTAGTCCGTACCCGATTGCGTACCGTTCTATCACTCCTAAGGCTGAACAGTGCGATAATTTAATTGTCCCTATCTGCTTGTCTGCCAGTCATATGGCTTATGGGTCTATCCGGATGGAGCCCGTGTTTATGGTGCTGGGGCAGTCGGCTGCTGTGGCGGCTTGCCAGGCCATTGATGCTAAGGTTGGGATCCAGCAAATTGATGTTAAAAAGTTGATGGTTGAGCTGAAAAACAACCCTTTAGCCGATCATAGCACACCAGAAATTCTGGTAGATAACGATGATACTGAACATGTTACCAAAACCGGATACTGGAAACGCGAGGCGGTAGGCGGCTACGGCCCCTCTTATTTAATTGACACATCAAAAACATCTGTAAATGATGAAGTTAAGTTTAATACTGAGGTAAAAACTGCCGGTAAATACCATGTTTACCTGTATTGCCCTAAGGTTGGCAAAGCTACCACCAATACCCAGATAACGATTTTTGACGGTCAAACCAGCACGTTGCGAACGATCAACAAAAGTGAAATTCAGGTGGTGGGGCAAACATCCGGCGAGTGGGTATCGCTCGGCGTTAGCCAATTTTCGTTAGGTAAAAATGGGTACGTTTTGGTGACCAATAAAGGTGCCGATGGGAGCGTGGTGGCTGATGCGGTTTTGTTGGTTCCGGTGAGGGATTAAATTGAATTTATCCTATTTTTAGAGTAGAACAGAGTAGTACAGATTGAAAATGATAAAAATGAAGTTAACTTGTTTGTTATTAGTTAGTTTGGTGTCATCCGTAGTAGTTGCCGGGCCTAAACCGGGTAAAAAACACGGTGCGGAAAGTAAGCCAAATATCATCATTATTTTAACGGATGACATGGGTTACAGCGATATTGGCGCGTTTGGCGGAAATTTTGTTCCGACACCTAATATTGATCGCATCGCAGCGATGGGTCGCAAGTTTACAAGTTACTATAGTGCGGCTCCAATTTGTTCTCCGTCGCGGGCTGGGTTACTCACGGGGCAGTATCCGGCCAGGTGGAATTTCTCTACCTATCTCGATAACAAAAAACATAATGCCAACGCGCAACAGGCCGACTTTCTCAATCCGTCTGCACCATCTATCGCCCGGGTTTTTAAGGATGGTGGTTATGCTACCGGTCACTTTGGTAAATGGCATATGGGCGGCGGTCGTGACGTGACCAACGCGCCGGGTTTTGAGAAATATGGTTACGACGAACACAACAGCACCTACGAAAGTCCCGACCCTGATCCGCTGCTGACGGCAAACAACTGGATCTGGTCGGACAAGGACAGTATTAAGCGTTGGGACCGTACGCACTATTTTGTAGACAAGACCCTCGATTTTATGAAGCGCCACAAAGGTCAGCCTTGCTTCGTTAATCTTTGGCCCGACGATGTGCACACGCCCTGGGTTCCCCGCAAGGAAACAGAATATACCGGCCAATACCCGATGAACCCCGAAGAGGAAGCCGCCTTTAAGCTGGTGCTGAAAGAATACGATAAACAAATTGGCCGACTGCTGGATGGCCTGAAAGAAATGGACGAGGACAAAAACACCATCATCATTTTCACCAGCGATAACGGGCCGCTGCCGAGTTTTAAGGGCAGCAGGGCCATGGGTTTGCGTGGGTCTAAATTATCGCTGTACGAGGGCGGTACCCGCATGCCATTCCTAATCGCCTGGCCGGGCCATATCCCTGCCGGCACGGTTGATGATAATTCAGTGATCAGCGGGCTTGACCTGTTGCCAAGTCTGGCCAGTTTAGCCAAGATTAAACTACCCGCAGGTTATGCCGGCGATGGCCTGAACCGGGCCACGATACTTACAGGCGATGGCTTTGGGCCACGGGGCAAGTTTTTGTTCTGGGAATACGGCCGCAACGCTACCGGCTTCGCTTACCCGCGACCGGTAGATAAAAGCCCGAATTTAGCTATGCGCATGGGCGACTGGAAGTTACTAATGAATGCCGATGGCAGCGATATCCAGCTTTATGATATCCTGAAGGATAAAAAGGAGAGCACCAACGTAGCGGCTAATCAGCCAAAAATTGTTGACGAAATGAAGGTGAAACTGATGGCCTGGTGGGAAAGTATGCCGAAGTTGGGGAAATAGGTTTGTTAGCTGCTTCATTTATAATTTAAATAGTTAATTATATGACCATTGAACTAAGCAGTCAAAAATCGGAATGTCTTTACAAAAAGGCGTTCGAGGCGTGCTGGTTGTGTATTTATCATAAGGAAAATGCGTTCTTAAAAGAAGAAATTTCGATACTTCCTGAACAGATTCAATTAAAAGAATCGTCAGTAAAAGTTATTTTCTCTAAAAATAGCTCCAAAATTCATTGCTGGGAAGTGAACATAGATTTGTGGAATGAATCCTCCTGTATTGGAAAATACACTTATATTGAAGATAAGGATGGAAGTTTTTTAGATGATAGTTTGACGTTTTTTTCAGTATAACTCACATTAAATAATATACTTAAGACAGGAATAATTAGTAAATTTTGAGTAACTGTTAGTCCGGATTTATAATCCCGGACCAACATTACTGCGGATTTGTAATCCGCGGTAAATTTATCATTAGATCAAGGGGAATACAAATCCGCTAACTTGTCGATCCGGGATTATAAATCCGGATCAACAGAGAAAATTAATATGAAGACACTTCTTTCGATAGTTAAACTTCTATCAATAATACTATTTTTTTTAAACTTAGTAATATGGTTAATGGCTCATGCGTCTGGTCACAACATACCATTAAAAACTGATCTGACTTTCGGCTTTTATGCGTTTATTTTATTTATCATCATATCATTGGCAAGTTTTTTGAATATAAAAAAGAATAATATCCGCCGCTCTTAGAAAGAATTATTGCTTAAGATGCGCGGCACGCGCAAAAAAATTAGGCACACGCCACAGGCGTGCGCCAGCAACATGATAATTAAGATTACACCATCGACGGCGCTTTGCCAAAGGCCTGTTTAAACGAGCGCGAAAAGTGCGAAAGGTTCTCGAAACCCACATCCAGGTAAACATCAGATGGTTTGCGGCCTTTTTCTTTAATAAGGTATAGCGCTTCCTCCAACCGCCTTTTTTGCAGCCAATGGCCGGGCGATGTGTTAAAGATCTTTTCGAAATCGCGCTTAAAACTGGCCAGGCTGCGACCGGTCATTTGGGCAAACCGCAGCGTCGGCACGTTGTACTTGTAGTTTTTATTCATAAACGCTTCCAGGTCAATTTTATAAGGCTCGCTAAAATCGAACAGGAAATATTTCAAGGTTGGGTCTACCTGTAACAAAAGCTCGACGGCTTCTTTGGTCTTGAGTTCGGCCATCGATTCGCTGAGGGCTGTTTTTTGCGTGAAGTAGGGCAACAGCGAGTTAAAGTAACCAATCAGGAACGGATCTGCAGGCAGCGGGCGCAGTAAATCGCCGGTATACCGGCCAACCGGGTCTATCCGATGTTCCTCGGCATAACGGCGCAGAAATCCCTGTGTCAAAAAGATATTTACGGCTTTATATTCACCGTCGGCACCCGGCACTTTTTCAGATTTTACCAATTGATTACGACGCGCCAAGCCAAGGCTGCCCGCTGGGATTATGCGCAGTCCGTCGGTACTTAGCAAGTGCGTTTCACCCGCTATTACAAAGCCCAAGGCATGTTCGTGCACAAACTGCTCGTTCCCGCGCTGCTTTTGGGTTACGCAGGAGTAGAGCAGGTTGTTCAACTGGATGTGGGATTTATCTTCCATTGCTTTAAAGCTAAACAATATACTTTAATTGGCTAAGCATGGCCTTGTCAAACGCACGATCAGGCAGTAACCAGCGCATAAACAGGGCTATTTTTGCCATGTGTCCGCCGGAGTAACGGGTCTCTGGTTTTTTGGCAGCGATGGCTTTTTGAATTAGCCGGGTAATTACTACGGGTTCGGAAACTTTAGTCTCAATGTCTTTCATTATTTTCACCAGGCCATTTGCCAGTGCTTCATAATTACCACCTTCGGATACTTTTTTCAGGTTATCCATCGAAATATCGGCCCATTCTGATTTTACACCACCCGGTTCAACCACTACGATATCGATACCAAATTGCGCCACTTCGTTACGAAGGCTATCGCTTAAAGCTTCTAAAGCAAACTTGCTGGCATGGTACCAGCCGCCCATAGGCAAAGCCAGTTTACCACCGATAGACGAAATATTAATAATGCGACCATAATGCTGGCTGCGCATACCGGGGATCACCAATTGCATCAGTCTGGCTGCACCGAACACATTTACTTCTAACTGGTAACGGGCATCAGCCATGCTTACTTCTTCCACCGCTCCGTACGATCCAAAACCGGCATTGTTAATCAGCACATCAATACGCCCTTCGGCTTTTTGTATACTTTGAATTCCTGCTACCATCGATGCTTCGTCGGTTACGTCCATGGCAATTACTTTTACGCCAAGGCTTTGCAGGTCTTGCATTTTATCTACCCGGCGGGCTGCGCCGTAAACGGTATGCCCGTCTTTTAACAGGTCTTTGGCAAACTCTTTACCCATGCCGGCCGATGCGCCGGTAATTAATATTACTTTTTTTGTAGGTTCCATTTCTTTTTGTTTTGATAAATCAAAGGTCGCGCTAATAGCAGGAGCGAGGTTTGCTGTTAAGCTCAATTTGCTTTGCCGGGAAGCTCAAAATCCTATTTGCTGGCGCACGCGTGCCGCGTGTGCCTTATTGTCTTGCGCGTCCCGCGCATCATCGTATCAATTTAAATCTATTAACTATTTAGGTATAAATGCTTGATATAATAATTACCTGTTAGGATGCGCGGCACGCGCAAAGAACTTTGGCACACGCCATAGGCGTGCGCCAGCAAACGGGCCGGCTATTTTTGCCGCTATTATCCAACTACTCAATCTTAAAATTATTTTCAAATAAATTTGCGCAACTAAAAAGTTGCATATATATTTGCAACCAACGGGTTGCTTATTAAAACCTTACGATATATGAAACCAGATATATTTCAGGCCATAGCCGATCCAACACGGAGGGCTATTTTAACTTTACTAACTATACAGGCCTTAACACCAAATGTAATGGCCGAAAAATTTGATATGACCCGCCAGGCCGTATCAAAACATATTAAGGTACTACACGAATGCGATTTGATTAAACCGGAGCAGAGCGGGAGGGAGATCTATTATCACTTTAACGCCAAGAAGATGCAGGAGTTTGATCATTGGCTGGCCCAATTTAGGCAGAGCTGGGAAACACAATTTAACCAACTGGACAATTTATTATCAACACTTAAAGAACAGGAATAATGAACAACGATTTGCTATTTGATTTTAACGTTGACAAAGCAGCGAAAACCGTAATTATCACCCGGGAGTTTAACGCCGGTCAATCTTTGGTATGGGATGCCTTCACTAAGGCCGAACTGTTAGACCAATGGGGAGCGCCGGCACCTATGCGCGCCAAAACCAAATATTCGGATTTCACGGTAGGCGGCCGCAGGTTTTATGCGATGATTAGTCCGGACGGAGTAGAGCGCTGGTCGGTGCAGGAATATACCTCCATCACGCCTAAGACAAATTTTAAAATGTATAACACCTTTGCCGATAAAGACGAGAACCGCGAGTTACCGGGATCTGAATGGGATCATACTTTCAGCGAAAAAAACGGCATTACAAGGGTGGATATCACGGTTTTTAACGAATCATTCGAGCGGATGGAGAAATTATTAGAGGGTTTCAAAATAGGCTTCACCATGACTTTGACAAACCTGGAAAATCTGTTAGGTACTTTATCTTAAGAATTAATCAACACAAAATATTAACAAATAAAACACACAATTATGAGAGCAATTAACCCATGGATCAACTTCAACGGCAATGCCGAGGGAGCATTTACTTTTTACAAATCAGTTTTCGGCGGCGAGTTCAGCAAAATTGTCCGTTTCAGCGACCTTGCGAGCGAAGAGTTTCAGGTTCCCGAAAGTGAGGCCAACAAAGTAATGTACATTGCCCTGCCTATCGGTAAAAACAATGTATTAATCGCTAACGATGTTCCAGAATTTATGGGTCGCGTTAACGAAGCCGAAAACAGATCAAAAATATTAGTCGGCGCCGAAAGCAAGGAAGAGGCAGACCATGTGTTCAACGGCCTATCGGCAGGCGGCGATGTGGAAGGACCTATCGGCGATACTCCTTGGGGAACTTATGCCGGGATGTTCAGAGACAAGTATGGTATTGAATGGATTGTGGAGTTTGACTCGAGTTACGCAGGATAAGGTAGCTTAAAAGTCATGCTGAACTTATTTCAGCATGACTTTTTTTGTTCCCGCCAAGGCAACAAAACCGCTTTATCTCTCAAGAATACCTTTCAAAGTCGTCAAACTCGCGGCCATATCTTTTTCCAATAGTCCCGTAATCATGGGTAACATAATGTTCAGGGGATATTTCATTTCGCTGGAGGTATTCCAGGTTACTTTGGTTTGATTTTCGGATAAAGATTCGGTTGCCATTTTTGCCTTAGCAATTCCGGCAAAGGGCCTTACAAAACGGATCTCCATTTCAATATCCCGCCCTTCGGTAATCGCTTTAATCTCCTGTTCGCCTTCGCCGGCTTCTTTGTTGCCGTTCCAGCCGTAAATGAAGCCAACAGTTCCGTCGGTACCGGTAAACTCTTTTTTCATATTGAGGTCCATCATTACCCACTTATTATAATTGTCCTGGTTTCTGATGTGTTTGATATAGTCAAAAACCTTCTGCTTGGGCGCAAGGATAGTAACTTCACTATGGGTTTGATACCCCTTTTTCATGAAAAGGCCGATGATCAGCAGCAGCGCAATTAAGCCTGCTATGATATACAAGATGATGAGTACGATATGCATAATGTTGACGTGAGTATAATATTATGCTGCGCTCCCTTTTAACGCTAAGCGTTTATGATAAAAGATATAAGAGCAAGCCAATACTGCAATTAATATCAGCATAAATGCCCAGTCTTTAAAAGCAAAGCCCGATGCGTAGAACGAGTAGGTGGCGCCGATCAGATCGAACATAAAACCGGCATAAGCCCACTCTTTTAACCGCGGAAAGCCGGGGGTAAGGATAGCTATTACACCCAATACTTTGGCTACCGCTAAAAGATGTAATACATAAGGTTTGTAACCAATTGCCGCCAGCATTTTAGCGCCTTCGGGATTATTCATAAAGCTTGAGGCTGCCGAAAATAGCATCATAGCCAAAATTAATACCGTGGTGATCCAGTAAATTACGTTGATTGTTGTCTTGCTCATGTTTAATTGTTATTAGATAATTTCAGTTGCCTAAATATAATAGGATTTATAATAATTTGAAACTTCTACACCGGTCAAATTTGTACTTGTTAATTTACCGCATCTCATTGCTTTATTAAAAGTATCAGTTAAATTTGATCTGCATCCAATTACCCCTTCTATGAAAAACATCATTACCTGTATTGTACTATTAACCTGTACTACCTCAATCTTTGCGCAAGCAAAAAAGCAGACCGACCAATCACTCCGCAAACCAAACATCGTTTTAATTATGGCGGATGATCTTACCAGGCAGGATATCGAACCTTTTGGCAGTAAGCAGGTGCATACGCCTAACATGGCTAAACTGGCCGCTGAGGGTGTTTGCCTGGATAACATGTTTAACATGGTGCCGGTATGTTCGCCCACGCGGCAATCGTTGCTGACGGGGATTGCACCGGTTAGGAGCGGGGCTTATCCCAACCATACCATGATTTACAAGGGAATTAAAACCCTGCCGGTTTACCTGCAGCAATTGGGTTATAATACGGCTATTATTGGCAAACGCCATTACGCGCCCGATGAATCTTACCCCTTTGATTTTTTAGGCGGTCGCGAGGATGATAACGGCACCGGTATAGATGTTGATTTAAGCAAGGCCGAAGACTATCTGACTGAGAAAAAAGCCAGCGCAAAACCATTTTTCCTGATGTTTACCAGCAATCAGCCGCACGAGCCATGGACCCGCGGCAACCAGGCTGCTTATGACATGGATAAGGTACAATTGGCCCCCAACATGCTGGATACTAAGAACACCCGCCGCCAGATGGCCAAGTACTTTGCCGAGATCACTTACCTGGATAGTCTGATCGGCGTTACTATGAACATCATCGAACGTACCGGGCAAAAGGATAATACCATTGTGCTGTTTTTAACCGAGCAGGGTAACTCGTTCCCTTTCTCTAAATGGACGCTGTACGATCAGGGGCTGCACTCGGGTTTTATTGCCACGTGGCCTGGCAAAATTAAGCCGGGCACGCGCAATCCGGCTATGATGGAGTATATCGATATCCTGCCCACGCTGATAGACATTGCCGGCGGCGACCCGACGAAGATCAACACCGGATCGAAAGACGGGAATGGCAATATGGGCTTTGACGGGATGAGCGTTAATAATGTACTGTTAGGAAAAGAAACCCACCTGCGCGATATTGTTTTTGCCGAGCATACCACCCGCGGCATTATTCAGGGCAGCGACCATTATGCCAGCCGCTCAGCGCGGGATAGTAAGTTTTTGTACGTGCATAACCTGGATTATACCGAAAAATTTAAAAACACGGTGACCAATAGCATCATGTTTAAGCAGTGGATAGCTAAAGATTCGGTACGGGCATCGTTTTACCAGTTTCGCCCGGAAGAAGAACTTTACGATGTAGTAAACGACCCCTACAACCTCACCAACCTGGCCGCCGACCCTAAATACGCCGTCATCAAAACGGGCCTGCGCACCAAACTGGAAGCCTTTATGAAACAACAAAACGATAAAGGCGAAGCCACCGAAATGGAAGCGCTGAAAAGGCAACCGAAGAATGGGGATCAGAATTGAGTCTGAAGTCTAAAGTAATAAGCCTTGAGTCCAAAGCCGTTCAAGACTTAGGACTCAAAACTTTCGACTTAAGGCTTAAACAACTCCTCCCATTACCGGGTCGGTAACTGAGGTTAGGCCGGTTTCTACGTGGCCGGCAAAGCGTTGTTCAAAGTTTTCGCTTCCGCTGATTTTTACGCTGAAATCGTACCAGTTATGGTTTTTATCCAGGTTTAGCGGCAATTTTATTTTACCCTTGGCGGGGATAGTTTGCGTTTGACTGGCTGCGCCGTAGCTGTTATCGTGCAGGGCTATGGCAAGGGGTTTGGCATCGTTATTGGTCAGCTCAACTACCACATTACCGCTTAAGCCGGATGAGGCTTGCTCGTAATGGCAGGCAATGCTTAATTGTGGCGCTTTGCTATCGCCGGTAAATTCGCGGTAAAATCCGTTGGGCCCGTGTACTCTCAGGTGGTACTGTCCGTTTTCGAAAGCTTCCAGCGGCCATTGGTAACTTAACTCATCGCCCGGTTTCACGGCAAAGTACCAGTTCCGGCCAATTTCGTCTTTGCTGGTTTTGTCGTTATACTTCACCGGTACCGATGCGGTAAACGGCGCACCCGATGCATTTTTCCCAAAAATGATATTCCCGGCACTGAAGTGCAGTTCCACGCTTTTTTTATCGGCGCTTAAACCACTGTGGGTATAAAGTTCGTACGGGATGGCGCAGGCCGGGCGGATGCCTTTTTCCTGCAATTCCATTACGGATGGTTTATTGGTAATGGCCGCTACATCAGTTGCAGATAATTTTTTAGCCGGAGCAGGCTCCTGCTTAAACTTGGCGTTGAAAATATCTTCTACCTTTTTATCCCGGCTAAGGAAAGGGATGTTGGGCAGTTTATCACCATTATACGGCGCAAAAACCGAAGTCATATCGCCGCATATGGTTCGACGCCACTCGCTGATATTGCTGAGGTGGATATTCTTTTTAAACTTCCGGTTCACAAAAGTTTCCAGGAATTGCAGGGTAGAGGTATGATCATATACTTCCGAACAAACCTTACCGCCCCGGCTCCACGGCGAAGCCACGATCATCGGCACACGGAAACCTAAACCAACTGCGCCATCACGGGCTTGCTTTTCGGGCACGCCTTGTTTAACCTCGTTAGCCAAACGCACGTGCTCAATTTCAGTTTCGATACCGGCTGAGACCTTACCTGTACCCGGTAGTTTATTGTCAGGGATAGAGAAAGGAGGGACGTGATCAAAATAACCGTCGTTCTCATCGTAAGTGGTAATGAAAATGGTTTTCTTCCATACCTCCGGGTTTTTAGTCAGGATATCTAATACCTCAGATACGTACCAGGCACCATACCACGGCGCGCTCGGGTGATCGGAAAAATTTTGCGGACCGGCCAGCCAGCTTACCGTAGGCAGTTTGCCGGCGTTAACATCAGCGCGGAATTGGTGCAGCAGATCGCCTTTAGGTACTACGGCTTTACGTTCCTGCCCGTTATCCATATAGGTTAACTGCGTTATCGAACGGAAATTTTCGTCGGCTTTGTTAATGATGAATGCGCGGTTGTATAAGCTTTTTTGATAGTCGTTCAGTTTGGCAAAGCTTTCTTTATTCCACTGTGTTAGCTCTGCGCGGGCGTTATCTAAAACCTCTTGTTTGGTCTTGATAGCTGCCTGCGTTTTTTGCGATGTTGCAGCATCGGTTGGGTCTGCTTCTTGTAGTTTGTTAATCTCGCCTGGCAAATCTTCGGCTAATTTTTGCAGGTTGCGGATGTAGCGGTCGGAAAATTTAACGTTATAGGCTTTAAAGAATTCCAACAGGTTACAGCCGTAATTAGCTAACCACGAGCGTTCTTCGCCGGTGAAACCGCCGCCGCAGCTTAAATCGTTTTGGTAGAAGTTCCACGATACGTTAGCTTGCTCCAGCAACTCGGGGAAGGTACCCCAGGGCATGTTACCGTACGAGAAATCCTCGTTACGGATATTGGCTTTCTGCAAACCATCGACCTGGTGCATAATATTGCCCGTCCAAAAGAAAGATCGGTTAGGCGTGGTGCTGGTCATGGCCGAACAGAAATACTGATCGCATATGGTAAAAGCATCGGCCATGCCATAGTTAAACGGCAAATCCTCGCGGGTGTAATGGCCCAGCGTCAGCGGCTGACCGGCATAGGCTTTGTTTCCCGACTTTTTGGCCAGCAGCCATTTATCGTACTTACCTAAGTTATTGGCATCAACCTGGCTGGCGCGCGAATGTGGGAGCGAACCCATCCAGGTAATTTTGGTGTCTTTAATATCTAAACGGAAAGGAGCATAAGTATTGCCCAGGGCATCAGTCTGTGTAAATACCGAGTTTTGATTGGGTAAGCGAAAAGCCCGCGGGTCGTTAAAGCCACGTACGCCTTGTAATGAGCCGAAGCAATGATCGAACGAACGGTTCTCCTGCATCAGGATCACAATGTGCTCAGCATCTAAAAAGGTGCTGCCCGTTGGTGGGTTAATGGCAAATGCTTTTTGTATTGAGGCCGGTAACGCGTTGGCCATTGCTAGACCGCCCGATAGCAGCGCGGCTTTTTTGAGAAACTCTCTCCGTGAATCCATATAGTGTAGCTGTTATAATGCCTGTTGGCGGCACTAAATTAGCAGCCCTATGTTAAACTAAGTTTAACAAAATTAATTATTACGTAACATGTTTGTGGGGAAGGGGAGAGAATCAAGAGTAAAGAATCAGGAATCAAGATGTTGAGGAAAAAAAGCCTGGAATAAAGAATCGAAACGATGAAGCGCTTTCAACATCGTTTTTTTTTCTGCACGATGATGTTTATCACCTCTTGACGGGGTATATTATAAAGACTTGTTTACACGTTTCTCCCTGAGTTGGGATACTCCAAACATTTTTTATTATAATTGTTATAGAAGTAGTTACAAAAAATTACAACCAACCAAACCTAAGCTGCATGTGGTTCTTAAAACTGATAACCTTATTATTTCTAACCCTTAGTTCAATATTTGCTAAGGCACAAGCAATAGAATGGCATGAAGATAGACCGTTGGTTTGGACCGATTTTAAAGGCAAACCAGACCACAATGGCGGTGCCGTAGCAGTGTCCTATTGGAATACAGTTTACACCTACAAAATTGAGATTATTGATAGTGTTTATCATATTACTTTCGATTTAAAAAACCTCTTCGATGCAAACTTATCGTGGCGAAAAAGAGATTACTGGGATGAATACGTTTTGGGACACGAACAACTCCATTTTGATATTAATGAGCTATTTACACGCAAGTTGGCCGCCGCGTTTCATTCTGCAAAGTTTACGAGTAACTATAAATCAGAGATTGACGCGATTTATAATAAGAATAGAACAAGGTCTGCCGTAATGGAGGCTTTATATGATAACGAAACGAGACACTCCAACGATCAAAATATGCAGTACCGATGGGAGTTTTTAATTCATTTAGCTTTAAGAAACCTCCCACGTAATTATTAAAAATGCGACTGTTAAAACTGATAGCCTTACTATTTCTAACCTTTAGCCCAATATTTGCTAAAGCGCAATTAATTGAATGGAGTGAAGACAGACCTTTAACATGGCAGGATTTTAAAGGACGACCTGATTACAAAACAGGTTGGGGCGGGGTAACATTTCGAAATATTTTATACAGTTACAATTGCGAGTTTCGTGATAGCGTTTATAAAATCACTTTCAATATAAAAAGTGTTTTTGATACGCAAAAGTCATGGGTAAAGAGAGCACAAATGGCTAATGATTACGCGCTTAGTCATGAACAAGGGCATTTTGACATCAATGAACTCTTTGCCCGAAAAATGGCAGCCGCATTTCATTCTACTGTATATTCCAGTAATTATAAAGAAGAGATAAAAGCTATTTTTGATAAATATTGGGCTGCGCTAAACGCCATGGAGGCAAAGTATGATGCTGAAACTGAACATTCAAATAATGCAACTATGCAATATCAATGGCAATTGTATATTTCCTTAATGCTTAAAAATCTGCCACGTAATTATTGAAAAAAAAAACCGAGAGACCAACTGTTTCCAGTCTTGATTCCTGATTCTTTACTCTTGATTCTCTAAAAAAAACTAATTCACCAACGCTTTCTTAAACTGATTAGGACTAATGCCCGTTTCTTTCTTAAACAATCTCGAAAAGTAGGGCAGGTTTTCAAAACCCAACGTATAGGCTATTTCTGATACGTTTTGGTGGTCGCTTTTTAACAGGTTCTTGGCTTCGTTAATCAAGTAGATGTGGATGAGTTCGATAGCGGTTTTACCGGTTTCCTGCTTTAACAAATCGCTCAGGTATCTTGATGAGAGATTGAGCTGCGCGGCCATGGCGTTTACTGTTGGCAGGCCTTTGGTATGCAGCAAGCCGTTTTTAAAATAGACAGAAAGCGCATCGTTAAATTTAGATACCACCTTGCCGGATAGTTCTGTACGGTTAATGAACTGGCGTTTATAAAAACGCTGCGAGTATTTTAAGATAGAATCGATATGGGTGAGGATAATATCGCGACTGTATTCATCGGTGTTGTTGTGGTATTCGCCGTTGATTTTATCGTACAGATCCCAGATGATTTCTTCTTCTTTAGGCGACAGGTGCAGGGCCTCGTGGGTTTCGTAGTCGAAGTAGTTATACTTCTGAATTTCATCATGCAGGAAATGCCCGTGTAAAAAATCCTCGTGGATGAAGATCAGGAAGCCGTCTTCATCAAACTGAAGGTTTTTAAACTCCACCACTTGTCGCGGATTAAAGAAGGACATCGAGCCGTTATCATGATCGTACTTGGTACGACCGTACATAATCACACCCGAAATCAGTTTTTTAAATCCGATCATGTACATATCTGAGGTAAACTCACGGTCGCCTAAACTGCAGGCGCCGCTATGTTCGCAGCGGTACACGCTGAACAGCGGATGCTCGGGAGCGGGGAAACCGTTTTCGCGATGCAGGTCGGCTATTGATTTAAAATGTTTCATGATGATTGGCTTGTGATATTAAAACAAAATTACGCCGTTGTGCGGCGTAATTTTGTCAGTGGAATAACATTATTATTTACCGTGCGCCGCGGTGGCTACATCGGCCCATTCGCCCCATTCGGCAATGCGGCCCTGGTAAACTTGTTGTACCCATGGGTAAGCCACTTTACCCAAAAATAAGCGCAGCGGAGGGTTTTCAGCATCAGTCAGTTTTAATACCGCATCGGTAGTAGCATCAGGGTTACCAAAAATATCATTGGTTAAACCAGCTTGGAAATCGGCTTTAACCTGATCGTACTCCGGCATACTTTCCGTATGATATGCAGATGCACCGGCCCAATCGGTAGAGAAACCGTTAGGCTCAATCAGGGAGATCTTGATACCGAAATCTTTTACTTCTGAAGCCAGGGTTTCGCTTAAACCTTCTACCGCAAATTTAGATGCGTTGTAAACACCCAATACCGGTAAAGTAACAATACCCAACACGCTTGATACCTGGATAATATGACCGCTGCCTTGTGCACGCATTACCGGCAAAACGGCCTGGGTCATCCATAGTAAACCGAAGAAATTGGTCTCCATTTGTTCACGGGCTTGTTGTTCGGTAGTTTCCTCAATAGCACCGAATAAACCGAAGCCAGCGTTATTGATCAGCACGTCGATGCTGCCAAAATGAGCTTGTGCTTCTGCAACGGCTGCGAAATCGGCAGCGCGATCGTTAACGTCTAATTTAAGAGGTAGAATGTTGTCGCCATACTGTTTAACTAAATCATCTAATGAACTTAGATCGCGCACGGTGGCTACTACTTTATCGCCACGTTTTAAAAATGCTTCAGCCCAGATTTTACCAAATCCGCGAGAAGCGCCTGTTATAAAAATTGTTTTTGACATTGTTTTATTTGTTAAATGATATGTCAAAGGTAGAGCGCCAACCGCAGACGGGTTTATACATAAGTGGGGAAGAATGATACAAATTAACGGGGGGGATGGTACCTTATTTATTACCCCTTCCCGCCGCTGCGCAAATCATCGTTATTAATATTGCGCTGGCTCTTTTTAATATCTGATGCTAATCGGCCAAACTTGTAATTGATGCTGAAAGCGATGGTGCGGTAATAATCGTTAAAGTATTCGTTCCTATAAAACTCGGGCGAGAAGCCGGTGCCGTGCAACATTACCCTTGCATTGTACGGATTATTTGCCGTTACATTAATTAGCAGTTTCTTGTTCAGTAATTCTTTGCTTACCCTGAAGCTTGAATATAGGTACTTATTAGAGTTCCCCTGGAACTCCACGTAGCCGGTATAGTACGACCCTGTGGCACTTACCCGCCAGCCTTTGTTAAACTGATAGCTGGTATCTAACGATACATTGGCCTGGTAGCCTTGATTTTCCATCAGCAAGCCGTTGTCTTCGCCTTTAATGCTTACGTAGTCGCCCTCTGCATTGGTGTTCAGTTGCCATTTTTTAGTGAGGCTGATGTTCATGCTCGCTGTTAACGTTAGGTACTTAAGCTTGCCTAAATTTTTTGGCTGGCGAAAGGTGACGGTATCGGTTTGAATCGTCCGCACGTTTTCGATATTATTATTGGTGGTTTGATAGCTTAAGCCAAGATTAAGGTTATTTAGTTTTTGGTTGGTATAGTTGAACTCGAATGAGTGCAGGATAATAGGCCGCAGCTCCGGATTACCGGTAGTTAAAAACTTGGGGTTAGATCGATCTACAAACGGATTCAAATCCCAGATATTAGGGCGCATCAGTCGGTTAGCTGCGCCTAAAGTAATATCGGAGTTCTTAAATTTACGTTGCAAGGACAGAGTAGGCAGTAAAGTGGTGTAACGCTGCGCCAGGCTTTGGGCCGACGATGCAAAATCAGCATCGACCTGCGTATGTTCTAAACGTAAACCTGCTTTCACCAAAAATTTGTTAGAAGTAAACTGACCCGAACTATATGCGCTATAAACTCTTTGCTGATAAGTAAACCGGTTGCTCAACGTAGGCACGTCAACATAATCACTACCGTTTAACTGGCTGAAACCATAACTGCTGTGATTTTCGCGAAAGATGGCTTTAAGGCCGGTTTCCAGCGCAAATTTGTTTAGCGGTTGGGCATAGTCTATCTGCGCGGTATACTCGCGGGTGTTTATCTGGCTGGGTTGGCGGTAATCGGCGCTGCCAAAGTTTACCTGGTCGCTAAAGTGTACATCGCGCTTGTTGCTATAGTCACCGTTATCAAACTTATAACCAACGGTAAGCAGTTGCGTTTTGCTTTGTTTAAAACCATGCTGATAATTAAACTCGGCCGATGTGCTGTTATTGCGATAGCTGCCATCATCAAAAGAATGGTACTGTTGGGTTAACAGTCCGTTGGCGTTATGCTCAATAGCTGTCTGGGATAATTGGTTCAAGCTATTTTCAAAGTAGTTGACGTAGCCAGCGGTTAGTAAGTTAAGCGAATCGATATCGTAACTGATATTAACAATATCCTCTACATGGCTGCCTTTGCCGGTGACGCCTTCACCATCCTGACTGAGTGTTGATTTTACCGGAGCAAACGTTTCGCGGATATTGGATATACCATTGGTTAGTTTACCGCGATAGCTGTACGATACAAAACCGGTTACCCCAAACTTGCCGTTTTTAACCGTAACCGAGCTGTTGCCTAAACCTCCGTTAACCGTTTTGTACCTAAGGTTGGAGTTAACATTATAGCCCTGGTCGGTATTCTTTTTGGTTACAATGTTGATGATCCCGGCCAAACCTTCACCATCATATTTGGCAGGAGGGGTGGTAATGACCTCAATCCGCTCTACGCTGGTGGCCGGCATTGATTTTAACGCCTCTTCGGGGCTGTGAGCCGTAATGGCCGATTCCCTGCCGTTAATTAAGATCTTGAAACTGCCCGATCCTTTGAGTTTGATTTTCTCGTAACCGTCAACGCTTAGCAGCGGAACCTTCCTCATTATATCCAGCGTATTAAAGGTTTTATTATCAGGATCTGCTTGTACATCGTAGCTTAACCGGTCTATCTCGCGTTTCAGCAAGGGTTTGGCTGTTTGCACGGTAACTTCCTTTAGCTGCCCGTTTGATGGCGACAATAAAATATGCCCAAGATCGATATCGCCGGTTTTTCCAGCTAAGTTGATTAGTTTGGTTTGATAGCCCACAAAACTAAGTACAAGTTGTAAAGGCTGCGCCGGGATCTCTTTTATTTGAAAGTTGCCGCCTTCATTGGTCAGGATGCTTTTTACGGCTTTATCAGTCTGGCTGTTTTTTAAGGTGACGGTGACATAGCTAAGCGGCTCGCGTTTAAGCGAATCTGTTACATTACCGCGGATAGAGATCTGCGCCACTGCGGCGGATGCGGTAAATAAAAAGAAGAATAGTGCAGGTAAAAGTTTTTTCATAAATGACATTAGGGCGGCGGTGACCGTGTTGGTAATGCCACGAAATTAAGATCATAAATTATTGTATAATAACATTTTAACATACTTTAACATAAGTTAAAGTATGTTAAAATGTTGCAGGTAATACAGGACTTAGGTATTTAAATAGTGTTATTTAACCCCTGCGGCGGCAGTTTCAATAACAGTGGCAATAGCTTTGGGTTGCGACATGTAAAGCGTGTGGCTGCCTTTCAACTCTATCACTTTGGCTCCTGCGCGTTTGTACATAGTGCGCTCTAACTCTGGGTTAATGCTTTTATCTTCGGTAGCCACAATAGCGTATGATGGTTTGCTTTTCCAGGCTGTTTCGGTTAGCGGGGTTAGAAAAGATTTGATAGCGATAGGCTGTTGCGAGTCGGCCATGAAATCGGCTTTTTCAGGGGTTTGTTCTGCTGCAAAGCATTCCCTGAATTTGGCTTTATCAAAATAAACCAGGCCTTTATCATCCGGTGGCAAAATAGCGTTTACCGGCAGGGGCGGGCCACCTTGCAATAATCCAATCACAGTTTCGCCGGCCTGAGGCGCAAAGGCTGCTACATAAACCAGCGCAGCAACTTTAGGCGAATTGCCGGCCTGGGTAATTACCGCGCCACCCCATGAACTGCCGACCAAAATAACCGGCCCGTCCATTTTATCGATAGCGCGACTGGCGGCTGCGACGTCATCTTCTAACGAGGTTAATGGATTTTGTGCCAGGGTAACGTTATAACCGTCCTTCTTCAGGATCTTGTAAACGCCTTCCCAGCCCGATGCATCCGCGAAAGCGCCGTGAACAATCACCACATTTTTTATGGGCGTTTTGGCTTGGCCGAAGCTTTCTATAGAGATCATAATTAAAAATAAAACTGCCGCAACAACGGTGAACAGCCTTTCGATAGTAGTTTGATTTTTCATTAGTTAAATTGATTGTTTAAACAGGCAGTGCATCATGGTTTTTTAAACCCGCGAGATACGAGGTAAGCGATCAGGGAATAATAAAGCCGTTTGATATACACGCCTGTTTAGGTTAATTGAGAATGTGTTATGATTTAATTAATTGTACATCGCAATTAATGCGAATCTCGTCGCTCACCACAATTTGGCCGGCTTCGGTTACGGCAGCCCAGGTTAAGCCAAACTCTTTGCGACTGATCTTTCCGGTTACAGTAAAACCCGCTTTGGTTTGGCCGTAAGGGTCAACCACTATGCCGCCAAAATCAACATGTAATAAAATTGGTTTGGTTACGCCTTTAATGGTTAGGTCTCCATGCAGCAGATACTGATCAGCATCCTGCTCAAACTTGTTGCCGCTGAAGGCGATGATGGCGTGCTGCTCACTATCAAAAAACTCGGCCGATTTTAGGTGCGCATCGCGCTGATCGTTTTTGGTGCTGATGGAGTCCACATCGGCGGCGAACTCAATTTTTGATGCGGTGATAAAGTCGTCGCCCTCGGTCACCACTTCCAGATCGTAAGCGTGGAAGTTCCCGGTAATGGTGGTGATCATCAGGTGTTTTACTTTAAATTGTACTTCGCTGTGCGAAGGATCGATTTTCCATTTGGTTGTCATGATAATAGATTTTTGATTTTGGTATCAAGTAATCTATTATCATGCCTTTGGTTTAAATTGCTGAATATCAAATAATTGATAATTTACCTGGAGGGTTTTGTTAACGAGATTTCGTCAAACAGTTACTTAATCACGTAATATGGTTGGTGGCGGTACTGTGCTATTAATGTTTATATTGGTATGCTATTTGGATATCAACCTGCGTGTTGACGGGCATGGTGCTTGTTTAAGCATCCGTCCATTTAAAATTGCTGATGAACCTGACTGATATAAAGCGGATCTTACTTTTTACTTGTTTACTTATTATTTGCCGGCAGGGTTGGGGGCAAACGCTATCGCAGTTAACCAAAAACGAACGGTTGGAGGTACTATCAAGCAAAGATGATACTTCGAAAATAAGAAGCCTGAATAAACTGGGTAACCGGCACGTGGTTTTGTTTGTTCAATTTAAAATCCCGGCTTACCGCGATTCTACCTTTTTAATTTACGCCAAAGCGAAAACCATAGCCGACGGATTAAAAACTACCGATAAAACTTATTGGCAAATGCTTGTTTTAAGCGGTATCGGCGAGTCTGAATGCTATACCGGAGATACCGTTAGCGGGAAGAAAAAGCTTTTAAAAGCGATTGATTTTTTCGCTCAACATCATTATTTAAACGAAGAATATAACAACTTGCGAATCCTTTGTAAGTCAGCCGAATATTATGGTAACGCACAAGGCCAGATGGTTTATCTAAGGGTATTGGTAAAGCTGGCTTTGAAAAATAAAAACATCAATGTATTGATCAGAACTAAGGAGCGCATAATTGATGTGTTTGGCCGTTCAGATAATCCGGACACGATAAAGGAGCTTTACATTAAACTTATTAACGAATACAAGCACACCAACGTGCCCGAGCTGGATTACGCCTACGGGCAACTGGCCGTTTATCACCGTTACCGGGCCAACCTGTCGCAAGCGCTATTTTACGCGCTGGCTGCGCACGACTGGATGATTAAAACCAACGATACGATTGATAACAAAAAAAGTATGTTTTACGGCGAACTGGCCGAGATTTACCAGGCGTTAGGCCAGCCGGTTAAGAGTATCGAGTGGTACAAAAAAACGATTGATGTAAGGCGTAAGTTAAACATCAATCAAGTGTCTGTGTATCGTACTACGGGGTTCCTGGTTCAGGAATATATTAAGCTAAAGCAGCCTTATGTAGCGCTGGAATACATTAACAAATTAGCGGCTGAGTATCCGCCTATAGGCGCTAATAACCAGGCAAATTTATGGCAAATGAAGGCGTATTGTTATGATGCTTTAGGGCAATATGCCCAGGCTGAACAGGCTTATTTAAAGATGATAGACGGCTACCGGGCTTTTAAAAATGATGAAGAGATTTGGCATTTGGCTAATTACGATATCGGCAAATTTTACGTAGACCGTAAGCAGTATAAAAAAGCATCTCTTTACGTTAACCCGCAGTCTGTTGATAATTGGCCCCCCGTTGAAGTGAAAAATTATCATTATCTGCTTTTTAAAATAGACTCGGCCAATCAAAACTATTTATCGGCTATCAAGCATTTTAACGTTTATAAAAACCTGAGCGATTCGATATTTAACGATACCAAAAGCAAGCAAATTTCCGAATTGGAGATAAAATACGCTACCGATCAGAAGGAGAAGGACATTGTAGCGCTTAAAAAAGACAGGCGACTGCAAGATGAAAACATTAAGCAGGCACGAAGTCTTCGTGACTGGACCTTTGCCGGCATTGGTTTATTGCTGCTGGTGTTAGGACTTTTATATAACAGCTTTAAAATCAACCAACGGAAGACTAAAGAGATCGATCTTAAAAATGCATCGCTTAACAACCTGCTTGCCGAAAAAGATAACCTGCTGGAGGAAAAAGAATGGCTGATGAAAGAGATCCATCACCGGGTTAAAAATAACCTGCAAATAGTGATGGGGTTGTTGCAAAGGCAATCATCTTTTGTTGATAACAAAGTCGCCCTAACCGCCATCCAAAACAGCGAACACCGGATGCATTCTATTGCTTTGATCCATCAAAAATTGTATCAGTCTGATGATTACGAATTGGTAAATATGCCGGGTTATATTACCGATATGATAGGCTATCTGAAAGACTGTTTTGACCTGGCCGAGCGCATCAGGTTTGAGAAACAGATAGCAGATATTGATTTTGGAATAAATACAGTTGTTCCGCTTGGACTAATCCTCAACGAAGCTATAACCAACGCCATTAAATATGCCTTCCCGGCAGATGAGTATGGCATTATTGTGATCAGTTTGCAACAGAATGGGAACGGAGGCTTTTTATTGGAGATAAATGATAACGGCTGTGGCCTGCCGGATGATATGGACGCCTCAAAGATCCATTCTATGGGCTTTAACCTGATGCGGGGACTCAGTAAGCAGTTGGGCGGTACGTTCAACGCTACAAATAAGGATGGCCTAAACATTGCCATCAATTTCAGGGCCGACTAAAATTAGCAAGTTATTGCAACGAAATACCGTTGCAATTCAACGATATTTCGTTGCGCCGCTGTTTGTGGTGATAGATTGCTAATAACAACCAAAATAAATATCGCAATAATTAACGGGTAAGCGGCAAAACAGCACGTAAAAGTATGAATCAAGGGTTTTTGGCCAAATTGTAGCTGATAGATAACTTAGCACTCACTTACTAACCGGCACAATTTATCAACCTTGTATGCAAAAATCTAAATTGATATTTGTTCTATGGCTTGCAATAGCGCCCTGCCTTTGTTTTTGTCAAAACTTGCTTTCCCCAAAAAGCATTGATAGTTTACAAACTATTTTAAAAACTGCCCGGCAGGACACCTTTCAGCTAAAGGTGTTGCATCAATTGGGCAACTATTATTTTTTACGCCGCTTTAAAGCGAACACGCCTGATTTAGATACTGCCTTATTCTATTTTAATCGTGAAGTAATATTAGGAAAGAAAATCAACATAGATAATGGCAGTGGCTGGCCGGAGGCGCTATGCAATATCGGCGAAATATACCTCGCGAAAAATAAACTACCGCAGGCAAAAGCCCGCTTTACCGAAGCTTTTAACCGCTACCAGCAAATCGGAGATAAAAAAATGGCGGGTAAAACTTGGGTAAGATTCGGGAGGGTTGCATCCGAAATATTTTGGTATAGCAGGCCGGGCAATTTGTTAGATGAGATTTTAACAGCCTATCGGATAGCTATTGATATTTTTACCGCTACCGGAGATGCAGGCGATGAAATTTCTGTTTATACTAATACAGCCGCCGTTTACTTTGTATATGGAGAATACGACCATGCCGAAGCCGCGTGTATGAAGGCCATCAAAAAATACCAGGGAAAATTATATCCGGAATTAGTTAGGCTTTATTACGTTTTAGCGCACGTACAACGCTATCATGGTAACCTTAACAAATCGCTGACGTACGTGCTGGAGAGTTTGCGAATATTGGAGAAAAATCCTGAGACGAAAGATAAGGTAACCACTCAATCGATGCTTTTTGGCGAAATAGCCCTGATATATGATGCGCTGGGCCAAACCGAAAATAGCATTGTTTGGTATAAAAGAACATTGGCCTTGCGTGAAAATATGCATATTAAACTCGAATTTAAGTATCGCACCGCAGGGTTCATAGTGCAGGGACTTATTAAACAAAAAAAATTTAACGAAGCTTTTAGTACGGCTCTCGGCGTGGAAAAACGGCACCCGCCGGACAATGATTATGATAAAGCCATCATCAGTCAGATTAAAGCGTATTGCTATGATGCTATGGGCGATTATAATAAGGCCGAAGAGCTATACCTGTTGGCGTTAAAGCTTTTCGGCAATTTAATGACCGACGAAATTGTATCACTGGCCAAATACGATGTAGCTAAATTTTATATTAAGATGAAAGAATATAAAAAAGCGGCTTTTTACCTTAACGAGGGGGTGACCAGCGGCATGGCGGTTACACGTTTAAAAGACTGGCATTTTATCTATTATAAAATCGATTCGGCCGACCAGAATTATCTCTCGGCCTTGCAACACCATATCCAATTTAAAACATTTAACGATTCTCTTTTCAATATCGAAAAGAATAAGCAACTGCAGCAACTACAGATTCAGTACGAAACAGAACAAAAAGAAAGCGATATAAGGTTGTTAATAAAAGACAGCGTTTTTGAGCATGAAAAAACCACCCAGGCTAATAACATCCGTAATTTAACCCTGGCAGGCAGCGTCCTGTTAATTATATTGCTGGCTTTGATATTCAGTAATTATCGCGTTAAGCAGCGAAGCAATGTTGCGCTTAACGCCCTACTAAACGAGAAGGATAATTTGCTGAAAGAGAAGGAGTGGCTGATTAAAGAGATTCATCACCGGGTTAAAAACAACTTGCAGATAGTGATGGGTTTGCTTCAGCGGCAATCGGCCTACATCAATGATGAAGTTGCGCTGCAAGCCATACAAAACAGCGAAGGCCGGATGCATTCTATAGCGCTGATCCATCAGAAACTTTACCAGTCCGAAAATCTGGACCTTATTGGCATGCCTGAATACATTAACGAAATGATAACCTATTTGCGCGATAGTTTTGATTTAAACAACCGGATTGTGTTTGAGAAGCATGTGGATGATATTAGCCTGGATGTAGCGCAGGCCGTACCGCTTGGTTTAATCCTGAATGAGGCTGTTACCAACGCTATTAAATACGCCTACAAGCCAGGCGAAAGCGGGGTGATTTACATTACACTGGTTAAAAATAACGAGGACTATAATCAGCTAACCATAGCGGATAACGGGCCCGGGCTGTCGGCGGAATTTGATTTGAACAAGGTAGACTCCTTAGGAATTAACCTGATGCGGGGACTATCCCGACAACTGGGCGGAAGTTTTGAGATAAGCAGCGAACAGGGATGTGCGATTTATATTACCTTTAAAACAGAAATTTTTACCAAAGCATAGTATTAACCAATAATTATTTAGAAAATGAGTAAGAAAAAAATACTTATTGTTGAGGATGAATTTATTATAGCCGATGTTTTAAGCAGCATACTGCAAACGGCAGGCTATACCGTTTGCGGCATTGCCGACAATGTACCTGAAGCGCTTGAACTGATTGAAGCACACAAACCCGAATTAGTGCTGCTTGACATTTATCTTAAAGGCAAACTAACGGGGATAGACCTGGCGCACAGCCTGGGCCAAATGGATTTGCCGTTTATCTATATATCTGCCAACTCTAATCAAAAAGTGTTGGAAGCCGCCAAAATAACCAACCCCTACGGTTTTGTAATTAAGCCCTTTCGGGAGAGGGATGTGCTGCTTGCGCTGGATATTGCCATTTACCGTTACGAAAATCAACTGGAAAATGGCTTGCGCCAAAACGCAGTGCTGCAAAAAAAGGCAGCCGAAATTTTAGCCTCCGGCCTCAACTGGGAACACAAAATGCAGCAGATGGGTATGGCATTACAACCTTATATCCCGTTCGAGTTTTTATCGGTAGGAATGAAGCAGGAGGAGGGCGAATCTTTTTATGAATTAGGTTTCTCGCGTATAGGGTTTGATGAGTATCAGTTGATAGGTAGCCCGGAGCTGATGGTGATCACCAACCGCAAAATGCACGAATTAGCCAAACTTAAAGCCGCCGATACCCAAGCCAGGCTGGCTACCTGGTACGATGAGGATGAGTTAAAATCATTGTTAACAGGTACATCTTTAAAAAAGCTTTTTGTTGATACGTACGGACTAAAATCTCACCTGACGCTGCCTATCCCGGTAAACGACAGCAAAGTTTATCATTTCAATTTTTACAGCCGCCGGGCTGATGCTTACCAAGCCGATCATTTAGTGCTTTGCAATCGCCTGCAACCTTTGTTAGTAGAGTTTACCGAGAGCATGCTGCATGCCGCCGATAGCCCCCTGGCTAACGCCATTTCCGGTTTTACACCAAAGCATGCGGCTGCACCGGCAGTTCAGCCCAATCCGTTTAACGGCATTATAGGCAACAGCCATTTATTGCTCACCGTGTTTGATAACGTAGCGCAGGTGTCGCGGGCCGATTCTTCGGTGCTGATCCTTGGTGAAAGTGGTACCGGAAAGGAAAAGATTGCCGAGCGCATCCACGCCTTATCCTTACGGAAGGATAGGCCTTTCATTCGCATTAATTGCGCTGCGCTGCCCACTTCGTTAATTGATTCTGAACTGTTCGGTCACGAAAAAGGAGCTTTTACCGGCGCGCACGAGCGTAAGATAGGTCGCTTTGAACAGGCGCATACAGGCACCATCTTTTTAGATGAGATAGGAGAGCTGCCGCTGGAATCGCAATCGAAACTGTTACGCGTATTGCAGGAGCGGGAAATTGAACGCATTGGCGGCCGCACCACCATTAAAACCGATGTACGGATTATTGCCGCCACCAACCGCAATTTGGATAAAGAGGTAGCCGAAGGCCGTTTCCGCCTGGATCTTTTTTATCGTATCAACGTTTTCCCGATAGTGATGCCGCCGCTGCGCGAACGGAAGGAAGATATTCCCGATTTGGCTGCGCATTTTTTGAATATCTATGCCCGCAAAACAGGCAAAACCGTTCGGGGTATCTGGCCGCAGGTTTTACATAATATGAAACTTTACCACTGGCCCGGCAATATCCGCGAGTTAGAGAACTTGATAGAACGCAACGTTTTGCTTACCCGCGATGATATGATCAGCAGTATGGTACTGCCTACGCAGTTAGAGCAGCCGGGAATAGCGATCCCTGTTGACACGAACGCTGTGACCATGAAAGACGGCGAACGCGCGCACATACTGGCCGCGCTAAAAAAATGTAACGGTAAAATTTGGGGCGAGGGTGGAGCAGCCAGTTTGCTAAACATACCGCCAACCACCCTTAACTCTAAAATGAAAAAATTGGGTATCCGTAAAGATTTTGGCGCGTAACCAAAGTTGTAATCTTAACAGATTACCTGCTTATAAAGTTTATTAGCGCTCAGCCAACCTAACAGCATGGCGGCGGGTAACAATGCCGAAATTAAGCCACATTGTTTAGCCATTAAAGCGCCTGCCACGCATCCCGCCAAAAAGCCGGCAATTAGCGTGATTTGCTTATTAAAGCTGGTACGCGTTTCTGTATCGCCGGGTTTGCCGCTCATCAGGCCGATTAAATCAAGCGCGGCCTGGGTTACATTGCCCGTCATTACAGTGGTTAAGCCGAAAGTGGCTTTATTGTAAATTTTACCAAATGCATTCTGAAACGCCATTGCGGTAACAATAAGCATAACAATTAATTGAACCTGCCAACCGCCTTGCTGGCAAGGCCCTAACCATATCACCGGGATTACACCGCTGATGAGCAGGAGCAAACCTTCTAAAATCAAAAGCAGGTACATGTTTTTTGATTGTTTGGCAATACGCCCGCCCAACATTACCGCAAACACAAACACCGGGAAGGTGAGCAGTTTTTGCCAGTCGGGCGCGTTAGCTTGTTTAATTAAATGATAAGCAAATACGATAAAGTTACCGGTAACGTGAGCCGAAAACACTTCGCCGGCGGCTACAAACGTAAGCGTATCGCAAAAGCCGGCTGTAAAACTTAGTAAAAGGGTTGTATTCCTAATCAACTTGTCCGTTTCCATTTGGATGTTTTTCCGTTAAAATTTTAGGGTAATGGTGCTGCCTATTAATAAAATATTTTTACCCGGACCAGCTTCCTTCAAAAAATCGCCGGCGGTAAACCAGGTAAGCTCCTGCCTGAAATATAGGTATTTGTTAGGGGAGTAGCTTAGTTCAGTCCCTAACTGTTGCCCGATCTGTTTGGATGCTCCGCTTTTGCCTGAATATAACAAACGGCCATTCACCGCATAAAGCCCATCATTAGCGTTCAATCGCCAAAACAGATCATAGTCTTCGGTAAGGGTTAGTTTTTTGGTGAGGTTGATTTGCGCATAAGGGTGAGCATCTAACAGGTTATATGGCCCTATCAGCGCAGCTAAGCCGAAATAAGCTCCTTTAGGGAACAAGGGGTTAAATGTATTCAGTCGCCCATCAGCGTAGCTCTTATCGCCGCTAATGGCTTCGGTTTTAATCCCGATCTGTGGTTTTAATTTGGTTTGATAAAAGGTATAAGCAACATTGGCCGATGCAGTCCAGGCAGAGATGGTGCTCGTTGCAAAATCACCAAATTGGTAAAGACTTTCCAGATCATACTGCCAATCGGGTTGATTAGCCCAAAGGCGCGCACCTACCGAATGCCGGGTTTCTGCACCCTTGCCATCATCAAACGTGGCTGTTTTTTTATGGATGCCTAAGTAATAAAGATCAACGTTTTGCAGGATAGGAACCTGGTTAAAAACAGCGTATGCTCCCCAAAAATTACTGCCATTGTTAAAGCCGTCATCAAAAATATTGGGCTTAGCCGGAACATAATAGGTATCAAAAACATCCAGTTTGAAGTTTTTGGCGGCGTACATCAATTTAGCGCCATCAAAAGATTGGCGGTTATTGGGGGCTTCGCGCACGGCTATTAAACGTTGCGATCCGTAGGATAACTCCTGCCTGCCAAATCTAAAAGTTAAACTTTTGCCGGTGCCAACCTTGCCCGCATAATCAAAAAACGCCTGGTGCACCTCAAGCGGGTTCTGATCTACTACCGATGGGGTTCCCTTCTCGCCGTCGGCTAAGCTACTTTGTAATTGCACAAAAGTGCGAAAGTGTTTACCCGCGTGGAAATCAACATGACCAAGGTAACGGGTCAGTACAAAGCCGTCTTTGTCTTCGGGCGCTTCGCCCCAGTCCTGGTTAGTGAAATGGAAATACTGATAACGCATCTCGCCGCCGAAGCTGAAATAGGTGGCTTTATCTTTTGATACCGGGTTAAACTTTAGCCGGTTGTACCAGTTGGCTGATGTGTCTTTAGCCAGATGTGCATAATTCTCATCGTACCGTAACTGTTTAAAAGGAACTTCCTGCGCCAAACATGCGCAGGAAGTTAAGATAGAGATGATTGTGGTAATAGTTTTCATAAGTATTAAGAGGTAGGGACGCATCTACCTTTTCAATACCGATGCCTTTAATTTAAGTACTTGATTATTACATAATTGATAATAACAGCAGAATAATTGATGACCATATTTCGCACTTTGACCGGTTAATTTACGATATGACGTTGGCGGTACCGATGGGGCGTGTTCCGCTGTATAAATGGTTGATTTGCAACATCCCTAACTATATTTCGTTGGTTGCGGGCATAAATTGCGATATACCGTTTGCGTCTCAAAGGTTTATTGATATCAAACAATTGATATTCAGTATTTTAATATATTGGAATATCAATTGAATGCTGTATGCCAAACAACTTATCATTATGAAACAGCAAGCATTTAAAAAATTGAACTGTACAATTACAAACTGGGTAATCAGTCTTCACCAGCGCGGTTACACTGACGATTTTTTAGCAATCAGTAAAGAGAATATTCAATGTGTACAAAACGGCGAAAAATTCGCAGCTAAGGATTTGAGCATAAACCTGGTTGATTGTGGTTACGACTTATTGACGCGTACCTACCAATACATTCATACTATTGAAAGCCAGGTAGGCCACCGCGGCTTGCTGATTACCAATGGGATTTTGACGCTTACTAATTAACGCCGGTATCATCCCATGAAAAATCAATTTAAATTAAGCGTAAACGAATCGGCGGGATTGCGCAGCCGGTTGGAAGATCGCCTGACGGGGATATTTACAAATAACACCATCAGTAAATATAAAGTGGCGGATAGCACCATACCGGTATTACAAATGATTCAGCACTGTCCCGATCACGTGCTGGCTTACCCGCAAACAAAACTGGCTTTTGATATTTGGTTAGGCATGCACACTGCAGACAGGCATGCAGTGCTGGGTTACTTTAACACCTTGTACGCAGCTTTAACACCTGCCAACGCGGGCAGCGGAAAAACGTTAACTTTTTGCGCGCTCTTTGTAAACGAACTGGCAGCCGTTTTTGCGACTACCATGGAGCAACCCGATTAAATATCTGTTACATGCTTGCGGGTAATACCCAGGCGCTTCATTTTTGAGTTAAGCGTTGTTGAAGGGACATCCAGCAAATCTGCCGCGCCGCCCGGGCCCGAAATACGGCCATTACATTTTTTAAGCACCGCCAGGATATAATCCCGCTCGTTATCATCGATAGATTTTACACGGGTATCGTCAAATGATGGTTCAATAACTGCTGCTGCCGGTTTGCTGGCAATGCTGATCTGTTCTATAACCATGCCGCGGTTAAGCAATACGCTCCGTTCTATCAGGTGTTCTAATTCCCGTACGTTACCGGGCCAATGGTAAGCAGCTAAATCATTCAGTGCTTTCGTAGATAATGACATACCGGGTTTGCCGGCTTTCTCGCCAAACTTTTTCACAAAAAATGCGGCCAGTTCGGGTAGGTCTTCCTTCCGATCACGGAGGGATGGTAAAAGTATGGGGAAGATATTTAAACGATAATAAAGGTCTAACCTGAAATTGCCGTCGGCCACCTCTTTTTCCAGGTTACAGTTGGTAGCGGCAATTACCCGTACATCAACTTTCAAAGTTTCGCGGCCGCCAAGGCGTTCTATTTCTTTTTCCTGCAAGGCCCGCAACAGCTTCGCCTGCGATTCCAAAGGTAGTTCGCCAATCTCATCTAAAAATATAGTACCGCCGTTAGCTTGCTCAAACTTACCAATGCGCCTGTCTACCGCGCCGGTAAACGCGCCTTTTTCATGCCCGAACAGTTCTGACTCAATTAAATGCGTAGGTAAAGCTGCGCAGTTAACAGTCACCAGCGGTTTGCCTTTACGATCTGAAAGTGCATGGATAGATTTCGCAAAACGTTCTTTCCCAGTGCCGCTTTCGCCCAGTATCAATACCGATGTATCCATAGGCGCAACCAGCGTAAGGTGATCTAAAGCCGTGAGTAGTAAATGGCTACTGCCTATAATCCCATCAAAGCCAGGCTTCTCCGCAGCTTTAACTTGTTTGTTTAGGCGAACAACGGGAGTTGATTCTGCTTTTTGCTCTACAACATCATCAACATTATTATTAAAAAGGCCATCAATCATTAACGACAATGATTTTTGCAATCTTTTAGCTAAAGTTAAATGCCGGCTATTGTAAGTATCAGTTTTACGGCTGTAAAAAGATAAAGTAAACCCTCCATGCCTGGCATCAGGAATATAGACCGATAAGTTAGAGTTCATTTTAAAGGTGCGGGCGGTCAGGTTTTTCTCGGCATTATGCCTGCAAATGCTGAAAAAATCAGCATCGTTATAAATGGCGGTGGTGGTATCGTCGGTAGTTGGTTCCAGTATTCTTAACAGTTCGGGCTTTTTAAGGCCGGCCATGGTTAGCAGTTCATCAAAACCAATGGTTTGGTACTCGTTAAACCCTAATCGCAAAAAACTACGACCGTTATAGGGTAGGGTATCCATGTTTTTCATGCCGATAGCCAGGTAATCAAACGGGATATGCGGCTGCAGTAACTTGGCAATCTTTAATAGTTTTTGATTACGCGGGGTGGTGTCGGCAATAATATCGGTTAAAGTGCCCTGCAACAACAACTCGTTGTTTTTACGCGCCGCCATATTTTGCTGATGCAGGTATTGGGCAATCTCTAAACTTACCAGCACATCTTTTTCCCTGAAAGGTTTCACCATAAAACCGTATGGGTTAGTGGCTTTAGCCTCTTCCAGTATCTTTTGGTTGGAGTTTGCCGATAGATAGACAAAAGCAATATCCAAATCGCCCAGTTGGCGGGCCAGGTCTATCCCGGTTAACCGGCCTTTTAAATGAATATCCAGCAATATCAGTTCGGGCTGGTAGCGCGTAATCATTTCCCGCGCTTCATCAACCGAGTCGGCAATGCCGCAAACGTTGTAGCCGGCGTTTTCCAGCATCATAGCTAAATCGTTGGCAACAATAAACTCATCCTCAACAATCAGTATTTTTTTATTCATGGCAATCAGGTTAAACGGCTTTTAAAAGTTTCTCATCTATAAATTCAACAACTATGCTTATCCCGTCGTTATTTTCAATTTTAAGGTTACCACCTAATTGTTTACTTAACCCGCGCATTAAGCTCATCCCTAACGATTTACTTTTGTACAAGTCTACCTCAGGCGGGAAACCTACGCCGTTATCATGTATGGTAAGCACAAATAAATTTCCCGGGCCGAGCTTCAGGGCGATCGTAATTTTTCCACTTCGCTCTCTCGGAAAAGCGTATTTAATGGAGTTGGTTATGGCTTCGTTTAATATCAAACCTAAAGGCACCGAGCGGGTAACATCAAACTCTGCATGGGTTACGTCCAGTTCAAATTCTATCCGGTTACCGGTATCAAAACTTTCGCGCAGGTAATCTACCAGGTCGGCAATGTAGGCGTGGATATCAACCAGCGCCAGGTTATCAGATTGATACAGCTTTTGATGAATCAACGATATAGACTGCATGCGGTGCTGACTTTCGCGGATGGCGTTGTAGGCAATATCGTTATCCAAATAGTTTGATTGCGTACTAAGCAGACTAATAACAATTTGCAGGTTGTTTTTAACGCGATGATGGATTTCTTTCATCAGCCACTCTTTCTCTTCAAGCAGGCCGTCTTTTTGCGCTACCAAGCTGGTGAGCGATTGATTTTTACGGTCTATCTCTTTACGCTGCAATTGTAATTGCAGGTTTATGCGCTGTTTAAGGCAATAGCCGTTGTAACTTAATCCCAATAATATTACCAGTAACACGGCGCCTGCAATAATCAGTTTTTGGGTGGTTTTTTCCTGGGCAAGATTTATTTGCTGCAAGCGTGCCTGGTTGTTCAGTAATTTAATCCGGTCTTCTTTTACCTTTAGCTGCTGATCTTTTTTCTCCGTTTCAAACTGGATTTGAAGTTGGGCCACCTGCCTGCTTTGGTTCTCGTTCCATACCGAATCTTTCAGTTTGCTTGCCCGGCGATAGTTTTTGTAAGCCGATGCATACTTGCTTTGCGCCGAATCTAACTTCGCTTCAAGCGTAAAGGCAATGGCCAGCGCCACCGGGTTATGCTGTGCTGCGGATATTTTTTTCAGAAAGGAGAGGTGTTTCCGCGCGGGTTGATCCTGCAGGGTGGCTACATAGTACTCGGCCAATAAGCTTTGAGTAATCTGCTGTTCGTTATCGGTTAAATTGTTTTTAGCGCCGGCAATCTCCATACGGTCGGCATAGATTTTTGCCTCTTTAAACATTTTTATCCGGGTATAGCATTTTAATAAGCTATGGTCAACGCCGGTGTGGCCGTCAACCTCGGCCGGGGGATATTTTTTTATTACATCTTTTAGCAATAAGATGCACTTATTAAACTCGCCCAGGCTAATTAGCACGTGGGCAATATTAACGTACTCATTTATCTGGGTTTGAATATCACCTTGCTTAACTGCAATAGCCAGCGATTTTTCAAAAAACGGCCTTGCTTTGCGCGGCTGTTTCATTTGATAATAAGTGATACCCACCCGGTTATAAACAGCGCATGCCTGCATAGAGATATCCTTGCTGTCTTCCGTCATTTTTACGGCCATTAAGCCATACGCTAAGGCCTGATTCAGGTTGCCGAGCATTACGTAGACCGCCCCTAAAAGATCATACAGCGCTAACCTATCAGCAGTTTTAATGTAGCCGGAGAGCAGGAGCGCCTGCTGCAAATAGTTCAGCGCTTTAGGATAATTGCCCTGTACCTGGTAAAAATCGCCCAGTACTTTCAGTGTCGCCTCCTGGCGATCTTTAGCCGGCGATTGCTGAAACAGAGGTAAGGCTTGCTCATAATAAGCTATCCTTACCTTCATATCCGTGCCGCCAAAATACTGGTAAAACTCTTCCATGTTTAAAACCACCTCGGCAGCTTCGCGGTAAAAATGATTGTCTGCAAATACGGTTTTTGCTTTAAGCAGGTAAGCCTTAGCGCGTGCGCTGTCTTTGTTGTTGCGCCAGGCTTTTGCAAGCGCGGTGTAGCTTTTACCAAGTCCGTGGTAATCGGTAAGTGATACGCTAAGTTTTTCAGCCGCACCGGCATAGTTAAGGGCCTGGTTAACGGTAGCCGATGGTTTAGGAAGATCGTTGTAATAAGCGCTGATCTGTAATAAATTATTAAGGCGTGCGGTATCAGGCTTGCTGTTTTGCAGGCGATTTTTCAACGCGGTAAGGTTGGGCGCTTGCGTAAAACCATTAAAGCCAAAAGCCAGTAAACAACAGGCTGATATCACAACCCGGGCAAACACACACATAATTTTTCTACAGATCATATTCCTTTTGTTCGGCTCAACCCTGGCATATGCAATTGATGTTCCTTTGTTTTAGTTAATTGATTATTAGTGTGTTGTGTATTTATCTTGCAATCTCGCTATGGTCAAATGGCGATATATCGTCATTTAGCTGACCGTCGGGCGCTTCTGCCGGGAACGCTATGGCTATAAGCACTCCTTTTTTGTTTTGCAGATGCAGGCGCCCATTTATTTGCCTGCACATCCCTTTGATCAGGTTAAACCCTAAAGACTGGCAGATATTAATATCAAACTCCGGAGGCATTCCGGAGCCGTTATCTGCAACCATCAGTTTAAGGTGATTCCCATCGATGCATTTTAGTTCTACTTCTATTAAACCGCCGTCGCCGGGCGCGAAGGCATATTTTATGGCGTTGGTTATAGCCTCGTTCAGGATTAAACCGAGGGGGACGGCTCGCACCACATCAAGTTCTATATCATCAATGTTTAATTGAAAAATAATGCGGCTCCCTGTGTCGAAACTTTGGCGCAGATACTGAACAAGTTCGGCAGCGTAATCTTTGATATTAATTAAAGCACGACTTTCAGATTGATAAAGTTTTTGGTGGATCAGTGAGATAGACTGCATTCGATGCTGACTTTGGCGAATAGCCGCCGTAGCTCCCGGATCATTTAGGTATACAGATTGCGTGTTTAGGAGACTGATAACCACCTGCAAATTGTTTTTAACCCGGTGATGGATCTCTTTAATCAATAGTTCCTTTTCATCAAGCAGCTGATCTTTCTCCTCAGATAAGTTTTGTAGGACCTCGTTTTTTTGATTGATCAGATTCTGCTGGGTTTCCAATCGCAAATTGGCATTCTTTTTTAAGCGATACTGCAAATAGCTAAGCGCTAATAACAGGGCCGCTACAATAAGCACTCCGATAATAATATTTCGGATTAAGCGCGTTTGCTGCAGGTTATTGTCAATCAAACGGTTTTGGCCGGTTAGTAACTTAATGTTCTTTTCGCGGGATACAATTTCGTTGTCTTTTTTGATGGTCTGGTACCGAGATTCCATCTCAATCATTTGTTTTTTCTTAGCTATTTCAAGCAGGGAATCAGACAAACGGCGGTATTGATAAAAATGCCTTACGGCGGATGAGTAGTCTTTACGGGCCGAATCGGCATGACTGGCCTTTAATAAAAGCCTGATCCGGACTGAATCCGAATTATCCTGCCGCGATTGGCTGAAAACGGCAGACTGGAAAACAAGAATTATGATAATTGCTAAAGGTAACTTCATTAACAATGCGCGTTACATAAAGCAGGCCAATTGCGCTATAAACACTGTTTTTAGCTAATAAAGCCGCATTTCAACCCTTTTTGGCTCAAAAAATCGGTGCTAAGGTTTAAATACCATAACCGGATTTCGTTGCGCAACACCGGGCAACGAAATATCGTTGCGGTTAAAACAGCCTCGCAACTTTACCTTATGTCGTTGCTTTCCGCCATCAGATTACGATATAAAGTGACAAAAATGACCGTAAATTTTTTAATTAATTGATTATCAGTTATTTGAAATAATGGCTTAGTGCTTGCCTTGAGTGGATCATATCAATACAACGAATATGAAAACCACCAAATCCAAAACCATTGTATTTATCACCGGGGCATTTGTGAGCAGCGATTGCTGGGACGACTGGAAAACCTATTTCGAAGAGCAGGGCTACAACACTATGGCACCAGCCTGGCCTTATAAAGATGCACCGGCCTGCACCCTGCGTCAACGCCATCCCGATGCCGATGTGGCCAGTCAAAGGTTAAGTAATTTAACAGCATACTTTACTGCTATTGTACAACAACTGCCCGAGAAACCGATCTTAATCGGTCACTCTATGGGCGGGCTGATTACACAGCTGCTGATTCAAAAAGGTTTGGCTGAAGCGGGGATTGCCATCCATTCCTTGCAGCCACAAGGCATCTTCACATTCAAATTCTCTTTCTATAAAGCAGGGTGGAATGCCTTAGGCTTTTTTACCGATGCACATAAAACCTACCTGATGTCGTTCCCAGAGTGGCAATACGCCTTTACCAACGGCATGCCTTACGAAGCACAAAAAGAAGGTTACTATAAACTGCTGGTGCCCGAATCTAAGTTAGTAGTGCGTGATGCTACTACTGCTGCGGCCAAAATAGATTTTGCCCGCCCGCATTCACCGCTACTATTCTTATCAGGTAGTGCAGATCGCTTTATCCCGGCTTCGCTTAACTACTCCAACTATAAAAAATATAGCCATAAACAGTCCATTACAGATTACAAGGAATTCCCTAACCGCAATCACTTTGTGCTGGGCCAACCCGGCTGGCAGAAGAATGCCGACTATATTTTAAACTGGCTTGCAAAAATTTAACCCCCTTAAAATATCTACCTATGAAAAACTTTTTCCCAACCATCCGCACGCTGATGTGGCTATTGCTGGTAGCAGTAGCGCTCAGCACATCGGCACAGCAAAAAGCCGATTTGATTATCTACAACGGCAAAATTGCTACCATGGCCAAGCCCGGCGAATTTAAACAGGCTATCGCCATGCAAAATGGCCTGATACTGGCTACCGGCAGCACGCAAAGCATCTTTAAATCCTACAAAAGCAAAGCTACCAAATTGGTAGATGCAGCCGGCAAAACGGTTATCCCCGGCTTAAACGATAGCCACATGCACGCCATCCGCGAGGGATTAAACTTTAACATGGAACTGCGCTGGGACGGTGTAAAAACCTTAAAACGCGCCATGGAGATGCTGAAAGAGCAGGCCGCACGCACGCCAGAAGGTGCCTGGGTAAAGGTTGTAGGTGGCTGGAACGAGTTTCAATTTGAAGAGAAACGCCAGCCCACAATCGACGAGATTAACGCCGCCGTACCTGATAAACCGGTGTTTATTACTTACCTGTACGGCAAAGCCTTTGTAAACAAAAAAGGTATTGAGGTATTAGGGTACGACAAAAACACTGACTACCCCGGCAGTTTAGTCGAGCTGGATAAAGACGGTAAACCAACCGGCCTTTTATATGCCAAAGAAACCCCAATGGCTATTTATCGCACGCTGGCCCTCACCGGTAAGCTAACTCCAGAAGAACGGATTAACAGCTCAGAACATTTTTACCGGGAGATTAACAGCTTTGGGATCACCAGCGTGGTTGATGCGGCTGGCGGCTCGCAAAATTATGATGCCGATTACCAGGCTTCGTTGGCCCTGGCTAAAGCAGGGAAGTTGACTGTGCGTACCTCGTACTACTTATTCGCGCAGCAAAAGGGAAAAGAATTTGCCGATTATGAAAAATGGATCGGTCAAACTTACCCCAACAAAAACGACCATATCCTGATGGCCAACGGTTACGCCATGGAAGGGGCGGGCGAAAACCTGATTGCCACCGGTGCCGATTTTGAAAATTTCCTGGAACCACGAATTGTGCTGTCGCCTGATATGGAAGCCGACTTGGAGCCGGTCATTCGCCTGCTGGTGAAAAACCGTTGGCCATTCAGGTTGCATGCTACCTACGGCGAATCGATAGACCGGATGCTGAATGTATTTGAGAAAGTAAATAAGGATATGCCATTTAACGGCCTGCGCTGGTTCTTCGATCATGCCGAGACCATTACCGATGCTGAATTGGTGCGCGTAAAAGCCTTAGGCGGCGGTATTGCCGTACAATTTAGAATGTACTACCAGGGCGAGCTTTATACCAAAATGTATGGTCAGCCTAAAACACAATTGCCGCCGATTAAAAAAATGCTGGCAATGGGCATCCCGGTAGGTATGGGTACCGATGCGCCACGGATCTCAACCTATAACCCCTGGATGGCGCTGCATTGGCTGCTAACCGGTAAAACCATAGGAGGCATGCAGTTTTGGCCTAAAGACCAGGTGCTGGATAAGTTTACCGCCCTGCAACTGTACACATCGGGCAGTGCATGGTGCTCGGGCGAGCAGGATTTGAAGGGTAAATTGATAAAAGGCATGTACGCAGATATGGTCATTCTATCCGATGATTACTTTACCGCTACGCCTGAAAAAATCAAACAAACCACCTCTTTAATGACGGTAGTAAACGGTAAAATAGTTTACGCTGCCGGTAAATACGCCAGCCAATGCCCGCCAATTGCCGAGCCAATTCCGTCGTGGTCGCCGGTGAAATATTTTGGTGGATATCAAAAATAAGATCAGCCTAAACCTTATCAATTTTTAAACAAAATCAATCAACCAAAAAATGAAAAAACTGTATTTAAAACTAACCGGGCTTTGCATATCGTTGCTTTGCCTTTACAATGGAGCATTTGCTCAACTGCCACCAACTATCCCCATTTGGGATGCAAATAAGGTAACCTTAGGTCTGCATAAAATAACTAAAGATGTTTATGCCATTGTGCCTACCACTGCCGAAACTGAGACAACCAAAGGCATTCCGCAGGCTACCAACGGCGGGTTTATTGTGGGCGATAAAGGTGTGTTGCTGATAGAAGTAATGCTCACCAAACGCCTGTACGATCAGGAAATTAAACTGATTCGCTCGGTAACCGATAAGCCAATTATCTACGCTATTAACACCAGCGACCATGGCGATCATTGCTTTGGCAACTACCTGCTGCCGGCATCAACTATCATCATCCAAAACGAATTTGCTAAAGATAACCTGGCTAAAAATTACGAGGGCATTAAGCAATTTATGGTTGGATTATTTGGAAAGGGCAGGGGTATCGAGAACACCGTTTATCGCCCGGCAGATCTTACTATCCCCAAAAACGGCAGTATGAAGATTGATATGGGCGGCGGTAAAATAGTAGAGCTGCTGAATATCAGTCCCGCGCAATCACAAGCCGATCTGTTTGTATGGATGCCTAACCAAAAAGCTTTTTGGGCCGGTAATCCCTTCATCGCCGAAAGCCCGGCTATACCATGGTTGTTTGATGGTGTCTTTTTAGAACCGGCTGCTAATCTTAAAAAGGTATACGATTTTTTACTTGACGACGCTATTATCATCCCCGGTCACGGGCGCATTACCAATAAAGCTGGCATTAAATACACCATAGATTATGTGGAAGAACTGAAGAACGAGGTAACCGCCGCTGTAGACAAAGGCCTTACACTTGAACAAACCAAGGAGGCCGTAAAAATGAAAGACTATGACAAGGGCTACGTGCTGTTTAACTGGCTGCACTACAACTATAACCTGCCTAACGCTTATAAAGACATCAGCAATAACAAGAAGAAATAATTTAATAAGTACGTCATAAAACAAAAAAACGATCATGAAAACAATAACTCAAATGAAACACCTGTTTATTACTCTGCTATTTACCGCTTTGGTTGGTAATGTGTTCGCGGCTGTAGCTCCGGCTAACCCGCCTGCAAACTTTAAACATCAGTATGCCACCGTTAATGGTGTTAAACTACACTACGTAATTGGCGGCAAGGGCGAACCTTTGCTACTGGTACACGGTTTCGGCCAAAACTGGTACATGTGGAATAGGTTGCTGCCCGAATTATCTAAACATTTCACCGTTATAGCGCCCGATATGCGCGGCGTAGGCGAATCGGACAAAACTGCCGTAGGATACGATAAAAAGAATATGGCGGTAGATATGCACGAGCTGATGAAAAAATTAGGCTATAATCATATCAACTTAGCCGGTCATGATATTGGCTTGATGGTGGCTTATGCTTACGCAGCACAATTCCCTAACGATGTGAAGAAACTGGCTTTGATGGATGCTTTGCTGCCGGGCATTGAGCCGGTATGGAGCCAGGTAAAATCGCAAGCATGGTGGTTCGGGTTTTTTGCGCAACCGCATGCAGGTCAACTGGTTTCGGGTAAGGTAGATTTGTTTTTTACCGATTTTTGGCCGGTGGTAGGCTTCCAAAAAAACGCTTTCACCAAAGCCGAAACTGCTGAGTTTATCAGAGCCTATTCGGTACCCGGCGCTACAACAGGCGCTTTCCATTGGTTCGGTTATTTTAACCAGGATGCCAAAGACAACGTAGAATTTGCTAAGAAAAAGCTACCGATGCCGGTACTGGCTATGGGTTCAGATCATTTTGCCGGGGCGTTTTTGGCTGCGCATACCAAATTGGTTGCTACCAACGTGCAGGAGTCGATTATTAAAGATTCGGGCCACTGGGTGGTGCAGGAAAATACCCCGCAGGTACAAAAAGATCTGTTGAATTTCTTTTTGAAATAAGATCATTTAACATCTAACAAAACCGCATTCTGATCGGCTAAGATCAGGATGCGGTTTTATTTTAGGTATATATATACTCTGTTATTTTTCCTGTTGATTATCAGAAGAAAAAGTTAAAAGATTGGTGATAAACATTTGCCATTTATTCAGCTTTTTATCAAACTCAATAACCTGCAAGGCGCTAAACGGAATCTCGATATGTATATGCGTTCCATTATCATTCTCTATGTTAAGTTTGCCCTTAAACTTTTCCACCCGCGACCGGATATTGCCAAGACCCATACCTTTTGATTTGCCGTTAGCCGGATTAATACCTACGCCATTATCCTCCACCGAAATAAACAATGTACGGTCCTCTGTAAGCATTTTTAATTTCAGGGTTGTTGCCTTTGAGTGTTTAATGGCATTGTGCACCATCTCTTTAACCAGCAAATACACATTGCGGCGACTTAATACAGTAATCTTTAAATCGGCAATGTCATCGGGCAGTTCCAATACCAGTTTGATATCCGAATGCTGCAACAGTTTTTCTATCTGCGCGCAGGTGTAATAGATAAGGTGTTCCAAATTATCGTTCCCAACATTAGTGCTCCAGATCACTTCACGGATCTTGTCGGACAGGTCTATCACCATAGTTTTAATCTGACCAATCTCCTCCGGTGCATTTTCGTGCTTGCCGGCAGCATCGGCCAGCCGGTGAATAGCAAATACGCCTGAACCGATGTCGTCGTGCATTTCAGAACTTATTCGCTGCCGTTCGGCTAATATCAGCTGTTGTTGAGCATCAAAGGCTTTTTTCAACGATAAGCGCTTATGCAGCATCATTACATAACCATAAAAAATCAGGAGTAAGAGTATTACGAAACATGCAACCTTAAATGTTGCGCTGCGCCACCAAGGCTCTTCTATCGTAAAATCATATCTGATCATGGTATCGGCCATCCCCAGGCGAGGATCGACTGCGATGGCTTTAAAGGTATAAGTCCCCGGCATTAACGATGAAAAGTGGATAGTCCTTTCGCCGGGTTCGGTGGTTAGCCATGTTGTGTCTGTTTTAGTGGCCAGGCAATATTTGATATAAATTTCGCGGGCTTTTAAGTATGCCGGAATTCCGATATTAAACAGCACGTTGTTTTCTGCGTAGGATAATTTATGACCGCTGTCTGCAGCCGGAATTTGGTTATTCACCTTTACATATAGCAAATAATTCTTCAGTTTTTTATCAACAGTGGTTTTTATCATCGGGAAGTTATCCAGGCCTGATGACGAAGCTAAATAGATTTTTTGCCCGATACCGTCGATGTCCAGCACCTCGGATGCGCTGCGGTCAGGAAACTCGTAGTTATCAACTAAGGTTTGAGTTTGCGTGTTAAATATTTGCAGCGGGCCTGATCCCAAGATCCACAGGTTTTCGCCAACGGGTTTAATCTTGAATATCGATTTTGAAAACAATCCGTTTTGAACCGAAATATGTTTAATCCCGTTATTTTCAACCACCAGCATCCCATTGCTGATAGTTCCAATGTACAGGCGGTGATTAACATAAGCTAATGAGGCTGCGTAAACCTGTTCGTTATCATACAGAAACGGCTTCATACCGCTCTTATCAATTTTAAACAAGCTGTTTTTAATGGAAACAAACAAGGCGGCTTGCTCAGGGTAATAGGCTATAGTACGACTGCGTAACCTGAGATATAAAAGATTATCTGCAGCGTTATATTTAAACACGCGACCGAATGCATTCATAATCTGCCGGTTTAACTGATCAGACTTTTGATGGGGGATCACAAACAGTCCGCTTGTTGATGCTATATAGGTTGCCTTGTCATCATAACTAAGTTGCTTTACGGTTTTAATGTTAACCAGCTCGGTAACTTTTTTGGTGGGGATGTTTACCCGGTAGCTTCTGATAGAGCAAGCAATAATATAATCATCCTTACCGATAGGGGCAATGTAGTTGATCGGTTCGGCGGCGGTTGATATTTTGATTTTAAAACCGATGCTTTTTGCAACAGGGTCAAAGAGAATTAAGTAGCCTTTTTGAGTACCCAGCAACAGCTTACCCTGGTAGTTTTTAAGGCTAACAACCAAATCGTCGGCATCCAGATTCGGTACCTTAGTTTCGTCGGCAATGTCATTTTTGTACCGGGTTAATAAGCCATAATATAAACTGCTAAACCATTTATTACCTTCATGGTCGGTTACAATGTCAGACAGATTGTAGCCCTTTATCTTTTCGCCGGTTTTTAAAGAATAGCTGTAGCTATTAGTGTTTACCCATTGATTATCAGACTGAATAGAAATAGTGTTAATGAAATTGTTGAACACTATTTGGCCCGCCTGTTTTACCGTGTCGTTCTGTAGTAACATCTTCTTAACTACTCCCGTAGGGTTGGCCATTAAATAAGCAGTATCACGGTAGGTGTCTTTAACAAGCAGGTACACATTGCCCTTAAGCTCTTCATCGCCGGCGTAAGTTATTTTTTTAAGTTGATCTGCACCGTTGTATGCAAACCAGGCCCGGTCGCCCCGTACTAACACCCGGCTTTTTAATACCGCCAGGCTTGATGTATAAACGCTGTCGCCGATATATTTCCCCTTTAAATTTTCGGTATTAAGTACAAAAAGTCCCTTGTCTGAAGTTGCCAAAAGTTGTTTTTTAAACAGCGCCATCCGGGGGAAATTATGCTCTGTTTTATAATGATAGCTATCTAACAGGGTAACGGTTTCATGGTCTATATAAAAGATCTGCCCGTTAAAGTTATTAAACCAAATGCGGCCGTAACTATCTTCCAGCAAATTAGTGCAGCCTAACGATATTTGCCGAGGATGGCTAAAGTGCGTATAGTTAACGCCATCGTAGCGGGCCACGCCAAAATCGCTGGCTATCCATAAAAAACCATGCCTGTCTATATGCAGGTCGTAAATTTCTTTGGTAGGAAAGTTTGCTATTTGTTTTATCTGGCCATCCTGAGCTTTTAAATCTGCGGCAGTAAAAATTAACGAAAAGGCTAAAACTATCCTAACAAAAAACAATTTGTGCATTGGCAGATAAAAATTGCAGTAAATGTACTGGTTTATATCTAAAGATAAATATTGTTTAACCTACGCATAAATTTTTTGATTTTAAAAATTACGGAGCTACGAAGGCTATACCGCAATAAAAAATATTAAGATTTGTTTGGAAAGAATTCTTGATAAGTTATTAGTATTACCTCTTACAAGTCATAGTGCTTTTTGCAGAATCATTGAGGGGGAGATCTAATTCGCCAATCCCGAAAGCGACTGAAGCGATAGTCCCTTAGCCGGCAGGTCTGTCTCTTCGTTGCGTGCGACGATTACTTCGTAAACATCACCCGCCTTTCAGATCCAGTCCGTCCGCCACGGGTCTGAAAAAATAAAAAAATAATAAAGACAACTTCATTTGTAATTGTGAGAATATACCTATCTTAACCACCAACTAAACAGTCACTTATCATGAAATCATTATTGAATAGCATTGCTATTTTCGCCTTGTTGTTTTGTTTAAGCAACCAGGGTTTTTCACAAGGTCTTCGCGGATTAAAAGATCAATACAATTCAAAAAATTGTGATACCCTCAGAAAAAGGGGATATCAGGGAAAACAGATTGATATCCTTGCGCCGGAAGCATTTGACCGTTATCTGGAGCAGCAGTACAGTTATACGATTTTAGGTAGCCTGACCCCATCCAGCGGTTTGAAATTTGAGACAACCAACCCCAGCGTGAGTCTTAAAGGTAATATCTGGCAGTCCAAAAATCACGTGTATATCCTTTCGCCGGAAATCACCGCCGGGGCCAACAACGGTTTAGGGGAAATACTGTCTGAAAACAAGCTCAATGTTTTTTTTAAACTTAGCACTGGACTGAATATTTTATTGAATAGAAATTGGGCAGACGTTGGCGAAAACAACCAGTCCTTTATTTGCTTGATACGCGCTAAAGCGATTGATAAGTACGATGCCCTGATCGGGACGCGCGACACCATGTTGGTTTTAAATGCCATAGCAGATCCTTCGGCCACCGATGGTGCACCGCTTTCCTGGAAAGGCATTGAGACTTTGTATTTTAACAAGGAGAAAGAAAGACGGGAAACGTCCTTGTCCGAAACTGAACAATCAGAAAAAAGTGATGCTATTAAAAAAATCGCTGCTTCTTATTTTAAAAAATTTGCGGATATGCCGGCAGATATGAGCTCGGAGGCCAGTTTGGACGCAGCTTTAAAAATTTATGCAATTTCATGGAAAGACCCGGCCAAAGATTTGGAAGAAAAGGAAAAGCTGATGAAGCAGATTAAGAAATTCTCGGCTTTAAAGGGGACGTTTATAGACAGCCTACACAATTTTGAGCTGAGCCAGGTGAAGGATACCTGGACTATGAAGTACCTGACTTGGTTAAATATTCTACCAGAAATATCGAATACTACGTTTAGTTTGTTTGATGCGGGTTCCCAGACGATCAATCCTGGTCACAGTTTTCTTTACGGTATCCAATTTTCCAAAAACGATTTTTGGAAATACAAAGAAGCCTATAAATACATTTATTGGAGTTTCGGGTTTGGGTTCCAAAAGGTCAATACGCTCGACGAGATGACAAAATATACCTATAAGCAATCGACGACGTTGAAGGTAGCTGATCCCAGCAAACCTACCGATTCGCAAACTTTAACCAAAGAAGAAAGCGGTACTGGTTACCAGGGTGATTTTAAAGAAGGTTTCGGCTACGATATTTTCAGCAGTTTGTATTTCTCGCCATCGCCGGAGCCTTATGTGCCAGGCATTTATGCCGAAGGCAAGTTTAGCCATGGCAATGCCTGGATAAATAAAGATAAAGTTTCACTGACGCTCGGTCCAATTTGGAATGTCACCAGCAGTGAAAAGGACGCTAAAAACCTCCTAACCATAGTACCCTACGTGCAATGGTCAAACCTGCTGAAACAATATAAAGATGCCACGCTGAGCAACATCATACCCACCCATGATCTTTTCTCTATTGGCATCAAAGTAGGTATACCCGTTAACATTGGTAAATAATATTAATTATGGAAATTACAATCATCATCCCCGAAGCAGCTGATCAAGATCAGGCGCAGCTTTATTATGAAGGGCTTATGGACAGTCCACTTTTTAATGGCACAATGATCGAGCAAGTGCGCGATTCTGGTGCTGACCACCGCCATTTATCCGGAACGGGCGAATTAATCAACGGTATCAAAATAGTCGGCGAGCATCTTTGGGAACCAGCGGTGGTGGCAGCGATTTGCAGTCTCTGGAAAACCCATATGCAGGAAAAGACCAAAAGGGGGATGATCAAACTCAAGTACAAAAACAAAAAAGGCGATCAGTTGGAATACTCCGGCTACACGGAAAGGCCCGAAGAATTGGGGAAGGAGTTAAAGAAACAACTGGATAACAAATGAAAGAAGACCTGATACTGGGCGGTTCTCAAACGTTGGTCATCCTGTTAGCTAATTTTGACTATCAGGCAAAAACAGGCTATGCTAATCTAAGCCATGCTAAGCCAAGTCACCAACGTCTTCGGACCTTATTAGGCAATAGTGGTATAACTGGCATTGCGCTCTATCATGTAATTGACATCGTGGATAAGCCCATGGATGAGGCTTGGAAGATTTTGAGGGATGCCCTTGAGAAGCAGGCCAAAAAAAATTATAACAAATTATTGTTTTATTATATCGGCCATGGTTCGGTCAGAGGACGGGGTGAGCTTTACTTACCTTCTATTGATACCTTACAACACGACCTGGAAAGAGAGGCGATAAGGTATACACACATTGCCGACCGGCTCTATGAATTAAAACACATTAAAAATAAAATCGTGGTGCTCGATTGCTGCCGCTCCGGTCACGGTGGCACCGTTAAAGGTGGAGAAGAAAACTACCAGCATTATTTCGAACATCATGAATTAAAACTTACAGGCAGTTATTTTATCGGTGCGTCCAGTTCATCAAAGCCGGCCGGGAGTGGGATTGATAAAGGTATTCAGGCCACGGAATTTACCGACGCTTTTATCAATGTGTTATCAGAAGGTACGGAAAATGATCCGCTGAAAATTGTTTATTCCGACACTTTTCAAAAAACAATTACTGAAAAGTTACCTGCTTTTCCGCCTGTATTCAAGAATAATATATCAGATAGCTTTCAGAAGGGTGTTAACTTCCCTTTTTACTATAACCAAAAGTTCAAAATCAGTTTTGTTAGGGCATGTATCGAAGACAAACGCTATCACAAAGCCGAGGATTTTTTGGTGCCCATTTTAGCCGAAGAAAAGTACTCAATTACCACTGATGCGAAAGAAGCATTTCTTTTATTAATGAAGGTTTTGCTGGATGAAAAATCTTGGACGGAGGCCGCCGACTTGCTCATTCGGGTGATCGGCGCGGTTGGCAAAAATAATTCATTGGTCGCATTAACCAATCACGATTATCATCATATCATACAACAGCAGGCAAATGTTTACATGGTTGCCGAGGACTATATTCAAGCCAGGGAATTATATAACAAGTTGATCGTGATCGACGATTTTAATGACTCTTATGCTTATGCGCTGCTGAGTATAGAAGAATCCATAGAAGCCAGGGACCAAGGTATTGATAAACCTAAGATTATAAAATTTCAATCAACGCCAAAAGGGGTAGTTAGCGGTGCCGAACTGGTCATCGAATGGAAAGTAGAGAATATGCGTTATCTCGAAATTTTCCAGGAACCTGGCGGTGAAGCATTACGGTTTACAAAGACCGCTGGAAAGCAAAAATACGTTATTCTTGAATCAACTAAATTCAAATTAGTAGCGACAAATTTTCATGATAAAACGAGCGAAAGCAATATCTATGTCCGGGCTTTTCAACCACCATTGTTTAAGAATCGCCCAGTGCCTATACCGGTCTATCGTCAAAAAAGCCAAATTGATTTACCCAATTTAAAGCAATTTCAAATTGACTTACGCATAAAACTCCCTTTTAAAAATCCTGCCGTCGGCTACCCCGCGACGGAAATCAGTCCATTAAATAACCGAACACTCTATCACCTTTATGAACGAATCAAAAATAAATTTAGAAGATACTAACTTGCCGGTGCCTAAATGGCACCAAAAAATATTGTTTCTGATCGCTGGTTCAGATGTAGAATTGCTCCAGCAGTGTCCTAAAACGGATTGGATCGCTCATATGACCTGCGGCATTACCATCCTGCTGACCGGAATGCTCGCGGCAGTCAGTGCTGCTTATGCGGTCAGTCTTGCTTTTGACAGTTGGTTTATCGCCCTGTTATTTGGTTTGTTTTGGGGATTTATGATTATGACTTATGATAAAAGTATCATTATCAGTTTGGGACGGGCAAAATTAGTCAAAGATCCGGATGCAGATAAGCGCAATGCGATAAAAATTGCCGTACGAATTGCGTTGGCGGTACTGTTTTCCATCATGGTTTCGAAACCCTTAGAGGTGAAATTGGTTAGCAAACGTATCCATGAAGACATGGCCAAAAAAAACGACACCAGTTCTACAGTATCACTTACCCGTCAGCTTGATTTTACGGACAAAGTGAATGCGCGCAAAAAAAAGGTGTTGGATGAAATTCGAAATGATTCGCTCGCCATATTGCGAAGAGATAATAAATATGCAGTTGCTCAACGATCCATCAACACCAACTTGGGCCAAATTAAGTTAGATAGTACACAAATCGGAACTTTGGACGGTCAGTCCCGGACCGTCCTGATCACCTCCGACCAAGGTAAAGCTAATGCTGATCAACGCCAGTCCTTGAGCCGGCATATCGGTTATCTTAAAATCGCAAATCAAAAATATGCCAATAAAATCGGTGAGGTTGTTCGAACCCACCTGGCAGATTTCAAAACGAATAACAACAATCATAAAGCCGAACTGGCCCGCGCGCAAAAAGATGTCGATAATTTTAATCAGGCTGCGGATCAAAAGCAAGCGGCGTTGACCGCTGCTCAAAATGGTAGTACGGATATCTTATCGAACGTACAGGTACTTGGTAAAATCGCTGACGATGATCCTACCGTCAGATGGTTCACTTATTTTTTTACGCTCATTATTGTTTGTATAGAGCTGGGGCCAATCATTCTCAAATTGATCAGTGATGCAGGCCCTTATGATTATCTCAAAGAATCGAGAAATCACCAATATTATACAGAAGAACAATACAAAGTGGATGCCCTGGATTCAGAGTTATCGGCTTTGCGGGAAAAGTTACCGGAGTTCGCTTCATTCCGTGTGGAAACCGAGATCAGTACGGAAACCGTGAGAGCTGAAAAACAGCTGACGGTCAATACCAATTTGCTGGAATTGATCGTCGAACGGCAGGAAGAACTGGCTGAAAAATATATTGAAGCCTGGTATCAGGAAGAACTGAATAAGGTTAACGAACAAACCGAAAAAAACAAGCAGCAAGCTGATCAGTCCCCAAACAAAGAAACAACAACATAATTTTAAATATTATTACGTTTACACCACTAAACCATTCATTATGAGTAAAATAATCAAGACTTCAGCTTACAGCAACGGCGAGATCGCCTATTTGGGCTGGCAGGTGAGCGAGATGATCCCAGGTTGCCTGGGGTTTGCCATCTTGCGCCAGTTCCCTGATGATCCTACACAGAATAAATTTTTGGCTGCCTGGGTGCCTTTTAAAGGGCAGTCTAATCCGGATTGGGAACCGCAGGATACGAGTGTGTGGCCGATCCAGAAGCTTTCCTGGCGCGATTTAACCTTGATCAAGAGCCGGAATAGTTTGAATCAGCGGGCACAGGGTTTTAGGGTGCAGTACCTGATCCGGCCAGTGGTGGCTTTCCGTGTGGGTTTAGAGGAGGTGAAAACGACGAATCCGAAAACCTACCAGGGCGATGTGGTACGTCTGGCTTATTTGGATGAGGGTTTGCAGACCAATATGATTACGGTGACCAATCAGTTCGGGCCGGTGCGGGCAACTTTCAATAATGGGATTTTATCGACGCAGTGGTTGTCGAATGTGATCAAAAAGCAAAATCCGCCCAAGGTGAAGAAATTTTTGTTGAATTCCATTGCGGCACCGGGTAATGCGATCCGGACTTATCTGGCTGGGCAGGCTTTAGATACCATGAAGTTATTAATTCAGGCTGCGCAAGCCAACCCCAACGCGTCTTTGCGATTGGCCTTGTATGAGTTTGATGATTTGGAACTATATAACTTGTTGTTCACGGTTAAGGACCGGATTGAAATCATCTTGTCAAACACCGGTGCTAATGACAAGGCCAAGCAGATCTGGGATACCGAGAATAAAACGTTTAGAGGGAATTTGCATGCGGCAGGAGTGAAGATTACCGACCGTTTCTTTAACAACGGGCATATTGGGCATAATAAGTTTGTGATTTATTTAGAGAATGGCGTGCCCTTGAAAGTGCTCACTGGTAGTACCAACTGGACACCGAACGGGCTGTGTGCACAGAGCAATAATGCCGCAATTATCGAAGATAAAGCAGTTGGGGCTTACTATAATGCTTATTTCGATGCGCTGAAAGCGGATAATGATGGCTTTAGTGCGCCTAATCCCAATTCTGACCCGACCAGCAATGTGCAGGGCAAAGCGTTTCGCGGGCTGAATGCCAAGGGCAATGCGCCGGTGACCATGGCCGATGGCAGCCAGATCAGTGTGTGGTTTTCGCCGAATACCCCGAGTGGTACCGTGAATAAAAAAGTAACGCCGCCGGATTTGTCAGCGGTTTATTCGCTGATGCGTAAAGCCGAAAAGGCCATCTTTTTTGCGGTGTTCTTACCGGGTATGTCAGATGTAGCGGCACAGGGCGATATTTTAACCAATGTGATCACCGAGGCCATATCGATTGGCCAGAAGGATAATTCGCTGTTGGTATACGGTTCGATCAGTTCACCGATGGCCATGCCAAACTATGTGAAGCCAAAAAAAGGCGGTAGCGATGATGATGACGAGGATGATAAAACACCGCAGCCGGCCACTTATGACAGTCAGAATGTACATATTGTCCGGGCCATCAATTTGTCAACGGACGACATTGTCGGCAACTTTGAAGCCGAGCAGTTGACTTTAGGCAATGCCATTATTCACAACAAAATCATCGTGATCGATCCATTCTCGGAAAATCCCGCGGTCATCTTAGGTAGCCATAACATGGGCTTCAAAGCCTCGTACGGCAATGATGAGAATTTAGTGATTGTCCAGGGTAATAAACTACTTGTGCAGGCTTACGCCGCCCACGTTTTAGATATCTACGAACATTATCGTTTCCGGGCTGTGCAGGAGGAACTGCACGAAGAAGGTAAAAGGGAATTTGATGGTTTTTTATCCATCGGTGACGGCTGGCTCGAAAAAGCCAGGTCAGCCACGGGCAAAGGGAGTTTAGCGGATTATTTATGTAGCGGTCAATGAGTATAATTGCTAAAGACTTATTTACGTCTACCGCAGGTGTCCTGATTGTGCCGCATTCTACCCAAGGCTTATTATCGCCGCCTTTCGAAGAAAAGATTGGCCAGTTAGGGTTGCGAGATTTAGTTCCGGTTAATGTGACTTTGGGTAATGTACAGTTTGTGCCTTTGCCTAAATCCAGCCCGGCACGCTATATCGGTTTTGTTTGCACCACCCAGCAGTTACTCAGTAGTTATGGTATCCTGCGGCAAATCGCCCAGGATATCATTGATAAGTGGCCCGACCAGCAAATCAAGTATTTGGCCCTGCCGATTATTGGGATAAGTGGACAGGGGATGGTAGGAAGAGACTGCTACCGCGTATTGAGCAGCACTTTTGCTGAAGCCAGTCCGCCTGATCTGCAAGTTGACTTTCACGTTCTGGATGAGGAACTCTGGCAGGAGATGGTGGCGCAGGAGATCAACCTGGAAGAAACCAGCGCGCATTTGGTTTTCAGACTAACCTTGCCACGTTTGATCGATAGCACTTGGGTACAGGAACTTATTACCGCCGATGGATTTTACTTTGATAAAGCCAAGGGCAAGTATGAGGAATTTATCAATTATAAATCTCCGGCGCGTTTCTTCAAAGAACTGGGTGACGCTTTTGATAGTTCCGAACTGGTCTACAGCGATTTTATCGAGGGCTACGATAAAAAGACTAAAGCTTATCAGTTCTTGCTACTGTGCGGAGAATTGGTCGCCTATATTGATAAACACGCCTTTAATAAACAGGCTTGGAATCAATACGAGGATAAACGAACGATGGCGCGTTCAGCCGTTAATCAAACACGCTGGATATCGGGTTTGCTGAATTTTCGGGCAAATGAAAATAACCTGATGGTTTTGTCGGCCAGTATCCGGAACGCCTTGCGTTTTTTAGAAAAACCGGACAAAGAACTGACCATGCTTTCGTTAAACCACCGCAAACTGCTTTTTGGTAGTTTTTATGGTTATCGTTACGATGACGAACTGCTGAACATGCTTTTTGAAGAATTTGCCAAGGCAGGGTTTGTCTGTAAAGAAGCGGCTAATAACGGCTACCTGATCAGCCGGGTGTTATATGCACCCGAGATCAAAATGTTGTGGCAGGGCAGAGTAGTCGCAAAAGAACCGACATTACGTATCCAGCCTGATAAATCTGAAGCATTGGATGCCGAAGATATCCTGCAACTCAATATTATTCGGAAAAAACAAATCGCGCTCCATTCGGATAAATATGCAGCGGTCGATTTGCTGAATTACAGTTCTTTTGCCGCTGTATTGGCCCGCATGATCCGCTCAGGTCTGACCAAGCCGCCATTGAATATTGGTATCATGGCACCCTGGGGACAAGGTAAAACCACGCTTATGCGATTTATCGCTAAGGAGTTGGGGAGTACTGAAACAGAGCAAAAGCTTAATACTGGCGATCCCGAAGCGCGCCCGACCGTAAAAGAATCTGCCTCTACCACGGGCTGGCAATTATTAGGTTTATTGTGGCGAAGACGTGAAGATGTTTTTGATCGGGAAAAACTGCCTAATCCCGTGGTATGGTTCAATGCATGGAAGTTCCAGAAATCCGAACAAATCTGGGCCGGATTGGCGCATGAAATCATCAAACAACTGGCAGATCGCCTTAACGATGTGGAACGGGAGCAATTCTGGCTGCGTTTAAACCTCAAGCGCGTTGACAAAGAAAAAATCCGCAATCAACTACTGTTCACCGCTATTGGCAAATACTGGTTTTGGGCTGCTTTTAACCTGGTTGGTTTGATCATTGGTGCATTGGCCTTAACCTTAGGTTGGTTGCAAACGATATGGCAGTCGGCTTTTATCGCAGGTGGACTAAGTACCCTAGTTTGGTTGGGCAGGGCAATATTCAAACTGACTAAACCGCCAGAAGTTGATATCAGCAAATATGTGCTGCAACCCGAATATAGTTCGAAAAGGGGAGTGTATAGCCAGATTGAGGAAGATTTGAAACATGCGCTGGAATTACTGGCGGATGAAACGCACCCGCCGGTGATCTTTATCGATGACCTGGACCGCTGCCCGCCGCAAATTGTAGCTGACCTGGTGGAAGCCATCAACCTCTTTATTAGCGGGGATATGTCCAGCTGCTTCTTTATCATTGGCCATGACGCGCAGATCGTTGCGGCGACTTTAGATTACGCTTATCAAAACGTAGCCGCTAAAACCACCCATATTGAAAAGCATCACAGTTCCATTGGATGGTTTTTCATGGAAAAATTCATTCAGCTGCAACTGAGTATACCCGGCCTGTCCGCCGGTAAATCTAAAAAAGTGCTCAATGCACTCATGGACATCGAAGAAGATGGCCCGGCCTATACTAAAGAAGAGCAGGAGCAATTGCTGCTCAGCTATGCTAACCTATCGGCTAAAATTGATACTTCAGACCTCGAAGACATCTTTGATGAAGAAAAAGCGACACTGGAAAGTAAAATCCAAACCTTTAACAAAGCCAGCGTCCGGGATATCCAAATGAAGGTCATCGATCACGCCATTAACAAGTATAAAATTGACGGCGAACTCAATAGCGTGCTGGATTGGGTAGGTTCATATCTCTGTCACTCGCCGCGCGAGATTAAACGTTATACCAACCTCTATATCTTCTACAATATTTTCAAATACACCGAACAAGGCAGCGGCATCCGCAACGCCAACCCCGACGATCTGGCTTCCTGGTTACTGATCATGATTCGCTGGCCGCAAATCGTCCGAGCCATCCAATGGGACGCGGAAAAAGAATTCTTCAGCGGCGACACCCCGCTGGCCCGCGCCACCAATTTTGATACTATCATTAAGAAAGCTGCTGATCATGCTAAGTTTAAAACGCTTACTGAAAAAGAACTTAAGATAGATATTTTGACCTGGCTTGGCGATAGTGACCTTTATAAATTGTGCAAGGGTAAAACAACGCAACCGCTCAGCCTTGTTAAAGCACTGGACGCAGGCATTTGGTAGTCTTTATCCCAATCGTAAAGAAAGTGTAAGTTTAGCAGAGTAGGTTATGTTACGCTCAACAAAAAGTAAAAAACGTTATCAGTATTTATTTGAGGAAATTGATAAAGACACCATACGTTTGAAAAATCTTATTTGATTTTGACTGAATTTTACTACTTTTAACTGTCCGCTATATTGAAAGCTAAAAACAAAAAAGCTCTGTAAATATTTGATTTACAGAGCATTTTTGATAATCGAGTGGAGTGAGCGATGGCTCGTGGGAACCCTTAATACCACTATTAGTGTTTTTTGACGGTATAGATTTAAAGTAAATAAAGTGTTTTATATCTTCAGTAAAACTGGGCGTTTGGTTAGAAATTTTCGCTTACCACCCAATATTTAATCACTGTTGTCGGTTATTTAGTCTTCTAAAATTATAGGATAAATAATTTCCTATAATGAAACCTTATCCATACCTTCCCACTTTAATTCAACTTGTCAAGTTTGAATAGTATAGCTTATCAACTTTTAATCTGTATCCTTCATCCATGTCACCAACCACACATCAATTGTTAAAAAACAAGAAAAAAAACATCCTCGAACTCTGGATGAAGAACCAACTGGCCGATGAAGGTTTACGCGAAGACCTTATCAGTAATGACGAATTACGCAGCCAGTCTGAAGAGTTGATCACCGCACTGGTTGGTAATTTATCAAGCGAAAATTTCACGAACCTCGATTCAGACGAATGGAGTCCGGTCATTGAGATCTTAGGTGGGATAGCCATTACCCGTGCCCGCCAGGGTTTTAGCCCCCGCGAGACCGGCAACTTTGTCTTCTCTTTAAAAGAAGCCATTTTAGAGGTACTCATGGAGGAGCTAAAAGGGGATCCTATGAAGTTATTTACGGAAAGCCAAAAGATCAACCGTCTGATGGACAGCCTGAGCGTGGTGACCTTTGAGACTTTTATTAAAGGACGCGAAGAGGTGATCTTACGTCAGACTGACGAGATCACTGAAATATCTACTCCAGTCATACGGGTATGGGACGGCATTTTAGCCTTGCCGATCATCGGTACGCTGGACAGCGCCCGTACACAAATCGTAATGGAAAACCTGTTACAGGAGATCGTGGAAACCGGTTCCAGCATCGCTATCTTAGATATTTCAGGGGTGCCTGCGGTAGATTCGTTAGTTGCACAGCATTTAATTAAAACGGTAAGCGCTACCCGCCTGATGGGTGCCGAATGTATCATCAGCGGTATCCGGCCAGAAATCGCACAAACTGTCGTGCACTTAGGGATCGACTTATCCAATATTATTACCAAAGCAACTTTAGCCAGCGCGTTGGCTTATTCATTTAAAGTGATGCGTTTAGAGGTCAAAAAGATCAGCGCCGTTTCAAAATCTTAATAAGCGAAGCTAATGGATAAAATTCCTATTCTCCGGATGGGTGCTTTTTTGCTCGTGTCGATACAGGTTGACCTTTACGACCGGCTGGCGCTCAATCTGGAAGCCGACCTGGTTCAAATGGTCAATAAAACAAGTGCCAAAGGTGTACTGATCGATATCTCGGCGGTTTCCATTGTAGATTCATTCATGGGCCGTATTATCGGTAACATCGCCAGTATGTCTAAAATACTGGATGCAGAAACCGTTGTGGTGGGTATGCAGCCCGCCGTAGCAATTACATTAATTGAGCTGGGCTTGCCGCTAAAAGGCGTGCACACCGCTTTGGATATGGAAAAAGGCATGAGGTTGCTGAAATCCATGATCGATGAAACCGAAGAGGAAGCAGACGAAGACCAGACAGCCGATGACCTTATCACTGAGTAAAGATACCATCCAGGTTATCAAAGAACAGGATGTGGTTTTTTTAAAGAACCGCGTTAAGGAAACGGCTGTGAAAATAAAAATGGGTTTGGTTAACCAAACCCGTTTACTGACCGCCTGCAGCGAACTGGTGCGGAACATGATGCGCTATGCCAACGGCGGGGTTTGCATCATTGAAGTAGTTTCCTCCGGCCGGAATAACGGCGTACGACTGACATTTTCTGATAAAGGTCCTGGCATCCCCGATATCCAGGCGGCTATGCGCGATGGTTTCTCTACAGGTAAAAGTTTAGGGCTGGGCCTGCCGGGCACCAAGCGGTTGGTCAATGAATTTGACATCAAAAGTAAAGTAGGCGAAGGTACGGTAATCGTAATTTTAAAATGGGCCAATGGTTGACGCTACACATATCAGTTTTACCGCCGACGACCGAAGTTATTTTTCGCTCATCAAAAAAGAGATTCACCGGCTGGCGACCGAAGGTGGCATGCCACCAGCACGGATCAATGCGCTTGATCTGATCGTCGCCGAAATGACCTCCAATTTATTTAAATATAGTAATGACGGCGAATTACTAATGGGCGTATTTCCCAATGGCGGCGACCCCTATGTCGAGCTGATCAGCATCGACAATGGTCCCGGCATGATGAACCCGTCCCGAATGATGCAGGACGGCATTTCCACCTCCAACACACTTGGTCATGGACTGGGCAGTATGAAGAGAATGTCCGACACTTTTGAACTATATTCCCAGATCGGCTGGGGCACCATAGCGTTAAGCCGTGTTTACAGCGACCCTGAAAGTGTTAAAGCTATTAATCAGGTTATTATGCGACCAATAGTGGTTTATAAACCCGGCGAAAAAACAAGTGGCGATGGTTTTACCTATAAAAAGACAGACAAGTATCTGAAAATGATGCTGGCCGATGGTTTAGGTCACGGCCCCGAAGCTAACAAAGCGGTAAACGAGGCTGCTGCTGCATTTAAAATATTCCCGGACTACAGTCCTACCGAAACATTACGTTTTATTCATAACGCAATCAAAAAAACCCGCGGCGCGGTTATCAATATTACAGGCTATGACTTTGCGCGAAAGGTATGGAGTTCAGCAGGTGTCGGCAACATTGCCTTACGCATGTCTGGGCCGGTAAATTTTAAAAATCATATGTCTTATAACGGCATTGTTGGCCATAACATCCCAGGCACCATGAACGATCAGGAATATCCGGTTGAAGAATTCAACCAGGTCATGCTCTGCTCCGATGGGATCAAAACGCGTATCGATATGGCGCGTTATCCTATGATGTACAAATATGATTTGACAATACTGGCCGCGGCCATTTATAAAGATCATGCCCGACGGAATGATGATATGTCGGTTGTAATTGCAAAAACAAAATGATTAAAGTTGTAGCCATATCTTTAGAAAATGAGATGGACCTGGTGTTAGCTCATAAAAGATCGATGCGGGTAGCCGAAAAACTGGGGCTGACAATTGCCACACAAACTACTTTCGCAACAGCAGTATCGGAAATTGCCCGTACAGTTATTGAACATACAGATGATGGTGTACTGGAGATTGGTTTAGAACAAAATAAAACACGTTACAGCCTGGTGGCCACCGTTACCTTTGACAGTAGCATCCGTTTTACTAATGCTGATGGTGGTTTTTATTACGCGCAAAAATTAGTCCCGGAGTTTGATCTCTCGGAAACGGAAAGCGGTAATTTAATTACAATGAAGATTGGGCTGCCCCGCTCGTTAAAACTCGACCCATTAAAGATCAGCATCCTTAAAAAAGACTTTGCCGATGAGTTACCGCTGAATGCTTACGAAGATATCAAGCAGCGACATGCCACGCTGAACCGACTCGCCTCAGAGCAGGAAGCTCAATTACTGCAATCCAAGTTCATCGACGAGAAAAAAACCGAATTTATTTCCATCGCCAGTCACGAGATTAAAACGCCGATGACCGTTTTGAAGGCTTATACCCAAATGGCCAGGGCAACTAAAGAGCCTGTGAGCGATCACTTAATGGAATTACTTAAAAAAATTGATACACAGTCTACAAAACTCATGACGCTGGTGCAGCAATTGCTGGATATCTCTAAGATAGAAAATGGTAATTTACAGTATCAGATTGAGCCAGTTGGGTTAAATAGTTTCTTGCAGCGGCAGGTCGAAGTGATGCAGCATATTTTGCCACACCACACGTTTACCACCACATTTTCAGCCGATACGGAAGTGATGATGGATGAATTAAGGATGGAACAGGTGTTTGCCAATCTGTTGGGTAATGCGGCTAAATATTCAGAACGGAACACAGATATTACCATCAGCACGTTGTTATTGGACGATGGCCTGGCTACAATCAGTGTGACTGATCAGGGCAGGGGCATGACAGCTGAAACGATGACCTCCGTTTTTGATAAATTTTATCGGGCTAAAGATGTTTTGAAAAGCCATACCGGACTGGGTATGGGCTTATATATCACCTCTAAAATCGTTAACGATCACCAGGGTAAGATTTGGGTACAAAGCACCGAAGGCAGCGGATCTACATTTTATTTAACGATACCTTTAGCTGTATGAGTAAGAAGATCCTGATTTTCGATGATGATGAAGACATCCAGTCCATCTGCACGTTTATTCTGGAAGAAGCAGGCTGGGAGGTGAAAGCCTACGCGGATTGCAGCGACGTTATTGACCGGATAAAGGCCTATCAGCCTGATGTGATCCTGATGGATAACTGGATACCCAATGAAGGCGGCGTGATCGCCACACGGCAAATTAAAGCCGACCCTGTCTTGCAAAAAATTCCGGTGGTCTATTTTTCGGCGAACAGCGATATCGAACAACTGGCAGCGAGTGCCGGCGCTGACAGTTACCTGCCCAAGCCCTTTGACCTGGACGTCCTGACACAAACCGCAGCCGATTGGCTGAACCAATAAAATAACGACTACAGTGCTGATTCGACTACCCCGAGGATATCATTAAGAGCTGATGTTCGAAAGGCTTAGTAAGGAAATGTTCGGCTTCCCAAAGACAAGTGTGTTATAACTCGGAATTTATCTATTATAATGAACGAACTGGATTTTCAGGATTAAACTAATAAAAAACAGCCACCCTTAACGGGCAGCTGTTTTTTTATGATAGCATTTACCTTCCATAGATAAAGCAATTTTTTAATTAATCTTCTGCCGGTTCAGTACTGGCTGCGTAGTTAGCCTGCGTTTCAGCAATTTGAGTTAATAAGGCATCGGCTGTTTTTTCCTCATCTAAAGTAAGAACAAACAATTCAGCAATATCATAATAGCCTAAGGTTTTAGCCAAAGCGATCATACCTCCATACGATGCAATTTCGTAATGTTCGGCTTTTTGTCCGGCAAAAATTAAACCTACATCACGTTGTGCGGTGCCATCTTCGGTAGCGTCTATAATGTCGTCACCTTCGTCAATAATACCTGCCATAGCCTCGCATTTGCGACCTTCCGGTTCAAGCCCTAAAATTGCGAATGCCTGTTCTAAACGAGCAATATGTGTCTCCGTTTCAACAGAATGATTTTCAAAAGCGTTGCGTAGTTCTACAGATGTTGCTGCATCACCCATATCAGGTAAAGTATCTGCCAATTCGCGTTCGGCCCAAAGTAAATCCTGCAACTCATTTATAAAAAACTCTGCAAGTTTAGAATTGCCATTACCGGTAGCCTGTTGATCTTGCCAGGCTTCTTCTGCTTCGGCAGTTTCGGGTTCAAAATTACCTTGTTGATTATATTCGCCTGCAGCGCCATCGTAAGTTGGCTGGTTAACAAAACCCTGCCCCGCCGGATCTGCCGATGCACCAACTACCGGGAAACCGGGTTCCAATTCGGTTGCTTCAGTTGCATCTTCATCTTCCTCGTATTCATCTTGATCATCGGCATTATCCTGCGTTTCAACTTCATCGCGTAGAGATTTGATAAGGTCATGACCTTCAATAACTCCTTTTTGCTGAATCAGCAAAACATCAGTTAACGCGGTACCCAATTCATTCTCAGGATCAAGGGCGCTATCATAAGCTGCTTTTATAGCATCTTCTCCGCGCTCACATTCGTTTAAAATTGTAGTGATATCGCTACCGGTGAAAGTTGCTTTGATATCAATCCAGGCCCGGTGTAAAGCGCCCGATGTGCTGGTACCTTCAACCGGCGCAAAACCACTGTCTTGCGCTATCGCAGTAAGTTGAGCCGAATATTCACGACTTTCGCTGGCCAATTTGTTAAAAACAGTATCAAGGCCGGTATCCTGGCCTTCCAGGTCGCGTGCTGCTTTTTCAAAACCTTCTACACGGTCGTTATTAATTTCGATGAGATCATTGATCACATCCATTGCTTTTTCAGAGATTTCCATAGGTGTTTGTTGTTGATTGATATTTTGATTTTCGTTTGTGTGGTCCAGTCTGGCTAAGATCTCGCCGGCGTGTTCGGCTCTCTGGGCTATTGCTTCCGGTTCTTCCTGCGTCAGGTCGGTTTGCCCGGATGGTGCAGCATGGTTTACAGTTACCTGATTGGCCGGTAAAGTAGTGGTTTCGCCGTTTGCCAGTTTTACCACCACCTTATCTTCAAAAACGGTTAACACCTCGCCTATGCCTTCACCGCAGATGATGCGTTGTCCTGTTGATATGTCATTCATAATCTACAGATTAATAAGTACTCCACTGCGCTACGCCTTCCGGTTCAGCATTTTTAACCTCAGCACTTTTTACGGCGCTCATTTCTTTATCCAATTTTTGGCTGGCTTTTAAATCTTTAGTAAAGTCATCCGGCAATTTGGTTTGACCTTCAGTTTCCTGCACCTGTTGTAATGGGTTTTCAATGTAGATAAATTCTTTACCCATGCCTTTAATCTCGCCCTCGTTCCAGGGGCCACGTACCGTGCCTTCAGATAGGTTGTATACGTTTTGCAGATAGCGTGGGTCGGCAGCTAACACTGCCGGCGGAAAGTTGGGCTGGATGCTGTCTAAAGCAGCTTCAAACATTTTGTAGTGGGTTACTTCGCGGGTCATTAAAAACGACAGCGTTTCTTTGACATAAGGATCGTCGGTAAATTTCATTAAGTGCTCGTACACCAGTTTTGCTCTCGACTCGGAAGCCAGATTGCTGCGCAGATCGACGGTCAGATCACCGTTGGAGTTGATGTAAGATGCGCACCAGGGCACACCCTGGCTGTTGCGCGGGGTAGGGCCGCCGCCGGTGATGATCGGAAATTGCGGGTTAGCAGATAAAGCCGCATGGATCACGCTTTCTTTTTCAGCTTTTCCATTCATGGCTACCATGAAGTCGGTTTGTTCAGCAGCGTCTTTTAATTCGCCGTTAACGCCCTTCAATAGCATCTGAATAGTTGCGCCAACGATTTCCAGGTGACTGAATTCTTCGGTGGCGATATCCATCAGCATATCATACTTGTCTGGGTGAGGCATTTTGGCGCCAAAAGCTTGAGTAAAATACTGCATGGCAGCAGCAAGTTCACCATTTTCGCCGCCGAATTGCTCCAGTAAAAGGTTGGCAAATCGCGGATCAGGGCGTGAAACCCTGGCATTAAACTGTAAATCTTTAACGTGATGAAACATAATGTTTGTTTTTAGAAGATGATTGGATCTGTTGGGATTGTAGCCTGAGATTGGGGATCGGGTATGTGGTAATACAACCTAAGGTGGAGTGGAATGTTTCAACCAGTAGTTAATTAATTTACTTATTTTTCAAGTTTTTATTAAAACAAATTGCAAACACCAAAGTTATCGTTACACTGTTTTTAATGGCGCTATCCGACGCGTTCTCGGTGTAATGAATTTTTGTTTAACAATAAAAGCTTTTTACAATGAATGCATTATCGCCTTGGGCGCGCGCAGTAAAAAATCACTTCCATGGGCAAGACCTACCGGCATTGGCTACTTATGAAGTTGCCGGCTATGCGATTAACATTCACAGTCTCTACAACTCGCTTTGGATAACAATCAAGTGCCCTAAAGGAACACAAGTTGTATTACGCCCGGCGTATGCCCCTAACGATCATTTAACCTTAGGTAAAATGATCAGGCAGGATAAGGGCTTAACTATTAACCTAACTACCGGCATCGGCAAATACCAGGTAAAACTGGAATTTCCTGATATGGAGAAACCGCTGTTGCGTTACACCACTACTCTAAAAACAACTGAACCGCTTTTAGTGCCTTTCTGGCCCAGGGATATGGTGATCACAGGCCCTGAGGGGCGCACAGTTGATCCCGAAGGAACTATATTGGTTAGCCAGGTGGGGACCCGCTCGGGCTTGCAATATATCACCCTGGATCAGCCAAAATCAGGTGCATTATTGTATTTCCAAAATCTTACCGCACTAAACGATTACGCCGAAGCGACCGAAACGACGTTAGGCAATTCAGTTGGCGGCACCTGGCCTGAACTTGGTTTTGCTTTACCATCTACGCTTAAAGATAAACCCATCCCGGCGCATCAGGAAATCGTGCTATCAGATGCGCTTATTGCTTTTAGCCCGGAACATCCAAAAGACGAAGCCGCCCAGGCTAAACAATTCCTTAACCTGCTGGCAGATATTTACCTGCATCTGCCTAAACCGGCAACCACTTATTATACCTGGCCAGACATGGTAGACCAAGGCCTGCATGACCTGGAGTTTAGCCATGGGTGCTGGTCGCACGGAGCTGAGCAGGATTACCTGAACGCCTATGTAGCTGATTATGAAACCCCGCCCGAACTAATGGTGCAGCTGGTAGTATTATTGCCGCTGGCAGATTATTATGAGTGGAAAGGCAATGACCTGCCGGCGATGCAAAAAATACTTAACGGCTTAGACGCTTTTTATAGTGAGGAGCTTAAAACAGTGGTCCGATTTTTACCGGCGCTGGCTGATAAACTGAGTGGTGATGAAGAGCAATTGAAACCCAATGTAATGGATTCCTGGTATCTGCACCATCCGCTGCTTAACCTGGGTCGCATGGCCATCCGTGGTGATCAGCAGTGTGAGCGATTATTTAAGGGATCGCTTGACTTTACTATCCGCGTTGCACATCATTTCAATTACGAATGGCCGGTGATGTATAACATGGCCACGCTGGAAGTGGTAAAAGCGGAAACCATACCAGGCAAAGGCGGCGAAAAGGATGTGGCGGGTTTATACGCACTGGTGATGCTGCATGCCTGGCAATTGACTAAAGAAAATAAATATTTACTGGAGGCCAAGAGAGCAGCCAAAACACTTCACGGCAAAGGCTTCGACTTGTTTTACCAGGCCAACAATACGGCATTTGGTGCCAATGCCATGCTTTGGTTGTATAAAGAAACCAAAGAACAGCAATACCTTGACCTTGCTTATTTATGCCTGGCCAACGTTTTTAAGAACTTCCAGTTGTGGGATTGCAATTACGGTTATGCTAAAAGTTATCCTACATTTTTTGCGATGTTCCCGCTTAATGATGCGCCTTACACGGCTGCCTATGAAGAGCAGGAAGTATTTGCTGCATTGCATAATTTTTTATTGTACGACGATGGTGAAGATATCCTCCCCTCAGTCAATTTACTGATCCCCGAATTTCTGCGCTATGTCCTGAACCGTGCGCCTTATTACTACCCGCCCAACCTGCCCAAAGAAATGTTATCCGAAAAAGTAAAAACCGGGCAGGTAGATCATAAGCTTTGGATCGCAATCGAAGATATCCATGACGGTTGGGAACAATCGGGCACGATAGGTCAGGAAGTTTATGGTGCTGGCGTGGCCTTTGGCATTATACCGAGACACTTTTACCAGGTACCTGGCGAGGATTTTATGGTGTTTGCCGATTATCCATCGGCGCATTACCGTCATCGGAAAGGTAGCGTGACCTTAAAATTAAAAGGTGATGAACGCCTGACCTGCCGACTGATGATCATTAAACAAAAAGGCAAAGCGCTTCCGTCATTTACCCTAACTGATGAGGACGGCGTGATAACCGGGGGCAAACGGAAGGACGGCCATGTGGAGTACCAGGTGAAAGGTGGACGATCTGTAACCATTAAATACATAAAAAGCAATAAACAATGAAGCCGTTATATTTTACAGTAGCGCAAAACCTCAAATTGATGATCATTCCGGATACGCAGGCACATTTGGACGGGCATACAATCATCACCCACACCTACAGTGTTTTCCGGGATACCGGTTCGGGCAACCCCTTGCTGGCCCGAAGCAAAGAAAGCACACTCCATTTAGAGCGGATAGACGACCCTGCCTATTATGGGTTTATCACATTTGAAAAGCCCGGTGCGCTTTTCACCTATACAGCTGATGGCCAGCAGGATCTTCAGCCCGAAGAGGTGAACGAACTGATAGAACATTTGAGCAACGTTCGAGATAACCCGCCGTTATGGAACACGACGGAAGATTAGCATTTATTTAATAACTATTCATATTTAAAAATCATGCCTACAAAAACAACTAAAAAAACGGCCGCAGTAGCTGCCAGCCGTTCAGCCGAAGCCGAAAGCGCTTTGAAAGAATTATTTGTTGACGAATTAAAGGATATCTATTGGGCTGAAAAGCATCTGGCCACAGCTTTGCCAAAAATGATCAAAGGCGCAACCTCGGCAGATCTTAAACAAACGATCACCACGCATTTGGAAGAGACCAAGAACCAGGTAACCCGCTTGGAAAGCGTTTTCGCGTCAATAAACGAAAAAGCCGCCGCCAAGAAATGCCTGGCGATGGAAGGTTTGTTAAAAGAAGCGACAGAATTGCTGGAGGATACGGATAAGGGCACTGAAGTACGCGATGTGGCCATCATTTCTGCTGCGCAAAAGGTGGAGCATTATGAGATCGCATCATACGGCACCCTCCGTACGTTAGCAGGAACCTTAGGTTATAGCGAAGCGCAAAGTTTACTGGATGAAACTTTAGCCGAAGAAAAAAATGCGGATTCTTTATTGACCCAAGTTGCGGAGAATTATGTGAATGAAGCGGCGGCAGCTGAAATCGCTGAATAACTATTACACAATAAAAGGGATGCCGTAAGGTGTCCCTTTTATTTGAATACAAACGATATAGTATAAACCATTTCTTATGAACGACAGAAATCCGGGCCAGCCGATTAGCCAGCAAGACCTCCAGCAATTTTTCATTAGCCACCTTAACCGGATCTATTGTGCCAAAAGCCAGTTAGTAGAAAAACTGCCGGAGATCGGCAGCCGATCTTATTATGTAGATTTGAAGCAGGCAATTGATGAAACCGTTGAAATTGTCTTGAACCAAATCAGCAGGATGAAAGATATTTATATTATGCTGGATACGTTTTATCAACCGGAGAGCTGTGTTGGTTTGATTGGGATTTTAGATGAGGCATTTCAATCCATAGGTAATCCGCAGGACGGCGCCGCATTACGCGATCTTTCAATCTTGTTTTATATGCAAAATATTGAGAGCATTGAAATGGCGTCTTTTAAAATGATGATCTATGTAGCCGATAAACTTGAACGACCGGATGTTGCCCAATTATTATTAGAATGCTACGATGAAGCCAAAGAAGATAAAATTTTGCTCAAAGCAATTACTACTAACTATTTTTAAGATAGTTTTACTTCTGACCGTGCCAGCCTGCCAAACATTGTTTCCTGCGATTTGTTGCCATTGCAATTAACCCTGATTAACAATGAGATTACCGAAATCCATTATCCTACTGTTTTTTGCTTTTCCTTTTGGCGCAATTGCCCAGACAGCGACCTCTATTATTCCAGACAGCGTCAAAAAACAGGATACCATACGCCAGCGCGACCTGATCGACATTGCTAAATCCATTATCAGGATACGCCCCGGCAAAATAAAAGAAGAAAGGGATAAAAAGGTTTATTTCTCCGTATTGCCCTTCGGCGGTAATGTGCCGGGCGGGAGTGGACGTGCGTTGATCACCAGTACTACGGCAGGAACTTATTTCGGCCCCCGTAAAACCACCATTGAATCAACGGCAACCTTTGCACCTTACTGGGATTTTAAATCAAAATTTGGTTTGCCGCTGCGAACCAGTGTGTGGCTGAGCAATAACGATTATACGATCCAGGGCGACACCCGGTTCCTACGTTACCCACAGAACACCTGGGGGCTTGGCAGCACAGCAGATAACGAACATAAAACACTGGTGGACTACAATTATATTCGGTTCTATCAAAGTGTACTGAAAAGAATTAAGCCATACCTGTTCGCCGGTATTGGGTATGACCTTGACTTCCATTCTAACATTCACAGCGATGAGGCTAATATCGATCTTAAACAGTTCACAGGGTACACCAACGGTACAGCAGGCAGTTCTTTCTCATCGGGCGTAACCTTCAATTTACTTTATGATACCCGTAATAACCTAATCAATCCTTTGCCTGGCTCTTATGCCAATGTGATTTATCGGGTTAATCCAACATTCTTGGGGAGCAACGATAATTGGTCATCCCTTTATTTAGATGTCAGGAAATATATCTCCCTAAACAAAGCTAAACCACGTCAACAAAACACGCTTGCTTTTTGGTCATACTTTTGGACAGCTTTCAATGGCGATGTGCCTTACTTGGATCTTCCAAGCATAGGCTGGGATTTATATAACCGCTCGGGGAGGGGTATCGATCAGAACCGTTACCGGGGGCGTTCCTTGTTTTATTTCGAAACGGAATACCGCCGGGATATCACAGAAAACGGTTTGCTGGGTTTTGTGGTATTTACAAACGTCAACACCGTCAGTGGGAGCGGGTCACTGTTTACCTCTTATCATCCGGCAGCGGGAACCGGCCTGCGCATTAAATTTAACAAAGGATCAGGGACTAACCTGGGTGCTGATTACGGTTTTAGTAAAGGCTACAGCAGTCTGCAAATCAATTTAGGAGAAGCCTTTTGACCTATAGCAGGCCGGGGCATCATTCGGTGCACTCTAAACGTCTGAAACTTGGAAGCTAACAAATTCCCAGTCCCGTTGTTATGAAAATGAGCCGCCATAAGGTCGCTTTTGTTAAGCAGGCATTATGGGAGTAAATAGTTTTACGCGCGGCTGGCGCATCACAATAATAGTTGTTGTTAGCTTAGTTTTCATACTTGGCGGTGCTTGCCTGTTACTTAATACTTATTTGGCCCCCAAACTGAGCAGACAACTGAAAAGCGCGGTTTTGAAAGGGAGCGACGGTTTGTATCAGATCGATTTCCGCAACGCAGAGCTAAATGTTTGGCAGGGTAAAGTTTTATTAACTGATGTTCGGCTTTTATCCGATGGTGTGGCCTATCATCGTTTGCAAAAGGAAGGCCATGCGCCGGCTGAAGTTTACGAAGTCAAGGTAAACCGATTAGCGATCAGCGGCGTACAGATTATTAAATATTACTTTAAAAAAGAGCTGGATATTGCTCAGATCAAGCTGGATCAACCTGCAGTACAAGTAAGGACCTACCTGGTCAAAAAAGACAGTAGCGGGAAACCAGCCGAAACGATTTACGCTAAATTAGCACCCATCCTGAAATATATCCATGTCGGCGCGATCCATCTTCAGAACATAACGGCCACCTATCAAAATCGAACAAAACCCAAAACGGAATCTTACGTGTTGAAGGAAATGAACCTTTTTGCTACCGACCTGCTTATCGATTCGGCAACGCAAACAGACCAATCACGGACCCTGTTTTGCAGGGATATCATTACCGATCTGCATCATTTCAGCTGGAAAACGGCAGACGGCCTCTATATACCCCGGGTAGACAGCCTGAGCTTGTCTACCCGGACGGCACGTTTAGTAGCCAGCGGTATCCATATTCGGCCGATCCCTGCGGCTGCTTTCTTCGCAAGGAATAAAAAGAAACGTGACCGCTATGCGCTTAAGTTAACTACCATCACGCTGAATAACTTTGATTACCAAGCCTTTCACAATCAGCGAGAACTTAACGTCGCGCATGTTGTGGTTAATAAGGGTTATTTGGAGATCTACAGTAATCCTCAGGGACGGCCAAAAAAGACCGACAGACTGGTTACTTATCCCAATTACGTGCTGAGACACCTGCAAAGCGTTGTGCAAATAGATACAGTGGACGTTAAGCATGTCGATGTCGTGTTGACGATGGTTAATAAAGCCACACAAAGATCAGGCTCTATCAGTTTTGTTAACACCAGCGGAAGGTTGTTGAATATAACCAATAAAGCATCCCGGATCAAAACGCAGCCCAATACCGCCGTAAATCTTCACACTTACCTCTTAGGAAAAGGCAGACTCGATTTCGGATTTATGTTTTCATTGAAGGCCCCGGATTATCAATACAATTACCATGGACACCTGGGACCGATAAATTTACTGGACGGTAATTCCGCACTGGTTCCATTAGCCTTAATAAAAGTTAGCTCTGGTTCTTTAAAAAGCCTGGATTTCAATATCAGTAGCAATGCCAAAACTTCGGTTGGAAAGGTCGCATTTTTGTACAATGACCTGAAGATTGACCTGCTGCGGACGGACAAAAAGGGATATGAGAAAAAAGGCCTGTTATCCTTGCTGGCCAACCTGGTCGTGATTAAAAATAATAACCCCGACAATCCTGGATCAACCCCTCGTTTGGCAACTGTTACCTACGTTCGCCCACCGCGTGTTCCTTTTTTCGCCGCGATCTGGCAAACAATCCTCAGCGGGGTCAAACCGGCTGTTGGTGTTGGGAAATCAAAAAAGTAAATAATCATTTATATCTGCGGCCTTATTCAGCAGTATGGGTAATATTCCGGATGGCCTGATCCAACTCTTCCGCGCTGGCAACCATCAGGTCATTAATATTCTTTTGGTTCGCGTCCATTGGCATCGCAGCTAATATGCCGGCCAGGCCCATGATGTTGGCCAAAGGTTTCCGGATCACGTGTGACTGGATAAAACTAATCTCATTTAACTTATCATTCTTACTGGCTATTTCCGTGGTAGCTCTTTCCAGCCGGCTGCGCGTAGCTACATAATCAGAAATATTGTATCCGATACAAAATATGCCGGAAGGCTTTCCGTCATCGAAAATCGCCTGCATTTCCCATTGGGTAACGACAAAGCCTCCCCGGCCGTCATGCTTCCGCAAAGTGGCCGGAAAAAGTTTTCCGGGTGCTTCAAAACACCGTCCGCCCACTTCCGCGCAAACCGCAATGTCATCCGGATGCAGCGTAACCGAAAAGTGCTTGCCAAGCAACGATTCATTGACCAGATCAAAATTACGGTTATAATTCGCGCTAACATAGCTATACCTGCTATCCATGCCGATGGCTATCGTATAAAAGTAACTGGAGTTTGCCAAAAATTCATTGATATCAATAGCTTGCATAAAATCGTTTAGCCGAAATTAAGCTTAAAAAAAACCTAAAAGAAAATAAATCTCGTAATTGAAAAAATTAGCACGTAATATGGAAATCAAAGACCAGGAAGCTACACCGGAACAAAAGGCCGCGATAAAGAAACTGCATAACGAAGAAGTCCGAAAATCAAAGATCAGTGCTTATATCATTGGGGCGGTGGCTTGTATCGCGGCAACGTTTTTACTGCGCCTAAAGGTGTTCGACTTTATCGGAACTTACCACCATTTGGTTGATAATCTGCTGTTTGCCGGTGCCTGTAGTTTCGGGCTTTCAATCGTATCAAGGTTGGTGCAGGGCCAGATCGCCAAAACATCATTGGAGAAAGGTTTGGTGTACAATCTGATCCAGTTTACCAGGCTGCTCACCTTTATCATCATCGTATTTATATTTATTTCCTTTTTGAATGCGAACTGGTACACCGCGGCCGTTTCGCTGGGATTGATCTCGTTATTGCTCGGCTTTGCCCTGCAAACGCCGATCGCTTCCCTCATCGGTTGGTTCTATATCATCGTACGGGGGCCTTTCAAAGTAGGCGACCGCGTCCAGGTGGGCAGCTTTCATGGCGATGTGGTCGAGATTAATTTCCTGGATACTACCCTCTGGGAATTCGCCGGCAATCTGATGAGCAGCGATCTGCCCAGCGGCCGTTTGATCCGCTTCCCGAACAGCCTGATCTTTCAAAACCAGGTTTATAATTATTCCTGGCAGAAGATCCCGCTGGTCTGGAACGAAGTATCCTTCTACATAACGTTCAGTAGTGACTTGGAGTGGGTAGAGCAAGCCGTGCGCAAGGCCTGTTTACAGCAGTTGGATGAAAAAATAAAAGAGAACGTTCAGGATATGAGTGACCAGATCTCGGAGATACTTGTGGAGGATATTGAGATTAAAGAATTTCCCTTTGTTAACTTTCGCGTACACCAAAATAACTGGGTCGAGGTATTGCTCATCTATATCGTCAACCCCAAACAGTCTTCCCAGACCCGTAGCAAGATCGTTAAAGCCGTGGTAGGTGCGCTAAACAAAGAGCCGTCCAAAGTGTCATTTGCCGCCGAAGGCAGTTAAACTTTATTCATTAAATTGGCGGGCTACTCATTAAACAAGCAGTGTAAACCAAAAACTGCTGCCTTTGCCTACGGTACTGTCTACGCCAATCTGGCCGCCGTGTTTTTCAATGATCTCGGCACAAATATATAAGCCGAGGCCAATACCTGATTGCTCTCTGCCGCTGCGTTCGGCCTGATAATAACGTTTGAAGATATGACCCAACTGATCGGCTGGAATGCCCGGGCCAAAATCGGTCACGGCTATTTTAATAAACCCCTGCAATTGGGTAACCTCGATAATGATCTCGCGGGATTTCGGGGCATATTTGACTGCGTTATTCAGTAAATTAATCAACACCTGATCAATCTGCTGTTCATCAGCAAACAACTCCAAGTCCAAATTGCCGCGCAGGCTAATGTCATGACCGCCAGCCGCATGGATATGCTGGCAGCAGCCGTTTAATATCTCCCCGGCAGAGAAGGATGTTTTGTTGACCGGAAAGCGTCCTTCGCTGATGCGGTTGCTGTTGAGTAAACTGACGATCAGATCGCTGAGTTTATTCAAACTGCGGTTGGCCTGAGCCAATAATTTGGCCAACAGTTCGGGCGAAATGTTGCTCTGCATCCGATCCAGTAATTGTAAAGCAGCTTTAAGCGAGGTTACCGGGGTGCGCAGTTCATGACTTGCCACGCTAATAAAATCGTCTTTCTGCTGTAATAACTTACGGCGATTGGTGACATCAGTAAAGCTTAAGATTCCTCCATTTACCTCGCCGGCGAGATCGGTAAGCGGGGCGGCATTTACCGAGATAAAAATCTTTTCTCTATCCGGCCAGACTACACCGATTTCCTGATCAAAAACCGGCCGGCCGGTGCGCATGACCACATACATCGGATGGTCTTCCTGGCTTAGCGGTGTGCCGTCTATCTTTTCATTATGCCATTTGTCATCGTTATAAACGCGGTCCTTGAACTGGTCTTCGGAAATACCCATTATACGCTGGGCCATAGGATTGGCGTAGGTTGGCTGGCCAGCGGCATTTACGATGACTACTCCTTCGGCCATGGTGTACAAAATACTTTGCAGGCGTTGTTCGTTAGCTTCCAGATTTTTCCGGGCCAGTACCTGGGCGGTAACTTCAACAGCTACATCCATTACGCCAATAATTTTTCCATTATCCAGTAAAGGGCGGTAGCTAAAATTGAAATAGCGGGTTTCTACCACACCGTTGGTGCTAATGGGTACCGGTTCTTCGTTGCCGTCGGAGGCTTCTCCGGTCTGAAAGACATGAAATAACTGATCCACGGCTGGTGCGCCTTTGATCTCAGGTAAGCCCTCCAGCAGCGGCTTCCCGATCACCGAGCGGTCTTTGCCAAGAATAGTCAGCATCGCCTGGTTAACCAAGTCGATAACCATATCGGGTCCGCGGAAGACCAAAATCGCGACCGGCGCCTGTTCGATGAGACGTTTAAAATCCGTTTCGGATTCCTGTAGACGGAGGTTCAGCAAATGGATATTTTTATTGGAAAGCAGCAACTCGCTGTTTAAGCGGGACAGGTCGGTATTGGCAGATTGCATCTTGCGGTTGGCACCGGTCAGCTGGTCATTTAGTGCGCCGATCTCGTTCCGGGCTTTAGCCTGAATGGTATTCTCTACCACCCAAACCGCAATCTTAGCGACCTTACCGGTATCATCTTTAATGGGATTATAAACAAAGGTGACAACAACGCGCTCCAGTTTGCCCTGTCGTATTAGGGCTATTTCGACTTCGTTGGCGTAATAAGGTTCGCCTGTCAGCGCCACCTGTTGCAGCACGCCTTCATATTGTTGCCGCACTTCGGCAAAGGGCCCCCAATAGTATTGGCCGATGATGGCTGATTTAGGTTTGCCGGCCACTTCCAAAAACTTGTCATTCACCAGTTCGGCGACCAGTGTTGCTGCATCCAGCAGGCAAATGCCGATGGGTGCCTGCAGCACCATGTTTTTTAAATTTCGGATATCGTTTTGGTGCATGTAATGCCGGGCTGGGGTTACCACCAAAGTTAAAAATATAAATTAGAAGGTAAATACTGCCGTGCAATATTTTAGCAGGATTTCGTCATGCTGCGAATAAGTGACTTAAATACTGGGCTGATAGAGCTGTACTGCTATTTTGGAAAGAAGCAGGTCGATGTCAAAAGGCTTGGCCAGAAAATCGTCGGGTGCACCCGGCTGGTTCAAGGAATCAGCCAGGTCATGGGTGCCAGAAATGAGCATCACCGGGATGTGACAGCTGGCAATAGTTTCTTTTAACAGCCTGCAAATAACCCGTCCATCATGTTCTGCAAGCATCACGTCCATTAGGATTAGGTGTGGTTCAAAGTTTTGAACGGCTTCGGCAACCCGAAGGCCAGTTAGTAGGGTTCTGACTTCATAGCCCGTTTCGGTTAATATATAAGTGACAATATCTAATATACTTTGATCATCATCCAGCACTAATATCCGCTTTTTCATATCGCCTTTTATTAATTCTTAACTGATATGACGAATACAGTGCCACGATGATTGCGAAAAGCAAATGACAGCTAAGCACCTAAAAGTTTAGCAACGATCTTAGCCGAAGCCGCCTCGCCAAAGTCGAGGCCAGAATATACAGGATTATATCTACCAATAAACGGAACCGTCATGACGCGCAGGAGTATTCCGCTTCCTGATATTCAGCTTTCAACAAATCAAACGGTGGGGTGTCTTCCCGCCGGATCATCATTAGCTCCACGAAGTCTTCGAGGCTTAGGTCTTTGACCAGTTCGTAAAATTCAGGACGATTTGCATGCAATCCAGCTAAAAAGTTTCGCTGGTAAATGTAGTCAAGCGGTAAAAATCCGGCGTTCCTGGCCCTTACCCGATCAATTTCCTCGGGAGCCAGCACCGAATCTTTGGCAAAGGTGAGAATCTTCTAAATGAAATCTTACTGCCGGCAAAAGCCCGTTTCGTGAATGCATGACGATTTTAAAGTCGGCACAATCTGGGTGGAGCTGATATTTTTTTCGGCCATCGACTTTGGTAAATAAGCCATTATTTAAGGCCCATGTCCTCAGCGCATCGATCGCAGTGAGGATTTTTTGCAGATATCGGTAATATTTAAGATATGAAATTAGCAATTCCTTTGCGACTCAGATGATAATGTACAACGTTTTATAACCATCCGACTTATTTTTGCCTTGACGCTATTGTTTCCGATTGGCGAGGATAGTGATCACAATTTCAAAAATTCTTTTTTATAGGCCGATGGTTTTTTATTCATTTGCTCGAGGAAAAGCCGATTGAAATTAGACAAGGTATTAAAGCCGGATCTTTCAGCGATCGTGGCCACGTTCAGATCTGTTTCCGTCAGTAATTTGCAGGCATACTTTACTCGTAGTTCAGTAATAACCCGGGCAAATCCTTTGTTATTGGTTTGTGTAAAATAACGACTAAAGGCACTGGGTGACATACAGACCAGTTCGGCAAGATCGTTCAGCTGGATTTTTTTCGATAGTTGCTCCGGTCAAGTTAATTTCAGATACGCTCTCTGGTAAAAAAGTGGAGTTTGCGCTGACCAAACAACCTTGGGCATTTAAAAATGGTGACGATACGGCCTTTGCCAAACCTGGTTATGCTGATACTTCCTGCATAAAAGTCCTGACTAATTTCGGTAGCGTTGAGGCCGCTCTAAATTGGCGACCCAAACCCTGCGTGCGCCTTTATCAGGATGTTCGTTTTTGAATACAGGTTGTCCTTCAAAAATATTTTAAACTATAACGTCGCAAAAAGGTTACCTGTCCGGTAGCTTTTTTTTGTTGCCTCCCTGAGCTATGGAAAACTTTACGATGTTACAATTTTTTGAATGGTATTATCCGGCTGACGGCAGTTTGTGGAACCATTTCAAAGCTGAAGCGGAACGCTTAAAAAATATAGGTATCGATACCGTTTGGCTGCCACCTGCTCACAAAGGCATGGCCGGCAACCAGGCCAACGGTTATGATTCTTATGACCTTTATGACCTGGGAGAATTTGACCAGAAAGGTTCGATTGCGACAAAATACGGCACCAAACAAGAACTGCTTGACGCGGTCGCTGCAGCTCAAACTGCCGGTTTAAAAGTCTATGCTGATATCGTGCTTGACCATATGGGCGGCGCTGATGAAAAAGAAGTCATTACGGTGCGCAAGGTCAACCCGGAGAACCGGAATGAATTTATCAGCGATGCCTACGAAATAGAAGCTTTTACCAAATTTACCTTTCCCGGCCGCAATGGCAAATATTCGCAATTCGTTTGGAATTATCAGTGTTTTGCCGGCGTTGATTATGATGCGCGCACTGAAGAAACCGCTATTTTTAGCATCCAGAACGAGTCCGGTGAGGGTTGGCAGCAAGTAATGTCGAATGAGAACGGCAACTACGACTTCCTGATGCTTTGTGATATTGATTTCCGCAACCCGAACGTGCGGGAAGAATTGAAGTGCTGGGGCAAATGGTATTATAAGACCGTTGGTTTTAATGGCTTTCGGCTGGATGCTATTAAACACATGGATCCGACTTTTTTCAACGAATGGTTGGACTACCTGCGCGCGGAATTAGGGCACGAGTTTTTTACGGTTGGCGAATATTGGGAACCCTATAACCTGAAACCGATGCTGGATTATATTCAAGCGACAGGTGGTCGGTTATCTTTATTCGATGCACCCTTGCAGGGAAATTTTCATAAGGCCTCTAATGAAGGTAGTGCTTATAATTTATGTACCATTTTTGATGGGACTTTAGTACAGGCTAATCCCGGATTGGCAGTCACACTGGTGGAAAACCACGATACCCAGCCATTGCAATCTTTGGAGCAACCGGTACAGGCCTGGTTCAGGCCCCTGGCTTATACGCTGATACTATTGAGAAAGGACGGTTATCCCTGTGTTTTTTACACCGATCTCTACGGCGCCAGATACCAGGACAAAGGCGGCGATGGAGAAGATCACAAAGTAACCCTGGATAAGGTGGATGAAATGGAAATCTTGCTGTATGCCCGAAAGCATTTGGCCTATGGGGACCAACGGGATTATTTTAATCATCCCAACTGTATCGGCTGGACATGCTCCGGAGATGATGAGCATTCCGGTTCCGGCTGTGCGGTGCTGATATCCAATGGAGAGGCAGGCTCAAAACAAATGGAAGTCGGCAAACAGTTTGCCGGTAGGACATTTACCGATCTTTTAGGAAAGATTAATGGTGAGCTTGTAATAGATGAAAACGGTTGGGCGGAATTTAAGGTCAATGCCGGCTCCGTTGCAGTATGGGGTTTAAAGTCTGACGCAGCCAACTAACTAAATAAAATGTATCTTGTTCTTTCAACTCCCCGTTATGGAAGCTATTATTAAAAGAAATAACGTTAAGATCATCGGCGACGGCGGACAGGCCATCCTGTTCGCGCACGGTTTTGGCTGTGATCAAAACGCCTGGAAGTTCGTAGTTGATGCTTTTACGGATGATTACAAGGTTGTACTTTTTGATTATACCGGTTCGGGGAAGTCTGATCTATCGCAATACCGTTCCGATAAATACAGCCATTTAGACGGCTACGTACAGGATATTCTGGATATTTGTGAAGCCCTTGATCTGCGCAATGTCATTTTCGTTGGGCATTAGGTCAGTAGTATGACCGGCATTCTGGCGGCAATCCGCCGCCCGGAATATTTCTCGAAACTGGTGCTTATTGGCCCCTCGCCGCGCTACCTGAATACAGAAAATTATACCGGCGGTTTTGAACAATCCGATCTGGAAGGGCTGTTTGACTAACTATCTGGGCTGGTCCAGCGCGATGGCGCCGGCAATCATGGGTAACCCTGAACGGCCGGAACTAAGTGAGTTTCTCACCGGTAGCTTTTGTTCAACCGATCCGGATGTGGCCCGGGATTTTGCGCGGGTAACGTTCATGTCGGATAATCGTGCCGATCTGGCTAAACTCAGGGTGCCGAGTCTGACTCTGCAGTGCTCGGATGATATCATCGCGCCGGTAGCCGTTGGTGAGTATGTGCATCAGCATACACCCAACAATGAGTTTGTTCGTCTGGATGCAGCAGGACATTGTCCGCATATCAGCGAACCCGAAGAAACAATCAGGGCCATCCGCGCATTTATCAGCAGAAATTGATGGCTGAGCAATCCATTATTGACCTGGAGGATCTGTACCAGCATGCGCCGAGTGGCTATTTTTCACTTTCTCCGGCGGGAAAGATCATCAAGATTAATCGAACGCTGCTGAACTGGCTGGGCTTTGAAGAGGCCGAATTACTAGATCATAAATTCTCGGGACTGTTGTCCAAAGGGGGGCAGATGCATTTCGAAATGTTTTTCTGGCCAATGGCGACCGTCAATCAGGGGGTCAAAGAGTTCAGTTACGAAGTTCTGAAAAAAGATGGACGGATATTGCCGGTATTACTGAACGCGGCTGCTAAAATGGATGGGCGGGGAAAATTACTGGTGGTAAATGTGAGTTTGAGCGATATCACGGAAAGAAAAAATTTCGAACGGGAACTGCTGTTATCCAAAAAGACAGCCGAAAACGAGCATAAACGATTACAATTCATGGCCGACCTGGTACCCGAAATTATCTGGACGGCGACACCGGATGGCTTTGTAGATTACGTCAACGCCCGTTTTTGCCAATATTTTGATTGCGACGGACAATTTACCCGCGTCAGTTTCATTGTATCCAAAATACACCCCGAAGACCGTAAGGCGGCTTTAAGCAACTGGCGCGACAGCCTGCAGAGCGGTACACCGTTTGAGCAAAAAATCAGACTGACGGGGCCAGATGGTCGTTATGAATGGCATTTGCTCAAAGCGGCTTTGTTTCTGGACGGAGACGACAAGCTCACCAATTGGTTCGGTTCCTGCGCCAATATCGATCAGCATGTACAGGATGTGAGCCGCCGGGACGATTTTATTAATATTGCCAGTCACGAGCTAAAAACGCCTATTACCAGCTTAAAAGGCCTGCTTCAATTGCTGGATAGATTGAAAGAAAGTTCGAATAATCTAATGGTGCCCGGTTTGATTGAAAAAGCTAACCGAAGTGTTAATAAACTTAGCGACCTGGTATCTGACCTGTTGAATACCAATCAAATCAAAGACGGTCAGTTGCCTTTGAATAAAAGTACGATCAACCTTATTGGATTGATTGGCGATTGTGTACATCAAATCCGGATTGGTCATCAGTATGAGGTGGTCACGGATGGCGACCATAGGATCACCGTTTTAGCCGATGAAGGCCGTATCGAGCAGGTGCTGACCAATTTTATAACTAACGCGGTAAAATATGCTCCGGGTAGTAAACTTATTCTGATAAAGGTGTTTAATGCCGGAGAATTCGTGCACGTAGAAATTACGGATCAGGGCCCGGGTATCGCAGCCGATAAGCTCCCATATCTATTTGACCGTTATTATCAGGTTAACGGGGCCGCGGCGCACTATTCCGGCCTCGGCCTTGGCCTTTTCATCTGCGCGGAGATCATTAAGAAACACGGTGGCGAAATCGGCGTTCGAAGTGTGATAGGAGAAGGTAGTACTTTTTGATTTACACTGCCAAAATTCAAATAATAAGGCTTATCTTTTGTAGTTTAACCAGACCAAACTACGAAACATGCCGACCAGGGACCATACTTCTGATTCTTACCCTGCCGGTTGACGCAGTTGAAGCAACCAATACCAGCTTTATCATTACCGACCATACTGCGTCTGACTAACTCATTATTTTTTGCAACCTGGCTTTCGAGCAGCTGAAGGACTATAGTCACGCGGAATTGCCGCTTTTTACAGCGGCACGACCACGTTTTGGAGGTAACGGTATCTTTTGGCTCCATAATGAATTCGGCGGTGTTAACTCTTAATCATTTTATATCGTCAATCCTTTATGCTCTGAACCGCCACAAGGCCCAGGGTCGTAGCGTGACAGGGCGAAAATCTGTTGATTCACCAGGTAGGGAAGGAGCAGGAGATCGGAAGCTTTACGCGGAGCTGGACGGGCCAAACCTGGTGGCTTTTTCCAGTGTGCCGCTGGCGATCAGCCAGCCATTGAATTGGGAAGACTTTACAGAAATTTCTGTAGAGCAAAAAAGGCAGTGTTTAACCAAGGTGCCGAATAATTGCGAAAATGGCAATGTTAGCAAATCGATAATCATTCATTTTTGCAACAACGGCAACTCTCGTAATGGGAATTCATAGTTTGATTTAATAAAATTTTATAAATGAATATTAATCTGATATTTATATATTTTAAATAAAATGATTATTGATGTCACAAAGCAATGGAATATAAAATTGACGGAACGCAAATTTTGCTTTTTGACAAATTGGTCTACTTTTGCGACCAATGGAGATCAATGAATACGAGGCAGGCATGCTGGATGCGGTACTGGAAGCCTTTGCCGGAAGGGCAGAGTTAGACTGGACGCATTTACTGGAACTGTTTGACGGCGATGAACAATTGGCAGCGGCCATTACAGATATTTTAGCGGGTGTCGAACTGATCGTTAAAAGCGGTGAAGAAGCTACAAGCGGATTGCCGGAAAAGATTCTGCGGACTGATGCAGTTGCCCCGTTTTTAGCAGATGGCGGATTTACAGCACAGATTAAGAAACCTGCTGCAGCAGCTATAGAAAAGCCTGAACCAAATAAGGAGGTTGTTTTTGAAATTGAAAATAAATTGCCTGAAGAAACCCCAACGCACGAGGAAGAGGTATTGCCGCTGGCGCCTGTTGAATCTGCGCCGCCATTGAAAGAAATCGTCCATTCAGCTCCCGAACCGGAGAAACCTTCAACTGATGTTTTATTACACCAAGAAATCGCGCAATTGCGTTTCGATCAACGACAGTTCGAGCATGCCTTAAGAGAAAAAGACATGGCTATCGAAACGCTGACGCGCCAAAATGAGACTTTGAGCAGGTTCCGTATATTCATTTGGGTGTTGTTAGGGATTATCGCGGTGATCGTGATCGAATTGATTTTTTACAGACACCGGTAATACGATTCACAGTAGACTCATTGGAACTCAAATTTAATTATCTTATCAGGTGTTGAATAAACGATCCATTAATTCCTCTTTGCGCTGTGGCGATACCTCTATTTCCATTCCGTCGTTCATTTCAAGCGTTCCACCATCACCTTTCCGGTATTTAACAACATAGTTAAGGTTAGCAATGGCCGATCTGTTAACGCGTAAAAAGAAGTCGTCACTTAGAGTTATCTCATATTCTTTAAGCGTTTTGGATACGACAATTTTGCGCTGATTGGTTAGGTGGAAAGTGCTATAATTGCTCATGGCCTCTACCCGGATTATTTCATCTTTCTTCACCAGATAAATTCCTTCGGCTGTGGGCAAGGCCAGCCGATTGGTAGATATGCCACGTTCAGGTTGCGTGATGTTTGCAACTGCTTTTTTGGGCACACGTTTTTGTAAACGTGCAATAGCATCCTGAAGTTCATCATCATCAACTGGCTTTAGTAAATAGTCAAGCGCGCTGATTCTTAAAGCATCAAGCGTATACGCATTGTAAGCGGTAATAAATATCACTTCAAAATCAAACTGACCAATGTGCTGTAAAAACTCAAAGCCATTCATGCCGGGCATTTCTACATCCAAAAACAAAACATCCGGCTTTATCGCAGTCAGATGTTTTGCAGCTTCAACCGGCGATTGAAACACTTCGGCTATTTCTACTACGCCGGCGTAAGCCAGCAGTTTTTGCTGTAAGGATTTTATACCGCGTATTTCATCGTCAATAATTACAGCTTTTATCATACCGGGACTTTGTTGACTAAATATAGGTTATGTTGCTTAATATTTAAAGTATTTTATCGCTGCAGGGTTACAAAAAGAGGTATAGCGCTGCACTTATGACAATCCTTTTTCTCGTGGCAGTAAAAACTTAACGACTAATAAATTTACCGGTGTACGAGCCTTTTAAATTGCCACCATTGTTAGCAATCGTACAATCAAAATTTACAGTATAAGAATCTCCGTTTTTGGTTAATGAGATTACGCCTGTGCTGATAGCTAAAGACCCGGGATTAGCGGCATTGATGACAGAACCGCCTGAAAAATTGTATTTAGGATTAAAATTAGGATTTGATGGCGATAAGTAATTGTAAGTCCCGACCGGGAATGCGGAAACTTGATTAACTCTTAACTGTACAATATCGGTAGCAGCTTCGCCGTAAATATAAACGTAGGCATTACCATCTGCCAGCAAATAATCGCCGCGGTTGGTATTGATAGTTTTACCTCCAAAAGTATAACTGCCGGTACCGATTGCTTCCGGGGTAACCGCATCGGCATCTTTCTTTTTGCAGGCATTTAGGCCGGTTAACAGTAATACCACTAAACTTAATTTTACCAGGTGTTTTAACGTTTTCATAAAAAATGTATTAAATGCAATTGATTAATTATTGGTTAAAAATAGTTCGGTTGTGCTTTTTATTTTTTCGGAATGAGTAATGACGGCGTTTCACCGAGCGAAACAATAGTGCTCAATGAGTAAAGAAAAACGGCCGATGAACTTCATCGGCCGTTTTTCTTTATAAAATTAGGTAAATCAGGGCATAAGGGTTGCCCAGGCGCTTTCAGTTACATCTGATGTTTGCTGCCCCTGGTATACGGCTTTTATTCCGTAACGGACCTTGCCTGCACTGCTCTCTTTAAAAGTCAGCACGTTTCCATCCACCGATGTATATTGCGCTAAGCCCTGCCCGTTATCTTTATAAATAATGAAAAATTTGGCAGGTTGCTTAGGCGCGCTCCAGTTCAAAGTGACCGTGTTTTTATCTGTTTTTAATTGTAAACCTACAGGAGCTTCCGCCGGTGCGTTATAAACTAATACACTAAGCGGATTGCTCATCGCCGATTTTTTTTGATCGTTATCTACCGATTGCAGAGCGTACTCGTAACGGGTGCCACTATTTACTGTACTGTCGGTATAAATACGGGCGGCTATAGGTAGTTTCGTAATAGGCGTCCAGATCGTTGTACCTGCAGGTTTTCTTAGGACATTTATCTGTGCCATATCATCCTCGGCCAGTAGCGAAAACTCAAACTGCACCGATTTTTGCGAAACTTTAAATTTGCCAATTACCGGCGCGGGCGAGATGACCACTTTTGGCTTTTTCAATTCCAAATTAGGCGACATGATGCTGTGGTTATTATTCCCATCAATAGCTACCACTTTGTAATATATTTTACGGTTAAGGATGGTGTTGCTTAGCTTATCAACATAGGCGGTATCGCTAATATATCCAGGCGTTACCGGCGAAAACGTAGCGTTTGGATTGTTGGATACAAATAAACGGTAAGCGATGATATTATCCTGATAATCATGGTTCCAGCTTAGTTTTACATTGCCGAGCGTATCTACAGTACCGGCTAAACCCAATGGCGCTTTCGGTGCAATAGTATCGTTAGTAAATACGAAGGGAACATTCGAGAACGAATAATTACCCGCCGTATCTATCGCAATTAACTGATAATAAACGCCATCATCAAGCTTGCCGGGTTTGTCGGTATAAGTTAAAGTTGTTTTAGGTAAAATCTGCGGATGCACGGTTTCGTCAAGCACATCGATACTTCGGCCGCGACGCAATAAGTAACCCGAAATTGGCCTGCCGGGATGTTCGTCCTTTGTCCAGTTCAAAGTTACGTTACCTTTTTTATCTGCTTTGGCGTTTAAATAAGCTGCTGGCGGTGCAGTTTTATTTTTGGCTTGCGCCGAAACACTCGGGCAGTAATAACTGGTATCGCCAAAGGCATCTATACCATTTACCCGATAATGCCAGGTTTTATAATTCTCTACACTATCGCCAAAAACATACTCCTTTGTCGTGGTATCCGACCCACTGAACATCAGCGGTGTTTTATTCAACCTGGTAAACTTTTTGCCATCGGCAGATCGCTCTACGTTGTAGGATGTAAAATTATTTTGAGGGCTGCTCTTCGGCCAGTAAACTTCTATTTTACGGTCAAGGCCGCGGGTCAGCACCATTTCCGGAGCTTTTTTCTCATCCTTTAAATTGCCTGTATAAAAATAATAAGCCGTATCTATTTTAATTACCGGGTGGCTCACCGCAGCATAAACCCTATAGGTATATTTATATTTTGGATTAACGTTGATGCTGTCCTGGTAGCGTAACCCAAGCGCATCAGCCGCCTGCGGCGACAGATCAGCCGACATTAAAGCCATGGTAAATCTGTTTTGATATTCCTGCCCGGCCAGCATAATATTGTTACTGTTAACCTTGGCCGATACCATTGTTGCCGGTGTTCCGTAAAGTGCTTCGGCGGCAATTAACAAATTGTTATCTGCATTTTGCAGCAGCCCCGGTTTTTTAAACTGCTCGGCTGTCCATGGTTTTACGGGAGTTTTGTTAACCCGCGTCCAGGTATTGGTTGTCAGTTTGTTTTGCTCATCCAATACGGCACGTTCTACCCAAACGCCGGCACGTTGCAACAGCGGCCAGGCAGCCGGATTATTAACGGCCCAGCGCAATACTATTTTATTGTTATAGCCTTTGGCTTTCAGGCCAAGTTTGGCAATTACATACTCGGGTTTGTCAGCCGGCGCAGTTTTATTTTGCTGCGCGTTTACCGCGAATGCTGTGCTGATAAATGAGATTATTAAAATTAAATTTTTCATGGTAGTCAGCTGTTTTAACGTTGTTGAATAGCTTTTGGAGCGATGATCTTTACTTGCGGCGCAACCAGTTTGCCGGGTGCAGCTATCGTCATGGTGGTGCCTGTTTGCATACGGTTTTGAGCTTTATCATAAGCGGCGCCAAAGCCTGGCAGGTTACTGAAAATGTCAGGTGGGTACCCCAGGTCTTTTTTGGCTTGGATGATTTTTTGGATAACCGTGTTGCTGCCGGATACTAAGCCTTCGCCGCTGTCGTGCGTCGTCGCCACGTGTATGATATAATCGGGGCCACTGTTCATCGCATTGAAATAACTGCCTGCGGTTGTATTTAACTGCCCGATTGCGTTACCCGAATTAATAGCGCTGATCATTTTACCGCTTTGCGATGATGAACCAGACGCAGTGCCCGCAGATCCTGCGGATTGACCGGAGGGATTAGCATCAGGCTGACCGTAATTGTTATTTTTGAAGTTAATGCCGTACAGATTATTTTGCAACAGTGGACTTAGTTGCGGATAATCAATACTGGTTGTGGAATGGATGCTGCCTACCACCGGGTTCCACTTAGTATTTGGCATATCTAAGGACAGTTTTTTGCCCGGGCCAAACGCCACCAGCATAAAATCATCCAACAACTGATCGAAAGCCTTTACATTATTGGCGTACGAATCTAACCCGGCGCGGCCCAGCATGTTTTTCCAAAGCTTGGTATCAAACTGTTGGGCAGGGGGTAATATTTTATTTCGCAGACGGTCATCTACATCAAGAGAGTTGAATTCTTCCGAAGCTTTAAATTCGTATTCAACTCCAAATGTTTTTACAGTTTTGGTAGCCTCGTTAGGAGCCCAGTCAAAATTTGACAGGTTGATAGCTGTCGTATTTTTAATATCAGCAACCGCACCGCCAACCGACATTTTTGTCAATTGCATGCTGTTAAACTTGTCCTGGTAATTGTTGCTTGCGCCGGTTTTAAAATACCAGGTTAGCATCTCCTGTTCATTGGCCTTCATGGCGAGGGCATTGGTGATCAGGTTGCGGTCGCTCACTTTATAGGCAAGCGAGGCATATTTTAAACGGGCAACCAATTGTGTAGGATTCTGCGATGGCTGGCTTTGCGCATCCCCACGGAAGAATACCTTTAGCGCGTATACCGACGATGGATCTAAATGCGGCATTGGGAACTGCCAGGTTGCGCCGCCATCTAACAAAGTTACCGGTATCTCATTTACCGATGCGCTGCCCTGTTCTGCCTTTACAAAACGGATAAAGGCTTGAGGGTTGCTAACTTTTAAATTGAAGCTGTTGGCATCCATCGGCTGTTTTAGCTTGATGTAACCCATGCCGCCGTTAATGGTAGAGAACGCATTAACAGGCAAACCTTGTTGCCGGTGATAAGGCAGCAGTTCCAAAACGTTATCAATAGAAATGTTGGTTGGGCCTTTATCGGTTTTAAAAGTCAGGGTTTTGCTGTCTTCATAAACCTTGTTGCCGTCCATTACCCATTTAAATGATGTTTCGTCCATTTTATTTACAAGCGGCTGTACCGCTTCCTTATTGACGATCCAATCTGAAAGAATATATTTCTTCACCTTGGCTTTTACAATGAAGGTGTATTCAGTAAGTGGTAACAGGGTAGGAGCATCTGACGCGAGGAACAATGAGTATATCGGCTGACCGAAACCGCGGCTATCCTCTTTTTTGCTGCCCCATTGGTTGACCAGGTCTGCAGTAGTAAAATGCTGCGTGCCGCCGGTAATATCTGTAGTCAGATAATCCTTATCAAACCTGAACAAAGTATAGCTGGTAGCATGGCTCTCCGCATCGACCAATGGCACCACAAAATCGCTTGACAGCGGGAAGTTGAACGATACTGCCGGGCGGGTAAGCGTGGTTACTTCTTCATCCTTACCGGGATTTAGTGAAGCAATAAGTGTTAACTGGTCGCTATCAGGCACGTTACTGCAGACGGTACCCACCGTAAAGTTGATGCTGAAATTACCGTGTACCAAACCATCAAGCACCGAGAAGTAACCGCCAAGGATACCTTGTGCGTAAATAGGACTCGGCCCGCCTGCTGTAATTACTGCCGCTACACCTGCTTTAACAAATTCGATATCTTTTTTGATACCGAACACATTAATGTGTACCCCGCATGAGGCTTCGGCACCTATAAAGGCATCGCCTGTAGCGTACCAGCTCGATTTAGAAGTAGAGCAAGCTGCTTCGCCTTTTGCCGTATCATAAAATTTCAATCCAAAATCAGCGCCGAGTGCAGCCTTTAAATCAGCGTAGAATATGGCAAAGGTGGGATGCGCGTCAAAACCTACCATAGCGCCAAAAATCACGCCTGAATCGCTCTCATTACGCTTACTGACCATTGTTTGTGAAGCATTATTATCAATATGGCCCCCATTGTTTTCATTTTTAGCGGTGTTTAATATATTTTGAATTAAAGGTGGTAAGGCAGGCACATTATCTATGCTAAAATTGCCAACCTCAAAGTAAGCTTGTGCCCCAACTTTAAATATTTTAGCGTCAAGCGTCAGTGACATTGGCTGGCCCGCCGGTGCATCCCACGGCACACCAGCTTTAAAGTACCAGCGCACATTCTGATCGCTGGCCTGGTCTGACGCCGCCATGTTTTCGATATATAATTCATTGGCACCAGTGGCTGTGAAAAACGGATTAACTGCTGGATATTTTAGCGTAGCCTGTCCCTGAATAACCAATTTCCAAAAATGCCCGTTGTTAAATTTAACCGAAACGCCTACATGAATTTGTCCAAGCGCTTTGGCGTAACGATCTTCAAAAGTAGATGCTTCAAACGATCCGTCGTTCAGCACATCCGCGTCGCCATCTAAATCAACTTCGTTTAACGAGCCGTTTTTAAAACCGATAGTTAAAACTACTTTACCCTCGAACACGTTGCGCGATTGCAAGCCAAAATATACACCGGCGTTAAAACCGAAGCTGCTGCCTCCGTCATCAAGCGGTGTGTAGGTCGCGCCTGAAATACTTTGCATCTGGACATATTTGTTATCGCCCGGATCCGGCATTGCTGCACCTTTATTGGCGTATAACGTTTTTTCTACACGCTGCATATTGTAATAAGCGCCTCCGGCAAAACCGTATAAGGCCGTGCCCGGATACATCATAATCCCTGATTTACCCAGATCAAACATGGCATCCACATAAAAATACTGGAATGAACGTGTTTCCTGTTTGCGGCTGCCGAAGAGTCCCTTCATGCCAATCGTCATGCCGGTTCCCGGCAATGTTACCTGTAAAGCGCCGGCAAAACCACGATCGGGCGCGGTGTTAAAGTACCGGATAAAGCCCGTTAATTTCATGCCGGCCAGATTAGCATCCTCTTTTAGTTCTATTGCATTGATATCTCCGCCCACACGGTCCCACCAGGTATGGCTGCCGTCGCCGGCGTTTAATTTAGCGTAAATACTGAAGCCTAAGCTTGCCTTAGGGATCCAGCTCACGCCATTCACCAACTGCATTTTAGTGTCGAAAGCGATACCCAATTTGCCGGCTTCAACCAACGGACTTACTTTATCGACAGAGAAATTGAATCCCATTAAGCTTTGGTTACTCGCATCGCCCGGGGCAATCGCATTGTCTTCGTTACCAACTGTATTGGGTCCATGATCGCTTAACATCCCGTACACCGGCCCGTCGTTAAACAATGCTCCGGTAGCTGGCGGCGAACCTAAACCAACACCAAACTGGCCCGGAGAAAAGCCATCGGTAGTGGAAAATTTCATGTTTTGAAAAGTTAGATATCCTAAGGTGAGATCGGGCAGGTTACTGATATCCGGCTGCACCACCATGCTACCGTTAAGCAAGGCCGATATTTTAAAATCACTGTTGCTGCCGCCGGTTATGGTAATGTTTGACCCGCCGTCGATAGTAACTTTGGCCCATAAGGCCGAGAAGTTGAGATCCTTTTTAGTATCTACAACAAACGTATAATTTAACCCACCGCCCGATGATGCCAGGTTGCAGTTATACGTGATTTGATTTTGCGTATTAGTAGTATCCTTTCCTGATGCCGGCAGCATAAATTTGCCGTTCATTCCGCCGCTGGTAAAACTGCCTTGAAAAAAACTGAGACCAATATTATCAATAGAGAAGAACCAGCCGCCAAGGTTACCGCTGCCCAATGTAAGGGGAGGAGTAAGCGTATGGATATAGCCTGTAAAGCCACCGTCAAAAATCAGGTTCGATGCTTCAATTTTGATGGGTTGGTTATTTTTACCCTTGATAGCCGCCGGTAATTGTATAACAAGAGAAGGGATAAATAAACCCTCCCATGTTGGGCTGCCGGTGTTAATAGATTTACCGTCGCCGCTATCAATATGGGTTGGCATATTGCCCGCATTTTTAGTTGATGAGTGATCATATATGATCTTTTTATCATCAGTCGGATTCGCGCCCAGGCTAAATTTAAAATCAGCCACGCCGTTAATATGAAATGGATCGATGGTAGCATACGCCACCCAGTCGTCCCAGCCTTTTTCGGTGTCCGTTTTTATATCTAATGTGGCTGCCTCGCTGGTGCCTGTTTTAACAAGTGTTTGCTCGGGGAACTTATATTGAGCATCGATGTGCAATGATTTAAAGCCCTGGGCATCAAATAAAATAGATGTACCGCTGGCTGCAACATTTTCATTGTGTTTTTTCAACGTAAGGTTGATGGCGCTAACGTTCAAATCTTCACCTAAAAATAACTGCCCTTGTCCGCATAAGTTATCCGGCCTCATACAAATATCTTTACCCATCAAAGCAATTTTGGTAAATCCATCGGGAATATCCATAGCCGCGGCTGCATCAAACCAAGTTTGTTTAGCTGTAAAATGGATACGCATAATACCCACGTTAACCGGACCCAAATTCATACTCAGAGGCAACTCGAAACCTAAAGGTGATGCGCTGTTTTTTATATTTGTTAATAAATGATCGGTAGTATTTTTTAGATAGTTGCCCAGGTCATTCAGTTTAAGAGGATCTACAGCCATCGGTTCATCTTGTGGCGGCGTAAAGCCCACTGCGTTGCCTGATACCACACCATCAACACGGCCATCAAGCATCATGAATTTGCCGTTGGCATCAGGTGTGGATACCATTAAATCACTAAAGGTTACCCTAAGGCTGGCGCCCGCCAACGAGCCGATAAACGGCATAGCTACTGTACCGGTACCCGACAAATTACCATCGGATTGCTTGCTTACGCTCACCACATTCATAATAAAATTATTCACCTTTATTTTTGAGTTAACCATTACCGATTTATTATCATCCGTGGTGGCAGCCGGAACAGTTACCGTACAATCACACGACGGTTCGTGTGTGATCTGGTGTGAATGGTGAGTGTTAGTTTGCGTATTTTCTACCAGTGGCGTGACGGCAGCAAGAGTCGTTATTGCCGGTTTTTTATAAACAAAGCTGATCACCTCGCTTCGCCCTTTGTTTCTGAATGTGATTTGATTAAAAGGATCATAAGCTTCAACCATCAGCGCGTAACGCCTGCCGGGTGTCAGCATTGGGTCGGCCGGGTTATAGATATATGAGTTTGTTGTCAGATCTTGCTTTTCGAAAAAATACGGTTGGGTGGCACTCATTATGGCGTTATTAGGATTTTTGTTACCTAATACTTCTACCATCCTCACGCGATACCTGATTGACGGTGGTGTAGTGCCTGGCGTATTCCAGCGAATGCTGAAGATTTGTCCGTGATCTGATATGATCGAATCCTGATCCATCGGGCTTAAGATAACCGGTGGCTCCAGACTGGCAATGGAAAACGTATTACTGCAACCTAAGGGTTCATCCATACTGATGGCTGCGTTTGAATCATAGTTGTAAGCCCGTACGCAAAAACGATAGGTGCCTTCGGGCAAGCCGTTTTTAGCGATAAACTCGGCCTGCGTAATACCGGTATAAGTTAGCTGGGTATAATCAAAAAAGTAATTAAGGTCGTTGCCGTTTAGTGTGCGCGTTTCCCCGGAATTAAGGATTAGTGGTGTGCGGCTTTTATAACTGTTTTTTACGCGGATCTCAATGCCGTTATCGCCGGTTATATTTCCACGTAACTGAATTCGCTGAGGGGTTGTTGAAGTATTGGTGACGGCAATCAGCATCAACTGTGGGTGCGATGCATAATCGCTGATCTTGGTAGGATAAGGCGGCAAAATTTGCGCTGAAATATTTACCTGCGCTTTGGCTTGCAGATGCAAAAAGAATAATGCGGTTACTAACCAGGCGGTAATTGTACGGGTTATTTTCATGGCTTCTAAAAATTGATCTGGTAACTTAATTCTGCCCTCGACTCGGTGAAGTTTGGCTGCAGCAGGTTAATCGTGTGCGATTTATTATCGGTGATGAATACGCTGAGGCCCGCCGCCTGTTTTTTCAGTATCTGGTAACGCAGGTTGCCGGATGCGTTGATGATGAAAGAACCCGGCGATTGATTGCCGCTGCTATTGGTGAAAGAGGTAGTAATGCCGGTTTGCAGTTTTTGCTTAAAAAACGCAGTGTTGCCGCCCAATGTAGCGCCCGTGAAATTGCTGCTCATACCCTCGCCATTCAGTTCTGTTTTATTGAGATTGACGAATAACGACAACTGCCTTTTAGGGAAGCTGATAGCGTAGTTGATAAAATACTGATTGGTAGTGATGTTGCGCGACGCTGCCTGGGCGCTAAAAAAGTTATTATAATCGCTAAGGCTGCTATGGTTTACTGAGGCTGATATGGCATGCGTTATATCGGGTTTAATGATGTAATAGCGTGGGCTGATGCCGATAGTTTGGTTGGTTTGTACAATGCGTAAGCTGTCAGCAAAAACGGCTGTACGGGGTTGCTGATTGTCTGAGAAATTGGTGTAGATAATATCGAACCCAAGTGCTTTGGTTGCCTCGATACTTACATTGGCGTTGGCAATTACTCGTTGGTTTTGTGCCCGTTTTTGCTGTTTGATATTATCATGCTGGATACCGATGGTGCCGTTGAAACGGACTTTGTTTTTGAATATCGAAGCCGTAGGGGCGATGGTCCAGTTTTCCAGATCTGAACTGAAATAATAGGCGCCCATGGTTTTAAAATCCGGCTCGATGCGTTTGTAGCTTACTTTTAGTCCGTAGTTTTTTGAGCGATAACCGAGACCGGCGCTAAATGCGGTATAGTATTCGCTGGTGGCATTTAATCCAAACAGTCCTTTAATTTTTTTCATCAGCGGATTGGTAAGCGAATCAAGTGATAAGTTAGAATTCACATCAGTGGTGTATAAACTGATGGCACCATCGCTTTCAAAAGAGAAGACTTTAAAAAAACTGAAACGGGTACTGTAACCAATTACATTGTTTTTGGCCGGGGTAGGGGCATCTACAGCGAGTTGTGGCGGCACATTGGTTGGGGCAGACGAACTATCGTCCTTCGCGCTTAGGTAACTAAATTCAAAAAAGTTCCTGTCAGTGCCATAACCCAATTTAGCGGCAAAACCTTTGCGCGAAAATGAGAATGGAACTAAAGCTTGTGTGGTAGTATCAATAGTTGTGGCGCTGTTTAACCGGCCATACATAAAGCCGACTCTTAGCTTGCCGGGGTTAAGTTCAAAGCCCGCACCAAGCATGGTATGGCCGCCTAAAGTATAAGGTGAAAAATCAAGACTGCGGTAACCGGCGTGCACGGTGATCCATTTATAAGTTGGGCTGATGCCGTATTCGTTAAACGGTTGTCTGAAAGAGCGATCGGCCTGGCTGATGGTAAATGATAGCGGGACAGATAATCCGTAAAAGCTGAAGGTTGGGTCGCCCGTTAAAAGGTAAGTGAATGGCGCCCTGCGACCAGCAATACCACTGGCCGTGTAACCTATCCCCGTAAGGGAAATGCCGCCTGAATAGGTAACCGGTGGCGAATCTTTCAAGTTAGACAGATCCTGGCTGTAAACCAATGCCGGCGTTGTTAAAAGCAAAAGGGCAATCAATAAAGGCTTTAAACGATTGCCGTGCCGATGTTGTAAAGCGCTGCCCCATCCTTCGGACAAAAACGCCTGCTGCTGTTTTGGTGGTAGATGCTGCTTCATTAACTCAAAGAAGCAGCATAATCAGTTACAATATTTAACCGATGAGTGAACCATGCTTATTGGCGAGCGAAACAGGAGCCAGGCTTAGTTAACTATTATTTAAATCAATTAGAACGGAACATTTTTGGCAGGGTCAATACGGCAATCGTACCCTGATCATTTCCCGGTTGTTTGCTGTTGATCTCAAACCTGGCCGATTCGCGATTGTTCATTTGGTTAATGATTTCAATCCTTTCGCGGATGGTGGACAGGCCCATTGATTTACTTTTAATGGATGAACGATTTTTAATTTTGGCCGATTCTTCCATGCCAATACCGTTGTCCTCAATCGTAAAAATAACATCGCTCTCGGTCTGCTCCAGCTTCACGGTAATCAAATTATTAACTGCAATTGAATTGCGAACGCCATGGTGTATCGCATTTTCAATCAAGGGTTGTATCAGCATCGGTGGCAGCATCAGGGCAGTCAGGTCTATCAGCGGGTCTTGGTAAAAGGTATAGGTAAACTGGTTGTTAAAACGCATGGCTTCCAGTTCGGTGTAGAGCTTCAGGGCCTTCCATTCGCGCTCGGCAGCCACCAGGCTTTGGGTGGAATTTTCGAGAATCAGGCGGCTTAACGATGCAAATTTCTGTACCAGCCTGCTGGCTGTTTTAGAGTCATTTTCTAAAATATAAGATTCGATTGAATTAAGCACATTGAAAATAAAATGCGGATTCATTTGCGCCCGGATGGCTTTCAGTTCGCTTTCCGACAGCTTATTCCTGTGTAAAAGTTCGCGTGTTTTCTCTTCGGCTTCTTTCTGCTGCAATTCGTTTTTTAACCGAAGTTGTTTGATGCGGGAACGATTTAAAAAATAGACGAGCAAAGCAGTGATCAACAAAATGATAAAAGCAGCGTACAACTTGATCTGTTTCATTTGCAAGCCGGCAATTTGCTTATCCTGTTTGTATTGATCCTCTTTACGCTGAAAAGCGTATTGGGCGTTTAACGATGCGATTTTATTTTTGCTTGCCTGCGAGTACATGGAATCGTCGATACTTTGCGCTATCTTGTAATTTTGCAACGCCGATTGATAATTACCCAGATTTTCCTGTAAATGAGCAAGGTCGGCCGCAAACGCACTCTGAGTTTCGGTGTCGCCTGTTTTTTTACTCAGTTCAACAGCTTTGGTTAAATAGGTTAAGGCTTTTTGCTTAACTTCAGCATACTCGCTGGGGATGTTTTTGAATTTTTTACCGGATTTAAGTTTGTTGTTGATAAGAATGTCCGAATAAATTTCGCCGATGTTTCCCATATTGGTAAGCGACATCGTGTACATTGGATCTACTTTATCAAATAGCCTTTGTGCTTGAAGTAAGTAGCCCAGCTTTTTATCAGGATCTTCCTCGTACAATAAACCAATTTGTGATAATACCGACGCTTCATCAATTACATTATTCACTTCGCGATACAAAATCAACGCTTTATCGTAAAAAATATTTGCCTGTTTTAAGATTTTCTGTTCATGATAAACGTTGGCCATGTTCGTGTAAACACCCGCTATGCCATTTTTGTCGCCCAGTTTTTGCAGGCTTTTCAAGGCTTTTGAACTATAGTAAAGCGACCTGGCGTAATCTTTCTGCGCGAAGTAGATGCGTGCGATGTTAGTAGTAAAAACGGCGGCGTAATCGTCCGCCTTAGCATCCTCGGCAAGAAGCAACGCCTTAAATGTGTAATCCAGCGATTTTACATAATTGCCCTGGCGCTGATACTGCGAGCCCATATTATTCAAGTTCGAAGCCATGTTGCGTTTATTATTCAGCTTCTTGTTGATTTGATACGAGTCTTGGTAATATTTCAAAGCCATTGCATAATTGCTCCGGTCGCTGTAAATATTGCCAATTACGTTATAGAATGGTGCTATACCTTTTTGCCACTTAAGTTTTATCGCGAGTGATAGTCCAGTGCGCGCATACGCTATTGCTGAATCGGGTAAATTACTTAAATATGCATTAGTAATAGCATAAATAGCCCTAATCCTGGTTGAGTCCGGTTTTAAATTTGTCAGTGCCTTTTTCATCGAATCGATAGAAGCGCTGTCATTTTTTTGTGCCTGTGCGATAGGTAAACAAAAAAACAGAAAGCAAAGCAATAATAGTTTAAGGGCTAACTTCATTTTTCAAACTGTTGGATAGTGCTAACAAATTAACAAATAATTAATTTGAACCCGGCAACCGTCCTGATAGGTAAAAATGGGATTTCACTCATTTAAAACACATGTTCAAACATTTGATTTTCCCTGCAGCGCAGATGCCAATATATAGGATAGTGGTCGAGCGGCAACGCAAGCGCTAAGATGACACTGGAAGAGCAGACAAATCGTTCGAGTCGCTGGGAGAGCGGGCGACGAATGATCGGAATTCTAACCGAAGCCAATCTCCATTCAACCGAGGGCACGATCAATTAAATTATTTTTTTCAAACCAAAGGTTGGTATTATGTGTACTTTATACACTATGATAACAACAGATACTTTCCACTTTACCGCCGTGATCGACGGAGTAGAGCATGATTTCGTGATTATACCCAGCAATTCCGGTTACCGGATTGAAGAAAATGGCGTGTATAAGGGAGAACTGAATGCAGAACGCCAGGTTTTAAAAGGAGAGATGCGCCCCTCGGCCCTGGCTTCGGTGACCGGATGGATAATTGCGCGGTACTAAATTCGAGGACTTATTTACCCGTTTAATCTCGATTGGGTAAGGTCCCGAATGGCTTCCAGCCAGAAAACAGTGGCTGATTCGTTCGTTGTTAATTCCCTTTGAGACTTGTCTAACAGGCCTTTTAGTGTTTCTGCTGTGCTTTGCAGCAGATTATGGTCATTGATCTCGTTTGGTGCCGCCAGTAGTATTTCACTATAGAGCGCCATGAGGTTTTCAGGGTTAGTCATCCGGACGGATAGGTGCAAAATCTATACCAGCAGGATTACTGAACTATCCAGCAATAGTACTTCGTTTATTAATTAACGTTGAGTTAACAAAATAGCTGTAAGTTAGCCTGCTGAAAGCAGTCCGCTTTGATTTTACTGGACGAATATCAAATATCATGAACAGATTGATGAACAAAACAGCTATGGCGCAAGCGATATTCATCGTTGCTTTAGGCTGCACTTTTTGTTTTCCTGCTTCGGCGCAAACGCCCGGCAAAATACAACAAACCGGCCAGGTGTTATTACCAAACGGCTGGAAGTTAAGTCCGGCGGGCCGACAGGTGCCGGTTGGCGATTTGCCTTTAAATATTCAGCTAAGCACCAGCGGGAAATTACTGGCTGTTACTAATAACGGGCAAAGCACGCAATCTGTTCAGCTCATCGACCCGAAAAGCGAGAAAATGCTGGATGAAAAAACCCTAAAAAAGTCATGGTACGGCTTGGCATTCAGTAAAAACGAGCAGCATTTATATGTATCGGGCGGTTACGATAACTGGATATTGGATTTTAACGTCAGCGAGAATAAATTCGGGGCGGCCGATACTATTAAGTTAGGCGTACCATTTCCCAAAGGCAAAATTTGCCCTACGGGGATAGTTGCTACCAAAAGCAATAACAGGTTATACGCGGTAACTAAGGAGGATAGCAGTCTTTACCTTATCGATCCGGCCAAACGCACGGTTACAAAAAAAATCCAGCTGCCGGGCATGGCTTACAGCTGTGTTTTATCTCCGGATGAAAATACCCTGTACATTTCATTATGGGGCATGAGCAAGGTAGGCGTTTTTAATACCACTACCGATAAACTGGAGCAAAGCATCAACACCGGCAACCACCCTAACGAATTATTGTTGAACAAAAAAGGAACGATCCTTTTTGTAGCTAACGCCAACGATAATACGGTATCTGTAATTGATACTAAAACAGCTAAAGTTAGCGAGACGATCTCAACGGTATTGTATCCAACCAAACTGGTGGGTTCTACCACTAACGGCCTGGCATTATCTCCTGATGAAAACACCTTGTATGTAGCTAATGCCGATAATAACTGCCTGGCCGTATTTGACATAAGCAAGGCTGGAAGCAGCCAGAGTTTAGGATTTATTCCCGTGGGCTGGTACCCAACAAACGTTAAAACGCTGGGCAACAAAATAATTGTGGCTAACGGTAAAGGTTTAACATCAATGGCTAACCCTTTAGGCCCGCAGCCTTTTGCCAAAAACAATAACATTGGCGAGCACGTTGGCCAAACCGGCGAAAGCTCAATCCAATACATTGGTGGTTTGTTTAAAGGTACGATATCGTTTATTGATGCCCCTAAACCCGATCAGCAAAAAGCCTACACCAAACAGGTTTATGCTAACACGCCTTTTAACGATAAAAGAACTATACAAGCTGACGGAGAGGAAGGCAACCCTATCCCACGTAAAGTGGGCGAGAAGTCTCCAATTAAATATGTGTTTTACATTATTAAAGAGAACCGCACATACGACCAGGTTTTAGGCGACATGGCAAAAGGTAACGGCGATACATCGCTTTGTCTTTTCGGTCAAAAAGTTACCCCAAATCAGCATAAACTGGCCGATCAGTTTGTGTTGCTGGATAACTTTTACGTAGATGCCGAAGTAAGTGAGGATGGCCACAATTGGAGCATGGGCGCTTACGCGACGGATGTTATCGAGAAAACCTGGCCTACCAATTATAGTTCGCGCGGCCCTGCCTATAACGGCCCGGCATCAGGTACAAAAGATGGTTATATTTGGGATTATTGCAAACGCGCCGGCGTAACTTACCGTAGCTATGGCGAGTTTGGATCGTATGCGAAAGCGCAAATCAAATCTTTACAAGGGCACATGGCGCCACACTCGCCGGGTTTTAACATGAATATTCAGGATCAGGTGCGGGCTAATGCCTGGGAGCACGATTTCGATTCGTTGATGACCATTAACGCGGTACCGCAGTTTAATACCCTGCGTATCTCGGACGATCATACCAGCGGACAAAAGAAAGGCACTTATTCGCCGATTGCCGCGGTGGCTGATAATGACCTGTCAGTTGGCCGAATTGTTGCACACCTGGCCGAAAGTCCGATCTGGAAAGAATCTGTCGTGTTTATATTGGAAGATGATGCACAGGCAGGTCCGGATCATGTTGATGCTCACCGGTCTACCGCTTACGTGGCCGGCCCCTACGTAAAGCACAATGCCGTGATCCACAACATGTATTCAACATCGGGCATGTTGCGTACCATAGAGTTGATTTTGGGGCTTCCGCCGATGAGCCAGTATGATGCCGCTGCCTTGCCTATGTATGAGTGCTTTACCAGCAAGCCCGATTTAGAAAAATTTAAATTAATCCCCGCCCAGGTTGATATCGATCAGCGTAACGTAGCCGTAAACGAAAGCAGCAAACGATCTGAATCGTTTAATCTTGCCAACGAAGATAAGGTTCCCGATCGTGATATGAACGAGGTAATATGGAAAGCCATTAAAGGTGAAAATTCTGTTATGCCTGCCCCTAAACGCAGCGCCTTTGTAATTTTAGAGAAGAAGAAAAAAGACGACGACGATTAATTAACAAGTAACCGGAAAATATGCGCGCACAGATCACCCCATTTCTCCTGTTCAATCAAGAGGCTGAAGCAGCAGCCCGTTTTTATGTCAACTTATTTAACGGCAAACTCCTGCACATTCAGCCTTACCCCGAAGGTACGCCCATGCCTGCTGGTGCGGTAATGACGGCCACTTTTGAGATTTTCGGGCTGACCCTCACCGCGCTGAACTGGGGACAAGCAGCGAATTATACTGAAGCCGTTTCTTTTGCAATCGAACCCGAAACACAGGCAGAAGTTGATCATTACTGGAACGCGTTGATCGCCGACGGCGGTCAGGAAATGCCCTGCGGCTGGCTGAAAGATAAATATGGTGTGACCTGGCAGGTAGCGCCGGAAGTGTTACCACGCCTGATGAACGACCCGGAGCCTAAAAAAGCATCCGCGGTGATAAAAGCCATGATGAAAATGAAAAAGATCATCATCAGCGATCTTGAAACGGCTTATGATCAGGCTTAACCATACTTTTGAAAAATTTGATCACGACGGCGTTTGCTTCCTGCGGATAAACATGCCCGCCTTTATGCACATATAACACGACCGGTGTACCACTTTTTGAAGGATAAAGCGTGGCGTCAGGCGCATAAACCTCGCCGGTTGAACTGCAGCCATCAATCTGTAAGATTTTATTACACATCATCTTTTGCCATTCGGGCTTAACCAGCGGGTCCTGCTCGCCCATAATATGCATGGCCGGTTTAGGTTTTAAGGACCCGGCTATCCGTGCGCCGACGGCTGCAGAAGGGGCGAAGGCAGCAAATACGTCAGCTCTTGTGGCCCATAATAAATAGGTAAATCCGCCGCCATTGGAATGTCCGGTCGCATAGATGCGTTGATCGTCGATTTGATAATCCTGCTTAAGACTTTTTAGCATCGCATCAAAGAAAAGCAGGTCGCGGTCGTTCTGATCACCCGGCGCTTTTTGCCAGCCGGGGAGTTTGCCTTGCGGATCGGTTAGCTGACCGGGGGTATTCAAGCCCTGCGGACAAACCACGATCGCTTCGGGCCAAAGCTGTTCAAAGCCGCGGCTCCGGTATATATTTCTCGCAGTACCGCCATGTCCATGAAAGACGAAGATCACCGGTGTCGCTTGTGTTTTAGCGGTAGTGGGTATGTACACTAATGTTTCGCGTACGGTATCGCCAATCGTCCAGCGCAGGGTTTGCTGGGCAAAACCTGTTAATGCACTACAGAAGGTGGGGATTCCGCTGAAATTGACCACCCGATTCCGATTTAAACTGACCACACATTCCGCTCCAAACTGACCAGGGTATTCCGGAGCAAACTGACCACCCCAATTTTTTTTGCAATTTTCGGCTCTCGATCAGCCGGGTAATTCAAGAAGCTATTGAAAATAAAAGGAAGTCTCTGGAGCTAGTGAATGCTCTGGTGGCCTGAAAGATTATCCAAAAGCATGTTTGATGCCTTTGAGGGCCCTTGAATTGACTGGAAAGCCACGTTGATGATGTACAAGGACGGTGAGTTTAGAAACATTGCCGGAGAAAAACAGAATTAGTGAATGATTTGCTAAAAAGGCAAAACCTTTATATTGGGTCGTGCTTCCTTAGCATAAGCTGACCTTTTTTGCCAGCAAACAAGTGGTCAATTTTGCCACGGATAGGGTATAACATATGTCCGAAACGTCCATCTAAGAGGATTTCGAACCCAAAAACGTCTTTTATGCTGATTAAATTTAGTTTGCAGCAAATAATATGAGTAAAGACATGTGATTCGAGAAAACTTCGAACACCTATCTAAGCCTTAAGGCACAGATATAAAAGATTAATAATCAGATATTTATAAGAATAAAAAAGGAGATAAACAAATCTGTTCATCTCCTTAAGTGGAGCCGGAGGGATTTGTGTTACCCTAATTTCGGCTTGATATTCAATATTTTACGTGGATATAAATTCTTACTCACCGAATTACTCACCACTTTTTGACTGAGATTAATTGCAAATCTTATGATATGAAGATACAAAAATGCATTGAGGTTTCAAAATTTAATCCAAAGAATTACCATTATATATTATCTCTTTTTAAATGTCGGGCCATAGATGCATGGAAGATTTTTTTATGATTTCTTACTTGATCGCTTATACTTTTTTCAGCCATTATTGAGCTTGCTCTTTTAGTATAAGAAAAGTAGTTACTTCCTGACTTGACTTTGATCTCTTTAAATATAAAGGAGTAATAGCCTTGGTCATTTTTTACAAGCATTTTTCTCTTTCTGAATACTTTTTCTTTATTAAGATTTACATTATTGTAAATCTTCCTTAACTGTCTTGGAAAGATAACAGGTACATCATGTGTCGAGGAACTAATGTGGATTGCACGGCCAGCCTTTCTTTTTACAGAGGATATCATTCGGCGATAATATTTGGCAAGATTAGCCGATTTTATAAGTGTTTTATGGCCATAAAATTCAAATCCCAAATAGGTCAAGGGCTTACCGGCAATAGGTTTCTTCCCTGACACTAAAGTTGAAGTAATTCTGCGAATACTTGGGCTAATTTGCTCTTCTTGAAAAATAAATTTTTCAGTTTTATTAACACTGATTTCCACTTCACTTTTTCTTATTTCGTTAAGTGGAAGTTCCGGGCATATGTTACACCCTATTCCGTGGCAAAATTGACCACCTCTTTGCTGGCATAGAAGTGCAGCAAATGCTAAGAAAGCATAACCAAAGATAGCGATTTGATAATTTTCCGG